>Ga0105340_1001037_pt1 | contig 12832 bp, 20 predicted proteins | sample EasRivMeERMLT700_FD_89676 | JGI IMG/M metagenome (GOLD analysis project Ga0105340, IMG submission 89676) | Soil microbial communities from meander-bound floodplain in the East River, Colorado, USA - East River MetaG ERMLT700 | ecosystem: Environmental > Terrestrial > Soil > Floodplain | place... | reverse complement strand
GACACCCTGCGGATCATTCTTCTGTAAGATTAGAGGTAGTTCCCCTTGAACGAACGACCCGGTGGGAATATGTAGCATCACCGTTCTGAGTGCGGGAGTGTCCCCGATTCGATCAGGAACCTGCTGCAACAGAATATCATGCTTGCGCAAAATGGGAACAACTCCCTCCAACACAGCGTCCAGGGTGATATAAGCGTTCCTGAAGTGTGGGTTCCGCGCATTCATCTTTAGGTCGGGCATTTCGGCCTGTGCTTTGAACAACGCTTCGCTAATTTCCTTAGCCATTTGCTCTCTTTCTATACTCAGCTTGAGTTGGCCCTACCACAGGCGCAATGTGTTCACGCCCTTCCCGGGGTTTGTATTCCCCGGTGAGATAGTAATGACCAATCTTCTCTGTGCTACTCCGAGGACATAGTTCTTCATCGAAGTCACAGAAGCGTTCATACCAGCTTGGTATCAGTTTGACATCAAAGACTTGCTGCGTTTTGTTCCAGTAATATTTCTGTTCACGCTCTGGCATAGGAGCCAGGTTGTGCTGAAAGTAGTTAGTAGGTAGCTCAGGGAAGTGTTCCTTGCCTACCCATAGGGTGTCCAGGTAATCATCGACCAATGCTTTACGTTCGATCATGTGAGGTTCAATGATTTCCCAGGGTACAGGATCGCACTCTTGTATCGTGGGTTCAATGACAACACTATCCGAGGTATCGTTCATCGGCCAATACATGATGCCAAAACCCTTCACCAATGGACGGCCCATCCTAGCAAGCGCGTGCCAATATGCACTAAGCTGCCAGATATGTTCCTTCTTGGCTCCGTCCTTGTCAATCCAGTAGAGGGCCTCTCCGCGTGTAGTCTTCAAATCTCCGAGTACCCACGCATCGTAATCCGGGTGAAAGAATAGCCAGTCGGCTGTCCCTCCCCACCCATCGGGTAGATACTCTTTGAGATCAATCTCGTACTCGAAGTCAATTCCCGCCTCATCCAAGACGTTGTGGAACCACTCGTGCCATAAGGTGCCATGCAGCAACCGAATGTTCTGCGCTATAGGGCGCTCAACAGTGGGCGCACCAGCAGCCCGTAGCTGTACGAATCTCAACGGGGATACTAGATCAGAAGATGCGTGCAGAAGGCCGTCCTCGGGACGGCGTTGGGCCATCAATGCGCCCAGGAAAAGGTTTGGCAAATCAACTGGAAGAATACTGCCTATGATTCCTCCTTCTTAGATAGGCACACAAAACAGAGGTAAGGTTCGCCTTTGAGTCCTGTACCCAGGTGCCAAGTTCTTTTCTTGCATGTGTAACACTTCCGAAGGAAGAACTTAGCGTCTCTTACATTAGCACTCATTTCTTTCTTGTAAAGGGAGTCAATGTTTGACTCTTACGGTTCCCAACAAGTCTTACTCCACCCTTTCTCAGTTTAGGCATACAAAACTCCTTGCTCTAGTTGTTAGACCATGGGCATATACAAAAAAAAAATAGAACTGTAGCTGCCCACGTCTCTGAAGTCCGATGTCAGCCAGCTTACCTCGGGAGTCCCCATCCAGCCACGAAACTGGATGAAGGTGGATACCGTCACCACCTACCCTTCACCCTTCTGTCGGGATGGGGGCGGTTGGCCTGCACTAATGACAACGACGATCAGAGAGATTTATTCCCCGGTGCAGCAACCCTCTTTGTATTTGCATCGAGGGCATTGCCAGGACTGGTGCCTCCACTCCATTAGAGCGCCGCACCGAGGACAACGCTCAGGCCTTCGGGCCGGAACCTGCATTGGCCTTTACCTTTAGGGCCTGCCACGCTGCATCCCAGGTAACCACTGAAAGGTCGCATTCGTTTTCGATCCGGGCTGCCTTTCTTAGATCTTCTACGTCTCTCCACTCGGTACATTCGATGCGTTTGATTACACCACCCATCTTGGTAATGTCCTCTTTGATGGCTTGGATGGTGGCTCCGTTGCTCAGGTTATAGAGAACGTAGTCGTCAAAGGGCATCGAGGCGTTCTCTTTCCCGAACACATAATACTCCGTCGATGTGTCGTGAATCACCATCGGAGTAGAACTCTCCCCCGGAAGGAAGGCAAACACTATGACTCCGAACGCAATGGTGGCCGCGATCACGATGGCGGAGAACAAACGTCTCCTACTCATTAGCGCCTTTCTAGGTAGGTTTCTTGCTCAGGTTCTTCCATGTCCTCAATGTCTACCAAGTCGTACTTCCGGGCCAGCTTCACCCGACCGTGAGTACGCTCCCTAATGAGGATTCCTAGATGGACGGCGTAGCACTTGGCGGTGAGGGGGCTACACGCAGGGGCGCTATTGACTTCCAAGATCCACGAGTCCCCGTGATCGTCGAGGATCATATCAACAGCGCCGAAGTCCAACCCGAGGGCTTTCACCGACTGGATCGCTTCCGCCTTTCGACGGTTGTGGATGTTTCGATTGGGCGCACGATATCTGTACCCGGTTTCGTAATTGCGGACGTATGGGTTTGTTGCCGCCAATTCAGGGTTATCGCAATACTTTCCTTGTACCCGAATAACCTTGTTGTCAACGACGTGCAGCCGATACTCGATGGCAGGCTTGATGTAGATGGAGTAGAAGTCGTGATGCATCTTCTCCGGTTCGTACACCGTTTTCCGAGGATAGACCACAATTCCCTTCCCTTTGGACAGGAAGTTGGCGCGGCCCATGAAAGCGTGCCCGCAAGGTACCCCCGACCTAAACCCGTAGTAGTTTGCCATATCCTCCTTCGTCCTAAAGAATGGGATTGTCTGAACCCCTGCGTTCCTTAGGGCCTCAAAGGTGGCGATTTTGTTAGCCGCCAGTCGAATGGCAAGATGAGAGTTGATCGTTGTATCACAGGGAGGCATATCCCTACTACTACCCCATCGAACGAGTACGTCAATCGTATCCATTGGTGTGCGTATGCCGAACTTCTCGATGCCAAGCTCGGCGGCGATTGCTTTGCCCGTGGGGCGTGTTGATTTGTGATAGGCTAGGAACGAAGGAATCATTAGACACGCTCCATTACATAGCCGCTATTCTTGAGGTTGGTGTCCGACATTGCCGACTTACCCCGAACGTGATTGTGACAATATCGACGACCATCTTCTGCAAGGTGATTGGGTTCCATCTGACACCCTCGCTGGTGACACACCTTGAAGTGGATGTTACAGTATTCGATGTGTTCTCCCTTCTCCGCGTTTTTCACCACCATCTTGCTTTTCTTCTTGCAGCAGATGCACTTACCGTTGCTTGCTTTCTTGAGGAATTTCTTGACCTTCCGTTTGTCGGCCCTATTGCAGGCGCGACATCGGGTTCCGGTGAGGATGAAGCCGTCGCAACTATCGCACCTTAGATCCTCAGGTTCCTCAATCACTTCCCCTTCTACCGGCTCTTGTTCTACAACCTCAGTCTTTTCCTCCGTCTTATCCTTCTTGAAGGCTTTGAGGAACCCATCTGCAATAATGTTCTCCCCGTCTTCGTAGTGTTCCCACCAATCGCTATATCGCTGGTTATACTCGAAGATCAGAAAGGCCACCAGGCTGGCAAGTTCCGGATAGTCTGTCACATACGGGTCAATGTCCATCCGGCTTACCGCTGCGTCGATGAAGGTCTGAGAGAACCCGTAATCTTTCTCCATTGCTTCTAGCACTTCACGGTGGATGAATTCCTCATCCTCGCTCCATGCGTCCAGCATTTGCATCTGATCTTTGGTGAGTTGGTTGACCGGCTTGGCTGCGTCCCCTACTTTTTCCATGTAGATGCCTCTCCGCCAGTGGGCACAGTCCAAACACTTTTTACCGGATACCGTCTCAACGAAGTCGTCGTCGTGGATGAGGACGTTGCAGCAGAAGCACATAACCCACTTGTCTCCCGGCACATAATCCTTATCTTCCAAACGATTGACCCACAGGCGAGACAGGCCCTTCTTTGCCGCACGCTCTGCTTCCACCCGCTGACGAACTTCATGGGTTGTAACCCGGACGTTATCCGATTCAGGGGTGATACGAGGGGCGTTGGGTGCCCTCAGAGGGTGAACGGTTCCGCCACCAGGAGGAAGCTGTATCTGCACATCCCTGGGAATGAACTTACCGTCCTCCCATGTCCCGGCACGGTGTCTCTCACCATCCCATGCCTGAAATCCAACATATCCCTGTCTCTGATAGTGGACAGGCGGGGGCTTTTTTGGGCTGAAACTGTGTTCCTCGATTCCTTCATCGGATACCACAAAGAACCGCCCTGTGGTTGTCCACTTGATTTTCTGCGTTTTAGGAGGCGTACCTAGAACCCTGGCCCACGCTTCCTTGATGGACTTCTCGGTTGACGACCACACGATAAATTTCTTGCCCTCGAAAATGTAGAGGGGAGAAGTATCACCCTTTGCCAGCACCACTTTGTTTGGCATTTGGATAGGGTCGAGAATGGAGGTAGCACATGATCCCTCAAAGGATTCAAGCACCGCCTTCATCTTCTCCACGTCGTAGCCTGTACCGTGCATCATGGCCGGAATGATTTCCGAATCGACTTCGGCGTGTCTCTCTAGCCCGTGCTCTTTGAATAGCTCGTCGTCGTTGTTGATCGAACCGTTATGCACCGCAAAGCAGGACTTCCAAATAACCGGGTGGTTATTCAAGTGATTCTTTGCATCGCCCTTCGTCTGGAAACGGGTGTGGAGAAGCAACATCTTTGTTCCCAAAGGGAGGGCCTCACGCGACTTGATAAACTCGGAGGCAGGTATCGCGTCCTTATCCATCCGAGCTTTACCGTCTGCCGTCACAGCAACAAATCCGGTTGCGTGCTTTCCCCGTTCCTCAATGCCTAGAAGAAGGAGGTCTGCAAACAATTCCAAACCCTTGTGTGACTTTACGACCGAGGGATCTTTGATATAGACCCCGGCAATTCCGCACACTATCTACCTCTTTCTTGGTTTGCTCGTTCTCTGGCTCTTACGTTGTTCATTAGATCCTGAAATGCACGCTCAGCCTCCGGATTGGCGAGTCTCTCTGGCTGAATCACAGCCGCTCGCGCAGGCTCAAACCGAATATTGATGGGATCATTCGGAATCCAGTTCATGTCTAAAGCTTGCGGATCTTCAGGAACAGGGGGCATATCGTCTATATCCCCATCCCCCTCATCTATATCGAAAGGGGACTTATCCTCCTTTGGCACACCTTTGGGCACCACCGCTTTTACATCCCGATGTAGGTGCTTTGCCGGTTTGTATTCATTGGGATACGGCGGTGCTTTGGTTGGGGTGTTCACAACCCCCTTGAAGAAGGCCGCTCCCCAACTCTTGTATTCCGAGCGCATGAAGGCGTATGCCAAAGCGTCCTTTTCCTCTGCCGTGAGAGGTAGCTCTGAAAACATCCACTCTACCCGCTCTTTCGATTCTTTCACCACGGCTTTTGCGGAAGCGTCATGCGCTTTCTTGGTGAACCCAAGAGGCGGAAGATGCTCGACGGTTTCGTACACAGACTTCTCGGTATTGGGCCTCCAAGACCAGGCCATCATCGCCTGCATTAGTGCGATCCATGAGTAAAGAATCCGAGGATTTCCCTGGGAATTCCAGACTCTCCACTCAATTGTGTGCTGAGATTTTGCGCATTCACAGGCTTTGTAATCCAACATATACCCGTCTTCCATAGCCACCGATTTCTTACACCGACAGCCCTTTCCGTGAAAGTAGAGGGTATAGTTCAGGCCGCTCATCCTGTCCATGCGTTGCAACCGACCGAAACAGTCCATGTAACTCCCGAACGGCCCTTTGGCTACAGGATTGGCATATCCTCCACCATGATTGGCCCTATCGTACCCGGGAAACAAAGATCGGTGTCCGTAGGTTTTTCCTGCACCGGCTAGGCGATAGATCGGATCTTCCAAATATCCGAATAGCTCGTTGCCTCGCCAGACATCGAACAAACCGTAGCCATCGGCGTCGATGTGAATGTGCCCGCCACAGTTTGCATTGTACGCAATCTTCCGATCCCGCTCTAGTACCCGGAGTCGGTCAACAACAAACTGCAAGCCTTCCGCGTGTTCCTTTTTCGTGAGGTCGAGAAGCTCCATTACCAACTCGCCTCCACTAACAGACCCATCACGTTTTAGGAACCCGGGATATGAATGCTGAACCACCGGACGCCAACCGTATGGCATAACGGTAGTTTTAGGCACCAATCCGCAGGTAAACAGCGTTTCCGCCAAGGTACTGGCTGTTCCGTCTACCTCTGTTTCAATGGAGATAATTCGGAAGGGTCTGCCTTTCACCTTCTCAAAGTGAAAGTCCTTAGGCGCACGCTCTGATGCACGAAATGCGGGAGCTAGCTTTGCCAGTTCCCCAACTGATGCCATCTATTTACCTCCTCCATCGGTTGAATGTAGTATATGCTTCCTTCTCCGGGGCACGCCCCATGAAAGCATCCCCGAGCCATTCCACGAATCGCTCCGCGCCCTTACCTGTGTTATCCATCCCCCTTGAAGTGGTCGAAAGAACCAACACTTCCTCGTCCTCAAACATGAAGTAATCCCCGGGCATAATTGTCTTTTTCGGATCATACTTCTCCATTGCCGCTTTGCAGGTGTTCTTGTGTTTGTTGGCGGCATCTACGTCCGGTTTGAGGGGATTCTTTGGCCCTAGTGGGCCTCTTTCGAGGGCGCGTTGCTTGATATGTTCATACCTGTCTTTCGCCTTCATGTATTCGTATTCCAGGTTGTAAAACTCGTCGTCGTAGCCCCTCCCTGGGCCGATGATTCCGTGATAGTCATAATAGCAATCCGTGATTGTGTAGCCTCCGTAGGAACCCCCGTTATACCTCGGAGACTTGGCGTGCTTCGGATGCCTCTTGCAGAACCACTTGAGTTGCTTGGCGTGTAGGGTAAGTTTGGGCACCCCAACTTCGTCCACTAGCACGAAGAAATATGTGATCGGGTTGTCTTTCACCCAAAAGGTATGTGCTGCCGAGCAATGATGCTGAATGTCCCCGAGTTGCTTTAGATCCTCCGGTTCAATCAGCCTTAGAATTTTCCAGCTATCAGGAAACTCGTGAAGAACCACAGGGTCTTTCCAAGCAACCCCATCTTTGCGTAAATCACGATTCCTTTTAGCTACCACATTTGCCATTAGCGGCCCCCTTCTCCGGCTCACAATGCACACACCCATTCTTGGTGCATGACATCATGTGCTCAAAGTCTGTCGCAAGCTTGTCCCGAAGGGAACAACGGGTGCATTTGCCCTGCTCTTTCGGACACCCGTGCATACACTGATTGTTCCAGGGATTGACGTGTCCCATGTTCCTCCTAATTACCACACAACGGGTATGCGAGGACTACCGCTTTCGCTATGTCCGGTTGAGTCGTGGGCAAGACGAGAGCGAGCAATAACGCTGGCGGGGGATGGTTTGGCACCGCCAGTTGAACGATCTTCGGGTTCACTGAACCACCTGTATGAGAAGGTGAACGGGTTGTATGGGCCGAGGGTGTATTCATAATGATATCGCCTGTCTCGATCCCCGTGAAGCGTGCAATATGCGTCCAGAATTGCATTATGCCGCCCGAGGGTTCCGCCCCGAGACTTATGAAACTCACGCGCGATCCTATGGAATGGGCGCATGGCGAGGTTGTCGTTCCTGCCCCTCGCTTGAAGATGATGCAAGGCTTCCCCATAATACATCATCGGGGTTCCGCCTAGGAAGTCGTTGAAGTCGCCATAGTCGCTTTCTGTGCGTGACCTGGCGTACAACAACGTCGCGTGTGGAACACCATACTTATCCCGGATGGAGAATACAACGTGATTCTTGTGAAACTTCATCCAGTCCTTAGTACCGAGACAATGGGCGAGCATAAAGCCTTCAACCCCATAGTCCCATTCGGTTTCCACAACCTCTATAGAATATCCTTTGACAGAGTACACCACCGTCCTTGTTTCCCACGGTAGTGGTATCATATCTAAGACATCCCGATACAGAGTATCTATATGGCACCTCCTTTCTCCGGATACTCTAGGTGGGGGAAATACATACCTTTCGAGGGTCGCTTCCAATAAACTGAGGAAGAAACCAATCTAATCAGCCAAATGTATCCCCCGCCTACAGCTACCCGAATAAACGGATCACTGTCCGTAGAGGCCACACAGCGGAAAGCAGAGGATGGTACCGTCCTCGGATATTCCGAGAAGTGATAATCCTCCACAGGGTGCTAAGCACCGTAGAGCGCACGCTTAGCGTTACGCTCCATGCTGCCTAGTTAGTTACTATTAGGTGCAGAACATCGGTAGCTGCCAGGACACCGCGTTGACCGTAGCCGCCATTCCACTCGGAAGCTGGAAGTAGCCGGTTGCCTTCGCCTGATAAACGTCCGGGATTCCGCTTCTTCCATATGGCCCGCAGATGTGAACCGCCTTTGCGTGGCCCAGGGAAGTATTGAAGTTGACATCTGTTCCCCAGGCAACCTTCGTCCAAATAATCATCCCATCCAGGTCTACCCCGGTGCGCCTGTAGAGGTCAATGTCGAGGATGATTCCCGCCATGTTGTAGGGAAGCTTGATAGCGCCCGAACGAATGAAGCAATTGGCGTACACGTTCGCTTCTACATAGCGTAGGTTCCAAGGCTCGTAATAGTGCCACGAGGGATTTTCGAGGCCCATCACGCACTCAACCAGATTCCCAAATATCACATCAGGATTCAGGCCGTCGTCTGCCTTTGCGGAACCAACTGCTGAACAGGCGATCAAAACCGCCAAACAGATTCCTACGATGCTTTTACGCAATTGCGCCTTTCGGTGTGTATTTCATTACGTTATAGCCTCCGTAACACGTCCGGAAGCGTTCCAACCGCTTGGGAATCCCCAAACGGTGCTGTTCGTGGGTGAACCACAAGCTTTCGCACACGCCTTCGCTTGTGAAACACATGATGATTTCTCCAAGGCCGCCTCGGGTGTGCCTCTTTGCCTGCGCCAGAGTATAATACTTCTTGGCGTCGAACTGGCGGAGATTGCTTTCCCGATGCCACACCCATTCATCATTGAGACAGATGTAGCCGGTTGCCTCCACTGTTGCAAGGCAGTATTGGTAATCTTGGTCTGGAATTACGTCGTTCACCTGAGAACCACCAGGTTTTTGCACTTATCGCACATGATAATGCGATTGGCGTATAGCGGGCTACGCTCCGGCTCGACTCTAAGGAGTTCAAGCTTGCCGTCACAAAGGCCGTCCATTTTCACGCGCCCGCATTGACCTAGATCAGCCTCCCATTCCCATAGGTGGCCGTTCATTTCGCACGCTCTTGGGCACGCTTTATGCGTCCAGCACGACCCCAATTGGCCTTGTTGAAGGCGGAACGCGCCCTATGGGCGTCCGGGGTTTCGTGCCTGCGGGAAAACCACCCCGCTTTGCGGGCTTCGTCGTGGCTAAAGAATCGCGCCATGCTCAGCCACCATGTGCCGGTCGATGTATCGCACGCCTTGCCGGTCTTTGCCTACCGCGAATTTCTTGGCACACTCCGGACAGTCGATGATCGGCCCTTCGTATGACACGAACTGAGGCTCGGGATTCACCCGCTTGAACCAACGCTCTTGCCGAAGGGTACGAATCTGCCCAGGGGTATGCTCCCGATAGGCTTTCTCGATCTGTGCCCGTTTGCCGGGGCCGCGCCTACGCGGGTTATTTCCCATGACCCGCACGCTCCCGATTGTCCTGCCGCCGAGCTTCGCGGTTCTTCAGGTAGTTGGCCTTCTGGCCGGACGCTTCTTCGCGCCGGGTCTTACCAGGACGAAACACGTCCCCTGTTCGCCAATCCACCAGGCCGAGTGATTCCGGCCCATCGGCGTGAGGGAAGTACCATGTGCGCCCGTGAGCTTGGGGTTCTTTGCACATTAGTTACCCCCTACGGCCCGCTTGAAGGCCCGTCCGAAGGAACCGCACTTGTGGTTTGGAAACTCACGCACCTTCTTGATGATTGCCTTCTTGGTCAAAGGGGCCTTTCCCCGTCCAGCCATATGCCTTCCATTGGCGTTCGACGGATTCTAGGGTTACCAGGGCTGCCCATTCGCGTGCATATGTCTCCAATGCGTGACGCTCGTGGGAGTCGTAGTTGGCCGTGATGAGGCTCCACCAGGTATAGCGTGGAGTAGAAGGACGATCCGGGTCGATGAAGTGGTCGTAGGCGCTCATGGCTTGCCTGCCACAACGAAGGTATCGTTGCGCCCATGATATGTAGTTCTACCGTAGCGATAGCCCACTTCGACTTCGCCGCCCTCCGTCACCCAAACGTGGGTGATTTCCTGCGTCATTACCTGGCCTGCCGGTGAGCAGACCAATATGCGCTGACCCACGCACAGGTCTTTTGCCTGTATGAGGTTGAAAAGCCTCTCCATGACGACTAGGCGTACTTTTCGTCGATATCGAAGCCTTCCTCGACCAGCATCGCACGCAGATCGCGCTTGTCCTGCTCGGTGAGCGCCTTGAACTCGGGCATTTCCACCTTGCGCCCGTGGCGTCCTTCCGAGAAGTACGTCTGGATGCCTTTGACGATGGACACGGACATTGTGCCTCCTTACGGGTAATACACCCCTCTACAATCAGGGGATGCCGTGGGCTGGAATCGAACCAACTCTTGTCGGGTTACAGCCGAGCGTGCAACCTTTACACCACCACGGCAAATGCCCCGTTTAGCGTCCGGGGCCACGACGGAGGGGTTACCGCTGAGCGAGCATCCCCCGCACGTTCATCGCGTACAGTTGCCCGTTGTTCGCGGGCTTGTCCAGATCCTTCGGCTTGAAGGCGTCGTCGGCACCAAGCGCCGTCCATGCTGCGCCCGCGCTGATTGTGTTGGTGACCGCCTTCTTGCGACGATTGGCGATAACAGGCGCTACCACCGCTTCGTCGGGATCGTTGAACTCCACGTCGCCGTCCTCAACTTGCGCCAGGACGCGAGCTACCGTGGCCTCTACGAGCGCCTGAAGATCGCCAATTGCGCGATCCGCACGCACGGGATCGGAGGTCTGACCGTCGAGCTTGTCTGCGAACAGACGGCAATACGTGTCCAACTTGGACTTCGCCGTTCGCTTGCGGTCGATCTCCTTGTACGGGGCGTGGAGCTTGGAAATCGGGGATGCCATGTAGGCGTCCATCCCCGCCTCCACACCCTGCGTACGTGCTACCAGGATGTGCTTGGGGAGCATCTAGCTCACCCCTCTCTGCCCTATTGGGCGAATTACACGCCCTTATGGACGTGTATATGCCGCATACTACGGCATACGGAAGGGGGCCAATCATGCAAGCCGTGGCTGCGGCATCCCGCAGGATCACGCTCTGACCGGCCCCCACCGTAAATCCGTACTAACACGACGTACGTTCCTACTGTGCGAGACATTTCAAGGCCCATTATGTTGAATACCCCACTCGTCGGCTCTATCCGACTCAGGCGTATGTAGCTGTGATAGGTGCCGTGTACCTCGGCCCTTATGGGTAGAGGCAATTGGCTGGCCCACAGCTTTCACCGTTGCATCTGTGGCTAACCTCTAGTCAGTTTTGCCCGTGATAGGCGCTTACAGCAGCCCTGGGTCTTACTGGTCGGAAGGGTGGACGTAGCTCATCGCTATATGTGCGGGAGAAATGGACAATCTCAGCCCTTTGGAGGCGACTCCGCACCACCTAGCCCTCTCACCATATAAGCGTCCAATAATGGACATCACTAGAGTTAGTTAGGGATCGTGGCGGTCGTCAGCGTGGGATGGCTTGACTATTCGGCCCTATCCGATTCCCATAGGGATCTTCCATCGGCGTCGGTTCGGCCCACAGACTCCACTAAATACGAGTCTAACTATACTAGAGGTTACCCTAGTGTTTGCGGCAGGAGGCTCCATCTGCATCGGCGGTTACCCTGTGTATGCCTTATACACAGCCCAAAGGCTCGGATAGCTATAATAGCTGGACGGTGCCCTCAGGGTCGCTCTATCGCTATATCAGTCGGCAAAACCGACTTCCGAAAGGGTAGCAGCCAAACTTTGTGCTGTCAAGGTCTAGTTTTGAAACGGCCCAAACAAGCCGTTTTTAGGCGTCCACCTAGACCAAAGTCTAGGCAGTTTGTGACGAACGTCTGTTCCCCCCATATTGCGATAGATGGGGAGTTTGACGAGAATCCTCAGAGGATATCAATGCGCTTGAGTAAGGCGCACGCTCCCAAGCGCCTCGTTCAAAAACTATCGCGCGATATTATACATCTAGGATATCATGGGGGAGAGGCTGTCTAAAGTCAACAGCCAGGGCCAACGCTCCCATATAGATATCAACGTGATCTATCGTGATATAGGGGATATTGCCGTCTATTGTCAATGACGAGGATGCCACTATACAAAGTAAAGCGTGGAACGATTGTAAGCCCCTCTAAGGTGATTAGGGGTAGGGGTAGCCTCCCGATAGCGGGAGGGGAGGGGATGGGGCTTAGGGTTGCTCCTGCCGCCGTATAGGGGCATAAATAAAGCCCTCCCCTATGCGAGCGGGAGGGCTGAGACTACTGAGGGGATGAGCGGGTACCGGACTACTGCGACCTACTGCGCCAGTGTTAGCAGCCCTTTCGCGTTCAGGTTCCACAACTGCGCGTTAGTGGCGGGCTTATCGGGATCCTTCGGCTTGAACTGCTCGTCAGCCCCGAGCACCTGCCACGCGATACCGGCTGAGATACAGGTAGCCGGGTACTGTCGCCGATTCGGCTTGCTGGCGGGCTTTCGGCTTGCTCCGCCTACCTTCCGTGTGCCCCGCTTCGCGGGATTGGCCGAAGGTGCCGCTTCTGACTGTGCCGCCAGTACGGCGGCCGTTATCTGCGCGATAAGCGCACTGT
>Ga0105340_1001033_pt1 | contig 12866 bp, 6 predicted proteins | sample EasRivMeERMLT700_FD_89676 | JGI IMG/M metagenome (GOLD analysis project Ga0105340, IMG submission 89676) | Soil microbial communities from meander-bound floodplain in the East River, Colorado, USA - East River MetaG ERMLT700 | ecosystem: Environmental > Terrestrial > Soil > Floodplain | place... | reverse complement strand
CTTGCGGAGCCGATAGGCCGCCGACGGCGGGCAGGCTTGAACCGGCTCGTCGTGCAGGTAGCGCTGGATATCCATCGCCAGGCCGTTGGCCGTTTCGTACCGCCGGCTGCGGTCCTTTTCCAGGGCCTTCATCACGATCCAATCGAGCTCGCCGCGGACGGTCCGGCTGAGGCGCGCGGGTTCCATGCTGCGATTGGCGGCCACGGAGGGCAGCGCTTCGCTGCTGCTCAGCTTCGTGCTCGGTTTCGGCGGCTCCTCTTCGCGGATGATCCGCAACATCTCGTCCCAGCCAGCCGAGCGGAGACGGACTTTATCAAGTGGCGTGCTGCCGGTGAGCAGCTCGTACATGAGCACGCCCAGAGAATAAATGTCGCTCCGGGTGTCGATATCGAGCTGGTTCACCTTGGCCTGTTCGGGGCTCATGTATTCCAGCGTGCCGACAATCTGACCCAGGCCCGTGAACATCGTTTTTTCGGTGAGCGACTGGCTAATGGCCTTGGCCACGCCGAAATCGATCACCTTGGGCACCGGCTGCTGGTCGTACTCGGCGACGAGGATATTCGAGGGCTTGATGTCGCGGTGGATGATCCCCTTTTGGTGCGCGTGTTGAATCGCCTGGCAGACCGGCAGCAGCAACTCCAATCTTTGCCGTGGGGTGAGGTGCCTTTCGTCGCAGTACTTCGTGATCGGCTGGCCTTTGACCAGCTCCATGACAAAGTAGGGCCGGCCGCTATCGGTCGTGCCGGCGTCCAGCACCTTGGCGATGTGGGGATGGTCCATCATCGCCAGCGCCTGCCGCTCCGCCTCGAAACGGGCAATTACCTGGCGGCTATCCATGCCCGGCTTGATGATTTTCAAGGCCACGCGCCGCTCGACCGGCACCGTCTGCTCGGCCATGTAAACGACGCCCATGCCTCCTTCGCCGATCTGTTGCAGGAGCTTGTAGGGACCGATTGTCGTGCCGGTCGGAATCGACTCGGCTGCGGCGGTGCAGGCCTCGGTCTGGGGCCCGTCGGGCGGTGCTGCGGGCGGGGCGACGCGATCGAGCAGACTGTGGGGCTCATCGTGGGCGGCCAGCATGGGCTCGATTTGCTGCCGCAAGGCAACGTCGTGCCCGCATTCGCGCGACAACCACGCGGCCCGCTCCGCCGGCGCGACGGCCAAGGCCTCCAGAAATAGCTGCTTCAAGGATCGTGGTGCAATGGCCATCGGGCTGCCCCGGTGTGGGTTTACTCATCATGCGAGCGAGGGGCCGGATTTGTCTCACTTCTTTTCGGAATGATCGGCCGGTGAGGAGCTTTCTTGACGGATAGGGCCTCACCGGCCGCTTCTGTTTGAGCTTGTTACTTGCTGGTCGTCGGTTTTCCGTTTTGCCGTACTTCCGGTTTCTGCGGCAAGCTCTGACCCAGGGCCCCCTCCTCGATCGCGGCATGCCAGAGCAACCTATCCGCTGCCAACGCGTCGCGGGGCGCCTGCCGGTATTGGCTGCTGGATGCCAGTGTCTGTCCGTCGGGGGAAAATGCGACACAGTAGATCGCGCCCCGGTGCCCCTTCAAGGTCACGAGCGGTTGTGCGGTCGCAACGTGCCAGAGTCGAACGGTGCTGTCCCAACTGCCGGTCGCCAAGGTGCGGCTATCGGGACTGAAGGCGGCGTGGTAGACGACTTCTGCATGGCCGGAGAGCGTGGCCCGCAACTGCCGCGTTTCCAGATCCCAGAGTTGGACACCTCGCAGATGTTGATCGGGTCCTATGCCGAGGGCTGCCGCTAGGATTTTGCCGTCCGGGCTGAAGGCAATGCATTCGCAATACCCTGTGTCGAGGCGGAACAGCACCTGGCCGGTCTCCACGTTCCACGCGCTAACGTCATACCCGTTGAGGCCAGCGGGGGATCCTCGCGGCCTGCACGCCGCGAGGGTCTGCCCATCCGGAGAAAAGACCAGCGTCCGGATGTTTGGCAACTGTCCGGGCGCTGGTTCACCGCGGTAGAGCACTCGGTGCTTGCCGGTCTCGACATCCCATAACCTGATCGTCAAGTCCTGTTTTTGCCCCGTGGCGAGGAGCCGGCTGTCGGGGGAAAATGCAAGCGTCCACACCGTGCTCGCGCCCGCATCCAAGGCAAAGCGGAGTTGCCAGTTTTTCGTGTCAAAGATCCGCACGTTGCCTTCCGGATGGGCTATCCCGGCGACGGCCAGCGTCTTTCCATCCGGGGCAAAGGCGACCAGCGCTTGATTGGGCTGCCCTGGAATGACGACGCTCCGTTCACCAGTCGCCAAGTCAAATACCGCGACCGAGGCGCTCCCCGCAGCCGCCAACTGCCTGCCGTCGGGACTGAAGGAGAGACTGTAACAATGCAGCAGATCGTCGCTCCCCAAGCTCGTGTGGTCGCGGCTGCGGCGTGTCTCCCAGAGCCGTGCCGTCCCGTCCCAACTGCCGGTGGCGAGGAACTCTCCGTCCGGGGAGAACGCAAGGGCCGCGACGTAATTCGTGTGGCCCCTGAGAACCCTGCTCACTTCGGCGGTTGTCACGTCCCACAGCCGGACCGTGCGGTCCCAACTGGAGGTGGCCAGGCTCTGCCCGTTCGGAGAGAAGGCCAACGCCGTGACGCCGGCCGCGTGCCCCCGCAGCAGCGCCCGTTCGCGGCCGGCCGGCAGGTCCCATAGCCGCACCTCCGGCTGGCCGTCCCACTTGCCGCTCGCCGAGGCCAGCGTACGGCCGTCCGGCGAGAAGGCCACCGACCAGACATAGCTCGTGTGCCCCGTGAGCGTGGTCTGTTTCTGAGGATCGGCCAGATCCCATAACCGGATCGTCGCATCCCACCCCGCTGCGGCCAGCGCCTTGCCATCGGACGAAAACGCGAGACACAAAATCCCGCTGGTTTCACCTGGCAGGATGGTGCGTTGGTGTCCCGTGCTCACGTCCCAGAGCTGCACTTCCGCGGTCTGTGCGCCGGGCTCAATCCAAAACAGACGGGCCAAGGGATTGTATGAGTATAATGGAAGGACGTACTGCGCCGTTCCCGTGGCGAGCGTCGCGCCGTCCGGCGAAAATGCGAGCGACAGAACCGGTTTTGTGAAGGCGTCGAGCTTGCGGAGCTTCGTGTGAGCGGCCGTGTCCCAGAGGTGAACACTGCCTGCCTTTCCCGGAGAACCGCAGGCGGCGGCCAGGAGCGTGCCGTCGGGCGAGAACGCGATCGAGCGGATTTCATCACCGGCACTGGCGAGGTCTGCCAGCACCTCTGCGTTCTTGGCGTCCCACAACTTGACACTGCCCTTCTGGCTGCCCGTCGCCAAGAAGCGGCCATCGGGAGAGTACGCCACCGACAACACGGGGCCATCATCCGCGCGAAACGTCAGGCGTTCGCCGTGGCACAGGCGCCACAGGTAGTACCACTCAAAGCTCCGCAGTTCCTGGCGGTCGCCGACAGGCCGCAGACTCTCGAGGAGTTGGATGGCATTGGCGACATCCCCTTGCTCAAAGTACTGCTGGACGAGATTGATTCGCGCCGCATAAACCTGCTGCCAATTCTCGTCGGCGAGCCGCGTTGCCTTGCGGTGTGCGGTTTGCTCACGGCTTCGGGCATTCTCCGACTGTTGCCGCGCATCGTCCGCTTCCTTCCGAGCTTTTCGTTCATCGCCAAGCCGCGTCGCAGCCAGACCTTCGGCCCGAGTCGCTCGGATCGCCTGCCAGGTACTGACCATTGTCCCGGCGACCAGCGCCAATGCGAGTGCGACAACCGTGGCGAGCGTCCGCTTATTCCGCCGAGCGAACTTCCGCAGGCGATAACCGGCTGACGGCGGGCACGCCTGCACCGCTTCATCCGCCAGGTAGCGCTGCACGTCCGCGGCGAACCCGCTGGCCGTCTCGTAGCGCCGGCTACGGTCCTTTTCCAGGGCCTTCAGCACGATCCAGTCCAGCTCGCCGCGGACGAGCCTGGCGAGCTTCGCCGGTTCGGTGTGCCGCTGGGCAGCGATGCTCGGCGCGGCTTCGGCCGTGCTGATGCGGTTGCTGGGCCTTTGCGCCTCATCTTCGCGGATGATCCGGCGGATTTCGTCGAAGGCGGCCGCTTTGAGCTGTTCCTTGCTGACGGGTGTCGAGCCGGTCAATAGCTCGTAGAGCAGCACGCCGAGGGAGTAGATGTCGCTACGGGTGTCGATGTCGTTGCTGGATAGCTCCGCCTGCTCGGGGCTCATGTAGAGCGGCGTGCCGATCATCTGGGCGAAGTCGGTGAACAGCGTCTTGTCGGTGAGCTGCTGCCCCAGCGCCTTGGCGATGCCGAAGTCGATCACCTTCACCACCGGCTGACCGTCTTGCCGCGTGACGAGGACGTTCGTCGGTTTGATGTCGCGGTGAATGATGCCCTTGGTGTGGGCGTGCTGGATCGCCTGGCAGACCGAGGCGAACAGCTCCAGCCGCTCGCGGATGCTGAGGCTGTTCTCGTCGCAATACTGCGTGATCGGCACGCCGCGGACGAGTTCCATGACGAAGTAGGGCCGGCCGGGCGAGCCCCCAGCGTAAGCTGGGGGAGGACCTCCGGGGGCTGACGCCCCCGGCTCGCCGATCGTTCCCGCGTCCAGCACCTTGGCGATATTCGGATGGTCCATCACCGCCAGCGCCTGCCGCTCGGCTTCGAAGCGGGCGATGACCTGCCGGGTGTCCATGCCCGGCTTGATCAACTTAAGCGCCACGCGGCGGCGGACCGGCTCGGTCTGCTCGGCCATGAAGACGATGCCGAAGCCCCCTTCGCCAATCTGCTGCAGGAGCTTGTAGGGGCCGATCTGCGTGCCGGCGGGGATCGTTTCCGCGGCATAGTCTTCCGTCACAGGCCCGGGAGTCGTAGGCGGGACCACACGATCGAGCAGGCTTTGCGGCGCATCGTGGGCGGCCAGCATCAGCTCAAGCTGCTGCCGCAAGGCTGCGTCGTCAGCACATTCTCGCGACAACCAGGCGGCCCGCTCCGCCGGAGGGACGGCCAGAGCGTCAAGAAATAGCTGTTTCAAGGATCGTGATGCGGTCGCCATCGGGCTGCCCCGGTGTGGGTTTACTCATCATGCGAGCGAGGGGCCGGATTTGTCTCAACTTTTTTCGGAATGGTCGGCGGTGAGGATTATGAACACCACAACTGGCGGGCGTTTGCGGTTAGACATTCTGCCTCCCTTCGGATACAGGCGTGTCCAGTTGTCATTACTTCTTTGGGAAATCAGCGGCGCCAAGGGCTCGGGTGGTCTATTTTTCTTCACCTTCGCCTCCAATTCCGCGACCATCTTCTTGAATACCTCGTTCGGCCATCTCCTGGCGAAACTCGGGCCGGTTAGGGAACTCGACGACGAGTTGTTTGAAGATGGTCACAGCCTCGGAGTGCGCCGCCTCCGCTTCTTTTGGCCGCGCAGTGTCGCGAAGCACGTTCCCCAGGCCAAAGAGGTACTTGGCCAGTTCCAGGCGAAACTCGGGACGGTTGGACTCGGCGACATGCTGCTTCTGGAGGGCGACGGCGTCGCGGAAGGCCGCCTCCGCTTCCGGCAGCCGCTTTGTGGTTTGGAATAGCCAGCCAAGATTGTTGTGGCTCATCGCCAGGGCCCGGCGGATGTTGGGCCCATTGGGGGAGTCGGCGAAAAGCTGCTTTCGAATCGCCAGGGCCTCGGCGTGGGCATCTTCCGCTTCCTTTGGCCGTCCCGTCTCGTGGAACAGGTTGCCCAGGTTGTTGTGGAATCCGGCCAGGGCCTGCCGGAACTCGGGCCGGTTGGGGAAGTCGGCCGCGAGTTGCTTCAGGGTGGCCAGGCCCTCGGCGTAGGCCGCCTCCGCTTCCCGCATGCGAGTGGGGGTAAGCAGCGTGCCCAGGGCGTTGTGGCTCAAGGCCAGGTCCAGCCGGAACTCCGGCTGGGTGGGGAAGTCGGCGGCGAGCTGCCGGCGGATCGCCACGGCCCGGCGATAGGCATTTTCACTGTCCTGAGAACGGCCCAGAATCTGGTTCATGCGGCCCATCCGATGGTAGGCCAGCGCCTGCCGCGACCTTTCTTGTTCGGTGTCGGCCGCTTCCTGGGCAGACTCGGCGTAATACTGGATTATTTTGTCCAGGAAATCCTTTTGCTCGGGGAGCAGCTCCGCCTGGCGCGTGAGTTGATCGATGGCCTGATCGGACGCGACCGTCTCGATGGCCTGACGGGCGCGCTCGTTGAGGAGGCGTTCACGTTCGTGTGCTGCTTGCAGCGCCTGGTTGCGGTCGGCCAGCTCGTCGCGTTGCCTTTCGACGACGATACGCTGCTGTTCCGCCCGAATCAGGCCCCAAGTCGTGCCGATCACGCCGGCGACCAGAGCCAGCAAGATTAAGGATGCAGCCAATACCGCTCTCTTGTACCGGCGTACGAACTTGCGGAAGCGATACCACGACGACGGGGGACAGGCCTGCACTGCTTCATCGTTCAGGTAGCGCTGCACGTCCGCCGCCAGGCCGCTGGCCGTCTCATAGCGCCGGCTGCGATCCTTTTCCAGGGCTTTCATCACGATCCAGTCGAGCTCGCCGCGGACGAGTCTGGCGAGCCTGGCTGGTTCGGTGTGGCGCTGGGCAGCGATGCTGGGGGCGGCTTCGGCCGTGCTGATCCGAGTGCTGGGCTTTTGCGGCTCGTCCTCGCGGATGATCCGGCGGATCTCGTCGAAGGCGGCTTGCTTGAGCTGCTCCTTGCTCACGGGAGTCGAGCCGGTCAATAATTCATAGAGCAGCACGCCGAGCGAGTAGATATCGCTGCGGGTGTCGATGTCGTTACCGGACAGCTCCGCTTGCTCGGGGCTCATGTAGAGCGGCGTGCCGATCATCTGGGCGAATTCGGTGAAGAGCGTCTTGTCGGTAAGCTGCTGCCCGAGCGCCTTGGCGATGCCGAAGTCGATCACCTTCACCACCGGCTGGCCGTCCTGCCGTGTCACGAGAACGTTCGTGGGCTTGATGTCGCGGTGGATGATCCCCTTGGTGTGGGCGTGCTGGATCGCCTGGCAGACCGAAGCAAACAGCGCCAGCCGCTCGCGGATGCTGCGGCTGTTCTCGTCGCAGTAGTGGGTGATGGGCGTGCCGCGGACGAGCTCCATGACGAAGTAGGGGCGGCCGCCATCCGTCGTTCCCGCATCCAGCACCTTCGCGATGTTTGGGTGGTCCATCACCGCTAATGCCTGCCGCTCCGCCTCGAAACGGGCGATGACCTGGCGGGTGTCCATCCCCGGCTTGATCACTTTCAGGGCTACACGGCGGCGGACCGGCTCGACCTGCTCGGCCATGAAGACGATGCCGAATCCCCCTTCGCCGATCTGTTGAAGGAGCTTGTAGGGGCCGATTGTCGTGCCGGTCGGAATCGACTCGGGGGCGGGGACGCAGGCGTCGGGCTGGGGCCCGTCGGGCGGTGCTGCGGGCGGGGCAACACGATCGAGCAGACTATGAGGCTCATCGTGGGCGGCCAGCATGGGCTCGATTTGCTGCCGCAAGGCAACGTCGTGCCCGCATTCGCGCGACAGCCACGCGGCCCGCTCCGCCGGTGGAACGGACAGCGCCTCCAGAAATAGCTGCTTCAAGGATCGTGGTGCAGTGGCCATCGGGCTGCCCTGGTGTGGGTTTACTCATCATGCGAGCGAGGGGCCGGATTTGTCTCACTTCTTGTCGGAATGGTCGGCCAGGGCCGTCGCCAGCCAGGCGCGGGCAAACGTCCATTCGCGGTAGGCCGTGGCCCGGGACAAGCCCAGTGCTTCCGCCGCCTCCTCGACGGACAGGCCGCCGAAAACCCGCGCTTCGACGACTTGAGCGGCCAGCGGTTCTTCGATCGCCAGCCTTTCCAGGGCGTCGTTCAGCTCCAGCAGCCGGCCGTCGTCAGCCAGCGCTGGGTCGAGGTCGGCAAAATCGACGCGCGGCACAAGCTGCTTGCGGCGTGCCGACTCGGTCAGAATGCGGCGCATCGCCTGGGCGGCTGCCGCGAAGAAGTGACGGCGGTTGGCGAATTGCTGATCGCCCACCAGCCGCAGATAGGCCTCGTGCACCAGCGCCGTGGCCTGCAGCGTTTGGCCCGGCCTCTCGTGCGCGAGCTTCGCCGCGGCGAGTTTTCGCAATTCGTCATAGACCAGCGGCAAGAGCTTCTCGGCGGCTTGCGGCTGGCCCTGCTCGATGGCAGTGAGGATCTGCGTGATCTCGTTCATGCGGGCACTAGGCGAAGCTTTATTTCTCGCCGCCCACTTTCAGCACGCTGTTGCGGAAGTAGCCGGCGGTTTGCGGATTGCCGGGATCGGTGCGCCACTGCTTGCCGTCGATGACGAATTTGTACTCGTGGTTGCCGGGCTTGAGCGTGAGCTTCGCCGTGTAGCGGCCGTCGGCATCGGGGCCGTCCATTTTCGTCGCCGTCTCCTTCCAGTCGTTGAACGTCCCGGCGAGATGGACGGATTCGACCTTGCCACTCGGCTTGTAGGCGAATGTCACCTCATAGTCGCCGCCGTCCAGCTTCTTCATCTGCGGCAGGCCGAGCGAAAGGTCCTGTTCGGCCATCCCGAGGGCAAACGTCCCGACCATCATCTCTTCCCAGGTCTGATCGCCCCAATGAACGAGCGCCGTCGGATCGGGATTGGCCAGGTTCTCCTCCGAGTTGTCGTAAGCCGCCTGGCAGCGGATTTGCGTCCCCTGGGGCAGGAACTTGGGCTCGGCGAGGCCGTAGGAATTCTGCCAGTTGAAATCGTATCGCGGCACGTCGAGCAGAATCTCCTCGCGGCCGTCGGGAAAAATCGCCTCGAAGCGAAACGACTTGCCGCGGAGGTGCATGTGGGGCGTCAGCGCATAGAGCACCGAGTCCTGGCCGATCTTGTCGGTCGCCTCCAGACGGAAATTGCTGTCGCCCGGCGGAATCTGGAATTTGAAATTGAGCGCCGCCCCTACGATCATCTCCTTCTTCACCTCCTTGGGGTCGGCATAGACGATGCCGACCTCGCTCTGATCGGTTTGCGGCGAGCCGTTGGGCGTGTAATGCGCCTGGAGGATCAGCTTGGAGCCGGCTGGGATCCGCCGATAGATTCCTTCCGGATAAATTGCCGGTGGCAGGCCCGGCGCGAACCCGACGATCGAGTTGAACAGCGCGTCGATCGGCTCGAAGGGCTTGCCGGGCTCTTGATAGAACAGGATCAAGTGGTGCGTCACCGCACGGTTGCCGGGGCGGGCCTCGGCCATTTTGATCCACTTGTCTTCCGGCATGTTTTCCACCAGCGTGAAGAACTGATACTCGACGACGCCGGTCGCCGGAACCTGGTACGCCTCCGGCATCTTATAGACCACGTCCGGCTGTTTGATCTGCCAGCCGTCGGTGAAGGGCCGGAGCTTGGGCAGGTCGGCGGCGTCCCCCTGCGGGCAACCATTGGCGACCCAGGTGCGGAGGAGCTGCTTCTCGTCGTCGCTCAAGCGGGCTTCGTTGAAGAATTTGCCGTGCTGGGGGTTGGCGTGCCACGGCGGCATGCGGCCGTCGTCGATCACTTCGCGAATCGTCTCGGCCCAGGCCGACGCCTCTTCATAGCCTGTCATCGCGAACGGCGCGACCTCGCCCGGCCGATGGCAGCGGACGCAGTGCTTGTGCAGGATGCCCGCGACGTGTTTCGTGTAGGTCACATCGCCCGTCGGCTTGGTGCGGCTGACGCGGCCGATGAAGCAGCCGACCGGATCGCTCGACGGTTGGCTGACCTCCTTGCCCGCGAGCAATTCGTCCAGGGCCTTCGCGACAAAGCTCTTCGTGGGCTCATTGCGGGCATAGCCGATACCGTACTGATCGTCGATCCGGCCCCAGTAGCGAACGATCCCCTTGGCATCCAGCACGAACGCTTCCGGCGTGCGCTTCGCGCCGAACTGATCGGCGACCAGATTGCCCGGGTCCTTGAGGATCGGGAAGGCGATCTTCTGCTCGCGCACATAGTGGTCGATCTCGGCCAGCGAATCCTGCTGGTTGGCGTTGATGCCGACGAAGGCCACGCCCTTGGCCTCGTACCGCGCGGCCAGGTCCGCCAGCCGGCCGCCGTATTGTTTGGCCAGCGGGCATTCCGTTCCCAGAAAGACAACGACCAGGGCCTTTTTCTCGCTCCAGTCCTGCAGGGCGTGCGCGGTGCCCAGGTGATCGTGCAGCTCGAAATTCGCGATTTGTCTGCCGACCGGCGAGGACGCCTGGGCGTCAGCCGCGGCCAGCGGAACCATTGCCAAGAGCAGGAAGCCGAGAGATTGCATGACCGACTCGCGAGATGAGGAGGAGATGGCGACGTAACTATCGTAATGAACCACGCCGCGCGAACGCAACGGCGGCCGGCGAATGGGGCAGGCATCTGCCGTGCTTCCTAGCCCGCAGCGCAAGCGAGGGTAGTGGAGTTTGCCCAGGAAACGAATCGGGGGCGCGGGGCCGTTGTGCGGGCTAGCGCGAATTACCCTTGCTTGCGCTACGGGCTACGATCCGCTAGTACGGCGATCATCACTTCCGCTCATAGATCCCCATCGTCTGGGCTTCGGCGAGAACGTGATCGGCCATTGCGGTCTGCAGCGTCTCGGCGGTGGCTTCCGCCGGATCGAACTCAATGGGCCCGTCGAGGGCGAAGACGCTGAAGTAATAGCGGTGCGGCCCGCTTCTCGGCGGGGGCATCGGCCCTCGATAGCCGATATTGCCGCTGGGCCACGAATTGCGTCCCTGCCGTGCTCCGGCGGGCACTTGCAGCACGGCCTCCCGCGGCAGTCCCTCCGGCAGCTCGGTCACATCGCCCGGAATGTTATAGAGCACCCAGTGATGCCATGTGCCAGCAGGTGCGTCCGGGTCGGACATAATGACCGCGAAGGCCCGCGTTCCCTCCGGCGCGCCGCCCCATGTCAGCGGCGGCGAGCGGTCGTCCCCCTCGCCGGCATATTTCGGCGGAATCGTCTTGCCCAGCGCAAACGCCTCGCTGGTCACTTGAAAATCGGTCCGCGCTCCGCTCGTCAGAACCGATTCTGGATTGCTGATTGCAGCCATGGTTCTCTCCTTCCGTAGTGTCAAGCAACTAGAAAGTGCCGCAAATGGCGGGCCGTGTATGACGCCGCATTTGGCCGCCATTTACAGCCGTCCGGCAGGCTCACGACTGGCACGACCGGAACGCTCGGCAGCCCGTCTGGCGATTCGCTTTGGCGGCACGCCCAGGCCGCGTTTCGACCTTACGCCCGTGCCATAGACTTTCCACGGGTCTGGCCATTCAGGGGATCATGCCATGGAAAAGCAGTATCAGCCGAGTGGTTTGTTCGATGCTTCGCGCCTCGTGCTGGCGGTCGCCGGCCTGGTGCTGGTGGCGGGCGCGTGCTCGCTGGGGCTGGGCGTGGCGACAGCGGAAGGCTGGTACTTCATCGCCGTGGTGCCGGCGGCGGCGACGCTCCCCTTGGCGCTCGCCGGCTATCCCGCTGCGCAATGGGCCAACCTGCGCAACCCGCGGCTGGCGGCGGCGCTCGGCGGGGCGCTGGGCGCGGCGATGTACCTGGGCCAGTATTACTTCATCATGGTGCACGACCTGGGCGCCGAGGCGATCGCGCGGCTGGATCTCCTGCCGGCGTTTTTCGTCGAATGCATGAATCAGCAGATCATCGGCAAGCCGCCGAACGAGCCGAGCCCGTGGGTGAACTGGTCGATTTTTTGGGTCGAGCTGGCGATGTGCGCATCGATCGGCGGCACGCCCTGGTTCCTGGCAGCCTCGCGCCCTTATTGCGAGCGGTGCCGCCGCTGGATGAGCAAGCACACGACCACGCTCCGCGGCGGCTGCGCGAAGCAGCTCGCCGAGGCTTTCGCCAGCGGCGACTTCGTTTCGCTGCCGACCTTGGAGCCGGTCGTCAGCGAGCGGCCCGGGCGCTATAGCGAGCTGGAAGTCGCGAGCTGCCTGCACGACGGCGCAGGGGACGACGCCACGTTCTTCGTCACGGTGAAAGAGATCGTCCGCGAAGACCGCCGCTGGCACACCACCACCCTTGTCGATCGCAGCGGCGTCACGCCCGACGAGCTCGTCGCCTTAGCCGACCGCTGCCCTGGGATGCTGGGATAATCGCCTGCGCGCGGAATCATAGCCCGTAGCGCAGGCGAGGGTAATCGGCACTCCGCTCGCACTACCCTGCCCTTGCATTCCCAGCCGAAGTGGCCGCGCATCCAGACATCGGCCCAGCCCTGACCGCCTTCGGTCTTGCTGACGCCCCGCTCGAAGCAATACCAGGCGCCCTCGGGATCGGCGGCGGCGGGCTTTTCATGGCCCAAGAGCTCGCACAGGTCGAGGAAGTGCTGTTGGCAGGCGGAGCGCTCGCTGAGCTGAGCGGCTTGCCACTTGGCGATGAATTGCTGAGGAGTCACGGGGGAAGGAGTCAGGGTGTCGGGGGTCGGGGTCAGGGGGGGGGTGGATCGTTTAACCCGTAGCCGAGCGAAGCGGAGGCGCAGGCGTGAATCGGGTTGGAGCGCCGATCCGCCTGCGCCTTCGGCTACGGGTTAAACAAGGGATATGGGAGGTTGCAATATAGTCGAACGGGGGAGGCGGAGAGGTGGGAAGGTCAAAGGGTGTGAACGCGTGAAAGGTGAAACCACAACCGGTGGTAGGTGGGTGACCTGGCGACCACAAGATGTTGTGGTCTTGTTGACAGTAGTGAACTGAAGTTTATAATTGGCGACGGCCCCCGCTGCGTGACGCCGGATGGCGAAACGAACAGCGCGCCAGTGAGGCGCCGCTGCTGGTTTCGCGCGCTGTTTGACAAGTTGGTGTTTGACGAGTTGGTGAGCGGGAGCAACCGGAAGCTGCTCCGCGCGACATTCCCAATGCGGCGACGCGTCGCCGCACTCCCGAGGGAACCGCGCAACTAGCCGCGCAAACGCGCAACTGCGCAGCGG
>Ga0105340_1001029_pt1 | contig 12886 bp, 14 predicted proteins | sample EasRivMeERMLT700_FD_89676 | JGI IMG/M metagenome (GOLD analysis project Ga0105340, IMG submission 89676) | Soil microbial communities from meander-bound floodplain in the East River, Colorado, USA - East River MetaG ERMLT700 | ecosystem: Environmental > Terrestrial > Soil > Floodplain | place... | reverse complement strand
TACTGGCGGTCTTAGGTGGTTGGCTTGGGAAGCCAGACGTGCAGCTTGCAGCGGTTGTCTTCATCTTCGGCGTCGCGAACTTGGTGACTGGATTCTATTTCGGCCGCACGAATCACCAGCGAAGCGGTGGCGTTGGCGGCGATCTAGCTGGAACGAGGTGACTCAATGAACCTGCTCCTCGTATTGATACTCTTGGTGATCTTGCTCGGCGGCGGTGGCATGTACGTTGGCGCTCCCGTTGCCGGCGGCTCACTTGCTGGGATCTTGCTCGTGGTCCTCATCGTCCTCTTGCTGACAGGGAGGCTGTGATGTCGAATGCTGAAGTTCAAGAAGCCCTCGACCGGGCAGCGGCGAACGTGGCGAAGGTTCGGGCCAGCGAAACTGACGAAGGCAACGATTACTACATCAAGCAGGCGATCATGGCTTTGCTCGACGCCTTGGTCGAGTTGACAAAGGATACAAATGAATGAACATTGCGGTCATCTGTACACTGCTCGGGCTTATCGCAGTCATAACAGGACATATCGTTGTCATCGCCAGGTGGAGCGGACGGATTGATGGATTCATGCAAGCTACAGAGCAACGCATCACGAAGGCGGAGTATGAGATCACCAGGCTGCGCGACGCCCGTCACAAGTCGGATGGCGAAATTCAACGCCACACGGGTGAAATTCGCGACCTGCAGCGGACCGCTTTCAATCGGCGCGTAGCAGATGAGAGGGAAGATGAGCACTAAAACGCCTTCGATGCGCCAGGTGAGGTTGGTCGGAGCGACCGGCGAGATTCGTACGGCGCAGTTCGACGGCCGCGAGCACATGGTCGTGCCGGTTGTCGCGATGGTCGAAGGCGTCGTGTGGGCAGTCAACAGCGACGTGCCGGAGTTCGTGCCCGCTGAGGAACTGGCCGAGACGCCGCAGCAGTGGAATGGACGCCGGTGCTTCGCTGGCCATCCAGAGGATGGTGGGACGCAGGTGACGGCGAACACGCCACGTACCTTGGAGCAGAGCTTCGGCGTGCTGTTCGATACCTCGGATGCCGCACGGATCCTCAAGACGCGCCGCCTTGAGACGTTGGCATACCTTGACCCAGTGAAGGCAGCGCAGGTCGGCAAGGATGCTGTGGACGTCATCGAGCGCCTTCGCGCGGGCGAGCGCGTAGAAGTGAGTGTTGGCGCGTATGTGGAAGCTGAAGATACCGATGGGACGTACGAAGGTAAAGAGTACCACGGCGTCTGGCGCAACATCGTCAGCGACCATCTGGCATTCTTGAAGAAGAGCCAAGAGGGTGCATGCTCCATTGAAGCGGGCTGCGGTGCACCACGCACGGCGGTGCGGCACCTCATCACGGCGGCTGGCATCAAGTGTGAAGCGATGCGTCAGAGGCTGACGCCGATCCAGGTGCAAGCTGCTACGGATCTGACGGAGGTAGATGTCACGTTCACCGACGGCACTACGCTGTCCGGGCTGAAGGTGTACGACGGCACGGAGATTGAAGCAGACGACTTTGCGGGGCGGACTATCGCGAAAATTGGTCCGGCGAAACGGGAGGCAAGCATGGCGGACAGTCCCATCAAGAAGCGGTTTGACCTGTTGACCGCAGAGGGAGTGAGCGACAGCGACATCCGTCGGTCACTCGACAAGGCCCTGCAGACGGTCGATGGCTACATGGGCATCGACTGTGTGTATCCTGACGAGAAGCAGGTGGTCTACTACGTCTCATCGAGGGACGAGTGGAAGATGAAACGGCGCAGCTACTCGATGACCGAAGGCGGCGAGGCTGTGCTGTCGGATGATGCAATCGAAGTCGAGCCGGTCACGACTTACGAACCTGTGACAGCAGCCGAAGTTCAACCGAAAGCGGCTGCGGCCGCACAACCAAAAGCAGCTGGCGGATGCGGCTGCAAGGAGAAGAAAGTCATGGCACTCGACAAAACGAAGCGGGCGGAACTGGTCGCCGCACTCATCACCGACCAGCACAGTGGGTTCAAGGAAGGTGACGAAGCGTTCCTGAACCTGGAAGCCGTGTCCGATGCGCGCCTGGAAGAGTTCCAGACGGCGGCAGTCAACCGGAAGGCGGCAGCGGAAGCTGCAGCGAAGACCGAGACGGATCACCGCGCAGCGGCGGCCAAGGTCACGGTGCTCGAAGGCAAGCTGCGTGATGCCGAGAAGCCGCGTACCAAGGAGCAGATCCTGGCGGACCTGAACTCGGTGCCCGAGCTCAAGACGCTGCTCGACAACCAGGCGGCACAGGAAGCGGCGGAGCGTGAGACCCTGATCGTCGAGCTGGTCAAGGTCGGCGCTGACACGAAGGAGCAGCTGACGGCCATGTCTACCGGCGAGCTCAAGACGCTGGCGAAGTACGCCAAGGTTGCGACTCCGACTCCCGACTTCAGCGGGCAGGGCGTTCCGCGCAGGATCGCGACTGCTGCTTCTGGCGATGCCAAGACGGCATACGCGCCACCCGATCCCTACGCAGAGCCACTCGAGAAGATGCGGGCAGCGAAGACGGTCAACTAACTGACGGACGGCCGTGACCGTCTAAGGAGAATGAGAAATGTCAATCACACGTGAAAATCCCAACACCATCTTCCTGGGTGGTGAGTACACCGAGATCGGTGACCTCGCCGCATCGGAAACGATCACGCCTGGCCATCTGGTGGAGCGTTTCAACAGCGGCGGTGTCATCCGGTGGCGCAAGGCGACGGCCGACATCGCTGGACCGATGACCGTGGCCCTGAATCAGTCGATGCTCAACAAGGGTGTCGATGACGACTATGCAGCCAACGATCTGATGCAGGTCGCTTCGCTTCAAAAGGGTGCGACGGCGTGGATGTTCATCGCATCGGGGCAGAACGTCGCGGCTGGTGTCATCCTTGGTTCGGCTGGCGGTGGAACGCTCAAGACGGGCGCGACCGTTGCCAGGTGCACCGCGATTGAAAACAAGCCCACTGTCACGGTGCTCACTCGCATCCGTGTCGAGGCGCTGTAACCATTCGGGCTGCGGCCCTCACAAGGAGAAACAGAGATGAGCAAAGAAATGCGGTTCACGACAGGGGCATCCAACAATCCCCTGGGCGACATCATCGTGCAGTCGGTCATGGAGACCGGCGGTTGGTCGATGTCAGGCATGCGGACGCCGGGGTTTCGCATGCTGCAAGCGGTTGAAGACGAAGAGCTTTCAAAGCTCCGCACTGCGGCTCCGTTGACAGACCGGGCGCAGGTCGTGATCGATAAGGCAGTCGTGAAGGTCGGGCTTTCGCGCCTGACGTTCGTGGCGGACCTGCTCGCTGCGGGCCTTCGCTACGACCTGACGGATCCACTCAGCGTGACGCAGCTGGAGTGGAACTCGACCAACAAGATCGGTGCGGCACAGCGGACGATGAGTCCATCGGCGAGGGGTGAGAACAAGCTCCCCAACGTCCTGCCGAACCGCTTGCCGATCTACCTCACGACGGACGGTTTCGAGTTGGACATCCGGACGCTGAAGATGTCTCAGCGCATCGGCAACCCGCTCGACACGACCATCGTGGAGCAGTGCACCCGTTCGGTGAATGAAGCCATCGAAGATGCAGCTATCAACGGCGCGACGACCCTGGACGGTCAGGATCTGAAGGTCGCTGGTTATGCTGCGCCTGGGCTCGTCAATGCGCCGAACGCAGAGACGCAGGCCCTTACGCTGGCCGCGTGGACGACCGTTCCGGTTGGCTCCACGGTGTTCGCCGAGACCATGTTGATGATCGGCAAGCTTCAAGCGAACAAGAAGTTTGGACCGTATCGCATGTACGTTGGCACGACCGTCGGCAATGCGCTCGCCTCGGACTACAACGCGACGAACAATGCTCAGGGCCTCACCATCATGCAGCGCCTGTTGCAGATTGATGGGCTCCAAGCGATTCGCGTCGCGGACATGATGCCGGCGACCAAGGTGGCACTGGTGCAGATGACGTCTGACGTCATCGACGTGGTCGTTGGACAGCCTCCGACGGTCATTCCATGGACGTCGCTCGACGGTTTCACGATTCACAACTTGGTCATGGCGATCATGATCCCCCGCGTTCGTTCGGACTACAACGGCGACAGCGGAATCTGCATCGGTACGACTCAGTAAACTGCGCGCAGAGCTTGCAGGAGCTTTCCGGGGCGAGAACCTGCCTTGTTCACCCCGGACCCAAAAGGAGAAGCAGATGACTGAAGGCGTGGGGCCAGAGGTTAAAGGCGAAGAGAAAGAAATCGACCCGCTCAAGCGGTGGTTCGTGCCAATTGAGAAACGTACGTCGAAGGGCACGATGGTCTTTCGGACACTTGACGGGGATGTATATGCACGGTTGACAGACGGTTCGATCAGGCGAGCCAATCCAAAGGTGCGGGGGAAGTCAGCCAGACGTGCTGACAAGATTGCCAGGAGGAAAGCGTGATCAAGGCAAGCGTTGAAATGACGATCACTCCGGAAGGTAGCATCAACTTCCACTTCAACGGGCCTCCGTTGCACCTGAATACCTTTTGGTACGGCATGCTGGAAGCCGCAAAAGATCAAGTTCGAATAGCTGTCACGCAGAAAGAAATGGAGCGCATCATGGCTCCGGCTCCAAGTGAAGTAATAGCGTTTGGAGCATTCAACAAGTGACCATGATCCCCCACGCCCGGTTGGCTGCGACCATCAGCAGTCCGTTGGGTGATCTATCGTTCACGCCATCTGCCGGTGCGGTGCAATACTACGAAGCGCGGGCTTACGATGAAGGGACAACGACTCCAATCAGAGCGACTAAATACCTTGGGGTACCGGGTGTAGATGTGGCGACGGGAAAGATCAAAGTCAACATCCGAACCATGTTGAATGCACTTCCTGCTGGTAACTACGAAGTCATTGTAGCTGCCATTGGAGCTGGGGGAACCGATGAATCTGTTCATGCGTCAGCTTATGCCGTTCCGCTTCAATCGGCTTAGTTTGACCACGGCGATACTGCTCCTGGTGCTGAGCTTAAGCTTGGTGTCGCCAGTATCTGCAGCCACATACTATGTCGATCAGACGGCTGGGAACGACAACAACGTTGGCAGTCAGGCGTCGCCGTGGCAGGACGCGCCTGGGATGACGGCGTATACTGGCTCGGGCTCACTCGTCGCAGGCGACACGGTGTACTTCGATAAGGCCGATACGTGGCTGGTGTCTGGTGGACAAGGACTCTTTCTCGTTGGCGGTGTGACATACATTGGCAACGTGTTTGGAGTCAGCGGAACGCGAGCAATCATCCGTGCGTCATCGTCGGTTGATGCTGGCGTCGTACGGTTCAGAGACCATGCGACCATTCCGACGGTCTTCGAGGGGTTTGAAGTTGATGCGAACCATACGGTCAGCTCTGGGATCGACATCAATCATCGGTTCTCGTCGTCGATGATCGGTGCGGTGAAGCGTGTTGTCAACAACCTGGTACATGGGGTGTCGAGCGACCAGAACCAGGGGCAATTCAAGTATGGGATCATCGCCAGCAGCTTCAACGGAGACCGGACGGCGAACGTTGAGATCATTGACAACACGGTCTGGGACATTTCGCGCGACGCGATCTGCCTCTATCCGGGGGATAACAGCGCGACGAACCTTCTTTCCACTGTACTCGTGCGTGGAAATACTTCCTTCGATACGGGTCAAGATACGAACTACTGCTGTGGAGCTGGCTTACTCATCAAAGGGCACGTGACCGATGCGACGGTCGAGTATAACTACTCACACGATACGAAGGGCGCGGCTGTCTTCATCAACAGCAATGAAACGAACCACTTCGGCGTCGGGATTGTCAACCTACACTTGCGGTACAACATCCTCACGACGGCCGCGTCGAACGTCAACGGCATCATACGGGTGTACGATGGCAGCGGTGGGACTGACGGGAAAGATCTGCACATCTATGGGAACTTAGTCTTCAACAATACAACGACCGGTGGGCTTCACATCGGAACTGATGCAGTAGGAACGGAAACCATCCGCGTCTACAATAACACGTTCTATAACGCACCAGTTACGATTGCGACGAGTGCGGCAACCTTTTCGACGATGGAAGTTCGGAACAACATCTTCCACTTCACTGCCGGTGTAACGCTGACTGACTCCGAGGGGAACATAACTGCTCACAGCAATAATATCTACTACCGCCCCAGTGGCACAGCTGTCACCTCTAACGGAGCGAACTATACAGCTGCCGGTATAATAGCAGGCTACGAAGCGACGGGCTTGGGTACGGATCCGCTCTTTGTCAACGTAGCGAGCGTACCTACTGGCTTCAATGGCGCATACGGATCGACGCTTGCTCCAAATACGAGTGGCTTTACCTTGCAGACTGGATCGCCAGCGTTCAACAGCGGCGTGACGTTGGCAAGCCCATACACGAACAGCATCAATTCTGTAGTACGGCCGAGCAGTACGGCGTTCGAGCGGGGCGCGTACGAGTTGACGGCTGGTCCTGGTCCGCCGACGAACGTTGGCGTCAACGCGAAGCCTGCGCAGCCAGCGATCAAGTCTTTGAATCCGACGTCTGGGATTGTAGGCTCCACCGTAACGGTCACCGGTTCTGGGTTCGCGACCACTCAAGGCTCTGGCTCAGTCACCATCAACGGTGTAACGGCGACGCCGACGGCGTGGTCTGCGCTCAGCCTTGCTGTCACAGTGCCATCAACAACAACGGGGAACGTCGTCGTCAATCAGAGCGGGCTTTCAAGCAACGGCGTCACTTTCACGGTAACGTCAGGTGCGAACTACTTTACCGGCGTTACGCGGACATCTGCTGACTGTACGCTGGCTGCTGTTTCGGCAACAATCGCAGCATCGGCAGATCGGGACATCGTTCAGATGCCAGCGTGCTCTCAGACGAACTGGACTAGCCAGTTGACGGTAACAAAAGCCATCGCGCTGATTGGTGCCGGACAAGGCGTGACGACGCTTGGAGATAACGTACCGAAGACGGGCGCGGATACGTCTCATCTGATGGCGTTCAACATCCCCTCGGGCAAGTCGTTCGTGATCGCTGGCTTTACTATCGTTGGAGTAGCAAACGATAGTAACGATTGGAACAAGGGACATATTTTACTTTCTGGCAGCTCAACGGCATGGCGGATGCACCATGTAACGTTCAACTCGTTGCAGACGAGTGCAGTTAAAGTAGATGGATGTCTGTACGGGCTCTTTGACCATTTGACCATCAATGGCGATGTGACACACTTCGGCGGCATCGAGGTGAAGCACGGTACGTGCAATGGTTCGAATTGGGGAGATTATTCATGGGCGACTGCGCTGGATGCGGGCGGGCCTAATAATGTTTACATTGAAGACTCAACGATCAGCGGTAATGATGCGAACTTCCAGCTGAATGCAGCAGATTGTCTTGAAGGTGGCCGCGTAGTCTGGCGGTTTAATGCACTGTCGCGGGCAAACTTTACGTCACATGGCACTGACTCTGGTCAAAGAGAACGCGGATGCCGTTGGCAAGAGTATTACAACAATGTCATGGTCTTCCCTTCGACCATGGCCGTTGACTTCATGACGTGGATTCGCGGCGGGTCGGGCGTCGTCTACAACAACACAGTCACGGCGACGAATACCGTGAACCAGATGACGAAGGGCAATAACTGCCGAGACGCTGGCGGTGGGTGTTCTGGTGGTCCTAATTATGCCATCTGGGGCGCGTGCGATGGAACGCGACCGTATGATCAGAATACGGCAGGACAATCAGGGTATCGGTGCCTTGACCAACCCGGAGCCGGCACTGGTGTTGATTGGTTGGGTGCCAGTACTCCGCCAAGTTCGTGGGGTGGCAATGCATTGGAACCGTTCTATGTGTGGAATAACACCCGGAATGGTGGAGCGTACAATGTGGTTGCCGCGACGACGCACGTACAATCTGGCCGTGACTACTTCAACAACGGGACGGCGCGTCCTGGTTATACTGCGTACACATACCCACATCCTTTGCAGACGAGTTTACCGTAAGGACCGTGAGGGAATAAATGGCAGTTACATTTGATGACGCTTTCGAGGCTGGAACTGGCGCACAGGCCAGTCCATTCAGTTTTACCAGCGGCTCTGGTACGGTACCTGGGACCGTTGGAGCGAACAGCAATCGCGTTCTGATTGGGTTCCTAGGTGCGCGTGCGACTTCTGTACAACTTGGCACACCGTCGATGACGTGGGCTGGCGCCGGCATGACGTTGATTGGTCAGTTGAACGAAAGTGTCTTTACGCTGGCACTCTTTGGTTTGATCGCCCCGACCACCGGTTCGCAAACGTTGTCAGCTTCATGGACGGGAGCACACGCGACGGTCACGGTCATCGGTGGTATTTCTGTCTATGAAGCGAATCAATCTACTGGGTGGCAGAACTTTACGAGTACTTCAGCAACTGGGACAGCTGCCTCTCTGACTGTGACCAGCGCGAATGGAAACATGGTCGTTGGAGGACGCAGCGACGATAACTCGTCTGGAGAAACGATCGCAGACGGAACGGAGGATTGGAACGACCGAAATTTCAACGGAAACTATGGTGGAGTACATCGTGCGTCTGTCAGTAGCAGCACGGTCATAGGGTGGACAATCTCCAGCGTACTCTGGGGGATGGTAGGAGTAGACGTCATCGCAGCAGCGGCTGCGGCTGCATCTCCTGCCGACCTAAAGATCACTGCGGCCCGACCTTTTCAATTCAGCAGGGGAAGGAAATAGACTATGCCGACACAGGGATGGAACCAAACACTCGTCACGCAGCGTACGGCCGGGACGCTGTTCAACACCTATACGACGGCCAAGACGGTCATCAACCAGCAGGACTTGTACGGCTTCTATGCCAACTACTTCCAGCTGGGGAGCAAGTTGCGGCTTCGCGTTGGTGGCGCGGTCAGCAACATTGTCACGACGCCTGGCACGATGGTCTTTCAAGTCATGCTCGGCTCGGTTGTCGCGTGGTCCAGCGGTAACATCCAGCTGAACGCGACAGCGCATACTACGCTGCCGTTCAGGCTCGACATCGACCTGACGTGCCAGCTGACGAACACGGCGGTCGGTGGTGCGGTCGCCAAGCTGTTCGGCATCGGTCTGCTCAACGGTGTCATGTTCACCAAGACGGCCGCACAGACCGACGGTGCGAACACGGAAACGAGCATCGTGGTGCCTGTCTCGATCCCGGCGCTCGGTACCGCGTTCGATTCAACCATCTCCCAGATCTTGGACTTCTGGGTTGGGTTCTCGATCAGCAACTCGGGCAACGGCGTACGGATCGACCAGTATGACGTTGAGGCACTCAGCATGCCTGCTTCCTAAAGAAGTGGGCAGAGCGGCGTGGGGACGCTCGCTCGTTTCATAAGGAGGTAGCATGATTTCAGTGTTGTTAGACAAGGGTAAGCCGGACGAAGTCACCGAGATGGATGAAACGTTGCTGCAGAAGCGTGAAGACGTTGTAGACAACGATGAGTACCATTTCGACATCACGGAGTACTGTCTGCTTGGGTGTACCGGGCAGGCTCATCAAACCGGAGTCGCGCAGGGCGATGGGTGCTTCTGCGAGCTTCACGTTCATCGGTCTATTGCGGGGCAGATTAAACGGTGGCCCGTTGAAGCGGGCGCTGAAGCCGCAAGCCTTTAGGTAAGGAGAGCAGACTATGGCAAACTCACAGGCAATGTGCACCTCGTTCAAGGAAGGGCTCCTGAACGGATTGCACGCGTTCGGAACGACAGTAGTTCGTGGAGCAACGACAAAGGATACGTTCAAGCTGGCATTGTTCCTGGCGTCCGCCACCCTCGGTGCGGCAACGACGGTGTACAGCACGACGGGCGAGCTCGCAGGCTCGGGCAACTATACGCAGGGCGGCGTGACGGTAACGAACGCCACGGCACCGACGACCAGCGGCACGACTGCGTACTGGACGCCATCAGCTTCGGCATCGTGGGCCAACTTGACCTCGAGCGGCTCGTTCGATGCGGCGTTGCTCTATAACGATACGTCGGCGACCGACCTGGCTGTCGCCGTGTTCACGTTTGGTGCTCAGTCTATCACAGCTGGCACGTTTACACTGACCATGCCGACGAACGACGCGTCGAACGCTCTGATCCGGATCGCATAGCACTCCATGGCCGTCACACAGAGTCATTATCGATTCGGTATCGACGAAGGTACCGAATCGACCCATGGATGGTACGCAGCCGAGGATGCGAATCCTGGGCTGAATGCCATTTCATTTGGGAAGACCTTCCTTCTGAGGTTTACACTTCAGTGTGACGGCACCCTTCAATCGAACGTTGACCCTGAGTTTCAATATCGGTTGAACGGTGGAACGTGGACGCAGATCACTACGTCGTCTGCTGTTGTCAAGGCTGTAACGCCTACATGCTGGGCGGATGCAGCGAACACCACGCAACGGCTGTCAGGCACGGGAACTTTCGAAGCAAGTTCAGCAGGGTGTACGGTCGATGGCATCGCCGGTGGCGCTGCCATGGACATCGTGGCCAACGGTAACGCAGAGACAGAGTGCGCCCTGCAGCTGGTTGGCAACGACTTGCGTCCTGGAGATTTGATCGAATTCAGGTTGACGCGCGACGGCGCGGTGCTGATAGACACGTACGCTGTTACGCCTGCCATTCGGTTGCGTGAAGCAGTTACGTTCGACTTCAGGCGTACCGTCAAAGGTCCGTTTCCGTTCCCGAAAGAGAAGCCAAGCTTTGTCGCGCAGACGGATTTCTTTTCTGCGCTGAGTGGGATCGCAGCGACTGCCGCAATAGGAATACTCGGGGCGACAATCTCCATTGGATTGTCCGGCGTCGGCGCTACGGCGTCCATCGGGTCTGTCACTCCATCGCACACGATTACAGCATCTGGCCTTTCGGCAACTGGATCGCTTGGGACGCTGTCATCACCAGCGGACCAAGCGCTGACAGGTGTAGCCAGTACGGGCAGCGTCGGTAACGTCGGATTCTCGATCAGTTTCATCGACCGCCCAAGGCTTGTTACAGGACCATTTCCTTTCCCTAAAGAACGACCAGCACATCCAATTTCACTGCCGCCTTTCAACGGTGAACTTACCGGTGTTGCTAGTACAGGTCAGCTTGGGGCAGTTACTGCAAATAGCGATGTCCCGGCGTCTGGTGTTGGTGCAACGGGTAGCCTTGGTACTGTAACGGCGAGCGATGAAAACAGCGCGTCGTTGTCCGGCATCTCAAGCACTGGTGAGGTTGGCACAACAACTATCACGAGTACCGTTGGACTGTCCGGCGTATCAAGCTCAACGAGTCAAGGTTCACTTGCCATCGGAGCAGTCCTCAGCTACGACCGCCCACGTTTTGTCCAAGGACCGTTCCCATTCCCGAAGGAACGCCCAGCGCATCCAATTTCAGTACCAACAGGCACCGTGATCGGTCTGGCTGCAACCGGCGTAGTCGGAGCCCAGACATCTAGCATCACGGTCCCAGTTTCAGAGACCAGCGGTGGATCAAGTCAGCCAGGTCAGCTCATTACCCTCGGCATTGGTCCAGCATCTTCGGTCTCTCAGTTCATCCTCGTTGGACTTGGCATCCCACCGGATGCTGGTACGGGCGTTCAAGGTATCGGGCAGACGGGTATCTCCGGAGCAGCTTTTGCCCCGGCGCTAACTCAAGTTTCAGCGTCCGGTGCAGTTGGCAGTGTTACATTCGGCGGAGTCTCTGTTGGGCTCACGGGCGTTCAAGCGACGGGCATCCGTGGTACCTTGCAGACTGGAACACCGGGTTCTGCGGAACTGACCGGCGTCAGTGGTACCGCTTCACCTGGCACTGCTACACCAACAATTACCCTTGGGCTGACTGGCCTTCAGGCAACCGGCAGCGTTGGAACTGTCAGGCCGACGCGCCTGATTGTAGACCGCCCGCATTCGCTCACTGGGCCATTCCCATTCTTGACAGGTGGCTTCTTCCAGTTCAGACAGAAGCCACGTGTTGCAGTTCCTGTATCGCAGCCGTTTACTGTTCAATTGACGGGTGTTGCAGGGTCTGGTGCGGTTGGTACGCTTTCGACATCTCAATCCGTTACGCCGACTGGCAAGGTTGGAACTGGAGTGGTTTCAGCTCCCGTTCCAACATTCCAATTTGCTGCGACTGGTATCTCGGCGATCGGGTTCAACGATGTCCTAACACCAAACAATTCACGTGCCCTGGTTGGCTCATCTGCGAGTGGAGCAACTGGTACACTGGCCAGTACGACCGCAGTAGCGCCTACTGGCAATGCGGCGACCGGTGCTGTTGGTACCTTTGGGTTCGCACAGGCACTGACGTCCGTTACCGGCACTGGAACGCTGGGAACTGTCGCGCCTGATACGAACGTTACGTTGTCGGGCATCGAAGCGAACTCAGCCCTTGGTTCTCCAGCAGCTCAAGTCAATGACAACGTTACGGTTGGTTTGTCGTCAGTTTCTGCGACTGGTTCGGTTGAACCGCTGTCGGTCAGCAACGAGCAATTCCTTGACAGTCAGTTTGTTTCTGGTGCCGTTGGAACGCTGACAGCTGACGCTGTACGTCAGCTCACTGCGGTAAGTACAACAGGACAGATTTCCGCTCCATCTGCGGAAGCGGCTTCAGCGCTCACTGGTCAAGTTGCGACGGGTGTTACGGGAGACATCGGCTTTGGTACAGTACTCCTTGGCATTCAGGCGCAAGCGCAAGTTGGAACGTTCACACCGACGGCTGACGTTACGCTCTCTTCCGCTTCAGCGACGGGTTTAATCAGCGCTCTGGCGGCTCAGGCGAATGAAGACGTTTCGATCAACCTGAATGGCCTTAGCGCGACTGGTTCTGTTAATACACCAGCTGCGAGTGCGATTGTTGATTCGATTGGCGTCACAGCGACAGGTATACCTGGTACACTCGGCTTCTCGCAAGGGATCTTCGGT
>Ga0105340_1001028_pt1 | contig 12893 bp, 14 predicted proteins | sample EasRivMeERMLT700_FD_89676 | JGI IMG/M metagenome (GOLD analysis project Ga0105340, IMG submission 89676) | Soil microbial communities from meander-bound floodplain in the East River, Colorado, USA - East River MetaG ERMLT700 | ecosystem: Environmental > Terrestrial > Soil > Floodplain | place... | reverse complement strand
CACAAACCCGACGGCAAAGAGCAAAGCAAGTCCTACGGTCAACGCCTGGGCCTTATCCCGACTCGTCACAAGCGGGACCTTCTTGCCCGCCGCCTTGACCGTGTTCACGGCCCCTGTCACAAACGCACGGGTTCCCGTCAGGATCAGGAAGAGGATCAACCCCTCCTGGACTCCGGGGATCAGGGTCAGGTCCGTCGTCACGATGACATAGGCCGTCGCGACCGCGGCGATGATGGCGGCGAGGATTTCCCGCCACAATTGTGGGACCCACTGTTTCAGGAGCGAGATCACCTGCGGGATGGCGAGCAACATCCACGGCGGGAAAAAGAGTAAGTCTTCCATCACCTATCCTTCCGATGTTACGGGTTCTCCGGTTTCACATCTGCCTTCCGAAACAAGATCACATTGCCCCACTGCGAGTGCAGGGCGTAGCCCCGGCCTTCCTGGCTCCACGCCGATTGAACACCGGGCCCGAATTTGGGCCACCAGTCATCGAGAAGGATCCAGCGCGTGGCGAGTGATTTCGCAAGCAAGATGTCCCGCGCCACTGCATCATGCTCGTGGTCTCCGTCGATAAACACGAGATCGGGAGAGGCGTAGTTCAAGCCCTCCATGACTTCTTGCGCGGTGAGGGTGCCCGAATCCCTGGACACGAATCGGAAGCGTGGCGCGTAGCGGCGCTCCATGCTCCGCGCGGCCTGGATCACATGGTCATTCGTCGTCCAGTCCACCGACAGAACGCGCTTCACTTCGGGTCGTAGACCAAGGAACATGCTCGCCGACGCCCCCGCTCCGAATCCGATCTCGAAGATATGGGCCGGGCGCACGATCTCGATCACGTCCTGAATGATCGCCAAGGAATGCGGCCCGAGCCCGTACATCTCGAGGAGCGGCAGGTCTCGCGTGATGACGGCAAAGAGCGCTTCCGCCTCGGGCGTCACGTTCTCCCGATACTCATCGATCTCGTCATCGGTCGCGTAGTTCAGCCTGTCGAAAGGCGTCGGGGTCCAGTGCACGTTAGGCCCCCCCGCCCCGATGCCGATCGACCCAGGCTTGCGCAAAGCGCGGATGCGATACGGGGAGCGTCATCAGCTCGTCGTCGGGGATGATGTCCCGATAGCGGAAGCCCGACCCTTCGGCGCGCATCTTGAGTACCCGCTCATCCACGGTCGCTTCCTTCCCGTGGAACCATCCCTGCATCTCGATCGTCTTATCGATGAGCGCTTCACCCGCCCTCACGAATCCGTAATGCACAATCGTGATGTGATTCAGTAACCGCATATCCCGCCCATCGGATTCGATGATGGATTCGGCATCGCCGACAGCGGGATAGGGGGTCATGGCAAGCCGGGTCGGCATATCGGAACAGGGCTTCATTGTGGAATCGATCTTCACGCAGCGATCGACGTCGCCATAGAGATTGAACCGCCGCACGCGAAAGGTCGTCGCCCCCCAGCCGTCCGCCGTCACGGCTTCCCTGATGATCGGGTGGCTCGCCTCGTGCAACACCTCGTCGGCTTGCAGCATGAAATGCCAGTGCGTATCGAGCTTCTCCCGGGCGGCGTTGGCGTGGAGAGCAAGCCGCACGTAATTGTCGCCGACTTCCCACGGTTGCCCGGTATAGACCCGGAGATGGGAATGGCGCCGCTCGAGCTCTAGGAGGAGATCCACCGTGCCATCGGTGGACTCGCAGTCGAGGGCCACGATCTCATCACAGACGGGGGCGAGCGATTCGATCGCGGCTTCGAGGCAGTAGTCGAGCCGGATCGCATCGCGCACAAAGATCGACCCCCCGAGGAGCTTCATCCCTCAATCATCTCCACGCGTTGAATCACGGCGTCGAGGATCGCCGTCGGCCGGAGCCCGAGGCAGGCGAGATCCCCCCGCGCGCATCCCTGAAAGCTGGTCGTCCCGGGCCCTTGGATATGATGGCACCCCAAGCAATCAAGATCCGGGGCCGTGACGGCGGTTACGTGCGGGTCGCCATCGCTCACGATGTCCTGCCGGGTGCAGCCAAAGAAGACGACCGACGGGCAGCCCATCGCGCGGGCGATATGGTAGGGCCCCGAGTCGAGTCCCATAAAGAGCTTCGCCCGGCCAAGGATCGCCGCTAGCCCCATGAGCGACGTCCGGCCCCCGAGCGGTAGGTCAGCGTCCGTGAGCTGACGTCCACCACCTACCTCCGCGACCACATAGCCACGGCGCCGGAGCTCGTCGATCGCTCCGGTCCAGGCATCGGGGCCGATATCCTTCCCGGCCCATCCCGTGGCTTGCGGGGCAACAATCGCGAGCCGCTCCGGCCGGCCGACGAGCTTATCCGCCTCTGATTGGGCATCCGGTCCGGGATGGAGATCACCCGCAGGCGTCGGATCTTCGGGAGCGAACATGGTCGCCTCGGCGAAGGACTTCCAATAGGGGCGACCGAGTCGCCGCTCGTAGAGCCCATCCAAATCCCAGGCGTAGGCCATGCGGCGCCCCATCGACTGGAAATCGACCGAGTGCACCACGTCTTCCACGTGCGGATTGCCGCGTACGAGCTCGGGCAAGATCGTCGCAAAGAAGATCCGGGCCCCCGGAATCAGTCCCTTGACGAGCTTCGGCAGTGACGTCGCGATCACCACGTCCCCGATCGCAGCCGAGCGGCGAATGAGCACCGTAGGATCGAAGGCACGGCGGCGCAGGTAATCGCTCCACCGCGCCACAAAACGTTGCTGGGCCAAGTGCAGGTGCGGCCCGAGATCTATCCCGCCATGATGATCCTTGTCGGGCTCGTTCGGATGCCAGACCGGGATCCCATCCGCCGTCGCGATCTTCCATCCTCTTGCACGCAGCCGGAGCGAGTAGTCGGAGTCGTCACCGTAGGCGAAGGGAAAGAAGCGATCACACAGGCCGATTTCATTCGCGATCGCCGTGCGGGTCATAAAGCAAGAGCCGTCGATGTACTCAAGCGGTCCCTGGTGATTCCCGATCCCGTCATCGCGGAGCGACTGATGCTGCCCCGTGCGTCCGACTTCGGCCACTTGGGAATCGCGATCAAGGGGCGCCCGTAAAGCGTCGAGCCATCCCGGGCCGACCCAGGCGTCATTGTCGATTGACACGAAGTAGGGCGCCCGTGCTCGCTCGCAGGAGCGGCGCTTGGGCCCACTGATGCCCTCATTGCGGGCGTTCGTCACGATCGTCAACCGTCGGTCGGCCTCGGCCATCCCGGCCAAAAGCTCGGCCGTGCCGTCCACCGATCCGTTGTCCGTGACGATGATCTCGGTCGCCGCGGGGGAGTGCTCGAGCACCGAGCGCAGGCACCGCTCCGTCATCGCTCGGCGGTTGAAGCAGAGTACGGAGATCGTGTAGTTAGGCTCGCTCAAGCGCGTTGACTCGCGGGCCCCGGCACCCGCTGGAAGATCATCGCTCCACCCCAGTCGGAGCCATCCGATTCCCCGACCTTCATCCAGGCCGGATGCCGCTCGATCCCCAGGAGTTTGATCGCTAGCCGCACGCCGACCGAGAACTCGGGCAGCTCCCGCGGTCCGTGTTGCTGGTAGTCCTTTCCCTGCATCTGACGGCCCGAGTCATGGAAGACGACGACCCCGCCCGGGGTCACGCGGGCGCCGTAGTGGAGGAAATCGAGGGCGACGTGGTTCACGCAATGGCAGCCATCGATCAGGACGAAATGCAACTCGGCGGGCACGCGATGATAGACCTCGGTCGAATCCCCGAGCACCAAATGCGCTTCCTGGAATGGCGGGGCTACGGGCATGTCACGGGCCGAGTCCACGGCCCAATAGCGGAACTGGGTTCCTGTCATATGGCGGGCGATCGCGCGGGACGTCTTCCCTTCGCGGATACCGATTTCCACGAGCTCCAAGGTCTGGCCGTGAAATCGTCCGGCGAGATTGGCGAGCACATCGCCGATCAATTCGGCGTCCGTTGTCGTCAGGAGTCCGTATTCGGTGATCATCGTTGATCCTTCACGGGTGAACCACGCGCCACCGCTCGCCCCGGGTGGGGTCCACGATGGCGCGCAGGTGCGTTTAACGGGACTGGCATGGAACTAGTCAGGGACGGGCGTCCCAACGGAGACGTTCAGCTGCCCCGGAACCCCGGGCTCGTAGCTCAACGGCTGGAGCGTGGACTCGTACCCGGGGGCCGAGATCGTCACGTCCGCTGCCCCACGATCGAGCGGCGTCAGGAGCCACGCCTCGTGAGTCCCAGGAATCGTGATCGGGAGCCCTTCGGCATCCAAGCCCTCGTGCTCGGGCAAGACTTCGATCCCCACCTGATCGGGGGCCGAACTCACCCATGACACCTGAACCGTCGGATCCGGCGTACCGTCGGGCTTCCGGGGTGCCGTGGATACTAAGACACGCTCGACATCGAGCATGACAATGGGTGGTCTCGTAATCATCGTCGATCTCCTTCCGTGGATTTCGCGTACAAACAAGCCCAGCTCTGCCTTCCCTGGCGGAGCCGAGAAGATAGTGACCAGCTTCTCTATCAGCTGCTCGATCCCGTGCACGTGCTGCACGAGACGTCTTAAGAGCTGATCATCGTCATGGGTCGGTCGTCTCTCCCGACCGCCTGCCCATTGCATTGGCCCTCCTTTCGTCACGGTTGAATCAGACTGCCGCCGCCGCCCAACACGCCGGCGATCCGGAGGAGCCAGATACAAAGACCCAGCACCAGGACGACGGTCAACACCGTCTTGATCGGTGGCGGCAACGGCACGTAGGTATTCACGAGCCAGATGCAGACGCCGACCACAACGAGCGTCACGAGTATTGAGATCATGTGGTTACCCTCCTTGGTTCATTCGACGTGCAACTGGTCATCGGGGAGCCCCACCACCAATCTTGAAGTAGTTGGAGACCGCGATCACCAGCTGGATCGCAATCGGGAGCCCCACGGCGAGAAAAACGGCAATCGTCGAGACCCTTTCAAGCGACGTGATGCGGGTACTCACGGCCTCGATCCGCGTGCCCATCTCTTTCAGATCCGAGGTATGCGTCTCCCGTGGCATGTAGCGGCCGCTGATCGCCTCAATCCGTGAGCTGACCTCTTTCAGGTCGGCATTATGCGTCTCGCGCGGCAAATACGTCACCTTGTCCGCGGCAATGCGGCCGGCCTCGTTGTTCAGGGCCTCCAGACGACGGGACAGCTCGGCTGCTCGCTCGCGATGGATATCGCTTTCGGTCTTCGCGGCAAGCTGAACCGCCTTCTCCATCGCAGTAAAGCGGGCCTCGATGATCTTATCGAAGGCGCTGAACCTGAACTCTAGGATCTTCTCGAAGTATTCCTGTAGTCCCACCCGGTTCATTTATGGTTCTCCCACCACGTCGGATCAATCCGAAAGTCCCGCGTGCCGTCGGGATGCGTGATGAAATCACTCTGATTCGGCAGCCGGTTCGGATTCTCCTTCTGGCCTAGATACTGCACCCGCACATCGTGCGACTGCGCCTGCGCGATCCGTAGGCTTTGTAGACATGCGCGCTGATAGCACCGGCAGGGCTCCTCCATGCCTTCCACTTTCCACGTGCTCATACTGGCACCCCCGGCGGAATGTCCACGCGGCGCACGGTCTCCCTCTCGGGACGGCACTGGAGGTGCAGATGGGTTCCCGCGACCGAATGGAACAATGCCACCTGATGCGCTTCGCTCTCCTGGTAGCGCCACCGGTTATTGATGGCCGTCACGGCCTTTCGCACCACGGTTGCCGGCAAGAATGGCCAGTCCTGGTAACGCATCCCCGGGCGCGCCATCCGGACCGAGATATCGGCCCCGCGGCAGCCGCTCCAGGGATCGCCAAAGACGCGCACCGACTCGTGCACGCTCGCGGCAGGGGGGGTGAACCCTGCCTCCGTATAGATCCTGACCGTCTCGTCATGCGTGCGGAACATCTCCGTCACGATCATATTCTCCTGGCTCGTGTACTCGAACCACATGCCGTCGGCCAGCTCGCGCACGATCTGCCAGAGCGTCGGGTGGAGCGACGCCACATCGCGGGCAATGGATGAGCGAGCGAACGTGAGCACCGCCATACCTCCTAGAACGGCGTATCTGTTGAGCGGTAGAGGAAGCCCTGCAGCCCCAAAACGAACGCCGTCCCGGTGGACACGCCACCACCAGCCCATCGCCACCCGATCCACTGGAACGTTGCCACCTGGACATCGAGGTTCCAAGTCTCAGCGACGGTGGTTGAAAGGATGGTAATGGGCGCCGCCGCCGCCGACGGGAAGGCCGGGGTCCACGTGGCGCCGCCATCAAACGTCAGGTCGAACTCATCCGATTCTTCGCTTGCCCCATTAAACGCGGCCCCGATGAGGTAGAGCCGATCGTAGACCGACTTCTGCGGGTTGTACGGATAGAACCCGCCACCGAGGAGCGGCCCGGCACCAACATTGACACCAGAATCGTTCTGAAACCTGTAGAAGTAACTCCATATGGGCACGCCGGGCGTCATGTAGTCCGTGTTGGCCTGGTTCATCTTCGAGGATGAGACCGGCCGCTCTTGGAATGCCCAGCTAACCCGCGCCTTCGACATTAGAACACCCCCCAGCAATCATCATCGAGCCCGGTTTCATTCGTATCGAGCCCGAGATACCCGCCGCACTCACCGCTCACAATCTCGGAGTCCACCTCGACGAGCTCAAACCCGGCCGTGAGATCGCCCGTGATGTTGCGATCAATCGAAACCGGCTCCGTGAACCGCGGACCGATCGTCGGCACGAGCGAATCGATCCGGAAGACGTCGCCTAAGTCGGCCGCTAGCCGCTCTGACTTCGCGCGTACGCTGTAGATCCGCCGCGGGTCCTTATAGCGGTCGTAGAGCGCCAGCGCAATCGACTGCATCCAGGGCAGGTTCGAGGCATCGTAGCCCCGAAATTGCATCGTCGATGGTGCGGGGAAGATCTTGTCATAGCGCTCGAAGCTATCGTTATCCGTCGGCTCGGGGGAGGCAAAGCCCTGCGTGAACTTGTCATTCGATTCCGAGAATGCGTGCTCGACCGTGTACTCGTTGTAGATCGGCAGGTGAGCGATCTGGAGATCCATCAGGTCTGCCGAGTGACACAGTACCGGCGGCTCCGGCACCACCCGCGGCATGAAAGAAGCGACCCCAATATTCCCGTTCGCCTTCTCGATGAACGAGCACCCCAAATGCAGCGCCATTGCTTGAACGGCAGCCAGCAGGTTCAGTGTTTCGTCGAAGGACATGCGGGCAATCGTCGGGATGAACTCGGCGGCCGGCAAGAGCTGGTCAGCGGCCGTGCCGAGGAGCGCATCCAGTGAGCCATCGATCTCCGAGGGATCGAGCCCGACCCCACGCCAGTCAAGGAGCAACTGCCGCATGGCCTGGACGGCCGTTGTCCCCGCCGTCGGGCGCCAGACTGTGCGCAGGCTGGTGGTGCTGCCCTTGGGCGCGTTGCCCGGGCCCACTCCCAAGTAGCTCTCGCGAATATCGCCCGTCACCCGGTCGGTATTTATCGCTATCTGGCCCGACTTGCTTACGAACGATCCCGGCACGCCGTGTTGCCCTTCGCCGTCGAAGCCAGTGATGGACCCGGTGACGAAAAAGGCCGGGTGCGAGTTGCCGTCGGGTATTGCTTCCGAGGTGAAGGTTAGCGTCCAGGTTTGGCACTTGGTCGCCTGGTTGCGCGTGGCTGGCGACTGGTTTAGCAACGTCAGGTTGCCCAAGTACCAGCCAGATACCGGAGCGTTTGTGCCCAACACGTTGATCGATGGCCCAAGCCCCACCGCCCCCGTGGTGCTCACGATGCGCCCGACTGTATTCGCCAAGAGCGGGCGGTCGAACATGGCCTGGAAGCGGTCGGCGATCTTAAGAATGCCGCGGCCGCGGAGGGATTGCACCTCGAGCACCTGGCCGATGAAGCGCGTCAGGACTTCCTGCCCCATCCGAAGATCGACCGTGACCCGCTTCCCGAACCAGTTGGGCTCACCCGTGACAGGATCCCGGAGGAAGGAGAAGGGATTCGTCTCGATGAACAGCTCGTCCGTGTCCCGGAATTCGAGATCGGCGTCGGAGGCGCGGTAATCGCGGAGGAGAATGTCCCGCTCTTGCCGGATCGGGCGCGCGAGCGAGAGGCGCGAGGAGAGATCGAACTCCTGCATACCGCCGGGATCGAAGATGACGGACGCGCAGAAGACGTCACGGCCGGGCTCGGGGGCGGGCGTCGATCCGCCGCTCGGCAGGCTGGCGCTACCACCGGTCGGTGCGGCGGGGGGTGGTTCGTAATCCACCTGCACCCACACGGTCGTTACCCGGATCACCGATGCCGCTGCATTCGTGACGCCGAGTATCCCGTTCACCATCACGTCCATTTCGGCGAGCGTCCAAGCCACACTAGTGAACGGCGACAGCTGCTTCATGGAGGCGTAATAGTTTTGGGCGGCACTCGCGTTGAGGCCTGCCGTCGTCAAGTTAAGGAAGCTCGCCACCACCGCCGTATTGGTCGAAGCTGCGATGAGAAAGTGGGACGCGGTATTGCCGGGTGCGTTGGGCTGGGCCGAGATCGAGCAGAACTGCACGCCGTTGACCACCGAGAGTGCGACGATACCCGTGGCCAGCGTGTCCTCGATCGTGAAGGACTGGCGCCGCTGAACCGATCCAGCCCCCGAGATCGCCATATCGGTTGTCGAGCCGTCGAACGGCCGCGCCGTCGCTTGCCAGGCTTGCGCCGCACCGAACACCGCCCAGACCCCATCGAGCGCACCATCCCCATCGCCATCCATAGCGATCACGTGGCCCGGCAAGGGGTAGTCTATCGACGCGACAAGGGCCGCTCCCTCGAAGGCGAGATCATCGACGGCGATCGTATGAGAACCTGCCAGCGCCGTCTTCCCCGCCAGCAGGCGAAGGATCGTTCCGTTGGCGGTGGGCGTGACGTTCGTGAACTCTTGCGACCGCACGAGCGCGCCATCCGCCCGGAGCCTGACACTATGACTACCCGTTGCCGCCGAGCTGTAGAGTCCCGTAACCTCGTACCACGTGTTGAGCGCCAGCGCTGTCGAGCCGGCCACCCCGTCGAGCGTGAGCACACCCGTGGTGCTCATGGTGAAGATCGATCGCTTGGTTCCAGCCGTATTGGCTACGAGTGTCAGCACTTCCAAGCCGTTGGTGCTCGGATAGGCCTTGACCTTGAGCCATACGCGATACGACACGGCAGCAAATACCGCCGTGGTCGAGGGCTTGCCATTGCCCGTGGCTGGGAAGACTGCGCTGCCGTCGAACTGCCAAGCCCAAGACAAAGATGAGGCCGTCACGCCGTCGTTCGTAATGAGGTAGCCGTAGTCGCCGCTCCGACGATCGGCTGAAGCGGAGGATACGGAGACGTTGCCGATAGCGATGTCCCCGTTCAGCGCGATGAACGTGCCCGGCTCGGCGCCCTCAATGCGACTGAGCGCGTGCGCCATCTACGGCTTATCCATGACGATTCGGCCGAGCGGATTGAACGGGTGATTGATCGGGTCGGGCAGCGCCGTGAAGACAAACCGATGCACCGTCTGCTCGTCTTGCGAGAACGTATAATTGAATGACGTATCGAGATAGGCTCGCCAAAAAATCAGGTTGATCCAGCGGAGTGCCGGGCAGCCTTCCGAGACCGGATATTCCTTCTCGAATCGGATCTGGTAGGTCGGCGCCGCGCGCACCGTGCGGAGGTTGAGGAGCCGTGCTCCTGCCATCATGGAGTCCAGATCCTCGTTGAGGAGCCTAGACAGGTTCTCCTCGGAGAAACTGTCCCCCGTAAGCTCCAAGCGATAGGCCCCCGTGACCGCCAAGGGGGAAGCCACCTCATCGGCCCCCAAGAAGACGCGCCGGGTCTCCCCGTCCCCAATGAAGTCCACGAGCGAGAAGTTGCCCGCGTCCAGTTCATTGGACCCGCTCGTGATAAAGAGCCTGCCCGTTCCGAAGAGCACGGGCGGGAGATCGCAGCCGTCGAGGAATTCAACGATCGCCATCTAACTCCCCCCGACCGGCGGACACAGAACCTCGCGCGATTCCTTCCACGTGACAGGCTTATCCCACTGCGCGAAGCGGCGCCCCCGGACCCAGCGCTCCGTCATCGTCGGTTGCTCCGGCCAGAAGACCGTAAAGGCCGTGGCCGGCTCTTCCAAGATGAACGGGTAGAGCGTGAACGTTTGCCTGAGTAGCCGGATCGATTCGAGCTTCTGGAGCGTCGATTGGTAGAAGACGTTGAAGAGGAAGTCGAATTCATACCGCTCCTCGCCGACGTAGATCATGGAGAGATTGCCGGCCTGCGCCATCTGCTCGACCACGATCTGCTCCCGGCGCACTTCGAGCTCCACCACTTCGTCGTCCGTGAGCATGAACCCGCCGCCAGCAAGATCGACGTGCGCTATCCGGATCACGTTACTCATAGGGGCTGCTCGTTCAGGCGCCGCTGACGCTCACGGAGGCGCGGCAGCACCTTGCGATCGGTGATCTCGGACCAGGTGAGGGGGCCCGGCTCGTGGATCTGAACCGTTAGCGACGAGTTGGCGCCGGCAGCGGGAGCGGCGGCGAGGGCGGGCCCGGCGAGCCCGGAGGCAATACCGCGCGCCTGCGCCGCGCGCCCCATGATCGAGCTCTCCTGATCCTGGAAAGACAGCGTGCCCTGTGCGCCTTGCGACAGCAGCTTGGTAATAGACCCGAGCCCCGTGGCGTTGAAGATGCCAAGGATAGCTTTCAGCAGCAGCGCCCGAATGATGGCCTTCGCCAGATCCTTGAAGATCTGCTTGAACAGGCTGCCGAAGGCTAGCTTGGAGATGTTGGCGCCTTCGACGAATGCGTCGGCAAACGACGTGGCGAAGTTATCCATCGCCTGTAGTGCTACCTGCGTAAAGTCAATGGTGCTCTTGAAAAACTCATCGCTCGCTGTCTGTGCGGCAATGAATGCTTTCTCGACACCACTGATGCCATCTTGCAATGCCTGGGCGGAAGCGAGTCCTTCGTCGGCCGCCCCTAGCGGCTCGCCTACTCCCTGCGTCTGCTCCTGCGTGAGCGGTCCCTGGACTCCAGCCTCGCGTCGTTCACCCTGCCGCGAGAGCGGGCGGCCTATGCGGCTTCCAACCCCATCCCCTCCCCCAGTCAGATCCCGGACGGATTGGCCGAGCTCGTCCGAGAGATCGGACTGCGCCTGCGCGGCCACGGCGACCACGCGCTCTAAAGCCTTCGCCGCTTCGGGGCCCGTGTTGGCGACACCCTTCAACTGCTCGACCAGTGTCGCGAAGCGTGGATTCAGATCCGGGAACACTCCGGCCAGGCTTTTCGCCAGATTCACGACGGGATCGACTGCCTTGTCGAGCGCCGTGAATTCGGTGACGAGCTTCTCTAGCGCCGTTGTCGTCCCTTCAATGTCATCCGGCGTAGGCTCGAGCGGCGGCCGCGGCTTGAAGAGGTCATCGAATTTCTTCTCGGCTTCGGCGATCTCGGCATTCATCCGGTCGAGCTCGGCGCCAAATACCTTGAGCGCTCCGAGCCCAGACTTGCCGAGATTCTTAGGCGCTTCGGCTACATCGCGCAGTATGCGAGCCGAGGTGATCGCCTTGATCGTCATGATCTCGAGCTGCGTGCCGATACTCGCCGACTGGATTGCCAGATCTTTGCCGGGGGCGATCGCGTCTACAAACGCCTTGATCAGAAGATTAAGCGCGGGGAGTGTTGCCGTTCCGATGGCCTGCCCGTAGCCGATCGTGACGGACTTCAGCTCCTTCAGCTGATCTCCGAAGGTGTCCGCCTGCCGGACAAAGTTGCCCGAGATCTCCCCGCCAAGTGAACGCAGGCGATCCTCGAGTGCCTTGATCCCCGCTTCACCTTGCTTGAGGAGTGGGACGAGCGCCGGGCCCGAGAAGCGGCCAAGAAGCTGCGCCGAGATCGCCGTCTTCCTGGCGTTGCTCCCGAGCGAAGCGACACCCTGCGCCACATCACGGAATAGCTGATCGACGGGGATATTCGCTAAGTTCTTGGTCTCGATGCCAAGGTCTTGGAATGCGCGGGCAGCAGCCTTGTTGCCTTGCGTGGCTGCCGCCTGCTGGCGCTGTAGGTTGCGGAGCCCAACCTGGAGATCGGCGAAGGATGCTTCCGATTGCTCGGCCGCGAATCCGAGCGTCGAGAGCGATTCAACCGTGGCACCCGTGCGGAGTGAGACGGCATTCAGCTGCTCGGCAAAGTTGATCGCTTCCTTCGCCGCGAGCGTTGCCGCGCCCCCGATCGCGCCGATGCTAGCCACAGCCAAGGCCGAAACCGGATTGATCCCAGCGATGGCCTTGGCTGTGTTCTTGAAAAGGTCCCCGAGCGTGCGGTTCTTGTTGATGAAGTCGGCGATCCCTCCCGCATCGAAGGCGCCGCCCTTCTTGACCGCCTGCCCGGCCTTCTGGTTCGTCTTGATGAACTTTTCGAGCTCGGCAATCGACGCCTTGACGCCCGTGATATAGCCCGCGGCGTCGGCCGAGAACCGAGTCTCTACGGTATTCGTGACGCTCATGGGACGGCCACTCCCTGCGGCCGAAGCCGTGCCGCCATCTCCTCAGGCGTCAACGTCACCCGCTTGATCGGCCCCAAAGCCGCCGTCAGATCCGAGAGCTTGATCCCCTCTTGCCGCCGCATCCTGCCGCCCGTGTCCCCACGCACGAGCCGCGCCCGCTCGTTCTTGAACTCGGTGAAGAGCTTCCGACGGTCGCTCTCCTTCTCGCCGTACGGATTGTGGGCGATCGCGAGTTCGGTCAGGTAGCGGTCCACCTGACGTTGCTGGGAGGCTCGTGCGAAGAGGATCATTTGGCTATAGGTCAATCGTTCGAGGACAGTTTCAAGGTCGAATCCGGCGCCGACGAGCTCCCCGACGAGCTGTGCCGACCGGTATTCCCATTCGCTTGGCCCGGTTGTT
>Ga0105340_1001027_pt1 | contig 12896 bp, 12 predicted proteins | sample EasRivMeERMLT700_FD_89676 | JGI IMG/M metagenome (GOLD analysis project Ga0105340, IMG submission 89676) | Soil microbial communities from meander-bound floodplain in the East River, Colorado, USA - East River MetaG ERMLT700 | ecosystem: Environmental > Terrestrial > Soil > Floodplain | place... | reverse complement strand
ACTTCTTCGAGCGCGTCGTCGAACGAGCGGCCCTGCTCGATCATCTCGCGGATGCGTTGCAGCGCCACGAACGCCGCGTGTCCTTCGTTGAGATGCCAGACCGTCGGCTGGATGCCAAGCGCGCGCAGCGCGCGCACGCCGCCGATGCCGAGGATGATCTCCTGCTGGATGCGCGTCTCGCTGCCGCCCCCATAGAGGCGGGCCGAGAGCTCACGATCCCACGGCGCGTTCTCGGGGAGGTCGGTGTCGAGCAGGAACAGCCGCACGCGGCCGAGACGAACTCGCCACACGGCCGTCAGTACCGTGCGTTCGCCCAGCGGAACCGCGGTGACGCAGGGACGGCCATCAGGCGTGATCGCCGCCTCGATCGGCGCGTCGGTCCAGCTGATGCGCTCGTAACGCTCCTGCTGCCAGCCGTCATCGGTCATGCGCTGGCGGAAGTAACCCTGCGGATACATGAAGCCGATGCCGACGAACGGCAGTCCGAGATCCGCGGCTTCCTTGCAGTGATCGCCCGCGAGGACACCGAGGCCGCCCGCGTAGATCGGAAGCGATTGATGCAGCGCGAACTCGGCGGAGAAGTAGGCAATGCTGCCGTTGCCCAGCATCGATTGCTTGTCGCGCCACCATGGGTGCGCCACGGTCCGCGCTTGATCCAGACCGAAGAGCGCTTCGTCGTAGGCCTTCAGGAAATTCGCATCCGCAGCCGCTTCACTGAGCCGCTCGGGAGAAATCCGCTGCAGCATCTGCACCGGGTTGTGCGCGGTCGCCCGCCAGAGCGAGTAATCGAGCTGGCGAAAGGCGGAACGGGCCCTATCGTCCCAGCTCCACCAGAGATCGAGCGCGAGCTCGTGGAGGCGATGCAGGCGCGGCGGGAGCGGCGAGGCGGTAGCGAAACGTTCTTCAGACATGTTTTCAGATAGCAGCGTGAGCGCTGACGAGTTCCGAGAATTTCGACAGATCGATGTTGCCGCCCGAGACGACGGCGACGATCTTGCCGGTGCCGGCGCGGCCGCTGAGCGCCGCCGCGATCGCCGTGCCGCCCGCGCCTTCGGCGACGACGTGCACGCGATCGGCGGTCTTGCGCATCGCCGATGCGATCTCGTCGAGCGGCATCACGATCGAGCCGTCGACGAGCGCCTTCAGCAGCGGCCACATCGTCGGCAGCACGGACTTGCCGCCGGCGCCATCGACGAACGACGGCTGCCAGGCGTCGAAGCGCGACGCTTCGCCGCGCTTCAGTGAGAGATCGAGCGGCGCCGCGGTTTCGGGCTCGGCGGCATAGACGCGCACGCCTGGCTTCTTCGCGCGCATCACCGATCCAATGCCGGACAGGAGCCCGCCGCCGCCAAGGGCGGCGACCACCGCATCGACGTCGGGCAGATCTTCGAGGATCTCGAGACCCGCGGTGGCGTTCCCGGCAATGAAATCATCGTCGTCGAACGGATGGACGAAGTGGCCGCGCATGCGCGGCGACGCGTGCGATTCCACGGTCTTCCAGCACTCGTCGTAGGTCGCCTTGACGATCGTCGCGCCGAGCTTTTCGATCGCGCGCAGCTTGGTCTGCGGCGCGGTGTCCATCACCAGCACCGAGCACGGCACGCCGGCGAGGCGCGCGGCGAACGCGACACCCTGCGCCGCATTCCCGGCGCTGACCGTCCACACGCCGTCCTTCATCTGGTCGGGCGACAGCTTGCGCACCGCGTTCCACGCGCCGCGAATCTTGAAGGATCCGATCGGCTGGAGCGATTCAAGCTTGAGGTAGACTTCGGGAGTCGGGCTGGTTACGGACGCGAACGGCAGGTCGAGCCTGATGAGGGGCGTGCGAACCGCGGCCTGATAAACGTAGTGTGCGGCGTCGATAATGGCGTCGAGTGGAATCTGCCGCATGCGAGCGGATGATCGTATCACGCGGCATCTGTCGGGCCTCCGCAGTGGAGTCGACCATGCCTCAAAACGCGACCACGACGCAACAGGGCTGGCCGACGTGAGCGGTCGCTTCCGGCCGCACGCGCTTGGGCGTGTGCCCTCCGCTCACGCGACCCAATTGCTGCCGATGGTGCTCGCCTCGCCGCTATTCGAGGCGGGACTGGAGCGGCGGCGGCTGACGCCGCGCGAGCGGCAGAAACTGGCCAACGCCGCGACCCGGCTGCAACTCCCGCGCGGACACATCATTTATCGTGGCGGCGAGCCGGCCGATTCGATTTTCATTGTTGGCCGCGGCGTGGTGATTTCGTACGCGGAATTGGCCAGCGGTCAGCGGCGTGTCGCCGGGTTTCGCTTTCATGCCGACATTTTTGGACTTGCTGAAGACGGCCGGTACGTTAATACCACGCGCGCGGTGACGGCAGTCACGGTCTTTCGGATCCCGGCCGATGCGTTCACGGCCATCCTCCAGTACGACGCCGGACTGGCGTTTCAGTTTCTCTGTAAAGTGGTCGACGTCACGCGCCAGGCGCAGCGCAAGTCGATCATCGTCGCGCGCCGCGATGCGGTTGGGCGCATCGCGATGTTCCTCGATCTGCTGCGCCAGATGACTGGTGATCCACGGGCCAGCCGCATCGACCTGCCGATGACGCGAACCGACATTGGCGGCTTCCTGAACCTCACGCTCGAAAGCGTCAGCCGCGCGTGCCGCCGGCTAGCGGCCGACGGCATCGTCGAGTTCGAACCGCGGGCCGCGCGCATCAGCAATCGCCGCCGCTTCGACGCGCTCGTCGCGAACGTCTGACTTGATCCAAATCAATACGGGTCGCGGGCCACCTCACCTAGGATCCACGTGCTCACTGAATGCACCTGATCCACGATATACGAATTGTCCTGCTCGTCCTCGCCGAGTGCCTCGCCTCATTGCGGACGAATCCTCTTCCCGAAACGGTGAAGCGGGAGGTGGACGCGCTCGCCCGTCTCGTCGACGCGGGTCTCGGGATGGCGAATGAGCTGCTCGTCATTAACGACGCGAAGCCGCAGGTCGAGCCGATCGACGTCAGCGACGTGATCCGGCGCGCCGGCGACGTCATCCAGGCGATCGTCGGACCAGCCGTGCGCGTGGAAACGTCACTGGCGACGCGCGAGAGCCGCGTTTACGCGCGGCAGGTCGATCTCGATCGCATCCTGCTGAACATCGTGCGTAACGCCGCCGCGGCGATGCCATCGGGAGGTGTGTTGTCGATCGAAACCTCGCAGCAGCCGCCCGACGATCGCCAGGCCCTTCCGCATCCACCGTTCGGGCTACTCCGATTGACGATTGGCGACACCGGTCCCGGCGTGCCTTTGCGCGAAGTGGAACTGGTTCGCGACTCGACGCAGCAGCCGCGCCCGGACGGCAGCGGCATCGGCCTGTCGTCGGTCGCGCTGGTCCTGCTACGGCTGGGCGGCCGCCTGGACGTCGTCGGCCGCGACGACGCGGGTGCCGTCATCGAAATCACGCTGCCGTTGGCGCCGCCGGCCCTCCAACGGGTCCACTAAATCGCGGCGAGCCGCTTCGAGCGCCGATCCGGCGTATCGTAGACACGTCATGCAGAAGTTCATTCTCTGGTGCGGAGTGGCGCTCGCTGCGGCGCTCGTGTCAGCGCAGGAGCCTCGGCCGCGCGCGCGCGAGATTGGCCTGGCTCCTGGCGTATTCGAGCCCGGAACGAAAAACGCGATTACGGATGTCGCCGGCGTATCGGTCGGCCACGCGACGCTGAATCAGGGTGATGCAATCCGCACCGGCGTGACGGTCATCGTACCGCATCAAGGCAACGTCTTTCAGGACAAGGTGCCCGGCGCGGTGTTTGTGGGCAACGCGTTCGGCAAGCTCGCCGGATCGACGCAGGTCGACGAGCTCGGCACGATCGAAACGCCGATCGGCCTCACCAACACGCTGAGCGTCGGTGCGGTGATGGAAGGCCTCGTGCGCTGGACGCTCGATCAATCGGGCAACGACAGCGTGCGATCCGTGAACGCGCTCGTTGGCGAGACGAACGACGGCGGCCTGAACGATATTCGCGGTCAGCACGTCAGGCCGCAGCACGTGATCGACGCGTTGAAGGCCGCGAATACGGGAGCGGTGCAAGAGGGCAGCGTCGGCGCCGGCACCGGCACGCAGGCGTTCGGCTGGAAGGGCGGCATCGGCACCTCGTCGCGAAAACTCGACGCGCGCTACGGCGGCTACACCGTCGGCGTACTGGTCCAATCGAACTACGGCGGCGTGTTGACGATGGGAGGGGCGCCGGTGGGGAAGATCCTCGGGCGCTACTCGTATCAACCGCGACCGTCAGGCCAGGACGATCAGGGCGATGGCTCGTGCATGGTCGTGGTCGCCACCGACGCGCCGCTCGATGCTCGCGATCTCAAGCGGCTCGCCGCCCGCGCCGTGTTCGGCCTCGCGCGCACCGGCTCGTCGTACAGCAACGGCAGCGGCGCTTTCGCGATTGCGTTCTCGACGGCCGCGGATCTGCGCACGCGCTTCGGATCGAGCACCGTGCAGCCGCGCACGTTGCTTCCGACCGACGGCGTTTCACCGCTGTTCCAGGCCGCGCTCGAGGCGACCGAAGAAGCCGTCTACAATTCGCTGTTGAAGGCGACGCCGGTCAGCAGCCGCTTCGGCAAAGCAGAAGCTTTACCTATCGATCGCGTCAAAGAGATTCTTGGGCGTTATCCGAAACCATAACCCCTTGACGTAAATCTGGGCCGCCCTATAATCAACCCTTAGACATGAAGGGCGTCGTCATCCTCTCGTTCCGGGGCCTGCTGGGCGTACTTAGCCTTCTCGGTATTGGCCCATCGAACGACGCGGGATGATGTAGCCCAGACAGCAACAAGAGACCAAGGGCCATCACCCGCAGGGGTGATGGCCCTTTTCGTTTTCGCGCCGATAAGAGGAATAACCATGGAACCCGGAAGTACTGCAAGAGTGTGGAAGGACGGACGCCTGCAGGAGGCGGATCGTCATGACGCCGCGTTGTCGTCGCTGTGCCAGGCGCTGGAGAAGGCGATGCGACAGCATCCCAATGCCGGCGTCAAAGCCGTGATCCTGATGGTCGATCAGCCGGGCGCACGCCCGGAACCGGCGGTGGCGCCGGTCCCGGTGTACGTCGATGTGTTCGAGTCCGGCTTCAGCCAGGACTCAGGCTACGGGTACGGGGTCTGACGTAGGCGCGACCGACGGTTCAAGGAACGGCATCCGGGCGCGCAGCTTCGCGCCCACCTGCTCGATCTGATGATCGCGCTGGCGCTCGCGCTCTGCATGGAACCAACCGCTCTTCGTCTCACGCGACAGTTTCTCGGCGTACGCGCCTGAGCGGATCTCCGCGAGCATCTTCCGCATCACTTCCTTCGTCTCCGCGGTGACGATGCGGGGACCGCCCGTGTAGTCGCCGTGTTCGGCGGTGTCACTGACCGAGTAGCGCATGAAGCCGAGGCCGCCGCGATACATCAGGTCGACGATCAGCTTCAGCTCGTGCAGGCACTCGAAGTACGCAATCTCCGGCTGATAGCCCGCCTCGACCAGCGTCTCGAAGCCCGCCGTGACCAGCGCGCTGACGCCGCCGCACAGCACCGCCTGCTCGCCGAACAGATCCGTTTCGGTTTCTTCCGAGAACGTCGTCTCGATCACGCCCGCTCGCGTGCAGCCGATGCCCTTGGCATAGGCGAGCGTCGCGGTCCTGGCGTTACCGGTTGCGTCGGCGTGAATCGCGACCAGGCCCGGGACTCCGGCGCCTTCCTTGAACACTTCGCGGACGCGATGTCCGGGCGCCTTCGGCGCGACCATCGACACGTCGACGCCTTCCGGCGGGGTGATCCAGCCGAAGCGGATCGCGAAGCCGTGCGCGAACATCAGCATCTTGCCCGGCGTGAGGTGCGGCGCGATCTGCTGCTTGAACAGATCCGGCTGCACCAGATCCGGCACCAGCATCATGATCACGTCGGCCCACTGCGCGGCGGCCGCCGGATCGAGCGGCGCGAAGCCGTCTTTTTCCGCCGCCTTCCAGCCGCGGCTGCCCGGACGCAGGCCGACGCGGACGTCCGCGCCGCTGTCCTTCAGGTTCAAGGCGTGCGCGTGGCCTTGCGAGCCGTAGCCGATCACGGCGATGCGCCGCGACAGGATCGGGTTCAGCTCAACGTCTGAGTCGTGAATCATCGTGGCCATGAGGTCTGCTACTCCGTGTCCTTTGCTTCTGATGTCCAGTCTTCGACCGCCAGCACGCCGATCTGCCGCTCGAGCAGCGACACGATGCGCGCGGCCGTCTTATCCGAGCTGTCGAACATGATCGTCGCCTGCACGGTCGCGCGATCCTGCGACGCGACCGCGGTGAACGCTTCGGCGCGCACGCGCTGGCGCCGCAGGATGCCGGCGACGCGATCGAGCGCGTCGATCTCGTGCTCGTAGCGGACGACGATGGTGCGAGAGCGCTGCTCGTCGATCACAGCAGGTCGGCTCCCGTCTCCGCGAGCGATACGCCCGGCCGCTTGATCATGTCGTGCAGGGCCGCGCCCGGCGACACCATCGGATAGACGGTGTCTTCCTGATCGACGCGGAAGTCCATCACCACCGCGCCGGCCGAGGCGCGCGCGTGCTTCAACGCGTCGGCCATGTCTTCGCGCCGCGTGACGCGGATGCCGGGCAGGCCATGCGCGTCGGCGAGCTTCACGTAATCCGGCGACGACATCGGCGTCGCGGAGTAGCGGCGATCGTGGAAGAACTGCTGCCACTGCCGCACCATGCCGAGGTAGCCGTTGTTGATGATCGCGATGTTGACCTTGACGTTCTCCTGCACCATCGTCTGCAGCTCGGCCTGCGTCATCTGGAAGCCGCCGTCGCCGACGATCGCCCACACTTCGCGATCGGGGCGCGCCATCTTGGCGCCGATCGCCGCGGGCACGCCGAAGCCCATCGTGCCGAGGCCGCCCGAGGTGATGAACGTGCCCGGCTCGGCGACCTTGTAATACTGCGCCGCCCACATCTGGTGCTGGCCGACGTCGGTGACGATGATCGCGCGGCCGGCCGTCGCCTTCCAAATGTCATGGATCACGTGCGCGGCGCAGAGGCGGCCGTTGTCCGGCAGTTCCTCGATGTCGCGAACCGTCGGTCCACCAGCAAGCTCGCCGATGCGCGTGATCCACGCGTCGTGATGCGCCGATTCAACGAGCGGCAGCAGGTCCTTCAACACGGTCTTCAAGTCACCGGCGATCGCCACGTCGGCGCGCACGTTCTTGTGCAGCTCGGACGGATCGATGTCGATGTGGATCTTCTTCGCGTTCGGCGCGTACGACGCCAGCTTGCCGGTGACGCGATCGTCGAACCGCATGCCGAGCGCGATCAGCAGGTCGGCTTCCTGGATCGCCTCGTTGACCCAGTGCTCGCCGTGCATGCCCATCATGCCGAGGTTGAGCGGGTGATGCGCCGGCACGCAGCCGATGCCGAGCAGCGTCATCGAGATGGGAATGTGCGCGCGCTCGGCCAGCACGAGCACTTCTTCGCACGCGCCGCTCTTGTGGATGCCGTGGCCCGCGAGGATCACCGGATTCTTCGCTTTCGCGATCAGTTCGGCGGCCTTTGCGATCGCCGTCGCCGCGCCCTCGGCGCGAACGGCAGCCGCGGCACGCTTGGGCGTGGCCGGCTCGAACTCGGTCTCTTCCTGTTGCGCGTTCTTCGTGATGTCGACCAGCACCGGGCCCGGACGGCCCGACGTCGCGATCTCGAACGCCTTCCGCAGCGTCGGCGCGATCTCGGCGGCCGTCGTCACGAGGAAGTTGTGCTTCGTAATCGTCAGCGTGATGCCGGTGACGTCGGTTTCCTGAAAGGCGTCCGATCCGATCAGCGCCGCCGGCACCTGGCCGGTGATGCACACCAGCGGAATCGAATCCATCATCGCCGTGGCGATGCCGGTAACGAGGTTGGTCGCGCCCGGGCCGGAGGTGGCGACCGCCACGCCGACCTTGCCGCTCGCCCGCGCATAGCCGTCGGCCATGTGCGTCGCGCCCTGTTCGTGCCGGACCAGGACGTGTCGAATCGGGTGATCGAGCAACGCGTCGTAGGCCGGCAGAATCGTGCCGCCGGGGTACCCGAAGACGGTGTCGACGCCCTGTTCGACCAGGACTGACCAGATGATGTGCGCTCCGCGGATCTTCATAAAGTTGGGACCGCCCGCCGCTCGTACGCGGCTATGTCCGATTCGTGAGTCAGGATCAGATCGATCTCGTCCTTGCCTTCGAGCAGGCGCTGCCGCGATGGCGCGTCGATCGTGAAGGGTTCCTTCAACCCAAACCGATCGCGCACTTCGCCGCGCTCGAGATCGACGTCCACGCCGTACTGCGATTCGCGCTCCGCGCGATCGAGGATCAATTCGACCGCCGCCTCGGAGAGCGCCACCGGCAGCATGCCGTTGCCAATCGCGTTGTTGCGGAAGATGTCGGCAAACGATGGGGCGATGACGACGCTGAAGCCGGCGTCTTGCAGCGCCCACGCCGCATGCTCGCGCGACGAGCCGCAGCCGAAGTTCACGCCGGCGACGAGCACCGAGGCGCCCTCGTACTGCTTCTGATTCAGGACGAACGACGGCTCGCGCTTCCAGTCGTTGAACAGGAAGGGGCCGAATCCCGTTCGCTCAATCCGCTTCAGGAACTGCTTCGGGATGATCTGATCGGTGTCGACGTGGTTGCGGCGCAGCGGCGCCACCCGGCCACGGTGCACGGTGAACGGCGATCGTGACCCTCCGCCTACGCGGCCGGAGGCCGCTACGGCGTGATCTCGCCGTAGCTCGCCGGATTGTTTGCGAGCGGAGGCGGACATCACCGGTACTCCCAATGACGCACGTCCGTGAACCGGCCTTCGATCGCGGCCGCGGCCGCCATCGCCGGGCTCACCAGATGCGTGCGGCCGCCGCGGCCCTGGCGCCCCTCGAAATTGCGATTGCTCGTCGATGCGCACCGCTCACCCTCGCCGAGGATGTCGTCGTTCATACCGAGGCACATCGAGCAGCCCGGCTCGCGCCATTCGAAGCCGGCCTCTGCGAAGATCCGATCGAGGCCTTCGCGCTCGGCGGCCGCCTTGACCTGCTGCGATCCCGGCACGACCAGCGCGCGCACCCGGCTGTTCACCTTGTGGCCCTTGGCGACGCTGGCGGCGGCGCGGAGATCTTCGAGGCGCGCGTTGGTGCACGATCCGATGAACACGCGATCGATCGGCAGGCTGTCGATCGCGGTGCCGGGCGTGAGCCCCATGTAGGTGAGCGCGCGTTCCATCGCGCGCGCATCGCCGTCGGAAGTCGCGGTATTCGGATTGGGGACCCGGCCCGTGACCGGTTCGACCATGTCGGGACGCGTGCCCCAGGTCACGAGCGGCGCCAGCGCGCTCACATCCATCGTGATCTCGGCGTCGAACCGCGCGCCCGGATCGCTCTTCAACCCTTTCCAGCGCTCGACCGCCGCGGTCCACTCGGCGCCCTTTGGCGCATGCGGACGGCCTTCGAGAAACGCGATCGTTGTCGCATCGGGCGCGATCAACGCGCTGCGCGCGCCGGCCTCGATGCTCATGTTGCAGATCGTCATCCGCTGTTCCATCGAGAGGCTGTCGATCAGGGGACCGGCAAGCTCGAGCGCGTGACCCGAGCCGCCACTGATCCCGAGGCGGCCCATCAACGTGAGCGCAACATCCTTCGCGGTCACGCCCGTGCTCAACCTGCCCGTGAAGGTGACCCGCATCGCTTTCGGCTTCGCCTGTGCCAGGCACTGCGTGGCGAGCACGTGCTCGACTTCGCTGGTGCCGATGCCGAACGCGAGCGCGCCGAATGCGCCATGCGTGCTGGTGTGGCTGTCGCCGCACACGATGGTCGTGCCCGGCAGCGTCAAGCCGAGCTCGGGACCGATCACGTGGACGATGCCCTGGCGGCCGCTGTCGAAATCAAACAGCGGGACGCCGAATTCGACGACGTTGCTGCGCAGCGTTTCGACCTGCTGGCGCGCCAGCGGATCGGCGATCGGCAGGTGGCGGTTCGCCGACGTCGGCACGTTGTGATCGACAGTGGCGAAGGTGAGATCCGGGCGGCGAACCTTGCGGCCGCTCAGGCGCAGGCCTTCGAACGCCTGCGGTGACGTCACCTCGTGGACGAGATGCCGATCGATGTAGAGCAGGGTACGGCCGTCTTCGAGCTCGCGCACGACGTGCGCATCCCAAACTTTGTCGAGTAAGGTCCGTTGGGAACTAGACGGCATGATACGAGTGCCGCCGGTCTCGGATTTCGTGGAGGGCGTCTTCGATCGCCTGGCCCATCTCGCGCGTCGAGAGCGCGCGTTCGCCGGGTCCGGCGAGGTCCTTGGTGCGGGCGCCGGCGGCCAGCGCGTCCTCGATCGCGTGATCGATCTCCGCCGCTTCCTTGTCCATTTTCGCGCTGAAGCGCAGCAGCATCGCCGCGCTCGCGATCGCGCCGATCGGATTGGCGATCGCCTTGCCGGCGATGTCCGGGGCCGAGCCATGGACGGGCTCGTAGAGATCGACGCGTCCGCCGATCGTCGCCGACGGCAGCACGCCGAGCGAACCCGCGATCGATGCCGCCTGATCGCTGAGGATGTCGCCGAACAGGTTGTCGCAGAGCATCACGTCGAAGCTGGTCGGGAATGTGGCGAGCCGCATCGCCGCCGTGTCGACGTAGACGTGCTCGAGCTCGACGTCCGGATACCCCTTCGCGACTTCCGACACGACCGCGCGCCACAGGCGCGACGTCTCGAGGACGTTGGCCTTGTCGATCGACGCGACCTTCTTGCGGCGCTCGCGAGCGCGCTCGAACGCGACCTTGGCGACGCGCTCGATCTCGTGACGCGAGTAGATCAGCGTATTGAAAGCGGTGTTGCCCGATGCTTCGAAGCCGCGCGGCTCGCCGAAATACAGTCCGCCAAGAAGCTCGCGGACGATCAGCAGGTTGGCGCCCTTGACGCGCTCGGGCTGGAACGGGGTGCGTTTGGCGAGCGACGCGTAATAGATCGCCGGGCGCAGGTTCGCAAATCCGCCCAGTGCCTGGCGCAACGCGAGCAGCGCCGCTTCGGGACGCTCCGACGGCAGCCGGCCGTCGAACTTCGGATGGCCGACGGCGCCGAGCAGTACCGCATCCGCGCCCAGCGCCGCTTCGAGCGTCCGCTCCGGCAGGCCGGTTCCCTCGCTGTCGATCGCGACGCCGCCGATGGGATGCGTCGAGAACGAAAACGCGCGACCGGAATGCTCGGCCACGTTCTTGAGAATGCGGACTGCTTCCTCGGTGACTTCCGGACCGATGCCGTCGCCGGGCAGCAGCGCGATCTTCAGTGACATGTGGCGTCTCCGCGGCCGGTAGCGGCGCCCGCGCCCACGGCCAGCGCCGCGGCCAGCTCCTCGCGAATGATCGCGGTCAGCTGCTCATCGTCGACCGTCTTGGTGCGATCGGCGAGCGCCGTGACCTTGAGATAGAGGCGTTCGAGCTGCGGCTGGCGCAGGAGATGGCCGAGCGCGCGGCAGCGCGCATCGAGACCGCGCAGGCCCGAGTGCTTGCCGAGCACGAGCCGCGTTCCGGGCGCGCCGACGGATTCAGGACGCATGATTTCGTAGGTGAGCTCGTGCTTCAGCATCCCGTCCTGGTGGATGCCGGCTTCGTGCGCGAACGCATTGGCGCCGACGATCGCCTTGTTGGGCGGGACCGAGACGCCGACGATCGCCGACAGCGCGTTGCTGGTCGGCACCAGCGCCTGGGTGTTGATGCCCGTGCCATGCGGCAGCGCATCGGCGCGAACTTCGAGCGCCATCACGATCTCTTCAAGCGACGCGTTGCCGGCGCGCTCGCCGATGCCGTTGATGGTGCATTCGACCTGCCGCGCGCCCGCCTGGACGGCGGCGAGCGAATTCGCGACCGCCAATCCGAGATCGTTGTGGCAATGCGCCGACAGGACAGCGCGGTCGCCGATGCGCTTGCCCACGATGGTGAACATGCGCTCGATATCGGTTGGCAGCGCGTAGCCGACAGTGTCGGGCAGGTTGATCGTCGTCGCGCCGGCGTTCACCGCCGCCTCAGCGATCTCGCACAGGAAGTCCAGATTGCTGCGCGTCGCATCCTCCGCCGAGAACTCCACGTCTTCGCAATAAGCGCGCGCGTGGGCGACCGCCGTCGCGACCTGCGCCAGGCACTGCTCGCGGCTGATACGGAGCTTGTGTTCGAGGTGAATGTCCGACGTCGCGAGAAACACGTGAATGCGCGGCCGCGCCGCCTGCGAGAGCGCCGCCCACGCGCGATCGATGTCCGCGGGAATGGCGCGGGCGAGGCCGGCAATGATCGGCCGCCGTACGGCGCCGGCAATCGTGCGCACCGCCTCGAAGTCTCCATCCGACGAGATCGGGAAGCCGGCTTCGATGATGTCCACGCCAAGGCGATCGAGCTGCTGCGCGAGGCGCAGCTTTTCCGCTGCGGTCATGCTGAAGCCCGGCGCCTGCTCGCCGTCGCGAAGCGTCGTGTCGAACACCTGAATACGGGATGTGGTCGCCATCGTTGGAGTTAGCCCTGTTAGTAATATCGGGCTTGCGACCAAAATAAGTCAAAATAATAATATCTATGGCTGAGTGGGCTGTCGCTTATAGTATGGAATTCCGATGGAATTGTTTCAGTTAGAGGCCTTTCTCGCGGTCGTCCGCGAGGGGAGCTTTTCGGCCGCCGCCAAGGCCCTGTTCCGCACGCAGCCGGCGATCAGCCAGACCATCAAGAAGCTCGAGGACGAGATCGGCCGTCCGCTCTTCGATCGCTCCAGCAGGCGCGGCGTGCTCACGGATGCCGGGCGGGTGCTGGCGGACCACGCCGAGCGCCTGGTCAACCTGCGGCAGCGGGCGATGGCGGCCCTGGACGACGTGCGGCAGCTCAGGACGGGGCGGTTGACGATGGCCGCCAACGAGCTGACGT
>Ga0105340_1001024_pt1 | contig 12909 bp, 9 predicted proteins | sample EasRivMeERMLT700_FD_89676 | JGI IMG/M metagenome (GOLD analysis project Ga0105340, IMG submission 89676) | Soil microbial communities from meander-bound floodplain in the East River, Colorado, USA - East River MetaG ERMLT700 | ecosystem: Environmental > Terrestrial > Soil > Floodplain | place... | reverse complement strand
CTCGCCCTGCTCGGGGCTGACTCGCCAGCCGCGGTTCTCGCATCGGCAATCGGTATCGAGGCCGCCCAAGTCGAAGAACTGCGGCAGCGGCTCAGGCGGGCCGCGGTTCTGGTGCGGGTGGGGGAGGGAGGGGCGCGCGAGCATGACACGTTCGCGCATGCCCTCATGGCGGAGCACTGGGTCCTGGAGCTCAAGGCGGACGAGCGCCGGCAGATCGCGGCGCGGGCCCTCGTGCAGGAAGAAGCCGGCGTGATGAGCCGGCCAGGAAGCCTCCCGGGCGGCAGGCCGGGGTCGAGCGCGACCGGTTTCGAGCCGGCTGGAGAGGAAGAGCTCCAGCGTATTGCGTCCTATGCATCGGCCGCCGGCGAGCGGGACTCCGCCGTGCGCTCGGCCATCGAGCTCGGCCGCCGAAGATTGCGCGCGGAGCGGCCGCGGGAAGCGGTGACCTACGCGCGCCAGGCGAGCTCTTGGCTCGATCGGGGCGCCGTTCGTGAGGAGACTGCCCGCGGTACGGCCAAGATCGATCCCGAACGACTGCAGTGGCTGCGCGGGCAGGTCGACTTCCTCATGGGGAGCGCCTTATCCCGGGAGGGCCGCCTCGCGGCGGCGGAGGTCCGTCTGCGCCGCTTCCTGGCCACGCCCGAGGCGGCCGATTCCGTCCATGGCATCTACGCGTTTGTTCGGCTCGGAACCCTCCTCATCAAGCGTGGCCGTTCCGATGAGGCGCGGCGGGTGTTCGAACGCGGACTGGCGCTGATGAGGGATGCCACGGTGCCGCAAGCGCCCTTGATCCGATGTGACTTCTGGGCGTATCTCGCCTTCATCGATGCGGAGGAAGGGGCCTTCGAGGCGGCCGATGAGCACCTGGCGGCGGCCGCCGCCTGTCTCGAGGATCTGGCCGGGGATCCGCGGACTGTCGGGTCACAGATTCACCTGCTCCACAACCGAGGGGCATTGGCCGCCGAGCGGGGTCAGGTGCGACAGGCGATCGCCGATTTCGAGCGTCTGATCGAGTTCCAGACGGAAGCGATACCCGTCGGGGCGCACCCCGAGGCGATCCAGGCGCTGGCCCACTACCGGATGCTGGTGGGAGATCTCGGAACGGCTCGCGCGCTACTCGAGCGCGCCTTGCGAGTCGCGAGGCGCAATGGCAACCACGTCGCCGTCACCGCCACCTATGGCACCTTGGCGCTCGTCGAGTCAGCGGCTGGGAACTGGGCGGAAGCGCTTTCGGCGGCCGAGCGAGCACGCCGGCTGGCCGAAGCAACGCAGCACCGGGCCAGCTGGTTCCAGGCCCTGGCGGAGCTCGGGCGGATCCACGCAGCGCTCGGCAACCGCGGAGCCAGCGACCGAGCGTTCGAGGACGCCCGGGTCGCGCTCGGGGAATCGGAAACCGAGCGGGGCAAACTCGGCGACACCGAGCCGAGGTATTTTCGGTACACGCGGGCGTGGTCGCTCTGCCGGCGCGGGGACTGGAGCGGCGCGAGTCGTGCCTGCGAGGAGGCGATGGCGCTCGCGGCGAAGCGTCGCAATCCGCTCGTGCAATCCGAGATCGAGCTCGTGGCTCTCGAGGCCTCGGCCCGGGGCCTGGGAGCGGGTGGCCGCCGCCCGCCGCGCCCCCGCGGCTTCGCGAGCCGCTTTGCCGCGATCGAGGCCGTGCTCCGGGCGGAGATGGTGCGGAACGGGCTCGTCGATCTCGCCCGCGTGCGGCTGTATTCGTGGCTCGCCGGCTGGGACGAGACCCAGCCCGCGCCCGTCCTCGCCGAAATGGCGGACCATCTCGAGGCCATGGGAGCGGAGGCGCGAAAGCGGGAAATCGCCGCCGAATTCTCTGCGACCCCGCTGGCATCGCTGCCGGAGTGCCAGGTGGTGCTCCACGCGCTCGCGGGCACCGGCGCCGCGGCGGAGCCGGGGGCGGTGGCCAGCCGACCGGCGCGCAGCGTATCCGTGTCCCCCCTCTCCCCGTCCGAACCCGATCTGCCGTACGACCGGCTCCGGATCACGACCTTCGGTCGCCTGGCGGTCACCCGCCCCGGAGCGACCGAGCCCGTCACGCGCTCGACCTGGGGATCCCGGAAGGCGCGCCTTCTCCTCGCCTACTTCCTCGCCGCCGACCCCGAATCGCGCGGGGTGACGCGCGATGCCCTGTGCGAGGCCGTGTGGCCGGACTCGGACTCCCTCAACCTCGAACGCACGTTCCGGGTGACGATGACCTTCCTGCGACGAGCGCTGGGGTCGGGCGGGACGGAGGATGCGAGTGGGAGGGAAACAGTGCTTCCCGAAGCGCGCTTGCTTGTCTTCCGCGACGGCCGCTATCGACTGGCCCGCGAGGTCTTGTGGTGCGACGCGCACGCGTTCGATCGGCTCGCCAGCGGAGCCGCTGCGAGTGAGCGCGGCGGCGACTTGGCCGCCGCGCTCCACCAGCGGCGAGAGGCCTTCGACCTCTACCAGGGCGAATTCCTGGCCGACTTCGACGAGCCTTGGATCGAGCCGCGGCGAGAGCGCTACCGACGCCAGTTCGTGCAGATCGGGACGGCGGTCTTCGATGCCGCTTTCGCCGGCCGCCGCTTCGAGGAGGGGGAGGAAGTGGCCGAGCGGATCGTGGCCTGCGATCCCCTCGCCGAGGAAGGGCACCAGCTTCTCATTCGCGCCTACCTCGCCTCCGGGCGGCGGGACGCGGCGGCGCGCCAGCTCGAGCGTTGCCGCACGATCCTGCGCACGGAGGTCGGGATCGAGGTCAGTCCTCGCACGGCCGCGCTCCTCCGCGGGGAGGGCCAGGGCCCCGGCCAACCAACGTAGCGCTGTTTTACACCACCTTGCTAGGAGCTCTGCTGAGGCTCGGCAATAAGGAGCGGTAGCGACTTGTAAATGGCGATCGTCAGCGGGATCGCGAGGATGGCTCCCATCGGGCCGAGCACGTACGCCCAGAACACGAAGGCGAGCACGACCACCAGCGGGGAGAGCCCCAATCCCTGGCCCACGACGTTGGGTTTGATGACGTTGTCGGCAATGAGATTGATCGCAGTGAGGATGGCAAAGAGGGCAATTGCTCGCCCCACACCTTGCTCGAGGAGAGTGAGGGCCAGGGGTGGCAGGAGCGCGAACGCAAAGCCGAAGGGCACCAGGTTGACGAGGAAGATCAACGCCGCCCAGAGGAGGGGAAAGTCGGTGCCGAGGCCGACCATGGCGATGAGCGAGGCCACCGCTTGCACTCCGCCGATGATGCTGTTCAAGGCGAGGAAACGGCGGACGCTCACTGCGATGTCCTCGAAGCGGTCCTGGATCGAGCCCTGGGCGACGCGGTCCTTCTTGTCCATCGGCATCTCGAACAGGATGAGCGCCACCAGAATCAGCGCCAGCGCTCCATACGCCAACGCCTCGAAGGCGTTGCCGGCCAGAGTACCGGCGGTCTGCATGACACCCTTGGGATCCGGCCGGAAACTGGTTTGGAGATCGACGCCACGGGCCGCGAGCCAGCTCTCGGCGTCTGTGAAGAAAACCGCGAGTGCCGCCTCATAGATCGGCAGGCGTTCGGTCATCTGTCCGAGTGAGATGGCGAGAGCGGTTGTGAGCAGTACTGCTACGATGAGCACCCCGAGCATGGTCAGCAACACCGCGCTGCTGCGTTTCATTCCGCGGCGCGACAAGAGGTGTGGAACCGGATAGATGGTCATGGCCAGCAGGAGGGAAACCAGCACGATATTGACCGCGGGGGCTGCTGCCCGCATGCCCGCGCCAATGATCACGATCCCGGCGCCGAGCAGGACGGTTCGGTGCAGGGGCGCTAGTTGAATGGTCGGGTTCATCATGCAGCTTCCCTTCTGGCTCCCGCTCTCAGCACCGCGAGGCGGCGGACCCAAGCGCCTCGAGCGCGGGCGAGGATCCGACATCAGGGCGAGGATCCGACATCAGCTCGAGGATCTGACATCAGCTCGATGGGATTCCAGATGGCCCCGCGCTGTCAAGCGGGATTGCAGATCGCACGATATGACCCTGATCGATGTATTTCCTCGGAGCTCGGTTGGGTGAATTGCCCGCTCTTGCGATGAAACATCGCAGTAGGAGTTCGATCGCATTGCATTGGAACCGAACCGGGGGAAGGAGGTGTAGGATCCAAATGAGCACTCATATGGGATGAGTGTGTATCAAACCAAATGCGGATCGGGCCCGGTCGCCGTGTCAGTCGCTGATTCTTTCCTTTTATGTAAGGCCACGGGTCCCGACTGCCTTGGGGTCTATGCCATGGCTCATTTCCGTCATCCATTAGCGCCTCAGCAACCAAAGTCGGATGCACCGGTCCTCTCGGCCGCGAAGGCAGGGCCGCGGCTCGTACCTGGGGGATCCGCCCCAGTCGCGAGCTCCGGCACGACCCGCCCACGGGACGGACCGTCGCCAGGGGGTAGCGAGAGCGAGGCGAAGCAGCTGATCGCGCGCGCTGCCGAGCAGCTCCGGCAGGAGCGGGCGACCTTCGAGCAGGCGAAGCGGAACGAAGCGCGCTGGTTTCTTCTGCGATTGATCATGGGTTATGCAGCGGTCCTTCTGCTTGCGGCGATCATGATCGTTGCTTCGTATGTGCTGTTCAATGCGGCGGGCTTTCCGGTCAGCGTGCTCAGTGCTGCAGGAGCTGCTTTGTTCGTCGACGTGCTCGGTCTGCTGATCGCAGTGTGGAAGATCGCTCTGAATCCCCACTTCTATGCTCGCCTGGAGCCGGTCACCCGGGTCCTGCCGGCTGATTCGCATGGGGCCGACGAGCGCAGGGACGGCTAGCGGGCTGCTTGCGGACCGCCGCGCAGGCGCTTCTCGACCACCTTCCAGGCGATGTTGGCAAAGAATGCCTCGATGTACTTGGGACGCTCCGCCGGTTCGTAGTCGAGGATGTAGGCGTGCTCCCACACATCCATCACGAGGACCGGGTTGTAGCCCGCGGCATGCCCGATGTCGTGCAGGGTGATCCAATGGTTGCTGAGCCGGCCGGTCACCGGATTCTCGTAACAGATCGCCCAGCCCACCCCGCGCATCTTGCCGACGCCGAGAAAATCGGCTTTCCAAACCTCGTAATCGCCGAAGGAGCGCTCGGTCGCTTTCACGAAGCGCGAGCTGCCGGGCGGGTCGCCCCCTTCCCCCGCTGCCAGGTTCTCGAAGTAGTGCTCGTGCAGGATCACGCCGTTCTCTTCGAAGGCGAACCGCCGTTTGAGCTCCGAGTAGGCAGGCATCTCCTCCTGATCGACATCCTTGTCCGCGATGATCTCGGCGAGCATCTCGGTGAATCGATTGACTTCCTTCACGTACCCCTCATAGAGCTTCAGATGCACCTCCATGGTGCGATCCGAGATGCCTTCGAGTCCATGAAGCTTGAACGTGCGCGCATGATAGGGGAGCGCGCGCTCGGAGACGTTGGGAGTCATCGCTGACCTTCTTTCGGCTGGGATTGGATGCCAAGCGTTTTGGTCCCGTCACCGCAAGTTCCATGCCTTGGGAGTGAGGTGGGTCCAATCGGGGTCGGGGCCCCTGAAACGCCGGCCTTTCGCGGCGGTCGAGGCTTCCGCCGTCTGACGGATCGCGATCGCGCCGGCAATCCTTGCCGGTAATTTCTTCCGGATCGCCGCCCGGCGAGCCGCCGTAGAAGCTGTAAGCCATTGGTTTGATAGCCGTTTTAGGGCTGGTCTGGATCTTGCTTCTGGGCCGCGCTGGAGGGCCAGACCATGGCAGCCAAGCCGAAGAAGAAATCGGCTCGAAGCAAGTCGACTACGAAGAAGTCGTATGGGAGCAAGTCGACTAGAGCGAGCGGGGAGTGGATTGACACCTAAGAATGCGTTCCCTCTGCTGCTCTCAACTAAAGGATGGAACATGAATCAGGACACCTTTCGCGGACAGTGGATGCAGCTCAAGGGCCAAGTCCGCCAGAAGTGGGGAAAGCTCACCAACGACGACCTGGATGTCATTCAGGGGGATGAACAGATCCTGATCGGCAAGCTGGTCGAGCGCTATGGCCGGAGTCGCGAGGTTTTCGAGCGTGAAGTCGAGAACTGGCTGGTGGAACAGCGTGCCAACCCTTCGACCGGGTTCGGACGGGAGACGATGAATCAGCCGAAGGACCCCGATCAGAGGGACGAGTCGTCTCAGTCACGCGGGGAGGGGAAGCGCCCGCAGCCCCCGGCGTAGCCGGCAACAGGTCGCGAGCCTTCGTCTAAAAGGAGGTTGTAGCCATGCTATGGACCATCGCAGTGATTCTAGTCGTGTTATGGCTTTTGGGAATGGTCAGTTCTTACACCATGGGTGGGTTCGTTCACCTGCTCCTCGTGCTGGCGATCGTTGCGGTTCTGGTCCGCCTCATACAGGGCCGAGCTGTCTGACGGACACAACCTAGGAGCGGGTGGATGCAACGGGCGGCGGCTCTTCCGGGGACCGCCGCCCCGTTTTATTGGGTGGATGGCCGGGTCTCAACGGGCCAGCACCATTCGGCGGGCGACGGTTCGCCCGCCAGCCTCCAGCCGGCAGAAGTAGATTCCGCTCCCCACTCCGGCGCCGCGCTGATCCAGGCCGTCCCAGTGCGCGACATGAGTCCCGGCTTCTCCTTCCCGCTCGGCGAGCCTGCGCACGAGACTGCCGGTGACGTCGTAGATCGAGAGCTGCACGGGGCCCGCGGCCGGCAAGTGATAGCGGATCGAGGTCTCCGGGCCGAAGGGGTTGGGGAGGTTGGGGTCCAGGCGGAGTCCTGGAGTCATCCCAGCGCCACTCCCGCCACCCAAGTCGGCGATACCCGTGCTCGTGTTCACCAACTCCCAGGTGTCACTCACGGTCGCTGTGCCGTTGTAGCCTCCGAACAACACCATCCGCTGCCGATTCGGATCGTAGACCATCTTGACGAAGGTGCGTGCGGGAGGCCCGGTGATGGGCACTTGGGTCCACGATCCGCCATCGTACTCCCACGTATCCCCGAGCACCCCTTGACCGAATGCGAAGCCGTTTTGGCCCCCGAACAACACCACCACGCCCCGATCGGAGTCGTAGGCCATCGCATGTCCGTAACGGGCTTGCGGACCCTGAACTCCGATCTGAGTCCAGACCGAGCCGTCCCACTCCCAGGTGTCGGCGAGTAGGCCGCTCGGGCTCCGACCACCGAACATGACCGTCACGTTGCGCTGGCTGTCGAAAGCCATGCGCTGGATCCAGCGCGCCGGTGGACCACCGGTCGCGCGCTGGGTCCAGGCGATGCCGTTGTACTCCCAGGTGTCGTCACGGATCGCTCCGTTGGAGGCCTGGCCTCCGAACAGCACCATGACTCCCCGCGCGCTGTCGAAGGGCATGAAGGAGTCGGCGCGCAAGCCGGGGCCAGCCCCCGGCACGCTCATCCAGCTGGTTCCGTTCCACTCCCAGGTGTCACCCAGGTAGACCCCGTTGAAGCCGCCGAAGCTGACCACCCGTTCCCGGATCGAGTCGTACGCCATCGCGTTGTCGCAGCGGGCGGACGGTCCCAGTTGGTTCGCGAGCGTCCAGTCGATCCCTTCGTACTCCCAGGTCTCTCGGTTGACCGCCGCGAAGCTCAAGTTGGCCGAGCCGCCGAAGATGACGGCCACGTCGCGCGCGGTGTCGAAGGCGAATCCGTTCTCGCACCGCGGCGAGGGGCCGGAAATGACTTGCTCCTGCCACACGAGGTCGGCGCGGGTGGTGCCGGCGGACAGAAAGGCGGCCAACCATGACAGCCGAAAGAACAGCATTGAAGTACGCATGGCGTTTCCCTCTCAGACCTTTCGGGCGATGACCAGACGCCGAACCCGGCGTTCACGCGCCGTGTGTCGAGGGGACCTGCGGAGCCAGATCAAGGCTACCCCCGAACGAGGTCAGGAAGGGGTCCGCAAGAGGTCAGGAAACGGTCAGGAAAGGCCGGGAAGCCGCCTCACATCATGAACGGCGGCTTGGTGGAGCCTTGGCGGGTGGGGTACGATGGCGGGCGGTCGGAACTCGGTCATGCGCATCCTTCCCATGCCGTCCTCTCCAATGGTCTTCGTCCTCCTACTCCTCACTCTGGCGCTGACGGGAGTCATCACCTACCAGGCGCAAGATGCGGTGCGGAGCTATCGCCGGACGACCGAACGGGTCCTCGCCGACTATGCCGATCTAGCGGCCAGCGAGTTCGTCCGGCGGGCTCAGATCGAACTCGAGTTCGAAGCCTTCGAGCCGGGGTTGCGCGCGATCGAGGAGAACGCTGCCGGGACGGCCGCCGCCGCGACGCCATTGCCGCCCCCGAAGCCGATCGTGGTGTGGATCGATCCCGTAACCCGCCTTTCGATCGATCTCGTGCGTTACAACTTTCGACTCGGGCTCGCGAACGGCGGTCCGGCGTCCCACGGACTCTCCGTGAGCGGGGCCGAGGCTTCGGTCGCCGCCCAGTCCTGGCTTCGCGACACGCTTGCGGTCCATGCGCGCACCGTCTACCAGAGCGACTGGCCGTGCGCGGTCGTTTGCGCCCCGCCCGCGCGAGACAGTCAGATCATCGTCTACCGGGCCCATCGGGACAGCGTCAGCGGGACGGTCATCGGCGCGGTCGGTTTCGCGATCCAGCCGACCGGGCTCGACGAGTACTTCAAGTACGCGATGGGCGTCCGCCCCCTCCTTCCGCCATCCCTGACCCGCGGCATCCCGCGCGATTCACTGGTCGCGATCCAGGTCCGGGATTCCTATCGCCGGACCGTCTACCAATCCCCCTGGCAACACGACTCGGCGCTCTGGGCGGAGGACAGCCTGGGCGGGCGGTTCGGTCATCTCGTCGCGCGCGCGACGCTCCATCCGTCGTTTCCGCGGGCGTCCGTCATCGAGGGCCCGCCACGCTTCCAGCTCTGGCTGCTCGTCGGGCTCTTCCTTACGACGATCGGAATCGTCCTTGCGGCCCTTCTGCAGCTGCGGCGCGAGCACGAGCTGATGAGCCTGCGGGCGGATTTCGTGGCGGGAGTGTCGCACGAGCTCCGCACGCCCCTGGCCCAGATCCGTCTCTTCGCCGAGACGCTCCTCTTGCGGCGCATTCGCTCGCCGGCGGAGGAGCGGCGTTCGCTCGAGATCATCGACCAAGAGGCCCAGCGGCTCACTCATCTCGTGGACAATGTGCTGCACTTCTCGCGGGTGGAACGGCAAGCGATCCAGGTCGTCCCCGAGTCCACCGACGTGGGCGCGCTCGCCTCCCACGTGGTGGAAGGTTGGATTCCCTTGGCAGCCGCCCGCGAGACCAAGCTCCGGACCGCGATCGAGAGCGGCGTGATGGCATCTCTCGACCCGAGCGCTGGGCGCCAGATGCTCCTCAATCTGCTCGACAACGCCCTCAAGTACGGCCCACCTGGCCAAACAGTGACGGTGGGGGTGCGGCTCGCGGCCGAGGACCAGGGAGCGGCTGTCGGGGTCGAGGCTCCGGGGTTCGAGGGCCTCAATGGGGGACACCGTCCGGCTGTCGCCCAGCTCCTGGTGGAAGACCAGGGGCCCGGTATTCCACCCCGCGACCGGGAGCGGATCTGGGAGCGTTTCGTGCGCCTCACACCCGCGTCCGAGTCGGCGGTGGCGGGAACCGGCATCGGGCTCGCGGTGGTGCGGGAGCTGGCGAGCCTCCATGGTGGCCGCGTGTGGGTGGAGGGCCATGCGGGCGGAGGCGCCCGCTTCGTCATCGAGCTTCCAGGGGCCTGGCGGGCGAGCCGGTCGCCGGACGGCGCGACCGCCCTGGATTCGGGCTCGAAAGCCCGACCGGGGGCCATCGAATGAGCCCGTGGAACGACGAGCATCCGGCGCTGATCCTGGTCATCGAGGACAACGCGAACTTGGCGTTCGGGCTTCGCAACAACTTGGAGATCGAGGGCTACCAGGTGGAAGTGGCCGCCGATGGGTCGGCCGGACTCGAACGCGCCCGCCAGAGTCCCCAACCCGGGCTCATCCTCCTCGACCTCATGGTGCCCAAGACCGACGGGTTTCGAGTCCTGCGCGTGCTCCGCGAGAGCGGGTCGCGGGTGCCGGTCCTCATCCTGACCGCCCGCGGCGGCGAAGCCGATAAGGTGCGGGGTCTCCGCCTCGGCGCCGACGATTACGTCGTCAAGCCGTTCAGCGTGCTGGAGCTCCTGGCCCGAGTGGAAGCTCTCTTGCGCCGCGCGCAGCCCGCGACCGCGGAGAGGGGAGATTGGCCGCCTGGCAGCGGGACCGAGAGCTTTGGTGCGGTGGAGGTGAACTTGAGCACGCGCTCGATCTCGCGACAGGGGCAGCCAGTCGCGCTCGCCCCCAAGGAGTTCGATCTCCTCGTGGCCTTGCTACGGCGCCGGGGCGCGGTCGCCACGCGAAACGAGCTCCTACGAGAGGTCTGGCGCTATCCCGCTTCGATCACCACTCGCACCCTCGACACCCATATCGCCGAACTACGCCGGAAGCTCGAAGAGGATCCGGGGGCTCCGCGCCATATCCTGACGGTGCGAAAGACCGGTTATCGATTGGAGCAATAAAGCTGGTGGAGCCATGAAAAGCTGGGCCATGAAAGCCGGTGATCGGGCCCCGGCCGAGCCGGCGCGCGGGAGAGGTCCGGGTAGCGCCCAAAACGATCCCGCGGGATCGCCCCGCCCGGCCCCCGGGCGGATGATCTAACCGACTGACTGAACGTTAGTTAGCAGGGAACCCGGGGCGCAAAGGGGCAGAATCCGGCTCTTGATCGGTGGGGTGTCCGCCGATATGCTGGTGGAGATGAGATCGCTCGGCCACCTGTGCATGCTCCTCGGGATTCTCCTTGCCATGAGCGCTTCCCCGGCGCTCGGGCCGGAGGGTGTCGAGTTGGCGGGGTGCGCCGACTGTGCCGCGGACGCCTGTCCGGATTGCGATCAATGCGCGGGTTGCGCCAACGTCCCGCTCACTAGCCCGGCCGTCTTCCCCTCCGAACGCCTCCTGGAAGGGACCTTGTCCGACGCACCGTGGTCGGCCCCCTCTTACGACCCGGTCCCTTGGCCGAGGCAGGCCGACATCTTCCATCCGCCCAGAAGCTGTTAGTCCCGCTTAACCGACCATCATTCTGATAGAGGCCATCGCCGCGCAGAAGCGCGCGTGCGGTCGATTTGTCCGTTGCCGCCATCCCAGAAGGGGGCGGCCTGGAGGTGGGTCATGCGTTGGCACGTCTTGGTGGGTTTGTGGGTGGTCATTTCGGTCGGCTGTTCGCCGGAAGCAAAGACAGGCAAGGAAACCCCGAAGCCGGAGGCGGCTACCCGCACCGAAGCGGCCCCCAGCGCGAAAGGGGCTCCGGAAGTGGCTCCTGGTGGGAGTGTCGCCACCGGTGCTGAAGCCACGGCGCCCGGGGTGAAGTGCGAGCATGGGGTCGAAAAGGCCATCTGTACTCGCTGTGATCCGCGGCTGGAGGCCGCTTTCAAGGCCAAGGGCGACTGGTGTGCGGAGCACGCTCGGCCAGAGTCACAGTGTGCGCTCTGCCATCCCGATCTCGCCGCCCAAGGAGTGAAATGAATCCGATCAGCGCTGCTCGCGGGAAACCGCGGGGGCGAAGGGGCCTATGGCTCGTCCTGCTGCCGTTAGCCGCCGGAGGGGGATGCTCCCCGGGACGGGATCCGGTCAGCGAAGAACGGGCCACCACCGCATCGCACGCGGCCCAGGAGGCGGCGGATCCAGCGCTTTGCCAGCACCGAGTGCCGGCTTCGCTGTGCACTCGCTGTACTCCGGATCTGATGCCGGTGTTCAAGTCCCAGGGAGACTGGTGCTCGGAGCACGGGGTTCCGGAGTCCCAGTGCTTCGAATGTCATCCCGATCTAACCTTCAAGGCGCAAGAAGCGGCGAAGGACTGGTGTCGGGAGCATGCCGTTCCCGAGTCGAAGTGCACGCAATGCCATCCGAATCTCATTCCCGGCTTCATCGCGGCTGGAGACTATTGCCGGGAACACGAGTACCCGGCCTCGGTGTGCCCGCTCTGTCACCCGGAGCTCGTCAGCGCCGCTGGAGAGCAAGCGCCGGTCTTTCCGGCACCCGGGACCAAGGTCGTGCTGGCCTCGGCGAAGACAGCGGCCGAAGCGGGAATCGAAACCCGCCGGGTCGACCGGCAGCGTTTTGCCCGAACTCTCGACGTCGTTGGTCAGCTCGACTTCGATCAGAATCGGCGTGCGCAGTTGACGGCATGGGGCGAGGCGCTCGTGGTCGAAGTGATGGCCGACATCGGCGACGAAGTCCGCGCCGGCCAAACCCTGGTTGCCCTCGTCTCCTCCGCTGTCGGGGCGGAGCAGGCCCGCCTCACCGCCGCGAAAGTTCAGCTCGAGTCCGCGCAGGCTTTGTACGACCGCCAGCGAGAGCTCGCGGCCGCCGGAGTCAGTCCGAAGCAGAGCGCCGAGGAGGCGCGGAGCGAGCTGGCGGCGGCCCAGGGCGACTATGACGCTGCCCGCGCCGCACTGGACGCGTCGGGAGCGGGGGCTGGCGGGGCCGGCGGCCGCTACACCCTGCGCGCGCCCTTCGCCGGGACGGTCGTCGGCCGGGATGCGGTGGCGGGCAAGTCCGCCGCGGCCGGACAGGTGCTGGTCGAAGTCGCTGATCTGCGAACCATGTGGGCGCTGCTCGACATCCCGGAGGCCGATGCCAGCCAGGTACGACCTGGGCAGCCGGTCCGGGTTTCGTTCGAAAGCGTGAGAGGTGAAATCCGCGAGGCCAGGATCGCTCGGGTGGGGGCCTCGGTCGACCAGCAATCGCGCACGGTGCATGCCCGCGTCGAGCTTCCGAACCAGGATCGGAGCCTCAAGGCCGGGGCCTTCATCCGCGCCGCGATCGAGGTCGCCCCGGAGCATGAAGCCATTCTCGTGCCTCAGGAAGCGATTCAGCGGGCGGAGAACTGCACGATCGTCTTCGTGAAGCGGGGTGAAGGCTCCTACGAGCCGGTGCCGGTCGAGCTCGGCCCGGCCGGCGATG
>Ga0105340_1001021_pt1 | contig 12921 bp, 10 predicted proteins | sample EasRivMeERMLT700_FD_89676 | JGI IMG/M metagenome (GOLD analysis project Ga0105340, IMG submission 89676) | Soil microbial communities from meander-bound floodplain in the East River, Colorado, USA - East River MetaG ERMLT700 | ecosystem: Environmental > Terrestrial > Soil > Floodplain | place... | reverse complement strand
GCTTCGCGGCACAGCGGCGGCTCGGGCAGCAGCTCGTAGCGCTGCGAGCCGGTGACGCACAGCGCGCGCAGCTTGCCGGCGCGGATGTGGCTCATCGCCGGCAGCGAGTCGGAGAAGATGTACTGGATCTGGCCGCCGAGCAGGTCCTGGATCGCCAGCACGCCGCCCTTGTAGGCCACTTCGACTGCCTCGACCTTCTGGCCGTTCTTCAGCATCTCGCTGGACAGGTGCGACACGCTGCCCGGGCCGCTGGTGCCGTAATTCAACTTGCCGGGGTTCTTCTTCGCGAAGGCGATGATCTCGCCGAGCGACTTGAATTCCGAATCGGTGCGCACCACCAGCACGTTGGGGCCGGTGGAGATCATCGACACGGGAATGAAGTCCTTCTCGATGTTGTACGGCACCTTGGAGAGCAGCGGGTTCACCGCCACCGGGCCGAGGTTGCCGACCACGAAGGTGTAGCCGTCGTTCGGCTGCTTCGCCGCGAAGTCCATGCCGATCGAGCCGGCGGCGCCGGGCTTCGATTCGATGATGACCTGCTGGCCCCACAGGTCGCCGAGCTTCGCGCCGTAGACGCGCGACATCAGGTCCGAGCTGCCGCCGGGCGGATAGGTGACGATCAGCTTGACCGGCTTTGTGGGGAAGGTCTGCGCAATCGCAGTCCCCCATACCAAAAGGAATCCGAGAAAGATCTTTCTCATAGTTACCCCTCTATGCGCATTTCTTTGATGATCGGCCGGAACTGGTCCATCTGCCGCTTGAAGATCGTTTCCTGCTCGGCGCCGGAGGAGCCGATCGGCTCCGCCGCCATTTCGCGCATGCGCTTAGCCACGTCCGGATGCTTGACCGCCGTGGCGAATTCGCGGTTCAGCCGCTCGAGGACCTCGCGCGGCGTCTTCGCCGGGGCGAAGAAGCCGTTCCAGCCCTCGGCCTCGAGCATCGGGTAGCCGAGCTCGCGCACCGTCGGCACGTCGGGCAGCTCGGCGATGCGGCGCGAGGCGCTGGTGGCGAGCGCCTTGAGCTTGCCTGCCTTGATGTCGGCGAGCGAGCTCGAGAGCTGGTCGCCGCCGAGGTGGATGCGGCCGGCGATCAGCTCCTGCTTGAGCGGCGCCGCGCCCTTGAACGGCACGTGCGTCATCTCGACGCCCGCGGCGCGCGACAGCGCCTCGCCCAGCACGTGCATTGTGGAGCCCGGGCCGGTGGAGCCGTACGTATAGGGCTTGAACTGCTTCACATGGCTCATCGCATCCCGGAGATCTTTCCCGGGCGTGGCCGGATTCGCGGTCCAGACGAAAGGCACGTACACCGCGATCGAGACGCCAGCGAAATCGGCGTCGGCGTTGTAGGTCGCGCGGTTGGCGAGCGCAGCGGCGACCGAGGCGATCGGGAAGGTGATGTTGTGGATGAGGAGCGTGTAGCCGTCGGGCGCGGAGCGCGCAACTTCCGCGGCCGCGATCGTGCCGCCGGCGCCGGCGCGGTTCTCGACCAGCACCGGCTGCCCGACCTGCTCGCTCACCCGCTGCCCGACCAGCCGCGCGACGATGTCGGTGGTGCCGCCCGCGGGGAACGGCACCAGGATTCGGATCGGCTTCGACGGAAAACCCTGCGCGGATGCGCCGGCTGCGAACAGCACAGACAGCAAAAGAAAACACAGCCTGCTCATCGCGTCCTCCTCCAGAATGCGGCGGCTAGTCTAGCCTACCGCCTGGGTCCCGGAGCAGTGGCCACGCGGTTGTTCCGCAACCTTCAGGAATCCGCGGCGAGGAGCCGGACCTGGGCCGCATCTATGCCGAGGTGCACGGCATCGCCCGGCCTATGGCTTTCGCGGCCTAGGTGGTGCGCTTCTTCGGCAACCAGGCGCTGGCCGCCGACTTCGACGGTGTAGCGGATAAAAGCACCGAGAAACTCCCGCTCGGCGACGGTTCCTGCGAGCCAGATGCGCCCCGCCTCCCCCGGCGAGCGGGCGAGCACGATCGTATGGGGGCGGATCACGACTTCAGCGTCCCCCGCGCGCGCGGCAAGCTGGGGCAGGCGCAGCTCCCGCACCAGCGCCGAATGGCCGGGCAGCAGGTTGATGGAGCCGACGAAATTCGCGACGAAGCGGTTCGCCGGGTTGTCGAAGATCTGCATCGCGCTGCCCACCTGCTGGATCACGCCCTGGTCCATGACCGCGATGCGGTCGGCGGTGGTCATCGCTTCTTCCTGGTCGTGCGTGACGAAGATGGTCGTGATGCCGAGCTTGCGCTGCAGCGCGCGCAGCTCCTCGCGCATGCGGATGCGCAGCTTGGCGTCGAGGTTGGAGAGCGGCTCGTCGAGCAGCAGGACCTTCGGCTCCACCGCAATGGTGCGCGCCAGCGCGACGCGCTGCTGTTGGCCGCCGGAGAGCTGGCTCGGACGCCGATCGGCGTACTCGGCGAGGTTCACCAGCTCGAGCGCGGCGCGCACCTTTTCGGCGACCGCGGCCGCAGAGAGCCTGCGCTCCTCTAGGCCGAACGCCACGTTCTCGCGCACCGTCATGTGCGGCCACAAGGCATAGTTCTGGAACACCATGCCGACGTCGCGCCGCCACGGCGGCACGCTCGCGACGTCGGCGCCGGCGATGAGCAGCCGGCCGGCGTGCGCCTCGACGAAGCCGGCGACGAGGCGCAGCAGCGTGGATTTGCCCGACCCCGAGGGACCGAGCAGCGCGAAGAACTCGCCGGGCTCGACGGCGAGGTTGATGTCGCGCAGCACGACGTTGCGGCCGTAGCGCACGGCGATGCTCTGCGCCTCGACCCTGGCTTTGGTCATAGCTGGCGATCGAGGTCGACCGCCCGGCTGCGCATGAAGCGGTGCGAGAGATAGGTGCCGAGCGCCACGATCGCGACCGCGAGCACGCCGAGCGCGGCGCCCGGGCCGCGACCGGCGGCCGACTGCATGTAGAGGTAGATGCCATAGGACATCGGCGCGAGGCTCTGCGAGGTGGTGAGCATGATAGTCGCCGAAAGCTCGACCGCCGCAGTCATGAAGCTGGTGACGAAGCCCGCCAGGATGCCGCCCATCATCAGCGGCACGACGATGCGCCGGAGCGTGCGCCGCTTGGTTGCGCCGAGGTTCTCGGCCGCTTCCTCGAGCGACACGTGGAGCTGCGTGAGCGCCGCCATGCACGAGCGCAGCGCGTACGGCAGCCGGCGGATCGAGTAGGCAACGACGATCAGCAGCCACGACGAGGTGAGGAGCTCGCCGCTGAACGGGATCTCGACCCCGCGGAAGGTGCGCAGGTAGCCGATCGCCAGCACCACGCCGGGGACGGCGAGCGCCGCGCTCGCCACGAGGTCGAGCGAGCCGCGCAGCGGCAGCCGCGTGCGCAGGATCAGATAGGCGATGGCGGTGGCGAGGACGACGTCGATCAGCGCCGCGAGCCCGCAGTAGACGAGCGTATTGCCGATCATGCGCGGCGAGTCCTGGAACACCGTCGCGTAGTGCTGCAGCGTAAAGCCGTCGGGGACCACGCTGAAGCTCCACACCGTCCCGAGCGAGAGCAGCAGGATGCCGAGGTGCGGCGAGAGCACGAGCAGCAGGACGAGCGCGATCCAGGCGTAGGCAGCCGCGGCCTGCCACGGCGTCAGCGCGCGCATGGCGAGGCTCGACCCGCCGCGCTGCAGCGTCGCATAGTCGCGGCCTCTGAGGGCGAGCGCCGAAGCCCACAGGGCGAACAGCGAGAAGGCGATCAGCAGGACGCCGATGACATAGCCGATGGGGTCCTCGATGCCCACCGAGGTGATGCGCAGGTAGGCCTGCGGCGCGAGCATGTTGGTGACGTTCAGCACCAGCGGCGTTCCGAGGTCGTCGAACACCTTAACGAACACGAGCGACGCGCCGGCGACGTAGCCCGGCATGGCGAGCGGAAACACGATGCGGCGGAAAAGACGCCAGCCGCTCGCGCCGAGGTTCTGCGCCGACTCCTCCATCGCGCCGTCGATGCTGCCCATCGCCACGACCAGGTTCATGAGGATGAACGGGAAGTAGTGCAGCGTCTCGACGAAGATCACACCGTTCAGGCCCTCCATGATCGGCAGGCCAAAGCCGAACCACTCGCCCAGCAGCAGGTTGAGCGAGCCGCTGCGGCCGAAGATGAGCTGCATCGCGACCGCGCCGACGAACGGCGGCATGATGAGCGGCAGCACGCCTAGCGTCTGGATGAGAAGCGCGCCGCGGAAGCGAAAGCGCACCGTGAAGTAAGCGAGCGGCACCGCGATCAGGCTGGCGAACACCACCGAGGCCGCCGCCACGTAGAGGCTGTTCCAGAACGACTCGCGCATCAGCGCGAGATCGAAGAACGCGGCGAAGTGCGAAAGCGTGAAGCCGCCGCCGGGCTCGGCGAAGGCGACGTAGACCACCATCGCGACCGGGACTGCCAGGAATGCCAGCAGGAAGGCGGCGATCAGCGCCGCGACCGCGAGCTGTCCCGGGGTATAGCCCCGCACGCGCGGCTTCAGCGCGCCATCGCGGCCGCCTGGTTCGCGAGCTCGGCGGCGCGCGTGTAGTTCTTGAGCACGGCGCTGTTCCAGTAGCCCTCGAGGCCGGTGACCTGCTTGGTCTTCTCAGCGGTACGCTTGGTGTCGCGGAAGAGCGCGAGGAACTCCTTGTCCTTCGCCTTGTCCTCGCCGACCACCGGCGAGAACGCGAGCTCACGCGCCTCGGCGAGCAGCTTCTGCCCCTGCGCATTGGGCTTCGCGGTGAGCCGGGCGGCGGCGTTGTGGATCGCTTTCGACGCCGCGGCGAGCTCCTTGTGCCGGAACGTGATCGTCTGGTCGAAGATCGCGCTCACCAGGTAATAGCGCGTCTCGGAAAGCTCCGAGTTGAAGTTGACCTTGGCCTTGATCTTGCCCGCGTAGGGATTGGGAAAATCCTTCGGCGCCTTGGCGTACACCGCCGGCAGCACCGGCAGCCGGCTGATCTTCGGGTCGAGCAGCAGCTCCTGGCCTTCCTGCGAGAGAGTGAAGGCGATGAAGCGCTTGCCGAGCTCGGGGTTCTTCGCGTTGGCGATGAGCCCGATGTTAGCCGGCACGATCGCGGTCACCGACGGATAGTGGAACTCGACCGGGAAGCCCGAGGCCTTCGCCGACAGGCCGAAGAAGTCGATCACCAGCCCGATGCCGTACTGGCCGTTGTTCACGCCCTCGGGCACGCCGAAGCTGCGCTCGGTGATCGCCGCGCAGTTGCCCGAGATCTGCAGCATCTGCGACCAGCCCTTGTTCCAACCTTCGCCTTGCAGGATGGTCTCCACGGTCAGGTGCGTGGTGCCCGAGCGCGACGGCGAGGAGATCGCAACGTGGCCGTGATATGCCGGCTTCGCGAGGTCGGCCCATTCGCGCGGCTCGGCAAGCTTGTTCGCCCGCATGTAGCGCGTGTTCCACATCAGGCCGTATCCGGCGAGTGCCTGTCCGTAGTACAGACCCTCGGGATCGTTGATCGGGTAGGCACCGATCTTGGCCGGCACCGCGGGGTTCCTGCCGTCGAACTTCTGCAGCAGGCCGTCTTTCGACAACACCTCGAACGCATCGGGCGCGGATGCCCAAAAGATGTCGGGCTTGTTCGCTGCCGGCGCTTCGCGCACGTAGGCCACTCCCGACGAGGTGCCGCGGTTCATGACCTCGACGCGCACGCCGGGATTGCGCACCTCGAAGGCCCGCTTGTAGACCTCGGTCAGGTCCTTGGGAAACGAGGTCACTACGGTCAGCACCTGCTGGGCGTACGCCGCGCCGAACGCGACCGCGAGCGTCACCGCTGCTGACCAGCGAACAAGAGTCTTGAGTGCCATGTCAGCCTCCAATTTCTCCCCCGTCGCTCCGCGTAATCGCCACCACTGCCGCGCGCGGCGGCGTGTCGCCGCGGAAATCCGGCCAGCGCGTCGAGGGGTTGTCGTAGGTCGAGCCCCTCTCGGCCCCGGGATGCTGCACCGACAGGAAGAGCGTCCTGCCGTCGGGGGTGAACGCCGGCCCGGCGAGCTCCGCGCCGCGCGGCGCGCTGAAGAAGCAGCGTGGCGTGCCGCGGTCCGGGCCGCTCGTCAGCGCAGCGTACAGGCTGTCGTTGAAACCGGCCACGCCGCGCTGGCCGTCGGTCGCGATCCAGATGCGTCCCTTCGGATCGAACGCGATGTTGTCGGGCGCGGCGAGCCAGCCATTCGCGCCGACCGGGCCCGCATAGCGCGCGCCGTGCGTCGGAATAGCCGGATCGCCGCCGAGCAGGAAGAAGCCCCAGTCGCACTCGCTCGCCGCATGGTCGGGCCTGCCGTTCACGAGCGGCGGCACGATCTCGACGATGTGCCCGTGGCGGTTCGGGCCGCGCGGGTTGGCGGCATCGACCTGCTTGCGCTCCCAGTTGGAGGTCAGCACGACGTAGATGCGGCCGGTGGCAGGATGCGCTTCGACATCCTCGGGCCGATCCATCGGCGTTGCTCCCACCAGATCCGCCGCGCGGCGCACTTCGATCACGACGTCGGCCTGGCTCGCGAAGCCGTTGGCCGCGGTGAGCGCGCCCTGCCCATGCACCAGCGGCAGCCAGCGCATCTTGCCGCCCGCTTCGAAGCGCGCCGCGTAGAGCGTGCCCTCGTCGAGCAAATCGCGGCGCGCTCCCGCTTTGCCGCGGGTGACGAACTTGTACACGTATTCCATCGGTGCGTCGTCGCCCGAGTAGATCGCTACGCGACCGTCGTGGCTGACGGCGCTGGTGGCGCACTCGTGCGCGCAGCGGCCGAGCGCAGTGCGCTTCACGGGTGTGGATTTCGGATCGTAGGGATCGATTTCGACGATCCAACCGAAGCGGTTCGGCTCGTTTGGCTCCCGTTGCAGGTCGAAGCGCTCGAAATGGCGACCCCAGTCGGGGTAATACCCGCGGCCGGTGATGCCGTAGCGCTTGCGCGCGGCCGCTTCCGGTCCCTGTCCAGGATCGCCGGAGAAGTAGAACTGCACGTTCTCCTCCGCAGTGAGGATCGTGTGCCAAGGCGTGGTGCCGCCGGCGCAATTGCCGAAAGTGCCGTAGATCAGGCTGCCCGAGGGGTCGGCATTCGTCCGCAGGCGCGGGCTTCCCGCGGCCGGGCCCGAGGCGCGCATCGACGTGCGGGCGGAAATGCGCCGGTTGTACGGGCTGTCGTCGACGAGCGTCCATCCCTGCGCCTGCCTGGCGATCTCGATCACGGAGAATCCCTGCGCCGCCATTTGCACCTCGCACTGCTCGCGGGTCAGCCTCGAGGGGGTTCCGGGAAAACAGAGATGAGCGTAATGACTTTCGTGGTTCACCCCGAGCAGGCCGCGCGCCGAGCTCGCCGAACCGCGCGGCAGCGGCAGGTAGGCGAGAAAGTCGTTGTCGGTGCCGAATTGCGCCTCCTGCTCGGCGCCGGTCTGCCTGCCGGGTCGGTAAGGGGGCGCATTGCGCCGGATGGGATCGCCTTGGCGGATCAACACCTGCGCGCGGTAGCCCGGCGCGACCTGATGATTGTCGCTGGTGCTGCGCGCGAGCTCTGCGAAGGTCAGCGGTGCCGAGCCGTCGGCGCCGCCGGCGCCGGCCCCGCCCGCGCGGCCGAAGAGCCCGAATGCGCCGCCCGCGGCCGCCCCCTTCAGGACGGCGCGGCGGGAAAGACGCAAGGCAATCAGTTCGCCGATGTCGATGGCTTCAGTTTGTCGTGTCAGTTGGCTTTGATTCCGGCCTTCTTGATGAGCTCCGCGTTCTCCTTCAGCTCGCGCTGGATCATGGCGTCGAACTCGGCGATCGACAGGCTGAGAGGATCGGCGCCGAGCTTGGTAATGCGATCCGAGATTTCGGGCGACTGCACGAGCGCGTTGATCTCCTTGGCGAGGCGCTCGACGATCGGGCGCGGCGTCTTCGCCGCGACCAGCGTGCCGACCCAGAAGTTGTAGGCCGAGCCGGGGTATCCCGCCTCCTCGGTGGTCGGCAGGTCGGGCATGAGCGCGGTGCGCTTCGGGCCGCTCACCAGGTGCGCGTCGACTTTCCCGGACTCCTTCATCTTCTGCGCCTGGAACACGAGCGCGAAGTAGCAGTCGGCGCGCCCCGAGATGACCTCGGTCAGCGCTTCGCCCGCGCCCTTGGTGTGGATGTTCTGCACCTCGAAGCCGGCGGCGAAGCGAAAGCGCTCGAGCGCCATGTGCGTGGCGCTACCGATGCCCGCGGTGGCGCAATTCAGCTTGCCGGGCTGCGCCTTGGCCGCTGCGACGAAATCCTTCTCGGTCTTGTACTTCCCCGGCGGAGTAATGAGGATGGTCGGGATCGTCGCCACCGTCGCCACCGGCGCCAGCTCCTTCGGATCGAGCCCGGGGTTGAGCAGCGTGGAAACGGTGAACGCGGAGGCGTACATCATGATGTTGTGGCCGTCGGGCTCCTGCGTGGCGACCCACTTCGCGCCCACCAGGCCGCCGGCGCCGAGCCGGTTCTCCACGATCACCGATTGCCCGAGCCGCTTGGACAGCTCGTCGGCCAGGATGCGCGCCATGGTGTCGGAAGCGCTTCCCGGCGTCACGCCGGAAATGAAGCGCACCGTCTTGGTCGGATAGGTTTGCGCCTGAGCGGGCGCGGAAAGCGCGAGCGCCAGGACCGTCAGCAACAATCTCATTGCACCCTCCTCCTATACCTTCGGTAATCCGAACTGCGCCGCCAGCCAATCCGCGGTGCGGCTGCGGTAGCGGTACGGGCGATTGTTGGCATTGTGCCCGCCATCCTCCACGATCAGCAGCTCGACCGGCCCGGAGACCGCTTTGGCGAGCTGCTCCGCATGCGAAGCCGGCACCAGCCGGTCCTGCCTGCCCGTGACGATGAAGATCGGGCAAGTGATCCGCGGCGCCGCTTCCTTCATCGTAAGGGTTTTTGCCACCTCCCGAGCCTGCGTTTCATCTTTCGAATGGCTGCGCACGCGGAAAGTCTCGCGCGTAAGTTCGGGCAGCCCGTCCCAGATGCGCTCCCACTCGAACGGCCCCGAAAGCGCGATGCAGGCCTTGATGCGCTTTTCGTAGGCCGCGGCGCGAGGAGCGTAGTAGCCGCCGAGACTGACGCCCCAGATCGCAACCTGGTTTGCATTCAAGTCATTCCTCTTCTCCACCCAATCGACAACGGCCTTCGCCGCGCGCTCGTAGTCGCCGCAGATCGGGATCTCGTACTCCGCCTCGCCCTGCCCCGGCCCGTCGATCGCCAGCACCGCGATGCCACGCGCGAGAAACGGCTCCTCGTAGGCGTGGATCTCCTCCTTCGTCGAGTCGAGCCCCGGGGCCATGATCAGCACCGGTGGCGCCTTCTTCCCTACCGGGAGGCGCAGCACCGCCTTCAGCGACTTGTCGCCGTAGGGGATGGAGACATGCAGGCCCGGCGGCCGGATGTGCTCGAGCGCGTTGCGGTAGCAGGTCACCGCCTTCATGTGCGCGGCGCGCATTTGCTTCGCATCCTGCACGAACACGAACTTGGCGAAGTGGTAGTAGATTGCCGCGCGCACGAAGTGCTCGCCCGCCGTGAGGCGATGGCCGCCCTCAATCGCCTCGGTGCCGAGATCCTCGTGCACCTTCGCGCGCGCGCTCCAGGCCGCGCACCAGTCCTCCCAGCGCTCAAGCGATCCGGTGACGTCCTCGAAGTCGGCGAGCAGCACGCCGTTGGAGACGAAGCGCGGCGCCCAGTGGGAGATGGCGGAAGTAACGCGCTGGTCCATTGGGTCGTGACTACCGGGGTAGTGGTGGATTAGACACCGGAGAACTGCGCATTGTCATCCTTTGTTCTACCCGAGCGTTGCAATCACGGTGCGCCAGAATCAAGTCCGCCGACATACCGAATAAGGTATAATCTCGATGGAGAAGCCGCTGCATTGGGTTAGATCGGCGAAACGGGACTTGCTCGGGTTCCCCTACGATGTGGTCCGTGCCTTCGGTTACGCGTTGGGCGTGGTACAGGCAGGCGGCACACCACCTTCGGCGAAGCCGTGGAAAGGCGCGGGGCCGCGGTTATTCGAGCTTGTCGAGGACCGGCGCGCGGGTACGTGGCGAGCGGTGTACACGGTACGGTACGAGAAGGCGGTGTACGTGTTGCATTGTTTTCAGAAGAAGTCGCCTTCCGGAATTCGGACTGCCAGGCCGGACGTGGAATTGATAGGCCGGCGGCTGAAGACGGCACGCGAGGACTACGAGGTGCGATATGGCAAGGAAGCGTGAGAAAGTCGACGCGGGGTCCGGAGATGTGTTCGTCGATCTCGGTTTCCCGGACGCGGGGGAGCACAAGCTGCGCGTGCAGCTCGCCATAGGCATTAATGAGCTCATCGCCAAGCGCGGTCTCACGCAAGCAAAGGCGGCCGAGGTTCTCCGGATTCCCCAGCCGCACGTATCAGATCTCAAGAACTACAAGCTTACCCGCTTCTCCTCCGAGCGATTGCTGCGCTTCCTGACCCAGCTCGACCGCGATGTGGAGATCGTGATCCGGCCGAAGGCGAGAGGTCGCCATGCCGGGCATCTAATGATTTCCATGGGATGATTGCGTGCGCAATGAAAATTCAATACTTTCAGGACACCGACACGCTGTACATCGAGTTCCGTCAGGAGCTGGCAGCGGAGACGCGAGACTTTGACGAGAACACGCAGATCGACCTCGATGAGCGCGGCAACATATGTTCCCTGACGCTCGAGCACGCCAGAGAACGCCTCGCCTGATCTTCTAGACTTTCCCCAGCGCTTTCAGGATTCGCTCTGGCGTAAACGGCATCGCCGTGACGCGGGCGTTCAGCGGCGCGAGGGCGTCGTTGATCGCGTTCATCACCGCGGCGGGCGCGCCGGCGGTGCCGGCCTCGCCGACGCCCTTGGCGCCGAGCTGGGACTGAAGCGTCGGCGTCTCGATGTGCGCGCACACGATGTCGGGCATCTCGCCCGACATCGGCACCAGGTAATCGGCCATGTTGCCGTTGAGGAGCTGGCCGTCGGGCCCGTAGAGGCATTCCTCGTAGAGCGCGGCGCCGATTCCCTGCACCACCCCGCCGCGGATCTGCTCGTCCACCAGCATCGGGTTGATCACCGTGCCCGAATCCTCGACGCACCAGTGCTTGAGCAGCTTGACGAACCCGGTGTCGGGATCCACTTCCACCAGCGAGGCCTGGATTCCGTTGGTGATGGTGAAGCCGTACTGGCGCGGCGTGTAGTGGCGCGTGACGGTCAGCTCCGACTGGAAGTCCACCGGCAGCGTGTCGGGGCGGAAGTAGCCGATGCGGCCGAGCTCGGCCAGCGGCAGCTGGGGTTCGCGGGTGAGGCGATTGATGACGTGGTTGTCGTGGATGTCGAGCTCCGCCTTGTCCAGGTTCAGAATCTTCGAAGCCACGTCGAGCATGTTCGAGCGCAAGGCCCTTCCCGCCTGCAGCACGGCCTCGCCGCCGATGCCGGCGCCGCGCGAGGCCCACGTGCCGCCCCCGTACGGTGTCACGCCCGTGTCGCCCGTAATGACTCTCACCTTCTCGATGGAGACCCCGACCGCGCTTGCGGCGATCTGCGCGAAGATGGCCTCGGTCCCCTGCCCCTGCTCGGTGACGCTGCACAGCACGGTCACCATGCCGGTCGGCTCGAGCCGCAGCGTGGCGCCGTCCTGCGCCGAGATGCGCGCGCCGCCGACGCCGTAGAACGCGGGCGAGGGATTGGTCACCTCGATCATCGCCGCGAGGCCGATGCCGCGATAGATCTTTTGTTTCCGTAACCGGGACTGCTCCGCACGCAACTCCGGGTATTTCACTATTTTCAGAAGAAGATCGAGCGCCTGATGGTGCGAGAGCTTCTCGAACTTGAGGCCCGACGGGAACGTGTAGGGATACGCGTCGTCCGGGATCAGATTCTTTCTTCGGAATTCGGCCGGGTCCATGCCGAGCTTCTGGGCGCCGAGATCGACGATGCCCTCGGTGAGCGCGACCGCGATCGGATGGCCGACCGCGCGGTACTGGCAGGTGACGTTCTTGTTCGTGAACACCACGTTGGTGCGGCCCTTGTACTTCTGGTGCTTGTAGGGTCCGCCGGTGAGGTTCACCACCTGGTTGCCTTCGATGCCGCTCGTGCGCGGATAGACCGAGTACGGCCCGATGGCGGTGAGATCATCGAGCTCGAAGGCGAGGATCTCTCCCGCCTTTGAAACGGCCATCTTGACTTTCACCCGGTGCTCGCGCGCGTGGATGTCCGAGAGAAACGACTCCAGCCGGTCGGCCAGGAACTTCACCGGCCGGCGCAGCATCACCGAGAGCGCCGCGGTGGCCATCTCGTCGGCGTAGACGTGCACCTTGATGCCGAACGAGCCGCCGATGTCCTTGGCGATCACGCGCACGTTGGCCTCGGGGATGCCGAGGTGGCGCGAGAAGATGTCCTGCATCATGTGCGGCGCCTGCGTCGCGTGGTACACGGTGAGCGAATGCTCGGCGGCGTTATAGTCGGCGAGGATGGCGCGGCCTTCGAGGCACACGCCGGTGTGGCGGCCGAAATGGAAGGTGTCCTCGACCACCAGGTCGGCCCTGGCGAAGACCTCGTCGACACCGCCGGTGTCGTGCTCGCGCCGGAAGCAGATGTTGTCGCCCAGATCGCTGTGAATGACGGTTTTGCCCTGCAAAGCCTCTTCCATGTCGACTACGACCGGCAGCTCTTCCCATTCGGCCTCGATGACCTGCACCGCGTCCTCGGCCTGCGAGCGCGACTCGGCGACGACCGCCGCGCACGCCTCGCCCTGCCAGCAGGCGCGCTCGATCGCGATCGCGTGCTGCGGCGGCGACTTGATGCCCTTCAGGTGCGCAAGCACCGCGACCCAGGGCGTGCAGTATTCCGCGACCGCGCGGCCGTCGAAGACGCCGATGACGCCCGGTTGGCTTCTCGCTTTTCCGAAGTCCATTTTTTTTATTCGAGCATGCGCATACGGGCTGCGGAAGAACGCCACGTG
>Ga0105340_1001019_pt1 | contig 12949 bp, 16 predicted proteins | sample EasRivMeERMLT700_FD_89676 | JGI IMG/M metagenome (GOLD analysis project Ga0105340, IMG submission 89676) | Soil microbial communities from meander-bound floodplain in the East River, Colorado, USA - East River MetaG ERMLT700 | ecosystem: Environmental > Terrestrial > Soil > Floodplain | place... | reverse complement strand
GAAACCCATGGGCCAGCGCCAATCCGAATTTCACCTGACACTCCTTTGCTGCCACCCTCATCAAGTCGCGATGATCCGCGTCGTCTTCGACGTAGAGTACGACGGGGGCACGCTTGATGGCTTCGGGCTTCATCACGGGTAAGCCCGGAATTTGCTCAGATGAAGCAATGGCGGCAACAAAAAAAACCCGCCAGCCGAAGCCGGCGGCGGACTGAAGCCCGATGCCCCTTGCTATTGCGCACTTTGTCCATACATTGCCGCCCGCGCATGGATCGCAACCTTACCATTCTGGTGGCCGAAGATAGCGAGGACTACGCGCTCGTACTTGAGAGCGCGATGAAGGCTATAGGATGGAAAAACCCGATACGCATTCTTCCAAACGGCACAGAAGTCATTGCCTATCTCAGCGGCGAGGGCAAATACAGCGACCGAGAGGCTTACCCATTCCCGTCTGTGATGTTCGTTGACATCAGGATGCCACAAGCTGACGGCTTTGATGTTCTGCGATGGGTGCGCAAACACCCTAAATGCTTTGTGCTGCCCACGATGATGCTGAGCAGTTCCGATGAGCCAAAGGATGTTCAGCTTGCGTACGAATTGGGGGCGAACGGCTATTTTGTGAAGCCCGCCGACATCAACGATTTGAAAGCTGTGTTGCGGGCGGCGTATGAGTTCTGGGCATGGTGCGAGAAGCCGAAAATGTCCGGGGGGCAAGTGGGCAGTTCCTAAAATGCCACACCAATCCGCGTCCTGCCCCTTCTCTGCTCCCCGTCAACTTTCCTCACCCGCATGAATCACGGGCAACCCGTTGTCAGTTCGGGCAATTCGCAAACGCTCCAGAATGAATGCACCCGCTGCAACAGTTCCTCCAGGGCCCGCAGCCCTGAAGGCTTCACCAGATATGCGTTCGCACCCAGTTCGTAGCTTTGCTGAATGTCACTCAGCAGTTGGGACGAAGTCAGAATCAATGTCGGTATCACGCCGCATTTCGGATGCTCTTTGACCCACCGCAGCACGTCCAAACCGCTCACGCCCGGCATTTTCAAGTCCAGGATCATCATTCGTGGCATTGGATATCGTTCGCGGTCAGCATAGACCCCTGCGCCCTTTAGATAGTCCAGGGTATCGACGCCATCCGTGCAAACGTGGGTAGGGTTGGGCAGCCCCGCTTTCTTCAAGGCATGCTGCACCAAATACCCGTCATCGTCATTATCTTCGGCGATCAGGATCAGTAAATTCTCGTTCATGGCTTGGGATGGGATGACTCCTTTTCCTCCGCACCCGCCTCCATTAACGTGAGGTGCCTGGCCCTTCGTCAAGCACGGGCGCAAGTTTTCTCCGGCTTCACGGCCAGGAATTGCGCTGCCGCTGCGAGCGCGAGCGGGAGCGGTACTTCCGGGCGCGAAGCCGAAAGTGAAAAGCTGCGCATCCTCCTGAAGCGGTTGGCCCAGTCATCGTGAACTCGGACTGCGGCCAGGTCCTTGCCCTTCGCGCTCTTGCCGCGGCCGTGCGCGTATTCGGCTGAGCGCTCTGCCCAGGCTTCGAGTTCGGCCAATTGTTGTGCCAGGGCTCGTTTGACTGCACTGGTGACACGCGCCCCAACTGCGGACGGACCGTTCATTTTCTAAGCGCGCAACCCGCCCAGAGATATGGTGCCCCTGCATGAAAAGAATGAATCTAAATACTTCTTGCCATCGCCGGTCAAGCCGTCAGGCTCGCAAAACACTGTGGATCGAAACCTCACCATCCTTATTGCCGAAGATGATGAGGACTACGCGTTCATTCTTCGCAATACGATCACGTTGAATGGGTGGACGAACCCTGTGTGCATCCTCCCGAATGGCAGTTCGATACCTGAGCGGAGAAGGCGAGTATGGAAATCGTGCCGAGTATCCCTTTCCGTCCGTGATGTTCCTTGACGTGAAGATGCCTGCCGCGACCGGTTTTGATGTCTTGCGCTGGGTACGAGAGCACCCGGAGTGTTCGGTCCTGCCGACGCTGATGCTGAGCAGCTCAGGTGATGAAGGGGACGTTGAGCTTGCCTACGAATTGGGTGCGAATGGATATTTTGTGAAGCCGCCACACCTGGACGACCTGAAAGCGATGCTACGGTCTGCTTACGACTTTTGGGCGCGGTGTACGAAGCCGAAGGCGCATAACGGGAAATAGAAAACCCGCCCCGACCGAGATGCGCCCCGGTATCGACTTGCGGGTGGGAGTTGTGAAGCACAAGATCGCTGATGCGGAAGTGCTTCTCTTACGAAACCCCACGTGGGACATTTTACATCGTCGAGAGCAAAAAGGTTTTCTATCCTATGTTCGAGGGCAAAACCCTTGGCGGGTATGTGACGGCGCAACATGCCGTTGATGACTTGGCGCGGGGACGCGCTTTTAAGGTGCCAGGAGTTGAGGATATTGCCGCACTGGGAATTCCGTCCGACCTGGGGCAGTGGCTCAAACTGTCCGACTAAGCGACCCGCTTGACTCAGCAAACAAAAGAGACCGCTTCTATCTTTATCGCAGCCTTGCCGAGTAGGAGGTTGTGAAGCACAAAGTTGCGGGAGCCAGCGTTGAAGCCAACGATACCGCCCGGCAGCCGGCTCGGGCCTAAGACGGTTCTTTTGTGCGCCGCTTAGGCTTGGTAAACCGCTCGCCCGCCTTCCCCTTGCTGCTGGTTTCAATGGCAAAGCCTTCGATGTCAACTTGCGGCACGAGACCGTCTTTCCAGTAGCCGTGGATTCTCTCCACGAGGTTCTCCAATGCAGGTTGGCTGGAGGGTTTCAGGAAGTACGAACTGGCACCGAGGAGATAGGCGTGGCGGATATCGTCCTGATCATCGGACGAAGAGAAGATGACGATTGGGATGACAGACAACGCGGGATTCCTTTTCAGGAATTCCAGGATGGAAAGGCCGTCGCCGTCCCTCATGTTTAAATCGCTGATGATATAGCCGGGAAAAGGGTATTGGTCACGATCCTTGAATTTGCCGTGCCCACATAAATATGCGACGGCCTCGTCGCCACTGCTTAGGGCCTGCACTTCGTATTCCACGTCGAGCTTTTTGAAAGCTCGCTTCAGGAAAGTGCGATGGTCTTCGTCATCGTCTACGACGAGTAGAGTCCGTATCTCAGATTTCAATACATCCTGCCTGTCGGTTGCTGACCCCCAAAAGCTAAATTTGAACCGTTGTCCTCTCCATGGGGTGAAAACCGCTCGATGAGAAGGAATCACCCCGGTTGCCTCAAACGAATGCGCGGATGTACACGGGCAGCAATTGCGATTGCGCTGGCACTGCGCGGAGTGTGACGAGTAATTTAAGGAGCGGGAGAAGCCGAAGCGGAAGCGGGTGAAAAAAGCAGTTGTACAGCCCAGTCGCGTTGTGGGCGGCCTGCCGTAGTGTAATGGCGGACGCTGCGGAGGGAATGGGCAACCATTCACGCATCGTATTGAAGCGGTTCAGGGAGGCACATACCAACACACAGCTTACCTCACTGGGCCGTTTTCATTTTGTACACTGGGGGGCTTATAGTCTGAAGCTATTACGATTGCGCGACAGAGGTATTGGCCGCACTCCCTCACTGAGGGGACGTTAGGACGATGAAAACGCCGAAGAACGAACCATGGATTGGTGCCACAGCCTTCACCTCTGTCAAAGACAAGCTGCCTCGTTTTGGCCAATGGGTCATGGTGGCCACCCCTTTTGCTTGCTCTGTCGGTTTTCTCGGACCTTGGGGTGTTTGGCGTGAAGCGCATGACAGTACCCCCATCGAACAGGTTGAGTCATGGCACCCAGTGGGCCCTGGGAACGGCGCGCCCACCGAGGCGGCTATCTTAATGAGCAACCACCCGTGAAAGTCACCGTCGAAGCAGAGAAGCCGCGTTAATAGCTTTCGGCTATGGAAATTATGCCCGCGAAGTATTGGACCGGCGCGGTACGTTAAGGGAGTTTCTGCCTGTGCGAAGGTACACTTACGAAAGCGAGGCCGGGCCATTTCACATCGTGGAACACGCTGAAGTATTCCATCCAGTGTTTCAGGGCCATTACTTAGGCGCGTACCCAACTGCGCAACAGGCTGCTGACGGTTTGGCGCAAGGCAGAACGAAGGTGCCGGGTGTTGAGGATTCGGCGTCGCTGGGGGTTCCGCCTGACCTTGGGCAATGGGAGTCCCCTAACTAGCCAGCCGAGCACTTCGCGGGGGAAAGTAGGCACGATGAAAAAGGATGAAGGATCATTGAGTGGAATTTACTCCGTCAGCAACAAGCTGCCTCGTTGGGGGGAGTGCGTCGCCGTCGTGACTCCTTACTTTCACTGTCGCGGCATCCTTGACCATGGCGGCGAATGGCATCATATGGACGGAAGCGTGATTGAAAACGTTCAGTCGTGGTATTTGGTAGACGCTGACGAGGTGGAATTCGGTAGTCCCCTGCCGACCTGAAGGGACTGCTGTAAACGGGTGGTTCGGCTGGTAAATTACCTCTATCAGCCGGACCTCGCCACTATCCCCTCAACCTCTTGAAGCGTCCGGCCCATTCATCGTGAATTCGGACTGCAGCCAGGTCCTGTCCTTTCGCGCTTTTGCCCCGGCCGTGGGCGTATTCGGCTGAGCGCTCTGCCCAGGCTTCAAGTTCTGCCAATTGTTGCGCCAGGGCACGTTTGATTGCGCTGGTGACAATGCGCTCCAGCTCCGGCACGGACAGGGAAGGGAGATCGGAGGCGAACCGTTCTGCTACTGCTTTGGCGCGTTGTTCCGGCGACACTCAGAAAACGCTAGTTGGACGGGGCACTGTACGGGCAAGGGAAATCGACTGGCAAGCGCGGTTAGCCGAATCCCGTCCACGAATACTGCGGCGGGATTTCATCCCCGTAAATTTTCTTGAGCGCGGCTGCGTTCACGGCTCAGGTAAAAGGAAGCCTGCCACGAACGTGTTTAAGTTCTCTTCTTAGTGCTGCATCACATTCTGGCCAAGAAAATCCCTCTACCCTCCCATCTAAACATGACCATGCGCGCAAAAGATACTCCGAAAACAACTCCGCACGATGCAAGCGATCCAAGATACCTTCGACATTTGCGATGGCTGAATGGAATGTTGGATCAAGAACCGGCGTATCGACCATTACCGCGTCAATGTAGACGAAAAGCGAACATAACTCTCGTATGTGATAAGCACCACTCGCGGTCAACCTCAGGGCTTCGGGCGGCTTTTGGCCCGGCACGGGAACTCGCCGCGCCGACGTCTCCAGAAGTTTGTTTCTGTGTGCCCTGGTCACAGCTAAATCAATCTGATCCGCTGTAAATCCGTTAGCTTGCAAATAAGCATATACTTTAGCGGTTTCTACAAATCCTTGCTGAACATCAGGGCCTGTAGCAGACGCCAGCAATCCCAAAAGCGTGGCAACAATAAAATGCTCCTTCGGGTCAGCAGTTGTGATGTCAAAAATATTGGCGATTGGCGACCGATCAGGATGGTAAAACTGACAGTCGCCGTAGATCACGGCCCTTAAGAACTCATGAAGAGGAATGTCATACCGCCCTGCTTTTTGGTAAATATCGGTGATCTTCTCTGTATCCACATGCCCGCTCCCAAAGAACTCATTTACCAGATCCAGAGCGATCCGCACATTTCCCGCCGATACATTGTCAATGAAACTAAGTAGCGCAGGGTTGGTGCTAATCGAGTGCAAAAACACCCTGATGACATCGTCGAGTTTCTGGAGCTGAAGGCGAGACTTCTCGGGTAGGGCTCCGATCTTAATCTCGCCACTTGTGAGCTTCAGCGCAAACCGGAGCCGTTTTTCAATGACTTGGTCCACTCGCGGCGGCGCCACCGTGAACGCTTTCGGATGATAGCCGCTTAAAGCCCCGACTTGTTGAGAGCGGTAAAATGTCTCAGGGCGTAGCGAAACGAACACCGTCACGGGCCATCTTGTTGCCATTTCTTGCGCTACAAGAAAGGCAGCCTGCTGGGTCTCCTCGGAACGCTGATCACTGTTATCGAGAAAAACAACGATCTGTTTCCGGCGGCCACGCACGAGATGATTCAAAACATCTCGCAGATGCTCGTCTGTATTCCTAATCTTCTCCTCCAGAAACTGAATTTCCTTTTCTCTATAAAGGACAGGGTTAGTTTCTTTCAAATCGCCATAAATACCTCGTTCAAATCGTAACAGCTCAGCATGATAGACACCGCGAACGAAGTTTCGCTCTTCAACGTCCAATCGCTCCATGTCGTTAAGCTGCCGCTTAATCTCAAGAAGAATGAAATGACGCAGGTTTGCGGCGAGCGTCGCATGGGAACCTAAATCGATGTGAAATGTGATCGCCGCTTCGAAAAGCTCTGCTGCTTCGACTGTGATGAGATTTCGAATGAATGTTGTCTTACCAACGCCTACGTCGCCGATTAAAAGGATCGGGCGCCGACTTAGGCTCTCGGCCAACAGCTCGGACGAAACCGCGTTCTTTTTGCTCGCAGGTACCGTCGTCGGGCCAGCGACTTCCGGTTCGAACAAAGCCGCATAGCGCGCTTGCAAAATACCTTTGCTCAACAGAGAATTCTGGGCTAACGCACCGCTTTGACAGTAACATTCTTCCAAAAAGCGCTGTTCCAAGTTGGAGGTGCGGGCTATATCCTCGACGACAAGTTCGCTCAGAATTTGCAAGTCCGTCTGAAAAATGTTGCGCCCTTTGACTCCCGGATAGCTGTGAATTCTGGCTGACAACTTCGCGGGCAACTGCGGCTGTTCATCGCCAATTAACCGCATTTGCAAATTCTTACTTTCGATCCCTGGCTTCGAGACGACTTGCCACAGCTCAAGAAAGTGGCGGAGCATGAAGTCGAGTGACGGAAACACCAAGGCTTTCCCATCGAGCGGCGGTAAACCATCGGTGCGAACAGCGACGAATGCCACTATTTGATGTCCATTCGAAACGACGGCGAATGGCATTCCTCGATTCTGGCCGTAGAGGGCGGCCTGTTCGAGAGCAGCCTTCAAATCGGCATAGTCACGGCAGAGACTTGGAAGCGAGTACAGAATCTTGTCCTTGCCAGCCGGTAATTCAAAGTAAGTTCCCTCTTTCTTTGCTTCGACGACCAAAACGCGTCGGGGCGCCATAAACGTATAGTCGGCGTATTCGCCCCCATAGCTTTCTTCGAGAATTACGTCATCCTTCCCCCATCCCAAGCATTCGAAGAACAGCCGGTCGACAAGGTGAAGACGCGTGGTTGCTTCATTTCGGTCACCCTGCTTTTCCGTGTACCACTGGACCAAAGCCTCCAAGTTTTTTCGGCCAATTTCATAATCCAGCGTGATTACCTGGTCGTTCTGCAAGGTACTCATGAAAGTCGAGTAAACTTTGGCGACAGGCAACAGACGATGCAAGCGCCAACGGGCAGGCCAAAATGCGGGAACAAACGACGTCCCGCACGAACCTTTTGAAAAACCTGTTGACGGGTTTAGCGCTGCGCTACCCTTTGGGGGAATGAACGCGAGCAGTCGTCCGCAATTCAAGCTCCTAATCGACACATGTGTGTGGCTCGATTTGGCCAGGGATTCACAGCACCGCGCATTGCTCTCGGCCCTGGAGGAGCTCGTTCGAGAAAACCAAGTCTCCCTTATAGTCCCGCGGATCATCCTCGATGAGTTCACGCGTAATAAAGCCCGCATTACTCAAGAGAGCACTCGCAGCATGTCGAGCGTTCTCAAGCGAGTTAAGGAGGCTGTTAGCAAGTTCGGCAATGGCAGTGGAAAGCGTGCCGCTCTGCAACAACTCGACGACGTCGATCATAAAATACCTCTGCTCGGTGAAGCTGCCTTTGAGTCAATCCATCGAATCGAAACGCTGCTTCGTGCTTCGAATGTTTTTGAAGTGTCGGATGCAGTAAAACTGAGTGCGGCCCAGCGGGCAATCGATGGCAGGGCTCCATTTCACCGACAGCGCAATGGCATGGCCGATGCCATTCTGGTCGAACAGTATGCGGCGGCCCTGCAGGATACGACAGCCGCCCGGTGCCGCTATGCGTTTGTCACGCATAATGTCAAAGACTTCAGTCATCCGACGGGTGATAACCGATTACCACATCCTGATCTTGCGCCCCTGTTCAGCAGGATCAAATCACGTTATTTCATCAGCCTTGCCGAATCCTTACGCCGCGTCGATGCGGCTCGCGTGTCAGACACGATGTTTGAGGAAGAGTGGATGCCTGAACCGAGGCGCATGACTGAGATTTTAGAGGCAACGGACGAATTGCTCGACAAGATCTGGTACAACCGGCATCTCGGTCTTCGTTACGGCGTGCAGAAGGGAACAATTAAAATCATAGAGCGAGATAAGTGGACGCCTGAAAACAATGCTCGAACGATTGTTCGAGAGGTCTGGGAAGGTGCAAAGAAGGCCGCGCAACGAGTTGAGAAGCGTAGAGGACTAAGTAACCTCGGGCCGTGGAGTGATTTTGAATGGGGCATGCTGAACGGTAAACTCTCGGCGTTGCGGTGGGTCTTGGGTGAAGAATGGGATATGTTGGACACATGAGCAGGACACTGATTGACGTGAATCATGGCAGTTTCGGTGGCAGACGGGAGGCAACGATTCTCTGGCCGGCGGGCGAGTCGACGGGAACGCTGTCGCGGCCGCCGCAGTGTGGGCACACGCCGTAGCGCGCGCCGATGCGCCAGCACGAGTAGATTAAGCCTGGAAGGCAGAACAGGAGCCAGAGAGCGAGTTCGACGATGAACGAGCCAGGGGTGACAGTGCGAGCGTATCGGCTTGTGTTCTCGCACGATTTACAGATCCACAAGTCGCCGCGCCGTGGCATGGATCACTGTCGTTTGCCCGCGGTGGGCGCATTGGTAGATTCGGCCTTCTTTGAGACATCATCCAAGACGCTGAACGTTTGAACGACGCCGTTTGCGTCGAACACGGCCGCGAGCATTTGCGACTTCACATCAGTGTAGAAGCCATAGGATTGAGCGCGCACGTGGTGCCAGTTCATAGCGAGCTTGCCGCTCGTGTCGAGCGATTGCGAGACGGGCGTCCCGAACCATTGAAACATCTGGTCCTTTGTTGTTTCGCCGGGCTTTATGCTCGCCAACTTGTCGGCGTCCATTCGTTTGCTGCCGCCCGTTGCGCAGCCGAGGACCAATGTCAAAAGCATGATGGGGATGAGTATTTTCATATCGCAAAAGTGAGAGAGAGGATGATGGCGACAGGAACGAGACATACGGAGTCTCATTTTGGTTGTCGCTTTTCCAGCACCTCGAGCCAGAGCCTGGCGGACGAAAACCGTGTGGACTTACTGATGGTCTTGTCTTTCAGCGTTTCTTCGATCTGCTGGATGATTTCTTCGTCGGTCTTTTCCCTGACCATATACAGCAGCCCTTCACGTTCCTCTTCGGTTAAGAGCATACCTAACCGTTGACCATCCTGCGTGCCAGACGTTCCGCGATCCGAGGTAGACTTTCGTCCCGGTGAGAAGTATTGCGCCATAGAGACGAGGTTCCGCACAGACTGCATAACCGCCTCGCTCATTTTTTGAGAGCCGGCGATCCCCCGCCGCAGGGTGTCGGGCGAGATGGCGATCTTTTCAGCCAGGGCTTCCTTGGTCATGCCGAGCAATTCCAAGGCACGGCTGAGTTCTTCGGCCTGTTCAGGGTATTTAGGCTTCATCACGGGCATTCTACCACCAGCTCTGTCTTAAATGTACTTGACGATCTGTCTTAGTCAGACGATAAAGATGTTGTGCAAATGCACAACGGGATACATAAGCCAAAGAAGCCACACGAAATCAAGGCGGAAATTATCCGGCGTTACAGATCGATCAGCCGAGCTGCGAAGAAGCTGAAGGTGCACCGCAACTCAATCCGGCTGGCGTGGCTCGGGAGGTGTCCAGGAGTGCTAAAACGCTTAGAAAAAGAGGTAAATGGACACTGAAGCATTCTTTATCACGCAGTCGATCGCGTACGCGCGAACGCTGCCTTTGAAGGACGCAGGACCATACCTGCGAGGGATGATGGGGGTTTGCCAGGAGATGAACGGCCTGTCTGAGACAGTCCGTAAAGCAGCCGCAGCCGTGTCTGAATCAGACAGGCAGCTGCAGCTTATTGAGACAGGACAGCTCAAATTGGCACTGAACTGAGCCACTAGCGTGGCGGCCACTATGAACACGACGACCCGAGACCCGATGGAATTACGAATCCATCCAGTATTAAGCGCGTTGCCTGAACTGGGCAAAGACGACCCGTTGTTTGTTTCGCTCGTGGAGAACGTTCGCGACAACGGGGTTGAGATACCTCTGGTCTGTATCGAGCCGGATTTGATCGTCGACGGCCGGGAGCGATGGAAGGCAGCGAAACGGTTACGGCTGCAGGAGGTGCCAGTGGTTTTCCATCGGCGTAACGAGCCGGCGAGCGTGGTTGTGTCGAGTCTCACGCGGAAGCACTACAGCAAGGGCGCGCTGGCTTACGTGATGTTCCCGCTACTGCCGCGCGCGTTTGAGGAGTCGCGCAACCGGCGGCTCGCCAACCTCCGGCGCGGCGCGGCGGTTCCCGAAAGTGCACTGAGTGCACCATCGGGGACTTTCGAGGATCTCGCGGAGCGTTTGGGCGTCTGCCGGCGACTCTTGTTTCAAGCCAAAGAGGTGCGCGCGGAGTTCGACAGGGACAAGTCGCGCTACGAGTTCCAGGACGAGGGGGAACCGATGACGCTCAAGGAGTATTACGAGCCGCGGTTGCTGTGGGGTCGAGGGACGAGCGACGAGTGTCGAGCGATGGGGTTGGGGGCGATCCTGGCCGGGATCTCGGGGCTGCGTGCGACGGGAGGGAAGCATCGGCCGGACCCAAAGCAGTTGGAACTTTTCGAGAGCGCGTTCGAGACCCTGCGGGTCAGGTTTTCGTACTGGAACAAGTTCGCTACGGAAGAAAAGTCGAAGTGCCGGGAGGTGATCCGCAGCACGGTTGCAGCAATGCCACAGGATCTCCGCGACGAGCTCGCGGCAGCCATCAAGTCCTTCCGGACGGGCACTATGAAAGGAGCGAAGTGATGAACGCGCACGCCCTACAGAATTTTGACCTGCAGCCTGGGCAGGCCACTAGCGTGGCGGCCAATGCGGGCACTAGCGTGCCGGCCACTAGCGCGGAAGGAAGCGACGCCCCGGGGACCTCCTGCGGTCACGCCGGCTCCGTTGTCCAGACGGGGCCGGTGTCCTTCCGGACTGGCACTGCGGACGGCGGCGGCGCGCCGTCCCTACCTGACAACGTGGTTGAGCTCGGCCTGGCTGATCCGTTCGAGGCGCGCGAGTGGCGCGCGGAGGAAGCGAATCGTCGCCTACAGATCATCGAGACGTTTGAATCGTTGCTCGGGCAGGGTCCTTCCGGACGGGCACCATCGAAAGCGGCCGCGGCCAAGTTGGTTGGCGAGAGTTACACCACAATCTGGCGCTGGAAACGCGCGTACAAAGAGCGCGGCTTCGCCGGGCTATATCCTTCGACCGACAAGTGCGGCCGTAAATCCGAAGTGGAGAGGCTGCGTGATCGCGGCATCGATGTGGACGCGATCCTGGCCAAGGTCAAAGGGATCAACCTCGACACCGAGTCGACGACTGCGGCGCTGCGGCTGTATGCGAACAGCGACGATTGTCCAGAGGATCTCGCGCGGCTGATCCTCGACCCGAACCGATGCAGCAAGCACGCGCTACCGCCAAGCATCCGCAAAGCGGTCGCAGTGACAGAGAACGAGCGCAAGCTCCACAGGGGACCGCGCGCGCTCGCCCTCGGTGGGATGTATACGCCGCGCAAGATGGACATTTTGCCCGGCGACATCTTCACTGCTGACGATACGACGCCGATCTGGGCGTGGTGGGTGCCGTGGAGTCCTACGGACGGTCACCAGTGCGATGAATATCCGTTTGGGGTGAAGCTACTGCAGGGACAGTTTCTGCCGGTCATCGATGTCGCCAGTCAGTGTCCTTTGACGTTCGTGCTGATTGCCCGCGAGAAGAGCAGTTACCGGGCGAGCGACATCTGGCACCTGTTCGGGCACACGTTCGACACAATCGGTTTGCCACGGCTCGGCTGGCAACTCGAGCGCGGTTCGTGGGAAGCGAATATCATTCGCGGCGTCGAGGTGGAGTATCGCGACGGCGAAGCGACGTTGCACCAGCGCGTCGGCGGTTTGCGATCGCTTCCGACTAACGCCACGAGCTGGCACCAGGAGAAGCTCGGGCCCGAAGGCATGTCGATCTTTCCGAAGACGCTGCAGACATGGACGAGCTACCTGCCGAAGTCGAAATCGATCGAGGCATTTTTCAACCGGTCGCAAACGCTCGAGCAAACGATCTTCGGCTGCCTCGGTCGCGACCAGATGCGCGCACCGAACGAACGCGCGAAGAAGCTTTATCAGGAATGCCAGCGCGGCTCGCGCGATCCGCGCGAACACTTCTGGAGTCAGATCGAAATGACAGCGGAGCTCGTAAAGCTCCTCGACTACCTGTCGAACGATCGGATGGAGGGCGAAGTGTTCAAAGGCGTGCCGCGCCAGATGTTCGACCAGGCGCGCAGCGAGCATCCGCTTTTTCACCTGCCCGATAAGCAGCGGTATCTGTATAGGCGCGAGTGGCGCACAGTGCAGATCACGCATGGATGGGCGCGAGTGCGACTGAGTGCGCCGAACAGCGACCGGTATTCGCTCTTCTACACGAACCCGCGCGTGTTCGCCGGCATCGAGGGGCAAGACGTCATCGTCTACTTCGACCAGGAGGATTTCGAGGAACCCGCACAGATACACTCGGCCAGGACCGGGGAATTTCTCTGTGAGGCGCAGTACGAAGAGCGCAAGGGCAGCTTCCTTGGGACGGACAAAAGCGGGCATGACATTCGCAAGGCGTGGCGCAACGCGGTGGTGAGTGGTTACGGCAAGATCGTGAAACATGCCCCGAGCCGGCAGGTGCCATCGGAGAT
>Ga0105340_1001018_pt1 | contig 12962 bp, 12 predicted proteins | sample EasRivMeERMLT700_FD_89676 | JGI IMG/M metagenome (GOLD analysis project Ga0105340, IMG submission 89676) | Soil microbial communities from meander-bound floodplain in the East River, Colorado, USA - East River MetaG ERMLT700 | ecosystem: Environmental > Terrestrial > Soil > Floodplain | place... | reverse complement strand
GCGCGGATCCAGCGGTGACGCATCCGTCAGGGCAGTTCCATCGTTGGCCCCCGACATTTGCGCCTGGAGCGAGAATCCGCCCCAGCTCGGGCCGTGCCAGTTGAGCGTCTCTCTTTGGCGCCGCGAGAACCCGGCCGCATTCGCGGTGGAGGGGTCGTTCGCGAACCCGTTGCCCACGTTGCTCGGGGCAGTGTTCCACAGGATAGTGGCACGGGCGAACACGTTGTTCAGGCCGAACCAGCCGCGATGGGGAGAAACTGCCATCTTGTGCGGCGTGTCCCAGTTGCCGAAGAAGAGACTGCCCATGCCGGCGCTCTTGAAGCCGACCCCGCTGTTGCGGCCGCAGAGGCCTTCAATGGCTGAGCCGAGAACGTCGAACGTGCTTTCGCACGTCATGAACGCGGACAATCCGCCGGCCAGTTTTTCCTCGGCACTGAAGATTATGTTGGGCTCGGTTGTTTCCAGAATGTCGGTTTTCTTTTCCTGTGTGTTGTCCGGATCGTGCTGGAACCATTGGACGTGTATCGACCCGCGAATGCTCACCTGCGCGAGCGCGGTTGCCGGAGCAGCCAGCGCTGCCGCGACGGCAAGCGCCATTACTTTCTTGTTCATCCTCAGTCTCCTGTTGAAGTTTTGTGACCTCGAAGCGATCGCATCACGTGTTTGCGACAGCCCCGAATCCCGCCCCCCCTTACGGTGAGGTTGCGGCTAGTTTGACGGTACGGCTGGCGCGGCGGCAACAAAAGGGCACGCTATCGCGCTTCATTTCAATATTCCTGTTGCTTGTGCGCAACAGGAATGCGGGGTCCGTTCCGGTTCCCCGCATTCCTGTATTAAGTATTATTATTCAATATGTTATAGTTATCTTCGTGCGTTTATGGCGGATCCATCCGGAATTCCGCCACACTGGCGACGCGTTGAAAAGGGGGCGGTTGGTGGTTCGCGATCTCATCGAACGAGGACTGGCGCAACATCGGGCGGGTCGCTTGGACGAAGCTAAAACTTTTTATAAACAAATACTTAAATTAGAGCCCCGGCATCCGGACGCACTCCATCTGCTGGGCTTGATTGCGCTTCAAGCCGGCGCTGCCGGCGAAGCCATTCCCCTGATCGAGCGGGCCATCGCGGTCCAGGGCGGAAACCCCGCGTTTCACGCCAATCTCGCACAGGCGTATCTGGCCCTGCAACGCTTTGCCGATGCGCATGCCGCCTTCCGGCGCGCCGCCGAACTCGATCCGCATAATCCCCAGTTTGCCACCGGCGCCGCCAGTTGCGCCGCCATGAGGGGCGAGCTGGGCGAGGCCGAGCGGCAGTTGCGCGCCGTCGTGCAGCGCCATCCTGATTTCGCGCTCGCCTGGTTCAATCTCGGCAACGTGTTACGGGATGGGGGACGCCCACTGGAAGCAGCGGATCTATACCGGCGCGCCATCCGGCTCGACCCCACGTTCGCCGACGCTCATACCAATCTCGGCAGCGCGCTGCACGTGTCGGAACGTTTCGAGGAAGCGGAGCAGGCCTACCGGCAATCTCTCGCCCTCCAGCCGGACTCTGCAGTCGGCCATTGCAACCTGGCTTCGGTACTTATCGACCGCGGCCGGTTTGCGGATGCGGTTACGGTGTGTCAGCAGGGAATCGCGCGGGCCCGCGGATCGGCCGAGCTGCCGGAGCTTCATTCGAAGCTGCGCAACGCACTCGTGCGCCAGGGCAAGCTCACCGCAGCGCTCGACGCCGCCCGCGCAGCAGCGATGCTGTTTCCGGACAACGTGCGCGCCCTCTGGTCCTACGGCGGCGCGCTCTTTGATTCCGGCAACGAAGCGGAAGGGCTCGAGTGGCTGGAGCGCGCGCGCGAACTGCAATCAGATGCGCCGGAATTGCGCAGCTCCGTGGCGGTCGCGTACCTATCGGTGGGCGACCTGCAGGCCGGGTGGACGGAACGCGAATGGCGGCCGGAACGGCGCCAGTTTGTCGAGAGGTATCCCGATTGCGAGCTGCTCAAGCAAGCGCCTTCGAGCCTGGCGGGCAGAAACGTCAGTCTGCTGCGCGAACAGGGTCTCGGCGACGAATTGTTCTTCCTGCGCTTTGCGGAGCAGCTCAAATCGCGCGGGGCGGAACTAACGTGCCACGCCGACGGGAAGATCGTATCGTTGCTCGAGCGGGTGCCGGTGCTGGACCGGGTAATCCCCTGGAGCGAACCGCCGCGGCCATCCGATCTTGCCGTGCTGGTGGGCGATTTGCCGCAAGTGCTCGCCACAACCGGTTCGTTCTCGTATCTGCCGCGAGTGCGCACACGGCCCTCCCGGGGCGGCGCCTCCGGACAACAGATGAAATTTGCACGCAGGCTGCGAGTGTTCCATCCCGAGCTTCCGCCGCCGCTCGCTTTGACGCCGCTACCGGAACGACTAGAGGAGATGAAGGAACGGCTGTCCAGGCTGGGACCGCCCCCCTACCTGGGCCTGACCTGGCGCGCCGGGACCGCACCCGAACAGCAACGGGGGAGCGTCTGGTTGCTGCACAAGGAGATCCCTCTGGATCAGTTCGCGACGGCCCTGCGCGGCGTTAACGGCACTCTGCTTGCCCTGCAGCGCAATCCGCTGCCGGGCGAGATCGAGAGCCTGTCGGCACATGCCGCCATGCCGGTGGGCGACCTGACGGCCTTGAACGAAGACCTCGAGGCCATGCTCGCGCTGCTCGCGCTCATGGATGACTATGTTGGCGTGAGCAATACCAACATGCACTTGCGCGCCGGGACCGGCCGGCCGGCGCGCGTGCTGGTGCCGCGTCCCGCCGAATGGCGCTGGATGGCAGCGGGCCATGCGTCGCCATGGTTCCCGGGATTCCGGCTTTATCGCCAGCATGCGGACGGCGGCTGGAACGAAGCGCTGGCGCGCTTGCGCGGCGACCTTGCTGCTTTGGGGTTATAGCGGCCGCGACAGCCCAGCTAATAATCCGACCGGAACGATCTTGACCGCATGGCCCCGCTGCAGCAGCGCGGGGCGCGGAAGCAGCATGCGGTAGCGGTAGCTGGCAAGACGAGACCCCACGTCGTCGGCCGTGAATTCCAGCAGTTTCGGGTCGGCTATCCACGCGATGCGTATAACGGCTCGGATCAGGGAATATTGAAATACCCGCTTGCGGCGAAGGTGCATTCAAACTTGTTTTCGCGCGCCGGGTCCGGCCGCAAACGGCCCGGATGCCGGGCCAGATACTCCACGACGGCTTCATAGGGACCCGGACCAAACTCGGGACGCACCGGATGGCCGTTCACGATCGTGTCTTCGACGATCAGGTAGTCGCCGCGCCTGAGCCACGGCACCCAGGTCTCGAGTTCACGCAGCACGTGTGACGCAGCGTGATCAGAATCGAGTATCAGCAGCAATCCGCCCCGTCGCTGATCCGGGATAAGCGCCTTCACTTGCTGCATGATCGGGACCGAAGCGCTGTCGCCGAGCAGGAATCGTATTTTCTGGTGCGTGGCCGCCACCGGGCTCAAATCGTCTTGAGAAACATCGATCGTGACGACGACGCCTTCGCGATTTCCCGCCGCCAGCAGGTCCGCGAAGAACAACGCCGAGCCGCCGTGCCGCGTGCCGGTTTCGACTACCCAGTGCAGGTTGTTCTCGAAGATGATCTCCTGGTAGTTCCACATGTCGAGTGGCAGCTTCAGCGTGCGGACGCCCCGGTAATGGAGATACTTCCAGACATTGGTCCCGTAGAACCATTCCAGATAGGAGCGGCCGGCTTCGTTCATGTTTTCATCTCGTCCAGTACTCGGGGCATGGCTTCGATCATCGGTCACCTGCTGCGCGCAAGGTGCTCCAGCAAATCCCCCCATTGCCGGCCGGTCCGGTCTGCCGCGAATTTTTCGGAGACGAGGGCCTGGCCGCGGCGGATGCGCGCAAGCACCTCGCCCGGGTTCGCGAGCGCCCATCTGATGCCTTCGGCAAGATCCGCCCCGAGCCAGGCGGCCTCCGCGAACGGCAAGTAGCTGCGCAGCGGGGACGCTACCGGGAAGCGGCCGGCATTCAAGGCTTCGGCGATCCGGTTGGCCGAGGCGCCCGCCTTCAGTGGATCCGACGGATCGCTGGGAATCAGCACGACGTCGCATTCATCCAGGGCGGCGCGCGTGGACTGCAATGACCACGGGATGAACCGTGCCTCGAGAGCCGGCATAAAGCGCCCGTTAATGGCCTCGATCCAGCCTCTCACCTCGGCGCTGTCCTGGGTGACAACGGTCAGCCTGCAAGGCCGGCGCGCCGCATACTGCGCCAGGGCATCACGCGCGGCGTGCAAGTACCGAAGATTGGTGGGATGACCGAACCACAGCAGTTCGACCCGTTTGGCGGGCGCGAAGGCGGCGTCCGCCATCGCGCCGAGGACCGCATCCTCGATCACCGACGGGCGCCGGACAGTGTGGGGCGCCATCAATTCAGCCATGCGTTCCGAATTCACGGTCACGACATCGCAGATTTTCAGCGCCTCGGTATAGAACGCCGGCACCGCGGACGGTTTCTGGAAGGGGTAATCGCAGATATCGAGCACGAGCCGCGTGCGGCTGCGGCTGGCGGCGCGGCAGGCGTCGAGCCACGGCTCCAGGGGAAAATCGAAAAAAAACTTGGGAACGACACAGACTTCGAAAGCATCCCAGTCGATGCCGGCGCCGGCTGCGTCGAGCGTCCGGAAAACATTCCGGTTGCCGCGCCGTTTCCATTCGCGCGCCGCCACGCCCATGCGCAGCCTGGCGCTGGCCAGCGGGCAGTCCAGTATGCCGCCTTCCGGATCTTCTCCGGCGGCAAATTGCGCGGCAAGACTGCCTATGAGCCAGAGCGCTTTCACCAAATCGGGGTGCGCTTCGGCAGCGCTGGCCCGGGACCGGTCATGTCGATATCTTCCAGGAAGCCTGGTAGACCGGTGGATTGTGTGCCGGCTTCTCGCCCACGATGCGCATGTCCCGCGGCTCGCGCAGCTTGAACTGCGCCGGCTCCTGGCGCAGGTTCACCAGGCCGGCCTCCGCCATCACCGCCGCCAGGCTGCGCGGCGTGTAGCCCCAGCGGTGCACCATGAGCGGATCGCGCCACGCGGGGTCGCCGTAGAACACCCACATCGAGCGCTGGCCTTCCTGCCCCGGCCCGGCATGCAGGTCGGGATTGGCGAGAAAAGTCTCGCACGCGGATTTCAGGTTGGGACACTCGAGCACCATCAGTCCGCCGGGCTTCAGGACGCGCATCCACTCCTTGAGTACCTCGACGACTTCCCAGCGCCAGAAATGCTCGACGACGTGGACCGAAAGGATCTCGTCCGCCGAGTTGTCCTCGAACGGCGTGAGTGCATGCAGGTCGCACAGCACGTCCGGCCGCTTGCCCGCGCGGGTTTCCGCCACGTCGACGTTGACGTATCCCGGGAGTATCTTGTCGCCGCAGCCGAGATTGAGTCGCACGGCGCCCACCGCGGTGGAGGGATTCATGGGGAAAAGCCGGTCGTGCCGGTTCCTGTACGCGGCGGTCAAATCCCCAGGCCGCCCAGCTGCTTCTCGGGATAGCGCGTGCCGGCGGTGACGTTGAGCGAGAACGCATTCGACAACGTGGAGATGTCCTCGGCTGTCAGCCTGATGTCGACGGCCGCGCAGTTCTGCTCGAGGTACGCGCGGCGCTTGGTGCCCGGAATCGGCACGATGTCGTCGCCCTGGGCAAGCAACCAGGCGATCGCCACCTGCGCCGGTGTGCATTTCTTCGCCGCGGCAATGCGCTCGATCGGCGCCAGCAGCGCGGCATTCTTGCCGATGTTATCGGCGCTGAAGCGTGGATGCTCGCGCCGGCGGTCCTTGGGCAGCAGCGCGTCCAGCGTCTTCATGGTCGCGGTGAGAAAGCCGCGCCCGAGCGGCGCGTACGCCTTGAAGCCGATGCCGAGCTCGCGACACGCCGGCAGGATATCCTTTTCGACGTCGCGGCTCCACAGCGAGTACTCGGTCTCGACCGCGGTGATCGGATGGACCTTGTGCCCGCGGCGTATCGTCTGCGCGCCGGCTTCGGACAACTGCAGCCAGCGCACCTTGCCCCGCTCGACCAGCCGCTTCATGGCGCCGACCGTGTCCTCGATCGGCACGGTCTTGTCCATGCGGTGCAGGCCGTAGATATCAATTACATCCACGCCCAGCCGCTTCAGGCTTTTCTCGCACGCCTGCGGCACGTAATCGGGGTGTCCGCCGGTGAGCCCCGCAGGGCCGCCGCCCGCGAGCGCGAGGTTGCCGAACTTGGTGGCAACGAGGACCTTGTCGCGCTTGCCCTTGATCGCCTTCGCGACCAGTTCCTCGTTCACGCCGTTGCCATAGGCATCGGAGGTCACCAGCAGGTTAACGCCGAGTTCGATGGCGCGATGGATAGTGGCGATCGACTCCGCGTCGTCGGGCTCGCCGTAGCTGATCGACATGCCCATGCAGCCCAGCCCCACCGCAGAAACTTCCGGCCCGCCTTTTCCAAGTTTGCGTTTCCGCATCGCGATCTCCTCCAGCTGTTGCTGTTCTGCTTACCGCTTACCGTTTACCGCTCACCGCTCACTTGGAATAGGTGACCGTCAGGTCGCCCACGCCGTCCACGTGCCCCTCGAGCTTGTCGCCCGCCTTCACCGGTCCCACTCCCGCCGGCGTGCCCGACATGATGACGTCGCCGGCCCGCAGCGTGATCAGTTTCGACAGACAGGAAATCATTTCAGGCACGTTCCAGATCATCTCCGACAGGTCCCCCTTCTGTTTCACCGTGCCGTTGATCTTGAGCCAGATCGCGCCCTTCGCCGGGTGCCCCGCCATCGCCACCGTCTTCAGCGCGGTGCAGGGCGCGGAGTTGTCGAACGCCTTGCCCATTTCCCACGGGCGCCCCATTTTCTTCGCCTCGCCCTGGATATCGCGGCGGGTCATGTCGAGGCCCACGCCGTAGCCAAATACGTGGTCGAGGGCCTTCTCCACCGGGATATTGGCGCCGTCCCTGCCGATCGCCACGATCATCTCGATCTCGTGGTGCAGATCCTTGGTGGCCTGCGGGAACGGCAGCGTGACGCCGTTGGCGGTGATGGCGTCGGCCGGCTTCATGAAGAAGAACGGCGGTTCGCGGTCCGGATCGTGCCCCATCTCGCGCGCGTGCTCGGCGTAGTTGCGGCCGACGCAGTAGATGCGCCCCACCGGGAAAGTCTGATTGCTCTCCACCAACGGCAGCGCGGGGGTGGGGCGGAATTGAATGGCATGGCTCATCAGCTGTTTCCTTTCGTATTGGGATATTCATTTCCGGAGCGCGCCTCAACAATGCGCGCGACCGGCACTATGGATTTCTTCGCAGGCTGCCGTCCGTCGGAGAACCCCTAGCGCGACCTGCGCTCGACGCCGACCCAGAATCCCTTCGGCATGCGGTTGAACGTCACCAGCTCGAAGCGCTGCATGATTCTGGGCAGCCACCATTCGGGCGGCTGCTGGATCAAATGTGCATTGCGGCCGTCCGGGAGCACTTTTTCAGCCGGCGCGGTGTGAATGGTGAATACACCCACGCCCGACGTTACCCGCTTCAAGTCGTCCAGCACATTGTCCAGCAGGTGCGGCTCGATGTGTTCCAGCACGTCGATGCAGGCAACGAACGAACAGGGCGCCGGCGGCGCGGACCACTTGGGTATGGCCGGGTCATAGTGATGGAACGTCAGCGGTCTCTGAATGTGCTCGCGCAATGTGGTTTCCAGGTGGCCCTTGCCGGAGCCGTAGTCGAGCAATTCGGTCGCCCCGGTGGCCTCGATGACCTCGGCCACCAATGGCGCGAAGACGATTGAAGCCACGCCGTACTTCGGGTTCTCGTGCAGCTGCTGCTGCATGCGCCGGTACTCCTCGCTGATCAGGGGGGCCGGCTGCGTGGCCGTTTGCGACATGGCTTGCAAGAGAACCTTGCGGTAACCCGAGAGGGGCGAATTATATCTTGGAAATGCGCCGCAGCGCCCATGCCCGGCTGGGATTCCGGCGTGTTCCCGAGAGCGGACCGGCGGCTGAGGAGCCGGGAAGTCGCGCGGCCGGATCATGGCTCACCGGGCCGTGCGCCGGTGTAAACTCGCTGCTCCCGCAACCGCCCTTCCCTCTGGAGACAGCATGAAAATCAAGTCCATCAAGGCCGGCGTGCACCGCCTTGCCGTCAACGTGCCGCTGCTGAAGGAACCGATCCGGCGCAAGGCGATCGTGTGCGAAGTCGAGACCGACAACGGGCTCACCGGCTACGGGCTCACCGGCGGCGCTTACCTGCCGTTCGCGATCGTCACCGCGATCGAGAAAGAGTTCTTTCCCATCGTCAAGGACATGGATCCGCGCGACACCGAGGCGATCCACGAGAAAGTGTGGTGGAAGCTCAACCAGCGCTCGATGACCGGCGTCGTGTCCAGCGCGCTTTCCGCCATCGACATCGCACTGTGGGACATCCACGGCAAGCACGCCGGCCGCACGGTGGCGCAACTCCTCGGCGGCGCGCGCGACTGGGCACCGACCTACTGCACTTTCGGCTTCACGGAGTACGAGGACCGCGAGCAGCTGGTGGAGGCCGCGAAGCTCCAGCTTAAGAACGGTCACCGCCGGCTGAAGATGGTGGTGGGAGTGCACAAGGGCGGCTGGCAGGAGGATGCGCGCCGCGTGCGCGCCGTGCGCGAGACGATCGGCCCCGACGTCGAGCTCATGATGGACGCCAACTACAAGTTCAACCCGGTCGACGCCCGCCAACTGTGCCGCGCGATCGAGGACTGCAACCTCACCTGGTTCGAAGAGCCGGTCTACCAGAACGACACGCGCGCCATGGCCGACCTGCGGAGCCACACCGGTATCCCGATCGCCGCAGGGCAGAACGAGGGGCACCGCTGGCGGCTGCGCGAGCTCGTGCTGCACCACGCGGTGGACATCCTGCAGCCCAACGTCTGCTATTGCGGCGGCTTCACCGAGGCGGCCAAGGCCGGGCATCTCGCCCAGTCCTTCAACCTGCCGATCGCCAATGGCGGCGGCTGGCCACTGCACAACCTGCACACCATGGCCGGGCTCATGAACGGCTGGCGCGTCGAGTTCCACCTCGACATGCAGGCGGTCGGTGAGCTGCTGTTCGTCAATCCGCCGCGACCGGAGAATAATATCGTGAAGGTTCCCAATAAGCCGGGCCTGGGGTTGGAGCCTAATCGCGACGTGCTCAAGGACACGCTGTCAAAGGAGTGAACGGTGAACGGTAAACGGAGAACAGCGGGCGAACCGCGCGGGTCTCCCCGTTCACCATTCGCCGTTCACCGCTCACCCGTCGCGTGAACGAAGACGCGAGCCTGTGGGCTCTATTCGGGTCGAGCTTCCTCGCCGCGACGCTGCTACCGGGCGGCTCCGAGGCGGTGCTGTTCGGCATGCTCAAGCTATATCCGGAGCAGTTCTGGCCTGCCCTCGGCGTCGCCACCCTCGGCAACACGCTAGGCGGAATGTCGTCCTACCTAATCGGGCGCCTCGTGCCGCAGAAGAAGGATCTGCTCGGATTGCCGGCGCTGCAGAAGTACGGCAGCCCCGCGCTATTGCTGGCCTGGGTTCCCTTCGTCGGCGACCCGCTGTGCGTCGCTGCCGGCTGGTTGCGGCTCAACCCGTGGTTGTCAACGCTGTTCATGGCAATGGGAAAGTTCGCGCGCTACGTGGCGGTCGCCACCGTCGCGTAAGGACGTGACTCGTGCCGGCGGCGCTGGGATAATCAGTTGCCGCCTTTCCGCGATGAAACGAGATGCCAGCCGAAACTTCCGCCGCCGGCCAGGAACGCGACTCGCTTTTTCGGGAGCCGAAGTCGTCGCGGCGTCGCGGGCGGTGCGCCCGCGAGACGGCGTGAGGCACCGTGATCGGTGAGTCCAGATTGTGAATTGTGCGAGGGCGATGGCGGCGATTTGCTGTGGCGCGACCGGCAATGCCGCGTAGTCCGTGTGAACGAGTCCGGCTATCCCGGCTTTTGCCGCGTAGTATGGAACGCCCACGTCCGGGAAATGACCGACCTCGACGCAGGCGAGCGGGCGCGATTGATGCACGTCGTGTTCGCGGTGGAATCGGCGTTGCGACAACTGTTGCACCCCGACAAGATCAATCTCGCTAGCCTGGGTAATACGACGCCGCATTTGCACTGGCACGTCATCCCGCGCTTCCGCGGCGACCCCCACTTCCCAAACCCGATTTGGGGCGTAGAATTGCGCCAGCTCCGTCCCATAATCCGAGATTTCTCGACGTTCAATCAAGCTCTTGCAGATTGGCTGTCACGGCTCTAAGCTAGCGTGGTTAAAAGTCGAACAGTGCGGTGTTGATCCAGGATTTGGCCTTTATTGAGGGGTGGGTGATTTAGTTCACGTACATTATTGTTATGGTTGGGCTAACCTATTGATGGAGCGGTGTGTTGGTCGCTGCGGACCATAACCACCCGAAGAGGTGGGGGCAACTTCTGCAGGGTCTTGCCGGGCTGGCGCCAACGACTCCGGGGAATTAGTTGAAGCATCGGTATGGTGCGGAGATCCAAGAAAGCCTGAACTGCTTATGAGCATCGTCCCGCTGACTTCGACATTGCCTTCCTTGCAGTTTGCCGACGCCCCGGGCTGCAAGCGCTGGATCGAGCAGCTCACTCTCACCAACGTCCAACTGACACAGCAAGTCCTGACCGGCCAGCTTGCCAGCCTCTCCGCCGCGGCAATGGCGCCGGTTGAGCGGCTGAAGATTCTCGAAGTGCTGCGGGAACCCGTACACTTCGTGCAGGGCGAATCGTCCAAGCGCTATGCCGGCAGGCCGCTGCCGCTCGACGACGGCGAGGCGGCGATCTGGAACAACGTCCATTTGTTGTGGCAGGAGGTGAGCCGCAACTACCAGCAGTGCCTCAGGGCTTACCGCGAGGGCGATCTCGCAATCGCACCCTATGCCGCCCTGATCAGCATGCGCTGCCTGCGCCTGCTGGGCTTCCAGATGATCGACTACTACCGCGTCTACCGGCAACCGCCGGGCGTATTGTGGCGCGCGCTGCACGAACTTTACTCGTTTGCCGAGAGTCATGGCTTCGCTCGCATCCGCGTCCAGGACAGCTTTTCGAAGCGCGATCCCGATTCGAGCTGCGCCGAGAGTTACGTGCAGGTGTTGCTCGCCCACCTTGCAAACCCGTTCGCGCTATCGGTGCGGCAGACGGCGTTCGTCGCCCGCTGGCTCGAGCGCTGGTCGACACTTATCGGCCTGTCCACCCAGCCGCTGCCGACGAGTTCAGTCCCTTCGCTCGCTGTCGATCTCACCGGATCGAGCGGTGTGGTGCCTGGAGCAAGCCCCGATGCGCAGCCGCAGTTTCGCTACCTCGATCTCGAGCAGTTGTCCAAGACACTGCGCCAGACCATAAACCTGCTCAAGCAGGGACAGACACCGGGGCAACTGGGGCTGGGCGAAGACGCGCGGCAGCCCGGATGCGAGAACTTGCTGATGCTGCTCTACGTGCAATGGTGCCGGGCCGGCAGCGCGCGCGCCGAAGACCGGTCCGATGGCAAGGAGCAGGCGCAGGTCTGCCTCGGGTTGGCGGCGGCGCATCTTCACGTGGGCGGCCGCGAGTTTCGTCAGCCGGGCGAGTTGAGCTCGCGCGAAAAGCAGGATCTCGACACTTACGGCTACATCACCCGGCTCGAACACGCGACCGGCGGAGCGGTCGCGCCCGGGCTCGAACAATGGCAAGTCCTGAACCAAAGCGCGTCCGGTTTCATGTGCATGCAGCGCGTGCCGGACGGGAAAACCCGCATCAGCCACAACCAGTTGCTCGCTTTGCGCCGCGCCGACGGGCGGAGTTTTCACACCGGGATGGTGCAGTGGCTCAGGATGGAAGAGAGCGGCGAGCTATACTGCGGAGTGCGGCTGTTCCCGGGTACGCCGCAGGCGATCTCCGTGCGGCCGTCCAATTTCTCGCCCGCGAGCAACGGCCGCTACGAGCGCGCCATGCTGCTGCCCGAGGTGCCCTCGCCCGCCACGCCCGCTACCTTGATCCTGCCGGCCGGCTGGTTCCAGAGCGGCCGCTTTGTCGAGGTCTACTCCGACCGCAAGCAGGTCGCGAAACTCCTCAACCTGCTGGAAAAAGGCGGCGACTTCGATCGCGGAACGATCATCGTCGTGTAGCGACGATGATCGTTAATCGCTGAACTCGGTGTCGGTACTGGATTCGAACAGAAAGCGCCGTTCATTTGCCTCCCCCAAGGCAAAACGGCGACCCGAAGGCCCATTCTGCGTTTTTGATGGCCTGCGTCTACTGAAGGTCGGCCTGCCAAAGGAGTTTGTCGGGTCATAGTCCGACAAACTCCTGTCTCGTCGGTTATGATGGGCGCCTCCGGAGGCGCCATGGCGGGACTCAACAGGGGCATTCCACTGCCCACCGAGATCAAGCTGCACCAGAAATCGAGAGTGCTCGAGGTCGCGTTCGCCGACGGCAAGACGTTCCGGTTGCCGTGCGAGTTTCTGCGCGTCTACTCGCCGTCCGCGGAAGTGCGGGGCCATGGCCCCGGTCAGGAAGTGCTGCAGACCGGCAAGAAGAACGTCGAGATTACGCGCGTTGAGCCGGTTGGTCACTACGCGGTCCAGCTCACTTTCTCCGACAGCCACGATACCGGCATTTATTCGTGGGATCTGCTCTACGACTACGGCGTGCGCCAGGAAGAAATGTGGCGGCACTATCTCAAGCGCATGGAGGCTGCCGGCGCCAGCCGCGAGCCCCCTGGAAAAGCGTGATTCGTGATTGGTGAATCGTGAATCGTCCCACCAATCAGCCCGCGCAAATCGGATTCTGTCGAATCACGACTCCCGAATCACGATTCACGCCCTTGCAATGAACAAGACCACCGACTTCGGTTACCAGAAAGTCCCTGAGGACGAGAAGTCGCGGCGCGTCGCGGGCGTGTTCGATGCCGTCGCCTCGCGCTACGACCTGATGAACGACCTCATGTCGGCG
>Ga0105340_1001016_pt1 | contig 12969 bp, 6 predicted proteins | sample EasRivMeERMLT700_FD_89676 | JGI IMG/M metagenome (GOLD analysis project Ga0105340, IMG submission 89676) | Soil microbial communities from meander-bound floodplain in the East River, Colorado, USA - East River MetaG ERMLT700 | ecosystem: Environmental > Terrestrial > Soil > Floodplain | place... | reverse complement strand
TCGGGCCGCAGCCGGTCGAGCGCGGCGAAGATGCGGTCGCGCTGCGTCGCGTCGACGGGATCGAGGACGCGGTGGCCGGTCGACTCGAAGCTCACGATGCCGACCGTGTCGCGCTCGGTGAGCTGGTCGAGCAGCAGGTGGAGCCCCTTCTTCACCAGCTCGAGGCGGCCATCCTGTTCCATCGAGCCCGAGACGTCGATCACGAAGGTCAGCGCGATCGGCTTGCGCTGCGACTTCGGGATCTCGCGCGCCTTCAGTCCGACCTGCAGCAGGTAGTGGCCGTCGTCGCCGAACGGGCTCGGCGCGATCTCCATGTGGATCGCGAAGACGTCGCGCGCGGCGGGCGCGGCGAAGCCGCCGGCGGGGGGCCGGTCGTCATCGCGGACGCGGCCGGCGTTGGCGAGGCCGTCGGCGTCGGGCGGCGCGAGGTCGTGGCGGAACGCGTTCACGAACTCTTCCGTACGCACGGCCGCCTTCGGAGGCAGCGTGCCGCGCGAGAGGTAGGCGCGGGCGAGCGAGTAGCTCGCGGTGTCGACGTCCATCCCGAAGGTGCTCTTGGCGTCGATGCGCGTCGGGATGAAGGAGTGGTCGCCGAAGTAGCGGAAGAACATGTCGCGCGGCGGCTCGCTCTGCCGGCGCGAGAGCCGGTCGAGGAACTCGCGGACCACGACGTCGCGATCGGCCTCGAGCCCCGGCCGCGGCGGCTGCCCCGGCGCGGTCCCGAGCTTCGCGACGATCAGCGCCTGCATCCGCATCAGCTGTGCAGGGCTGAGCGACGCGGCGAGGAAGCGGCCGAGCTGGGCGGGCGTGAGTGCGGGTGCGGTGGACGTCGCGAATCCGTCGAGGGAGTAGGACGTCTGTCCGTTCGCGTCATCGCCCCCTTCGGCGACGTACCCAAGCTTCTTCAGAATCGTTCGCGACTCGTCGTCGAGGTCGACATGTTCGGGCAGCCTTTCGAATCCGGAGAGCATCTCCTCGACTCCGGCATCGATTCCTTCGGACGACGCTTCGTCTTCCTGCAGGTATCCGATGGTCGGATTCGCGACGAATTCGTCCTTGGCTTCCGGCGCTGTTTCGGCCGGCTTCGGCTGACGGGACAAGCCCAGCCCGTGGTGGCCGTCGGCCTTCGCGGAGTCGGCAGGCGCACCTGCCTGCGCCGTCGGCAGCGGGTCCGGTTGGGGCTTCGGCTGCGAGTCCAGTCCACGATGTCCCGCAGTAGAAGTGTCGAGGGAACTGCGATCGCCAGGCGGCGGCGTTGCGGGCCCGGCCGTCTGGGGGCCGGCCGGAGCGCCGGCGAGGCGCTTGCCGATGTCGCCGGAAGGAGCGGAAGGGTTCGTGCTGGTGGGGCCGCGCTCGGTCCCGCCGTCGCCCGCGCGGCTCCTGACTTTCGATTCTCCTCGGGCGGCACCTTCGCCACTCGCGACCAAGATCTCGCCGCTCTTTGACTCTTCCCGCTTGAGCTGCTCGATGCGGTCGAGGTCGATGCGAAGGTTGGTCAACGACGGCGCCGATCCCGCCGGCGCCGCCGCCGCAGGCGCAGGTTTGGACGCGGCCACGTCCGCGGCCTTACCGGCAGCGGGGCGCGGCTCGAAGCGGGACGCGTCCGGTTCTCCGCGAGCGACGCTCGTCGCCTCACTCGTCAAGGCGAAGCGGCGGTCGCTCCCCGTGTCGGTCGTCTGCATCGCGTACCACGCCGCGCCCGCGACTGCGACGACCATCGCCGCAACCGCCGCACGCCGCCACGCGATCACCTGCCCGCGTTTCGGAGCGGTCGCCTGCGCGTGCGCCAGCAGATTGGCCTGGCGCGCCGCCGAAAGCTGCGGCGCCGTCTCTCCCGCGGCGCCCGCGCCCTCCTGCTTCAGCAGTTCGAGCGAACGCACGAGAGCGTCGCGCTCGCCGCGGCACGACGCGCAGTCGACCAGGTGGCGCTCGAGCGCGTCGCGCCGCTCGCCGTCGAGCTCGCCGAAGACGAAGAGGGAGAGCTTCTCGGCGAAGGAGTCGCAGCCGAAGCTGCCGTGGGGATTCGTGGAGTTCATGGTTCGCTCCTCGGTCACGCGAGACCGGCGGCGCGCAGGCCGTCGGCGAGCCGTCGCAGCGCGCGGTGCGCGGTCGTGAAGACCTCGTGGAGGGTCACGCCCTGCAGCGCCTGGATCTCGCGGAAGCTCTTCCCTTCGAACACCTTGAGCACGAGGATCTCGCGCTCGCGCTCGGGCAGCTGGTCGAGGAGCTGGCGCACCTTGCCGCGCTCCTCTTCCACCTCGAACGCGACCGGGCCGGGCACCTCGAGGTCGGGGACGGCCACCCGCTGATGGCGCTGATGCATGCGGACCTCCTTGCGCTGCACGTCGGCACAGAGGTTCCGGCAGACCCGGAAGAGCCAGGGCGCGAGCGCCTGCGTCGTCTTGAACGACGCGTGCTGCAGGAGGCTCTCCGCCTCGCGCAGCAGGCGCAGGAAGGTCTCCTGCACCGCGTCCTCGGCCGCGTCTCCCGGTCCGAGCAGGTGGCCCGCGTAGCGCAGCAGCGCCGCTTGATGGCGCTGCAGCAGGACCGTGAACGCCGTCGCGTCACCGCGCACGAAGCGTCGCAGGTCGTCGCCGTCGCTCGGCGTCGCCAACACGTGGCTCCCGTCGTCCCGCATCCGAATCTGCCGGCGTCGCCTCGCCCCGGCGGCTCCTGCCGCCGTTCGTCGCGACGGCAAGAGAACGGCACGACCGGTCCGCTGTTCGGGGATTCTTGCGGAGAACGCGGAAGGACGGACGCGATTCCGCGAGCGATGCCGAAGCGCGGCTCCCCGGGGAGGGCCGTGGTGGGACTACATCAATATGGGGCGTCGGACGGGGGGCGTGGCGGCCGGCGTCGGGGGCGGCGCGAGTGAGCCCGGTCGAGCGCCGCGGACGCCGCCGCCTCAGTGCTTCGGCGCGATCGAGACGTCGGACACCTGATCGGCGAGGACGGCCGCCTCGATGCGGTAGTAGCGGCCCGGCTCGGGCTGCTCGGGGATCGGCGCGGGCCGATCGGGAAACCTCCCGGCGGTGAGGTCGTTGCCTCTCCAGAAGTGAACGACGACGCGCGTCGCCGGCAGGTGGGGAAGGGTGTCGTTCTCGCAGGAGACGACCGACGCTCCGTACATGAGCCACTGGGGATACGAGGCGGCCGACTTTTCATCAGGATGCACCTCGACGGCGAAGCACCAAGGCGACGGACTGGTCCGCGCTTCGTCGGGCACGTCGCGCAGTCGGAGCGCTCCTTCACGCAACAGGACGACGCTCCCCGGCTTGTTGACGGTGCGATGCCACTGACAGGGCGCGAAGCCGGGCGCCCGAAAGACGCCGCGATCAGTGTTTCCCGGCAGGTCGATGATCCCTCCCTCGTCGGCGTGCAGCGTCGTGCGCGTCGAGAGGACCCTCCCACTCGGATGGAGCAGGTCGGCGTGCTCGTCGAATTCGGCGTCGCCGAGCGGCGCGCCGGTCGCATCGCTCACCCGCGTCTCGACCGACGCGAGCGGCTCCAGCTTCAGGAGGCCGAGGTCGGTCGTCCGATCGGGCGCGACGTCGACGGCCCGCCGGAATCGGCGGATCGCCGGACCCTCGATCGAGAGCATGTCGTAGTGCCCTTCGGTCAGCGGTCCGAGCGCGAGCGTCGCCCCTTCCACGGACCAAGGCACTTCGAGCATCCTGCGCATGCTCTGGCCGGTGCTCGAAGGGATCAACGCATCGACCTGCAATCCGACGAGATCGGCGGCGTGGATCGAGTCAGGGAGCGTCGCCGTGAGTCGTCCGAAGCGCGGCCGCTTCAATCGGAGCGTGAGGAGCGGGCCGCCGGACACGGCTTCGACGACCTCACTGTCGACACAGGTAGCGCCCTCCGCCGTGCGCTGGGTGTAGCGGGCGTAGACGCCCCGCGTGCCGGCGGCCGGACCCGCGAAGTCGGCCGTCGCGGACTTGTCGAGCCGCAGGCCGTCGTCGCTCGTCGGCGGCGAAAAGATCAGTGCGTCGGGCTCCGGCGTGCCGTCGTCCCATTCGACGCGGACGCGGATGCGCCCCGGCGCGGCGTGGCGGCGCGACAGCGTGAAGAGGACGTCGTCGCGCTCTTCTCCTTCTGCGAGCGCGATCGGGATCTCGACCACTTCGGCCGCCGAACGGGGGTCGGTGCCGATACCGACGCGGTTCGTCGAAGGCTGGATCGAGTCGAGGACGAAGCGGCCGTCGTCGTCGGTGACGGCCGTCGCGAGCAGCAGCATCCAGAAGTCACCGTCCCAGCGGCGCTGCGTCGCCGCCGGAATCGCCCGCACCCACGCGCCGCCGATCGGACGGCCCTCCTCGTCGACGACGCGTCCACGGATTCGTGCGAAGCGGGGAATCTGGAGGACGACGTCGGTGCGCCGCTCCGCGGGCTCGAGCCCGGGCTCGATCGTCTGCGGCGTGTACCCGTGTTCGCCGACGAGCGCGAGCTTGAGCGGCAGGCCGGCGAGGGCGCCGGCCAATTCGAAGCGGCCGTCAACCGCGGTGTACGACTTCGCGAGCAGTCCGCTGGGCCGGGCGGTGGAGGTCACATTGAGCTCGCAGCCGGCGAGGGGATGTCCACTCGAGTCGACGACGCGTCCGAGGATCCGTTCGCACGGCGCAAGCGTCAGCTCGATCGGCGCGCCCTCGACGACGGGCAGCCAGGCCCTCCGGAGAAAGCTCGAGTCGCCGACGAAAAGCTGGCCAGGATCGTCCGGGATGAATCCGAGCGTCTTCTGTTCTCCGATCGCGCCGACGAAGGAGAACGAACCGCGGTCGTCGCAGACGACGTGCGTGGAGGTCGCTGGTGAGCCGTGCGACATCGCCGTGAAGCGGACGCCCGCGATCGGAGCTCTGTCCCGGCCGAGGACGCGACCGTGGATCGCGATCGGTGCGCGCAGGCGGTCGACGATGATCTCTGCCGTGGAGGGACCGTCGAGCGAGGCGGTGACGCGCTGCGTCGATGGACGGAGCTGCGCCGACGAGCATGTGGCGACCACCTCGTAGTCGCCGGGTGCGAGGTCGCGCAGATCGAGCGACGTCGTGCCAGCCGGCAGGTCGAGCTCCTGGCGGAATTCGTAGATGCTCTCCCCCCGCATGGAGACCGTTTCCCCGAACGGCGCGATGCGCAGATGGACCGGACCCTCGAGACCGTGGGAAAGGTCGACGCCCGGCGCCGCGTCGAGCCGCACGTGCAAGGTCGCAGGCACGTCGGGCGACAGCGTGAGACGCACCTCGCTCTCGTCGGCCGCCACGGCGCGCCCTCGCAGCGGCACGTGGCCCGCCGCGAAGACGGAAAGCAAGATGGGATGGAGCGGGACGTCGGCGAGCGTAAAGCGTCCGTCGACGCCCGTGGTTGTGCTCGTCGCCGGCCAGCGGCGTTTGATGTCGTCGAACGACGCCACGACCTTCGCGCCGCTCACCATCGCGCCGCCGGCCTCGACGACGCTCCCATGTATCGGACGCGACCTCCAGAGGGTGAGCCGGAGATCGGTCACGTCGGGCGTGTTCACGTCGATGTCGATCTGGCGCTGCGCCGCGACCGCGCCGGGCTTGCGAGCGCTCAGCCAGAAGAAACCGAACGGGACGCGCGCGATGTGGAACTCGCCGGCACCGTTCGTCCGGACGGCGAGTCGTGCCGTGTCGCCGTAGTAGTCGCGCAGCTCGACTTCGGCGTCCGCCAGCGGCTCGCGCTGCCCGTCGACGACCGTTCCGCTCACCGATCCCGCCGCCGTCGCCTCCGCGACGACCGTCGCGCCACCGTCGGTTGCGGCGGAAGTCGCGGCCGGAGTCTTCGACGGAGCCGTCTCGGCCGTTAGCGCGCTCGCCGGCCCGTCGGAGGGGGCCGCTCGTCGCCCCGGCGCCAACGTCCGCCACGCCGGGATCGACAGCGCGACGACCACTACCGCCGCGGCCGCCCACGTCGCGAGCGGCGCGAGGCTCGTCGGCGCCAGCGCGAGCGGCGCCATCGCCGCAAGCCAGTCCCTCCGCGAGCCGCCGTGCGCCTCGTCGAGCCTCTTCCTCAGTTGTTCGAGCGCCCTTGCCACCTGCGTCCGCACCGTCGCGACCGGACAGTCGAGCCGCTTCGCGATCGCCCGCGGCGGCAGCTCCTCGAAGAAGCGCAGGAAGACGACGCGCCGGTACTTCTCGTCGAGCGCGCCCACCGCCTCGACAAGCCGCCGCTCCGTCTCGAGGCGCGCCGCGATCTCGGCGGCCGAAGGCTGCGCCTCCGGGCCGGCCGACGACGACTCGCGCGCTTCACGGCGGACGTCGCGGCGGTTCGCGTCGCTCGCGGCGCTGCGCACGACGCGCTTGAGCCAGGCGCGGATGCCTGCGTCGAAGGCCGGCGGCGAGCGCAGCGCCCGCAGCCACGTCTCCTGCTCGACGTCCTCGGCGGCGGCGGCGTCGTGCACGAGCGCGTGCGCGAGCGAGCGGACGAAGCGGCGGTGGGTGAGCAGCTCCTCGATCGGGCGGGCGGCGGCGTCTCCTTCCATGGCTCCGATCTCCGGCATGGGTCCATTCTCCGGCGAGGAGGGCGGACGTTCCTCGCGATCTCTCCTGCCAACGCCACCGCAGAGGAAATCGCTTCACGAGTCGCGCGTTACACCCGCGTGACCGCCCTCCCCGCGCGGACGCCGTAGGTTTCGACGAAGAGGCGAGGGAACCGCGGTCGGCACTCGAGGTCTGCCGCGGCCCCAATTCGGAGAGCCTGCAATGAACCTTGGAATGCCCCTCGCCGCGTCGGTCGGCCGCGCGCTGATCGCCTCGCTTGTCGTTTCGGCCGCGGCGGTGCCGGCGCCTGCGCAATCGGGTTTGCCGCCGCTCTTCGCGTCCGACGCCGAACTCTTGCGCTGCACCGACTTCGTCGTGCCGGGCGCGCGCAGCTTCACGGTGTACCCGGCGCAGCAGGGGCTCGCGATCGTGCAAGTGCGCGCGAGCGTGAAGATCCTGGAAGAGACGGCGAGCACGACGCTGGAAGTCGAGCTCGTGAACCGCGGCAGCGTCCAGTCCGAGGCGGTGCTGCTGCTGCCAGTGCCCGAGGACGCGGCGGTCTCGGGCTTCGGCTTCGACGGCCCGGCTCCCGAGCCGACTGCGCGCATCCTGCCGCGCGAAGAGGCGCGCCGCCTCTACGACTCGATCGTGGCGCGCATCAAGGATCCGGCGCTGCTCGAGTTCGCCGGCAGCAACCTCGTCCGCTCGAGCGTGTTCCCGATCGCCCCCGGCGCGAAGCAGCGCGTGCGTCTCACCTACGAGCACCTGCTCGCGCGCGACGGCGCGCGCATCGACTACGTCCTGCCGCGCAGCGAGTCGCTCACGCACGGCGCGCCCTGGGCGATCGACGTCGAGGTCCGCTCGAACGGCGGCGTCGCGACGATCTACTCGCCGAGCCACGAATTGAAGGTCCGGCGCGAGTCGCGCGACTTCGTGCGGGCGAGCGTCACCGCGGCGAGCGCCACCAACCCCGGCGCGTTCCGCCTCTCCTTCCTGCGCAACGACGGCGACCTCGCGGCGTCGCTCTTCGCCTATCCCGACGGGCGCTGCGGCGGCGGCTACTTCCTGCTGGTCGCCGCGCCGCCCAAGCCGGCGGCGGACGCGCGCCCGCGCCCGCGCGAAGTCACGCTCGTGATCGACCGCTCGGGCAGCATGGCCGGCCCCAAGATGGACCAGGCGCGCACCGCCGCGCTGCAGGTGGTCGAGGGGCTCTCGCCCGCCGACGCCTTCAACATCATCGACTACTCGACGACCGTCGCGCAGTTCGCGGCGGGCCCGGTCGCCGCCATGCGCGACCAGCAGCGCGCAGCGCGCCGCTACCTCGAGGAGATGCGGCCGAGCGGCGGCACCAACCTCTACGACGCCTTGAACGAAGCGCTCCGCCAGCCGCACGACGCGCAGCGCCTGCCGATCGTCCTGTTCCTGACCGACGGGATCCCGACCGTCCGCACCACTTCGGAGGCGGCGATCCGCGAGCTGGTCGAGAAGGGCAACCCGCACCAGCGGCGCGTTTTCACCTTCGGCGTCGGCAGCGACGTGAACGCGCTGCTGCTCGACCGCATCGCCGACGTCACGCGCGCCTCGACCACCTACGTGCTGCCGGGCGAGGACGTCGAGGTGAAGGTGGGGGAGGTCGACCGCCGCCTGCGCGGGCCGCTGCTCTCCGACCTGCGCGTCGAGGTGCTCGGTCGCGACGGCGAGGTCGACACGCGCCGCGTGCGCGACCTCGTCCCGGCGCAGATCCCCGACTGCTTCGAGGGCGACTCGCTCGTCCTGCTCGGCCGCTACGTCGGCGAGGGGCCGCTCGACCTGCGGATCACCGGCACATCGGCCGGCCGCACCCGCGACTTCCGCTTCCACTTCGAGCTCTCGCACGCGACCACGCGCAACGCCTTCGTGCCGCGCCTGTGGGCGACGCGCCGCATCGCCTTCCTGGTCGATCAGGTGCGCGAGATGGGAGCGACGCTCTCGGTCGCGCTGCCGGGCCGGCCGACGGGCGTGCTGACCGATCCGCGCTTCCGCGAGCTCTCCGACGAGATCCTGCGCCTCTCGACCGAGTTCGGCGTGCTCACCGAGTACACGTCGTTCCTCGCCACCGACGGCGCCGACCTCGGCAACTGGCGCGAGCTCTCGCGCGCCTGCGGCGACAACCTGAACGAGAAGGCGGTCGGGCACCGCGTCGGCGACGAGGCGGTGGCGCAGGGCTGCAACTACAACGACCGCAAGTCGAAGGGCTGGCAGGACTACCGCAACACCTACGTCGACGCGAAGCTCGACCGCGTCGAGATCGCCGACGTCCAGCAGGTGTGCGACCGCACCTTCTTCCGCCGCGGCGCGCGCTGGGTCGATGCGCGGCTCATCTCTTCGCAGCAGCCGCTCGAGCCCGACTCGATCGTCGAGTTCGGCAGCGCCGCGCATCGCGTCCTCCTCGACCAGTTCGTGAAAGAGGGGCGCCCCGGCGTGCTGTCGCTCGCCGGCGAAATCCTTCTCGAGCACGGCGGCAAGCGCGTGCTGGTCCGCAACACCTCGAACTGAATCCCCCCTCAGCAGGAGAACCCCATGGATCGCTCCCACTTCCGCCTCGCCCGGCACTGGACGCTGCGCGGCCTCGCCTTCGGGGCGCTCGGCACGCTCGGACTCGCCGCGCCCGCGCACGACGGCGACGCCGAGACCGTGAAGAAGGCCGCCGGTGCGACGGCGCCGCGGCGTCCCGTCGACCTCGCCATCTGCCTCGACACGAGCGGGAGCATGGACGGGCTGATCGATGCGGCGCGCCAGAAGATCTGGTCGATCGTGAACGACCTGGCACTCGCGACGCCGACGCCGCGGCTGCGCATCGCGCTGCTCACCTACGGCAACGACGGCCACGACGCCGAGCGCGGCTGGGTCGCGGTCGACGCGCCCTTCACCGAGGACCTCGACACCGTCTCGGCGAAGCTCTTCGCGCTCAAGACCAACGGCGGCACGGAGCTCGTCGCGCGCGTCCTCGACGCGGCGTCGCGGCTCGCCTGGTCGGAGGAGAAGGACGCGCTCAAGCTGATCGTCGTCGCCGGCAACGAGTCGGCGGAGCAGGACAGCAAGCTCGACTTCCGGAACGTCTGCAAGAACCTGGTCGAGCACGGCGTCCTGGTCGACTCGATCTACTGCGGCAACCCCGCCGACGGCCTCGCGCCGGCGTGGAAGGAAGTGGCGCAGCGCGCCGACGGCCAGTTCGCCGCAATCGACCAGCAGAACGGCACCGTCACGATCTCGACCCCCTTCGACTCCGAGCTCGCCGCGCTCTCGAACTCGATCAACGACACCTACCTCTGGTTCGGCGCCGCCGGCGCCGCCGCCTGCGAGAACCAGAAGGCCCAGGATTCGAACGCCTCCGGGGCCAACGCCGCCACCTGCGCGGCCCGGGCGATGACCAAGGGCGGGGCCGCCTACTGGTCCCGCAACGACCTCGTCGACGCCGTGAAGGCGGGGACGGTCAAGGTCGAGGAGGTGAAGAAGGAGGAGCTCCCGGAGAAGATGCGGGAGATGACGACCGAGCAGAAGCAGAAGTGCATCGACGACGCGGGCCTCCGCCGCGCCGAGATCGCCAAGAAGATCCAGGAGTCCGGCGCGAAGCGCGACGCCTACGTGGCCGAAGAGATGAAGAAGCAGGCCAAGGACGACAAGAACTCGTTCGATCGCGCGGTCCGCGACGCGGTGCGCCAGCAGGCGGCGACGCGGGGGTTCAAGTTCCCCGAGGATCCGAAGCAGCCGGCGCCTTCGAACGAAGCGCCGAAGAGCGAGACGCCGAAGAGCGAAGCGCCGAGGAAGGGTGAATGACCGCACGTGCGCGAGTGCTGGTGGTCGAGGACGACGCCGCGATCCGGCGCGGCCTGACCGATGCGCTCCAGTTCGGCGGCTACGACGTGACGGCGTGCGGCGACGGCCGGGAGGGCCTCCAGACCGGCCTCGCCGCCGCCATCGACCTGGCGCTGCTCGACGTCGTGCTGCCGGGCGTCGGCGGCTTCGAGCTGCTCGCCGCGCTGCGCCACGCGAAGCCGGCGCTGCCGGTGATCATGGTCACCGCGCGCGGTGCCGAGGCGGACCGCGTGCACGGGCTGAAGGGCGGCGCCGACGACTACGTGGTCAAGCCGTTCAGCGCGCGGGAGCTGCTGGCGAGAGTCGAGGCGGTGCTGCGCCGCTCGCCGGCGCGGCCGGCCGCGACGGGTGCGCTGAGCTGGCCGGGCGGGCGCGTCGACTTCGCGCGCTGTGAAGTGACGCGCGCCGACGGCGCGAGCGAGACGCTCTCCGAGAAGGAGCTCGCGATCCTGCGCTACTTGTCGGGCGCGCGCGAGCGCGTCGTCTCGCGCGACGAGCTGCTCGAGCGGATCTGGGGCCTCGACCCGCGTGGGCTCGAGACGCGGACGGTCGACATGCACGTGGCGCGGCTGCGCGAGAAGCTCGGCGGCGGTGAAGCGGTGGTCGCGACGGTGCGTGGGCGCGGATACTCGCTGGCGCCCCAGGTCGCGGTCGAGACGGAGACCGGATGAGGCGGACGCGCTCCCTGTGGTGGGCCGGCTACGGCGCGTGCGCGGTGCTCGTGCTCGCGGCGCTCGGTTTCCTGTCGCGCACCGCGCTCGAGCTGGAGCGCGCGACCGCCAGCGCGGGGAGCCACGCCCGCTTCCAGGACCGCATGCGCGTCGCGCTCTGGCGCATGGACTCGCTCGTCCTCCCGCTGCTCGCCCGCGAAGGCGCGCGCCCCTACTTCGAGTACCTCGCCTACTACCCGCAGGAGCGCGCCTACAACCGCTTCCTCACCGAGCTCCAGAAGGGCGACGTCCTCACGCCGTCGCCGCTGCTCAATCGCGCGCCGGAGCACGTCCACCTCCACTTTCAAATCGACGCCACGGGCACGTTCACTTCGCCGCAGGTTCCGCGCGGCAACCTGCTCGACCTCGCCATCTCGAGCTGCGCGCCCGGCGCGATGCTCGAACGGCGCGACGGCTGGCTCGAGAAGGCGCGCGAGCGCGTCCCGATCGAGCCGGTGCGGCAGCGCGTGCGCGACGCCGAGAAGGGCGAGGAGGCGCTCTCGGGCCAGTGGCTCGCGCCCCATCCGCTGCCGAGCGCGCAGTTCCGCGCCGTCGCCCCCGACCCCGGCGAGTCGCAGGCGCGCCAGAAGACGACCTACAAGTCGAAGCGCGACGCGCAGAGCGCGGCCGACCTGCTCGCGAACGCCGGCGGGAACAACGACGCCGGATCGAATCTCGAGTTCAAGCCGATCGAGGGGGGCGTCACGACGGTGCACGTCGGCACCCTGATCCCGCTCTGGCTCGGCGCGGGCGAGCCCGACCTCTTCCTGTTCCGGCGCGTGGACGTGGGCGACGTCGAGTTCCTGCAGGGCGTCTGGCTCGACTGGGCGGCGCTGCGCACCGCGCTGATCGGCGAGGTCGCCGAGCTGCTGCCGGCGTGCCGCTTCGAGCCGCTCACGCTGACCGACGTGAACTGGACCGGGAGCGAGCCGTCGTCGCTCGCGACGATCCCGGTCCGCCTCGCCGCGCCCGAGCCGCCGCCCGCGCCTGCTGCCAATGGCGGCTGGCGGCCGGTGCACGGGACGCTCGCGGTCACGTGGGGGGCGACGCTCGCGGCGCTGGTCGCCGCCGGCTTCGTCCTGCGTGCGATCCTGCAGCTCGGCGAGCGGCGCAACCGCTTCGCGTCGGCGGTGACGCACGAGCTGCGCACGCCGCTCACGACGTTCCGCATGTATTCGGAGATGCTGGCCGACGACATGGTGCGCGAGCCGGCGCAGCGCGCGCTCTACCTGCAGACGCTGAAGGAGGAGTCGACGCGCCTCTCGACGCTGGTCGAGAACGTGCTGGCCTACGCCCGTCTCGAGGAAGGGCGCGGCGGCGCGCGGCGCGAACGGATCGCGCTCGCGGAGTTGATCGCGCGCCACCGGCCGGTGCTCGAGCGGCGCGCACGCGACGGCGGGCTCGCGCTCGAGGTCGTGGGCGAGGTCGGGGGCGAAGTGGGGGCCGCCGAGCTCGAGACCGACGTCGACGCGGTCGGCCAGGTGCTCTTCAACCTCGTCGACAACGCCTGCAAGTACGCCAAGGGGTCGACGCCCGCGGCGCTCGAGCTCTCGGCCCGCGTCGAGCCGGCGCGCGTCGTCCTGCGCGTGCGCGACCACGGGCCGGGCGTCGATCCCGCGACGGCGCGGCAGATCTTCGCGCCCTTCGACCGCGGCGCGCGCAATGGCGACCCGGCGCCCGGCGTCGGGCTCGGCCTCGCGCTCGCGCGCGGGATCGCGGCCGATTTGCGCGGCGCGCTCACGCTCGAGACGGCCGACGGATCGGGCGCCTGCTTCGAGCTCGCGCTGCCGCGCGCACGCTGAAGCTTTGCTGCCGGCGCGGCGCACGCGACTACAATCGCGCCGTGGATCGCAAGCGCGACGCATTCATTCCGTGGTCGGTCTCCCTGCCGTGCATCGCGGCGGTCGTCG
>Ga0105340_1001015_pt1 | contig 12983 bp, 12 predicted proteins | sample EasRivMeERMLT700_FD_89676 | JGI IMG/M metagenome (GOLD analysis project Ga0105340, IMG submission 89676) | Soil microbial communities from meander-bound floodplain in the East River, Colorado, USA - East River MetaG ERMLT700 | ecosystem: Environmental > Terrestrial > Soil > Floodplain | place... | reverse complement strand
GCGCAAGGATTGCCAGCTCGTCGTCGCCGGCCCGATCGGACAGTTCGGTCTCAAGGATGATCCACAACACTGGATGCAGCGCATTCAGGATGTCGGCGGCAAGTATCTCGGCGCCGTCGAGGAAAGCCGATTGGCGGCGATCTATAACCTCGCCGACGTTTTTGCAATGCCGACGCGGGCGTTCGAGATGTTCGGCATGGCCGCGGCGGAGGCGCAAGCGTGCGGCAAGCCGGTGGTGGCGAGCGATTGCGGCGGCTTGCGGGAAGTGGTGCCGGACGATTGCGGCGCACGATTCCCGGTCGGCGATTTCGGCAAAATGGCGGACGAGATTGAGAAGCTCGTCGATGATCGTCCGCGTTACGAAGCCTGCTCGGCCAACGCGGTCCGCAACGCGGCGCAGTACGACTGGGCGCGGATTTGCGATGCTTTGGATACGTTGTACACGGCGGCTTGATTCGTTGGCGCGGCTCGTGGGAGTTCAATGGTCATGAGTAACGTCACGGTTTCGATTGGCATTCCTTTTCTCAACGCACGGCGAACGCTCGCCGACACAGTGCGTTCGGTGTTTGCACAGACGCACACGGATTGGGAGTTGATTCTGATCGACGACGGATCAACGGATGGCTCGCTCGACGTGGTGAACCGCATCGACGACCCGCGCGTGCGTGTCTATAGCGACGGCGTCAATCGCGGGCTGTGCGATCGCTTGAATCAAATCGCGTCGCTCGCGCACGGCAAATATCTGGCTCGCATGGACGCCGATGATCTCATGCACCCGGAACGCATCGCTCGCCAGGTCGCGTTTCTTGATGCGAACACCGACGTTGACGTTGTTGACACGGCGACGTTCACGGTGGACGGCGATCTGACGCCGCTCGGCATTCGCGGCGAACAACCGCTGGACACGTCCCCCGAGGCCGTGCTGACGCGCGGGCTGTTGATCCATCCGACCATGATGGCACGTGCGGATTGGTTCCGCGCGAATCCCTATGACGCCGACTATGTCCGCGCCGAGGATCGCGAGCTCTGGTGCCGAACGTGTGCCACGACGAAGTTCGCGCGCCTGTGCGAGCCGCTGTTCTTTTATCGCGAGAGCATGTCGGGCAACCTGCGAGCGTATCTGCGGACCGCGGTTACCGTGCGGAAGATTTTGCGTCATTACGGGCCAGACGTGATTGGCTCGTGGCGCACATCACTTCAGGTTGGCCGCGTCCATTTGACGTCGATCGCCTATCAAGCTGCGACCTATTTGGGCATGCAGAATCGCCTGATTCGTAAACGCAATCGTCCGCTCTCGGAATCCGAGATCCGAATGGCCCGCGACGTGATGGCCGAGATCGTCGCCACCGACGTGCCCGGACTGTCCGGCAGCGCCGTTCGCGAGGAGGCGCTCGTATGATGCAGAAACACAAAAAGCAGTGCGTCTTGCATGTCACGACCGTGCCGCCCTCGCTGCGCTTCGCCATGGGGCACATGAATTACGCCCGGGAACACGGCATGGACGTGCACGCGATGTCGTCGCCGGGAGAGGCCCTGGATGCGTTCGCCCGCGAAACGCAAATCGAAGTGCATGCCGTCGAGATGTCGCGGCGCATCACGCCGATGCGCGACCTTGCGTCATTGGGGCGGATCATTCGCGTCATCAAAAACATTCGTCCGACGATCGTGCATGCCTACACGCCCAAGGGGGGCTTGCTGGCGATGCTGGCGGCGCGCTGGTGCAACGTGCCGGTGCGCATTTATCACATTCTCGGCTTGCCGATGATGACGGCTCGCGGCATGAAGCGTCGGCTGCTGCGTTCGACGGAACGCATGTCCTGCCGATTGGCGCACCAGGTTTATTCCATGTGCGATTCGCTCAGCGAAGTCGTTGTCGGGGAGGGCATCTGCCCGGCGCAAAAATTGAAGGTGCTCCATCGCGGCGGCGTCGATGGCATTGAAGCCATGGATCGATTCAATCCGACGCGTTTGCCGGAAGAGACAAGCCGGCTCATTCGGCAACGTCACAACATTCCGCCCGATGCCACGGTCGCGGGGTATGTCGGCCGGATCGTACGCGATAAGGGGCTGATCGAGTTGAGCCAGGCGTGGCGAGTGTTGCGTGAGGAGTTTCCGTCGCTGCACTTGCTGGTTGCGGGGCCGATCGAAAGTGAGGATCCGTTGCCGGCGGACGTGTTGGCATCCTTGCAAAGCGACCCGCGCGTTCACCTGGCCGGGCCGATACGCGACATGCCGAGCTTGTACCGTGCGCTCGATTTTCTGGTGCTGCCGACGTACCGCGAGGGATTTGGCGTGGTGCTCGTCGAAGCCGCCGCGATGGAAGTGCCGGCAATTGCGACGCGGATCCCCGGCTGCGTGGACGCGGTGCGCGACGGCGAAACCGGCGTCCTGGTTCCGCCGCGCGACGCCGGCGCCCTGGCCTCGGCAATGCGAGCATACGTCAACGACGCCTCGTTGCGGCGGCGGCATGGCGAACAAGGCCGGCAACGCGTGTTGCGCGACTTCGATCCCGACATGATGCGTGCGACGTTGTTTCAAGATTATCAGCGCTTGTTGCGCGAACAGGGCTGTTCGGTCTGAGTTTTTCATGGATAAAGGCGGCATGATGTACCGGCATTTTGGCAAACGACTCGTCGATATCGCGGCGAGCGGGATCTTGTTGATTCTGCTCGGCCCGCTGCTCTTGGTGCTCGCCGTCCTCGTGCGCCTCATTCACGGCGGGCCGGTGCTGTTCCGCCAGGAGCGCACCGGCGTCCGCAAGCAAACATTCACGATCTTGAAATTCAGAACCATGACGAACGAATGCGACGCGAACGGCACGCTTCTGCCTGACGGTCAACGCCTGACGCGATTCGGCAAGTTCCTTCGCGCCACTAGTTTGGACGAGTTGCCAGAGTTGTTGAACGTTCTGAAAGGCGAGATGAGTCTGGTCGGCCCGCGGCCGCTGTTGCCGAGATACGACAACTGGTACACCGAGCGCGAGGCCACGCGCTTCGATGTGTTGCCGGGAATCACGGGCTGGGCCCAGGTGAATGGCCGCAACGATCTGGCCTGGGACGAACGCCTGGAGTGCGACGCGTGGTACGTCGAGGCCTGCAGTGCGTGGCTCGACATCAAGATCTTGGCGCTCACCGTGGTCAAAGTGCTCTGGCGCAGTAACGTCCAGGTCAATCCTGACCTAAGCTTCGGTTACCTGGATGAGGAACGCCGCCGGCTCGCCGAGGCGAAGTAGATTGCAAGAACGCAACGTGGAGTGGACCCCGTGATTCGTCAAGCTGCCGCTTATGTTGTCCGACATGCCTGGATGCGCAAGCTCGTCGTGACGACGCCCGTGATCCGTGACTTGGCCTGGCGTTACATTGCCGGGGAAAACCTCGACGCAGGGTTGGCAGCGGTGCGGACACTCAACTCACGCGGCATCAAGGCGACGCTCAACAACGTCGGCACGCATGTGCGCGACCCGCAGGAAGCCGTCGCGGCAGCAGACGCGGCGATTGCGGCGCTGGTCCGCATTCAACAAGAGTGTGTTGACGCGAATCTCTCCATCAAGCTCACGCAAATTGGGCTCGACGTGAGCGAAGTATTCTGCCGCGAGCAATTGCGGCGCGTGCTTGATTGTGCCGCCCGGCTCGGCAACTTTGTCCGCATCGACATGGAGGAAACGCCTTACGTCGATGCCACGCTGCGATTGTTCGACGAGATGCGCCGCGATTACGGAACGGATACGGTCGGCATCGTCATCCAGTCCTACCTCCGCGATCGCGGCGGCGATTTCGAACAACTGCTCGCCGATCGCGCTCGCGTTCGACTGGTCAAGGGTGGGTACTGGGAATCCGCCGCCGTCGCCTATCAGAAGAAGGCGGACATCGACGCGGCGTTTCGACGCGACATCGATTTCTTGTTGACGCGCGGCTATCAACCGGCCCTTGCGACGCATGACGCCCGCATGGTGGACGAGGCGATCGAGATTGCAGCCGCGCGCGGGCTCGACAAGCGGGACTTCGAATTTCAAATGCTCTACGGCGTGCGTCCGGACCTGCAAGAAAGCCTGGTTCGCGACGGTTACACGGTACGTTGTTACATTCCATATGGAGGTCAGTGGTATGCCTATTTCATCGGATGCATTCGCCAAAGCCTTGGCGCCTGGCTGGGCCGTTTCACCGGACGCCGGCCGGCCCATCGCCGAACGCACCGAGCCGATCAGCGCGAACAAGCCGTCGCCCACAACGTACGTGCTTAGTACCGCCGACGCGGCAGAGTGGCGCAGCGTGTTGCCCGCATCGGTGAGCGTCACCGGCAGCGTGGAGCATGTGACGATTTGTGAAAAGCACACGGGCTTCGCGGGCCGGTTGTTCGTCGCCGAGATCGCGGGTCGCACGGTGGCGTACCCGTTTTTTCTGCGGCCAATACGCGCGTTGCCGTTCGCCGACCAGGGCGTCGAACTTTTCGATACGATCACTCCTGATTACACCGGCCCTTTGGCGATCGGACCGCATGCGGCCAGTGGCAAAGACGACGCGACGTTTGCCGACGTCTTCGCGAGCTATTGCAAAGCGAACGGCATTGTTGCCGAGTTCGCTCATCTGAGCCCGTGGAACGTGGCGAATGGCGACATCGACGAATCCAAAGTCGTATTCAATCGTGAAATCGTCTACGTGGACCTTAGCTGGGGTGAGGACCGAATCTGGACCGAATCACTTCTCTCAAGTTGCCGCCGCCAGGTCAAGCAGGCCCGGCGCGCCGACGTACGCATTCGCCGCGCCGACTCGCCCAAGGACATCGAGGAGTTCTATCGGCTTTATGTGCTAACCATGAATCGCCGCAATGCGCTGGATCGTTACTACTTTCCGTGCGAGTATTTCATGGATTTTTTCCACGGCATGCCAAACAATTTCTTCTGCATGCTCGCGGAATTCGAAGGCCGCGCGGTCGCCGGCGGTGTCTTTTTCCACGATGCGGTCGATGTCCATTGGTTTGTGTCCGGCGCCGATTTGACGTACGCCAATGTTCGTCCGGTCAACATGTACTTGTATGAGTCCTTGCTCGCCATGCAGCGCACCGGCAAGAAACGGCTCTTGATGGGCGGCAGCTATCATCCCGGCGATGGCGTGTTCCGGTTCAAGACGACGTTCTCGCCGCTGCGGGCGCGGTTTTGCACCTATCAGCGCATTCACGATCCAGAAACCTACGGCGAGTTGACGCGTGCATGGTCGGCACACCACGGCGGCGCCCAGCCGAGCAGCGCTTATTTCCCGGCCTATCGCGCCGATAAGCCGGACGCGACGACGCAGGACGCGGAGATCGATGGTCAGCAGTCCGAAATGGGCAACGCATGAAGAAAATCTTTCTTTCTCCGCCCCACATGGGCGCCGACGAACTGGACCTGGTCAAGGACGCGTTCACGTCCAATTGGGTCGCCCCACTGGGCATGCACGTCGATGCCTTTGAGCGCGAATTCGCGCGCCATGTCGATGTTCCCCATGCGGCAGCGTTGTCTTCCGGAACGGCCGCCATCCATCTGGCGCTGCAATTGCTCGGTGTCGGCCGCGGCGACACGGTCATCTGCCCGACGCTCACGTTTTGCGCCAGTGCCAACCCCATCGCCTATCAAGGCGCCACGCCCGTCTTCATTGACGTTGATCCGGCGACCTGGACGATCGATCCTGAATTGCTTGACGCGGAACTGCGCCAGCGGGCGATCCTCGGACGATTGCCGAAGGCGGTCATCTCCGTCGATTTGTACGGGCAATGCGCCGACTACGACGCGATTGAAGAAGTGTGCAATCGTTACGAAGTGCCGATCGTCGAGGATGCCGCCGAAGCGCTTGGCGCCGATTATCGCGGCAAACAAGCGGGCCGGTTCGGCAAGTTCGCGGCGTTCTCGTTCAACGGCAACAAGATCATCACGACCTCCGGCGGCGGCATGCTCGTCTCGGAGGACGCCGACCTCATCGAACGGGCACGCTTCCTTGCCTCGCAGGCGCGCGATCCGGCGCCGCACTATCAGCATTCGGCGATCGGCTACAATTATCGGCTCAGCAACATTCTTGCGGCGATCGGCCGCGGCCAACTGCGCGTCCTGAAGGATCGCGTCTCGGCGCGGCGGCGCATCTTCCAATGCTATCGCGACGCTTTGGAAGCAATGCCGGGCATCACGTTCATGCCGCAGGCGACGTACGGGAACGCCAACGGCTGGCTCACGTGCATCACCGTCGATCGAAGGCAGTTCGGCGTCGGCCCGCAGGACATTTCCCATGCGCTGGCGGCCGCGGACATCGAGTCGCGTCCCGTGTGGAAGCCGTTGCACATGCAACCGGTGTTTGCCGGCTGCGACTATCGCGGCGGCAGGATCGCGGAGGATTTGTTCAAGCGCGGCCTGTGTCTGCCAAGCGGCTCCGCGATGACGGACGACGATCTCGAACGCGTCATCAGCGTCATTCGCCGGGTGCATTCGACAAGCCGAGCCGCGGCGTGTGCGAGCTGAGGGTGAAGGTGCTCATCTATTAATGAGCACCTGGCTGGAGTTCATAACACCTTTGCCAATTGACACTTGCGATTCGCAGACCCCCTAGGTGCTCACCTCGCCGCGGGAGAGGGGGGGGCCATGTCGCGACCGAGCAAAGACTAATTACAAATCTCTTCTTGGTTATCCGGTCGCACCAGCGCGTGAATGGGAAAACACAACGGACATTGACGTACCGGGTCTGACATTGCGTCGCAACATGTTTTTCTAGATAAGCGTTACATCAAGCGAAAAACGGACACCGCCTTTCGCCACCATCGTTGTAGGGCAGGCTGCCTTGTCCGTTCCTCTAGCGAATGCAAAAGTCGCGTAGCGGAGGGCACCAACTTTAACAAATCCGCGTCAGCTAAATCGCAAATGTGAGGATGGCTTTCAATTGGACGCCATGGAAGCGAAAGATAAACCCCGTTGAACTCAGCGAGATATTTCTGCTCTTCGGCCGTCAGTAGGGCGACTGATTCCGGCTCCCAAAGAGTCCAAGTCAAATTCATCAACCGATGAAACACTGCCGAATCTGAAAAGCCCACCATTTGCTGGCGCGGCACCGTCCGGTTCTCGCGGCGAACAAGGAACTTTAACGGGAAGCACGCGCCGACAAGTGCGCTGCGTTTCTGGTCGGGGGAAGGTTCCATTTTGACTGCCGCCGCTAGGACAGTATCGACATTGACGTTTCCGGAGCGTGTCTTCGATCTCGGTCACGACTTGTTGCAATAACAAAAACGTTCACGCGTCGTTTCATTGAGGCAACTCCGCAATCTGCGACCCATACATTAAAATTGGTATCGGCCTGTCCCAATCCATCCTACGCGGAGCTTGAGGCCTTTCCTCCCAGCAAGCCGATCAACGTTCCGGACGTTCCGGCCGTCAGCGTAAATATCTTCTCGCACGTACTGAACAGCATATGTTGGTGGCGCGTCAATTCATCCGGCCCAAACCCGGCGAGTCCGATCATGGTGAGCAATGTCGTTCCACAAAGGGCCACATTGATCCAGAGCAGCAGTTTGAAGTATGGGCTGCTTACAATCACCTTTCGATCCCGGGCCATTCCAGGCGACTCCTAAATTCCTTCCTCACAAGGATCAAGAACCGCGCCCGTAGCAACGTCAATTTCCGTGGTCGTCATTGGGTGTCGAAAGGCTGTCCAAAACAGCGACCACATGGTTCGCATGAACGCGAATGCACCGACATGAATAACAACTGGCTCGTCGTTGTCTTCCGAAATCAATGAACGTTCGGAATTCGTTGGCGAAACAATATTAGTGATGGGACGTTTGTCAGGTTCCGGCACAACCGTGGACATTTGCGTCTCCTTAAAATGCAGCCGCCTTAATCATAAACTTGGCCAGCCGGAGATGCAAGCGACCTCATGTGACGGTAATGGGTCATTTTGGAGTGCGGCGGTTTGACGCCGCTTTCTTTCTTTCCTTCTTTTTTCTTTTGCCCATCGAATTACGAAAGAAAGAAGGAAAGAAAGCGGCGTCAAATCGCCGCACTCCAAAGATCGTGCAAACGGACCCACCACCCATGTGACCCGATTGAAGTTGATCACTGCAACTCCGCAATCGGCGTCCCGTACGGTAAGATCGGCATCGGCCGGCCCGTGTGATCGAGGAACGACGTGTGATTGTGATCGATGCCGAGATGATGAAACATTGTCGCCCAGAGATCGTTGGGCGACAGCGGGCGGTCGCGCGGCACTTCGCCGCGCGCGTTCGTTGAGCCGATCACCTGGCCCATGCGCATGCCGCCGCCGGAGACAATCAGACTCATCGCTTGCGGCCAATGATCGCGGCCGGGGCGGCCGTCGGCGTACGTGATCCGCGGCGTACGGCCGAACTCGCCGGTGACGATCAACAGCACACGCCGATCCAGGCCGCGATCGTACAGGTCTTCGATGAGCGCCGTCACGGCGCGGTCGTACATCGGGAAGCGGAACAGGCTGTCGTTGAAGATATGGCAGTTGACCGCGTGCGAATCCCAGTTGTAGGTCGCATCCGCCGGGAAACTCTGGCCGGGAAACGACGGATTCTCCATCACCATGGTCACGAAACTGGCGCCGGCTTCGACGAGCCGGCGGGCGAGCAACGCACGTTGACCATAGCGGTGCATGCCGTAGCGTTCGCGCACCGGGCGCGGTTCGAGCGACAAATCGAACGCGCGGCGGGCATCGTCGGTCGTCAGCATTCCCAGAGCGCGCTGACGATACGTATCCATCGCGGCCATCGCGCCGGACGCATCGCGCGTATTCTGCGTTGTATTGAGCCGTTCGAGTAGACTGAGGCGTTCCCCCAAACGTTCCTCATTGTGGATCGACCGCAGATTTCGCACCTGGAAGCCGGGATCGGTCGGATCGCCGGCGACGGTGAAGGGATGCACGGACGGGCCGAGATAGGCGCTGCCGAAGCTGAAGACGTCGATGCCGTCGCGGCCGCCGTCGGCGCCGCAGATGTAATTGGGCACGCCGCCTTGCCGCTGGCCGCGGACGCGGTAGACCATCGAGCCGACCATGGGATGATCGTTGACAAAGCCGACCGGCGACGCGGGATCGCGGCCGGTGAGGAAACGTTTGTGTCCGCCGCCGTGATCGCTGAAGGTGTGCGCGATCGAGCGGATGATCGTGAACTTGTCCGCAACACGGGTGTGCATCGGCAGATGTTCACACACATCGATGCCGGCGACGTTGGTGCGAACGGGGCGGAAGTCGCCGCGATACTCGGCCGGGGCGTCCGGCTTCATATCGTACATTTCCATGTGCGGCGGCCCGCCGGGCAGCCAGATGAGAATGACGGCGGTGTCGGGCGATGGGCCTGGGGTATCCGTCGCGTGCAATTTCCACGGCACAATACCCGCCGCGCCGAGGCCGCTCAGGGTGAGGCCGCCGATCTTGAGGAAGTTGCGGCGCGATAACGGGCCGGAACAACGAATGGTTTGCTTCATCGGAAGGTTTCTCGATTTCGTGACGGCGGGAACGGCAAGATCGGAATCTTGCCGCCACAATGAAACGTAGCCGGTGGCGTCCTGTCTGTCAATCGGCATCTTCGCGTTGGAGAATCTCGACGATCTCATTCAAAACGCTCGCCGGCGCCGGATCGTTGGCATCCCCCTTTTGCGACCAGCGTTCGGCACTTTTCTTGAGCACAGCAAGGGCCTGCATGTGCGGCGTCAGTCCTTCCACGGATTTCACGCTATCGGATTTCGCCGATCGGACTGGTTGGGGAACGACGCGGTCACTAGCATGTTCGTCGGGACGATCCATCGCCTCGTTGCACAGCGCATCGGCGTGCGAGTTCTGGTCGCGATAAATGTGCTTTATCGTCACCGCATCGAAACACTTGCGCAACTCGATCGCCTGTTGATAAAGTGGGCGCAGGCCCTCGTTCTTGACCTTGTACTGTCCGTTCAATTGCTTGACCATCAGCTCGCTGTCGCTGTTGACGATCAGTTTTTTGCCGCCGATTTGCTTGGCGTGCTCCAGGGCTTTGACGAGGCCGGTGTACTCCGCGATGTTGTTGGTGGTTTTGCCGAGATAGGCCTTGCCCTCGATGTCGGGCTGGCCGGGGCGTTTGATAACATAAGCGTAGGCGGCGGGGCCGGGATTGCCGCGCGAACCGCCGTCAGTGAAGATCGTCCAGGTGTCGCTCATTCGCATAGTATATTGGGGCCGCAGCGGACCGCCGATTGATGGAAACACGATTGCTGATTTTGGAAACGTCGCATCGCGTCGGCCAAGTTGCGCTGGCGCGAGGCGACGCGATCGTCGGCGCACGGCAGCTCGATGAATCGCGCCGGCATGCGCGCGATCTGGCGCCGGCGATCCAGGAATTGCTGAACGCGCAAGGTTGGCGGGCGCGTGACCTGGACGCCGTTGTGGTGAGCATTGGGCCGGGCAGCTACACGGGGCTGCGCGTCGGCATCGTATCGGCGAAGACGCTCGCCTTCGCGACGGGCTGTGCGCTGATCGGCGTCAACACGTTCGAGGCGATTGCTTTGTGGCGGCAAGATTCCGATCTTGCCGGTGAAGCGAATCGGCAAGATCGGAATCTTGCCGCCACGGGAAATGTCGATGTCATTGCCGATGCGCAGCAGGATCACGTTTACGTGCAGCGCTTCGGCACGCAACCGGCGCCGTTGACGATCTTGCCGTTGAAGGCGTGGCTTGAATCGGCGCGGACGTGCAATGCAAGCGTGACGGGGCCGGGGCTGGAGCGATTCGCGGATCGTGTCCTTGGATTGACGATTCTGCCGACGGTATATTGGTACGTGCAGCCGACGAGCTTGCTGAAGATCGGTCTCGCGCGTTATCGAAAAGGGGAGCGCGATGATCCGTTTACCGTCGAGCCGCTTTATCTGCGCGCGACCGAGGCGGAACGCAAATGGGAGGCGCTGAAGAAGGGATAACGCGCGCGAAACCGCAAGCGAGAAGAACAGTCAAGGTCAATTGGCTCTGCGCAAGAACTCGTGTTGCAGCCAACCATCGCGTTGCTATAATCGCGGCAGACAATCCGCGGCATGTTTTGTGGGCCGCGGTTTAGAGAGAAATCATGAATGCGTTAATGGTCCGACCGCGCGTCGCGGAACTGGTGTTTCAACTGTATGGCCGGCCGCTCCATCCGGAGCTGTTCGACATCCTGGCGGTGCGGACTTTTCAGCGCGAGGATTACGAGTTGCGCCTCTGGATCACGCGCACCGGGCACGTCATGACGTGGGAAAACGAGGACGTGCTCTTGACCGAAGTCGCCGACGCCGAGCCGACGTTTTCCGACAAACGGCGCTTGCTGCGCTATCCCATGCGCGGCGAGCACACCGGGCGATTTCAGTGCAGCCACGGCGTTCTTTATCAAACGAGCTTTCAGGTGGAGACGCTTTCGGAAGAGATTTACCTGCACGTTCACGACGAGATTCTCGCCGACGGTTCGAAGAACGGCATCCTGCACAATTTTCAGCCCAATCATCGCCTGGCGATCGCGCCGCTGGCGTATGTCGTCGTCGAATCGCGGCCACGTTGTTTGTTCATTTCGACGTTCCACACGTTTCCGGAAGAGAACACGATCATCAAATCGCAAACGTTGATTGAAAAACAAAAGTGATCGGCGAGCCACGGGGTTTATCCCCGTGGATTGGATTTCCTTTCCACGGGGATAAACCCCGTGGCTCGCTAGAGACCCTCATTCCCCGGCCGATATGAATCGTCTAACCTCATTTTCTCTGTGACGCTTTCATCGAGCACCTCATTGCCGAACTGGGTCGCGCCAATTTTTCGATACAGGCGATCGTGCTTCAGCGAATATTTCCCTTTCAAGAATTCGCCATACGAATCGTGAAACGCCACCGAATAATCGAGCGCCGCCGCATCGACCAGCGTCAACTCCAGGCCGCACGCCTGGGCTTTTTCTTGTATCCATCGCAGCGTGTGGCGAGGCCACTGGCGCAGATCGGCGTAGCCGCCGCCGACAACCGTGTGGGCGCCGACGAACCAGCGCTGTTCGATGGTCGCGAGCGTCTGGCTCGGCGGGTCCCAGAGCGTGACGTTGAAAATGCTGCGATGCTCATCGACGGCGACGGCGTGATACGCGTTCTGCACGTTCTCGTGAAAGTCAACGTCGTGATAGGCATAAAGTTGATCGCTCACGCCGAGCAGCTCGATCGGCAACCCAAGAGCGCCGACCGTGTCCCAGACGCCGACGAACTTGATCGGCACAATGCTGGCCTTGCTCGACAGAAACCACTCCGCGAGTTTGCCGATCGTGTGGTTTTCATATTTCTGATAGGCCAGCTCGATGTTGACTCGACTCGCGTTGTCCCTGGGCAACAAGCCGCAGCGGAAGAGAAAGCCGGCGAGGCTGCGGGCGGTGTAGGCGCCGCGGCTGAAGCCGAAGAGGTAGATGTCGTCGCCGGTTTCGTAGTTGTCGGCGAGCCAGGCGTAACCTTGCTTGATGTTCGTTTCGATGCCGAGGCCGATGCCGCCGCCGACGACGCGATCGTACCATTGCGAGCCGACGCCGGAGTCGTACATGACGAGTTGACTGTCGGATTGCGTGATGGAGCTGTACATCCTGGCGACGTTGGTATTGGTATCGGTCTCCTCGCCGGGGCTGTCGATCATGGCGTTCCAGGTGCCGTCGTAACAGAGGACGAGTTTTTTCGACATGGCCGCCTCCGCTGAAAAGTGATGGATCGAGGATAGGCGAAACGAAACGCGTTTGCAAAAGAAATGTAGCGGCCCTATCAATGACCATGGCACGCCCGCGGCGCCTCTCGTTCCCAGGCTCCGCCTGGGAACGCACTGCCGCGAGGCTCCGCCTCGCCGAACCCTGTGCCGACGGGATGCCACTCAGTAGGGACGCCGATTGAGGCGTCATGTCGAGGGCGCTGCGGCGAGGCGGAGCCTCGCGGCAGTGCGTTCCCAGGCAGAGCCCTATCTATTACCAACATCGCAGCTGACGAATAGAACGATCTATGT
>Ga0105340_1001012_pt1 | contig 12993 bp, 12 predicted proteins | sample EasRivMeERMLT700_FD_89676 | JGI IMG/M metagenome (GOLD analysis project Ga0105340, IMG submission 89676) | Soil microbial communities from meander-bound floodplain in the East River, Colorado, USA - East River MetaG ERMLT700 | ecosystem: Environmental > Terrestrial > Soil > Floodplain | place... | reverse complement strand
CTTTGCTCGGTTATCCTTTCAAGTCGTCCATATACCCAACGTAATACAGCCCATAATTCGTTATACCCCATCCTTTGCCTGTTGTCAGATGATAGTATCCCGCGAAAGCAGGCTGCGACACCCAGCAATTCGTAGTTACTTGTACGACGTCCTGCGGGTACAGGTTCCAACTGGCGGTGGGCCGCCGGATCTCGTAAGTCGTCTTCGCTGTCAATGTCTCTCCCTCGACCTGCACCTTGCAAACGACATCCACCGTTCCCGCCTGGTCCAGCACCCAGTGAAACTGCACGGTTGGGCCGTTCGTGCCGATGCCGGTCAGCGCGTGCGTTCGTGCATATCTGCCATCCGCAGCGACGTCCCAATTAGCGATCCGCTTACCGGGCACCGTCCACTGAAAATTGGTGACAATGGCAATTTGAGCGGACAACGAACAAGATAGATGAATCCTTTCGCCCACCCAAACGACATTCGTTTGATCTGTCACGTGTTGGCCAGTCAGCTGATCTCTTAGCACGAGAGATGCCCATTGATGCTCGACACTATACGTCGTGCTAAAGTAGGAACCGGTCACCGAAGGTGTTACATCTACGGCGGTATCGTCCGGGAGGGCAGCGTACACCAACATAGTAATTTGGCTGTGGTCAACGTCGAAGCCGGTGTCCCTGTCCCTAACGGTGTAGCGGAGTCGATGCAGGTTGACTTTGCCTGGTGTGCCTTCTGGAGTGCTGTGGCCGGTAAAGAGGTGAATGGTTGACGTTTCGCAGGCGTCCTCCGTTGCGTCGCCGCCGAGGAAATAATCCTCGTGCTGCACAACGAAACACCCATTGTGAAGGAAAATCATACCATTGGGGTCGAAAGGATCGGTTGGCCCTGCAGACTCGGTTGGCCAGGGCCAAGCCACACTCGGCTCCAGATAACGTTCAAGCCATCCCGCCACCCCGAGTCCCGGCCACGTTCCTGTATACCAACCGCCTCGCACGTGTGGGTCGGGATAGTTCCCTTCCCAGTGCTCGTAGATTGAATTGGTTCTGTAATCCAATTCGAAGTAATCGTCATATGTCCAAAGGGTCCCCTGTCGCTCATAGCTGCCATACAGAAAACTCTGCCGATAATAACTGGTCAGTTCAACGCGTGGAGGCCCGTCCTGAGTCCTTGCGATGTGGGGCAGGGCCAAAGAGCCTCCTGCGATGAACATGATTACCGTTCTGATTTTCATTTTTCTCCTTACCGTTCCCTATTTTGAGTATGCGGAATCCTGTCAGGCGTACCGGTAAACTGCAAGAATAATTTGTGTGCATACGCACACATTCACTTGAATGGCTCTGGTCTACGGTTCACTTCAAAATGGAATCGGGCTTGAACCTGATCGGTCAGCAGGTACGCAGACTGCGGACGAAGCGAGGCTGGTCTCAGGCTACGCTTGCCGTCAAATTGCAACTGCGTGGCTGGAGCATCAGTCGAGACTCTGTGGCGAGCCTGGAGCTGCAGCGTCGCAGAGTGCCTGATTGTGAGCTTCTCTTCCTTGCGAGAGTTTTTGGAGTGGCTACCGACGATCTCTTTCCAAAAGCCATATCTCTCAAAGCGATTGGGCCAAGATTCCAGTCAGGGCGGCGGCTGATGGTTGCTCCAACCCGTGGCGAACGATAGAATGTCGGAACGCAACCCTTACCGAATCGTCGGAAACACCGTCCGTGCTCAACGAAAACGGGCTGGCCTCAGCCAGGAGCAACTGGCGGAGAAAGCCGACGTGACACGCAATTACATTGGCGAGATTGAGCGAGGCGAGAAACGAGTCACCCTGGACACGCTGGCGAAGGTAGCAAAGGCACTCAAGATTCGCGTCGCTGAACTAACGCGAGACATTTGACGGGGCTCAATGCAGCATCGGATACGGGTTCGGCTCGCGAATGAGTTGCGCGTCCAGATCCAGGTAATAATCAAGGCGGCGATCGGTTTCGGCGTCGTCGATCGCGCGGGCCATCAGGATGTAGGTCGCATAATGATTCCCTTCGGACTCGACGAGACTCGCGTAAAACTGCGCGAGATCGGGATCGATTGATTTCAGCCCATTCGCGAGCACCTGGAATTTTTCGCAGCTTCGTCCCTCGATCAGCGCGCAGCACATGAGATGGTCGATCACCTGCTCGCGCTGGCCGTTGCGAACCGAGCGCATGAGGCCGGAAATCCAGCGGCTCGGAAACGGCTGTGTGAATGGGATGCCTCGGTTCTTCAAAAGGTCCAGGACGAGCTGAAAGTGCTGCAATTCCTCGATGGCAATCGCGTTCAACTCTTCGACGCGCCCGTAAAGATCGCGATATTTTTCCAGGTTAAGGGCCGTCGTCGCGGCCTTCCGCTCGAGGTGCGCGTGGTCGACCAACACCGCCGGAAGGTTTGCGAGGACGCGCGGCAGCCAGTCGGAGGGAATCTTCTCGCGGAACAGCAGCATCGTGTCAGCCCAGCAAGCGCCAGCGCGTGAGCCTTTGATCGAGCGTTTTCAACGGCGATGCGCCGGCGAGCAACGCCGGAAAATCCTGTTGCAACGTTTTGAGTTCCGGCACTTCACCCCAGGCGGTCACGCGAAAAACCTCTACCGCATGCTCCGAATCGATCCCAAGTTCGCGACTCTGCCGCGCGAACCTCTCGCGCAAGATGACCTTCCATTCCTCAAGGTTCTTCGGCGGCGCCATCGCATGGCGTCCCACCCACGGGATCCATTCCGCAATCTGCGATTGATGGCACCATGTGGTCTCGCAGATCACCGGGAACGCCGGCTCCACATCCACCGCCAAATCGAACGAGTTCGCGCCGAACATGTACGCATCGTAAACGTTGATGATCACCGGCACTTTGCACGGTTTCGATTGCGTTTCGTCCGCGGGATACTCGGGCGTGAACGCGTGCGGCACGTTGATCATGTAGGCGACGCGCCGGACCGCTTCCGCGATCGTGACATGATCGTTGTGGATACCCGCGAGCGGATCGTTCGGCAGCGGCGGACAAAATAAATAGTCCGGTTCGAAATCGCGAATTGCTTTCCAAAGCGCCGCGAGAAAATCGGTCGTGATTTGCAGGCAGGCTTCGCGCGGCACCTGCCCGTTCGGCAACCGCAACAGCTCGAACTCGTACTGCCCCGCCTTCGCGGAAGCTTCCTGCTCGCGAATCCTCAGCTTTCCCGTTTCTTCGCGCGTGCGAAAATGATGCCCCGCCTTCCCATCCGTGCAGACCAGGACGCGGCCACGAAAATCCTCTCCCAGTTTGCGGCGCCACATTTCAAACGTGCCGGCAGCAACGAATTCGTAGTCATCGAAGTGCGCGTGGACACAGAGGGCTTTCACAGTGATGCGGACGGCGACGGAGCGCCGTCCCTACCAGCATTAGAGGTGCAGATGCTTCCAAAGGGCGGCGGGCGCGAGCCGCAGGTTGATATAGAACGGCCCGAAATCTCCGTAGCGCGCGCTCACTTCGTCAAAGCGCATCTCGTAAACAATTTCCTTTAACGCGTCGACCTGGTGCGCCATGAGCGTCACGCCCCATTCCCAATCATCCAGCCCGGTTGAACCCGTGATGAGCTGGCTCACGCGCCCGGCGTACTTGCGCCCAACGCGCGCGTGCCCGCCCATCAATTTCTTGCGCGCCGCGAAGTCGAGCATGTACCAGTTCTCATCGCCGCGCCGGCGTTTGTTCATTGGATAAAACGCCATCACCTCCCAATCCGGCATTTCGGGATAGAGCCTGTACTGCTCGTAATCAGCCTTTCGTTTGCTCAATTCCGCCCAGCGTTTCCGGTAGGCCTCCGAGTCAGGCTCCAGTTTCTCCTGCTCGAGCAGCATGCGCTTGTTGTCTTCGTCTGTCGGCATGTACTCGGTCAACTCCGTGACGCTCAAATAGTTAAAAACGCGCTCCAGCGTTCCGACCGGGAAACAACGTTCCAAATCACGGTGGATTTGCGCGGCCTGCACGAGGTCCGCCGCGTAAACTATGAACGCGAGATCGGCCTTTCCGCACACGTTCGCGTAACTCACCAGGCGAGGATGCGACGCGGCGCTGTTCGCACCGCACAAGGCTTCCACACGTGCCAGCGTGTTGGCGGACTCCCCGGGCCCGGTCGCCTCCCAGCGCACGCGGTCGATGCGGTAGAAAAGATGAATGACATGAATGCCCTGCGTAAGTCGAACGGATGGAAGAGATGATTGAGTCATTGAGAAAGCGGCGGTTACGGAATCTGGAGCGCCTGATCGAGGAAATTCTGCAAGTATTGAAGGATCGCGACGTCGTTCACGACCAGCGTCGCCCCGGCATCCAGCGCCGCTTTTTGCAGCGCGGGATCGCTCGAACTCGCAAACGCAATCACAGGAATATGCGAGGTCGCCTCGTTCTTCTTGAGCTGTTTGATCGCTTCGCACGTTTGCTGAAGCTTCGGCTCCAAATCGGCCATGATCAGCATCGGCTTTTCGTGCTCGGCCTGCTCCAGGAGTGTCGCCGGATCGGCGATCGGCTGGACGCGGTAGCCCAGGTCCTGCATGCGATTGACCAACTGCCCGCCAGGGAGCAGTCGTTCAAACAAAAGCAGGGTGAGCGGTTGCGTCACAACAACAGATTGTGGCACGCCTCCGGAAAATGCAAAAATTTTCAGTGCGGCTTCCCGGCGGGCATCGTTAGCATCCGCGCCGCGTGACTTTCAGTCGAAAAGCTCTTCTTTTGTGCGGTGCCCTGGTGATTTTCGGCGGTTGCGGCGAGCAGCCGAAGAAAACGCCGACGGAGGGCGCTTTCGGGCAAATCACCACGCAACCCTCGACAAACATTACGCGCGCGAAGCCACCGCCGGCTCCAGCGCTCGATAGCGCCCCGGTGTTGACTGTCCTGCAAACCGAACTCAGTCCCGCAATCCTCTTTCAAACCGATGATCGCGAGGTCTCGTTTTTCAGCGACATGGAACGATCAGGTCGCGCTGCGCCGAGTTACGCCGCGCTCTCAACACGCGGAGGGCCACGCGCCTTCAAAAGCGGAGAGCGACTCGACCCCGCCGGGATGGAGGAGAATTGGGTTATGGTTTGGTTTGCAGGCGCCCGCGGGTGGACCAACGGCGACGTGCCGTGGGTCGTTTATCTGCAGCACAGGCCGCGCTCCATGCGACTGGACACAAACGGATTGCACTTCGCGTTTGAGAATCGCGCCGGGGCCATCGCGCTCTTGCCGCTTTACGGAATTTATACATGCCCCACGCACGAAAGCAAAACGGCCATCAAGTTCGGAGGCAAACCCGTGCAAACGTGGGCATGGAGCAAGGTGTTGCACCGCGAACCGCTCATGCGCGTGCGCTATTGGGCGAGTGCCTCGCGATGGTTCCCGCAGGATTGCGAGGAAACCTTCAGCGTCGATCGCTCCACGGACACGCTCACGCTGCGCCAAAAAATTTCGTATGTGTCCATCGAAGACGCCTGGGGCACACAACCTCTCAAGCTCAACCCCGTGAGCCCCACGCTTGCGCTCGCCTCGCGTGACGCGACCCTCCCCGTGAAATTCAGCCGTCGAGTAATGGACCTCGAAATGCCAACCGCCGCCGGGCCGTACATGGCTGCGGAAACCGAAGCGCCCCTGGATGCCACCTTTCGCGTGTTGCAACACATCAACGAAGGCGCTCCCGCGTCCATCACAAACGTCACTGCCGTGACCGCGCGCGGCAGTTGGTCTCGCTGGGCGCCGCCAGCGGAGAGACGCGACGAATGCATTGCTATCGCCCGCAACGCGTACCGCGCGGGACAGATCGACGATTACAACTACGCGTGCTGCCTGTTCACGCGCGCCATCACGCATCATTGTTTCACCAATCGCGCCGCCGATTACGCGCGGACGTTAAGCGCCCGCGAGGTCGCGCCGCAAACGATGACAGCGGCACCCGCGCAGTCGCGTTTGATTCCATCAGGCCCACCAGGTCCATTTGTGCCGGGGATCGAACGCGAGGTGAGCCGACCCGACGAACCTCTTGCTGCACATGTCATCCCTGTCGACGGCGACTGGCCGCAGCTTGCTCTTCGCGGATCTGAACTCCGCTTCGGATCCATCAAAGTCGGAAGCGTTGTTCCCAAGAAGTCAGTTCGTTTATGGCACAGTCCGACCAGTGAACGCATCGTGGTGCTCCGTTGAACCATGGACACCGCTTCCATCTGGTTCTATCCGGTGTTGTTCGTCACGGGACTTGCCGCAGGGTTCGTCGATTCGATCGCTGGAGGCGGCGGCCTGATCACTGTGCCGGTTCTGCTGAGCGCCGGGTTGCCGCCACAGGACGCGCTCGGCACCAACAAACTTCAGGCCACATTCGGTTCCGGCAGCGCCGCGTTTCACTTCACGCACGCGGGCCTGGTGCGGCTCAACGACTGCATCCACGGAATTATTTTCACGGCCATCGGGGCCGGCGCCGGAACGTTTCTCGTCCAGCTCGTGAGACCGACGTTGCTGAAATTGGTTATCCCGTGGCTGCTCATCGCGCTCGCCATCTACCTGCTCGTGAAGCCGACTCTCGGCAGCGCGCAACGCGAAGCGCGCATGGCCAGCAACCCGTTTCATTTCACGTTCGGTCTGCTCATCGGCTTTTACGACGGCTTTTTCGGACCCGGCACCGGCACGTTTTGGGCCATGGCTTACGTGATGTTCCTGGGATACGACCTCACGCAAGCGACCGCCCACACCAAGATCATGAACTTCACGAGCAACATCATTTCGCTCATTATCTTCCTGGTGGGCGGACACGTGCTTCTGATTCCCGGCATCGTGATGGGCGTCGGCCAAATGCTCGGCGCGCGCCTCGGTTCCCGCACGGTGATCAAACAAGGTGCGAGTTTTATCCGGCCGATTTTCCTGACGGTTGTCGTGGCTATCGCGTCGAAGCTCTTGTGGGATTACTTCCGGGGGCGCTAACGCCAACGCACCACAAGGCCTTGTGCGTGCGAAGAAACAGGTTCCCATCCGACACAGCCACCGATGAAAAGATCGGCTCCCGGAGAGAGTTGGTCGCAAGCGTCTTGAATGTCGGCGAGGCTTCCAGCACGAACGTATCGCCGCCCTGGTTGCCTACGTAAATGCGGTCGCCCGCGAGGACCATCGACGACCATGAATCGGACTTGGCTGGACCTTTCAATCGTTCCTCCCAAACCAGTTTGCCGGTCTTCAACTCGAAACATTCCGCCACTCCGGGATCATTGAGGATATAAATATAATCCCCTGCGATGACGCCTGAGCCGATGCGTTGCTTCGTCTTCGGATGATGCCACAGGCGATGCGTCTCGGTGACATCGCCCGACCCGCCAGTCTTCACCGCGAGCGACATGCCGTTGAACCCACCCATGGCGACAATGACGCCGCCCGCGTGCAACGCTGAAGTATAGACCAGCGGATTCAACCCACTGCAGGTCCACTTCTCCTTGCCCGTCAGAGGATCGTAAGCCGCGGCGCGCTTTGGCCATGTCATTACCAGGCTCTTCGCACTGCCTTCGCTAATGACAATCGGTGTGGTCCATGAACCAATCCACACGTCGCGCTGGTTCTGTCCGGGCTTCACTTCACCGGAATGACCGCCGGGTTCTTCAATGCGCCATTTTTCCTCGCTCGTCTTTTTATCGAGCGCGACCAGGAATTGTCGCTCGCCGGGGCCGACATTAAGAACGCACAAATCACCGTGAATGACAGGCGAAGCGGCGTTGCCCCAGATGTGATGTTGCTTCCCGACGTCGCGATGCCACAGCTCCTTGCCGGAAAAATCATACGCGTATAAACCCGCCGAACCGTAGGACGCAATCACACGCTCGCCATCGGTCACAGCGGAAGCTGAGCAATACGGATTCGTTTCGTGCGTTAGTTCCTTGTCCGCGTAAGTCACTCCGGATTTCCAAAGCAACTTTCCGCTCCCCTTCTCGAAGCACATCAACACGCGCCGGTGTTCCGCGTCGACGGCCTGCGTCACGAAAACACGATCACCCCAAATCACCGGCGTCGAGTTGCCGCGCTCCGGCAACGGCACGCGCCAGCGGACATTTTCGTTCGTCGACCAGTTCAGCGGCAGACTTCGTTCCTCGCAAACACCAGTGCCGTGCGGTCCCCGCCACGCGGGCCAGTTCGCCGCCGACAACTGGCAAATACTCGCAAGGAGTAGCGCCGCTTGAAGCCATGGAAGAAAACGCATAGGCCGCTGATACGCCAAATCCGCGCGGGAAACAAGCCTAGTCCCGCCAGAACAACGACTGCTTCGGCGCGCTGTAGCGCACCGCCATTTCGGGAGTGTCCACCGGCGCACCGCGATGAAAGGATTCAACGCCCGCGAGAGTCATCCCCGACGTGAGCAGCGTCCGCTCGACCGGGTACGGCGCGCGATTGTCCACAATCATTCGTTCGATGTGGCGAATCTGCGGATTGAAGAAGTCGGCCGTCGTTGACCCATGGGTCGGCATGGGCAAATACATTTGGCACGAAATCACCTCGTCGGTTTTGCCGTTTAATCCCGCGTAGTTGAAATCATGGATCGGCAGCATGAACAACGTGGTGCAAAAACCATCGCGATGCTCGATGAAGTATGCCCAGCCATCCGGAAATACCTTTCGTGCCCAATCGAACGACACAGCGTCGGTCGGAAAACCATCCCTGACCGGCAGATTGTGGCTGCGCGTGAGAGCAGCAACGAGCAGGCGCACGGTCGATTCGCGTTGGGCCGTGTGGTCCCACATCTTCTCTCCGCGCAACGCGAGCACACGCCGGATGCCGATCTCGCCGCCCTTGCGCCGTTCGGACATACACTGCGCCGTCTCAAGACCGTGAAAGTCGTAGCTGTCCATCCCGCCGTATCCGGCGCAGACGCTTTCGGTAAGCGGCGTGTTGTAAGGCATGTCGATGGCCGGCATGCGGCGCGTAACCGGCAGCGATGAACCCGCCATGAACTCAAAGCCAAGCCGCTTCGCATCGGCCACCATCTCGGCGCACTCGCGCCAATCGGTCGAAAGATGTTTGTCATTGAACACCGGCACGCTTCGCCCGCTCGCTTCAAAGACCTTCACGACCTCTTTGAAAAACTTGTAACGCGGATAAAGTGTCTGGCGCTTTTCGTTGCGCGGATATTTGCCGTGCTCGCCAATGATCACCACGCCGTCCACGGCGAGCCTGGACGTGCCCAGCGTGAGGGCCTCCGCTATGCTCGGATAGATCGGCACGTTGTGGCGTTTCGCCGCGGCGCGCGCGAGATCGCCCTCGGGAAATTGGTCGATGTAAAGCGAAACCAGATCGACGTCAGGCCTTCGCCACCCTCCTTCCCAGGTGTATCCAAGCAGAAAACGATCAACGAAGTGTTGCGCATGGGAATGACGCCGCACTTCGGTGCCAATGAGCGCGATCTTTTTACGGCGGCGTTCGGCGGCGCGAACCGGCACGCATGCAAACGCCGCAGCCGCAGCAGTTGAGACCAGGAACGAACGGCGCGAAAGGGGTGAGTTCATGATGATGATGATGATCGAGGGTTGGATTTATTCCAAAATAGCCAGAGCGGCACGGCGGCAATCAGCGGAAGGAAGCCAGCCAACGCGAGGCCGAGATCGAACGAACCGGTGCGGTCGGCGAGCATGCCAAAAAGTTTTTGAATTTGCGCGGGAATGAGCCACGCCGCGACACCGGCAACACCCGTGATCTTGCCCTGGTGCTCTCCAGAGATGTCCTGCGTAAAGGCGTGATACAAAGGAAACACGCCGAGCGCCCCCGCCCCTGCGAGAGACAGCACCGCGAGCAGCATCCACCCCTTGCCGAGCCACGGCACAAGCACGCACATCGCGCATAACAAACCGCACGCGGCGAACACCATCACACGGGCGTTGTGAACGGAAAGGTGTCGTCTCGCCAGCCACACCGCCAGCACCCCGGCCGCAAGACAGCCAACGTCCGTCGCAGCAAACCAGGCTGAATTGAAATAGAGCGCGTGCGTTTCGGAATAACCGCGGCCTTCCTGCAAAACCTTCGGCAGCCACGCGCGCAGGATTTGCCACGTCGTGTTGATGCAAGCAATGACGAAGAACACGATCAGCATCTGCTGGCTAAAGATCACGCGCCAAAAACTTGATGTAGCGCGGGTTTCCAACCTGCCGGTCCCACCGTCGGCGGACGCACCCCGGGGTGAAAGATCATCGGACCTCAGCAACAACAGCCACGGCACAATCCACAGCAACCCAACGGCGCCAACGACTTTGAACGGCATTCGCCAACTGCCGAGGTCAGATGTCATGAGCGCCTGCATGATGAGCGGAGTAATGATCGCGCCAAACGACGCCCCGCTTTGCAGCACACCGTTCCCCAGCGAACGCTGCCGCGCGTCCAGCAGCATTCGCGTCGTGCGAATTCCGCACGGCCAATGCCCTGCTTCGAAGAACCCCAGCAACGTGCGGCACATCAGCAGTTCGTCGTAGTCCCGCACGAAACCCGTCGCAAATCCCACTACCGACCAGAGCGCGAGCACCACCGCATACAGCCACCGCACCGACACGCGGTCAGCAAGCCAGCCAAACACCAGTGAACCGGCCGCGAACGCAAATCCAAACACGGCCTCCACGTTCCCGTATTGCGCTTGCGAGAGAGAGAATTCCCGACTGATCCGCAACGCCGCATTCGCCAGCGTCTGCCGGTCCATGTAATTGATCGCCGACGCGAGCAACAGCAACCCGCACACAATCCATTTCCATGAGGAAGCGCGAGAACTATCGGCAGTGTTAGCCATGGGGGCGGGCGCGATTATGCAGAACGACGCTCGCGCGTCAAAACCTGCAACGCAGGCGGGCTATTTTGGCTTACCGCCGGATTTCGCTCCGTCCCTCGCAACAACCCGCTCGAGAAAGCTCACCACGCCTTGCGCGAAGGTGCTGAAAAGATGCTCGCCCTTCTCAGCAGTGGCGAGGTGCGGCGAACCGATGTGACCCGGAGTCGTGCGTTCCTGAGTAATCCAGCCTTGTGCGGCGGGAGCAAAAGCCATCCCCTGCTCCACCGGCTTTGCGGCCTTGTAATCGCCAACGAGATGCGGCGCCAGACGCAGCATCATCGACGTCTCCCACTCGCACGCGTGGCCCATCTCACTCTGTTGCAATGACGGGTCAGACGGCTTCGCGCCGAGATTCCAGTAAGTCGCAAGCAGGAACAGCAGGTCGTCGCGCCCGCGATAGCGCTGGCGCAGTTCAAAGATCGCCTGTTTGCCCGGCACATCGTTGCCCCCGTGGCCATTGATGAAGACGATGCGCCGAAAACCGTGCCGGACAAAATTTTCCGCGAGTCCATTCAACAGGTCGAGGTAAGTGCGCGGCGGCGCGGACAACGTACCCGCAAAATCCAGGTGATGATCCGAATTTCCGAGCCACTGCAGCGGCGCGAACAGCACTTTGTCCCCCACGGATTCCTTCGCGCGGCGGACGATCTCCCCCAGCAAAAGGCTGTCTGTGAACACTGGCAGGTGATGTCCGTGTTGTTCCAGCGCGGCGATTGGAAACACCACGGGCGTGTCTTTGGAAAGAGCGGCCACTGCGGGCCAGGATAGTTCGATCAGATCCATGGAATGCCCTGATTATGCAGGGGGAAGGCCCATCGTCGAGAACCGAGAGGACGCCTTTTCAATTTGCGCCAGAGGCGCCGGCATGCTATATAGATAGTTGAATTATCATGTTACCCAACGCTCGGCCGGATCGTCTGTCCTTGTAACAAAAACAATGCTGAGTATGAGGATTTCTCGTGTTTTTCTGCTCGGTACGATGCTGGTGGCCGCCGTGGCCACTTCCGCCCAAACCACCACCAACCACCCCCCATTCGTCGCCATCGTCACTCCGACCAACGGCTCGGTCTTTAGAGCGCTCGACGACATCTTCCTCATGGCGCAAGCGAGCGACCGGGACGGCGACGTGGTTGAAGTCTCCTTTTTCGCAAATCAGCGATACATCGGCGGAGTGACGAACCCGCCGCCGGACCTGTCCCCGCTTCCCCCAGTCATCTCCCCGCTACCTCCATGGCGCATTCATTGGAATGACGTGGCCGCCGGAACCTACAGCTTGCAAGCTCGTGCAACCGACAAGGCCGGGACCACCGCCTGGAGTTCGGCCATTCGCATCGAAGTGCGGGACGGTGAGCCACCTCCGGTTTTGCCGCGCGTCAATGTAATAGCCACTGATCCGGAAGCGTCAGAGAGCACTATTGAATCATTCCCCAACAGCGGCCAGTTTCGCTTCACCCGCACGGGCAGCACCTCGAACGCGCTGACAGTCCATTTCACAATCGGTGGCACTGCCCAAAACGGAGTGGACCACCATCGCCTCGACGATTCAATCGTCATCCCCGCCGGGCGCGAGGCAGCGGAACTCGCAGTCTTCCCGCTCGATGACAACATCGTCGAACCTCGCGAAACAGTGATAGTGCGGATCGTCGCTCCGATCTGCGCCACGGTTGTTCCGCCGCCGCCCGGCTGTTATGCCGCAGGGGAGAACCACACCGCCACGGTCTACATCGCGGACGCGGTGAACGAACCCAACGAACCGCCGGTCGTTCGCATCGACATTCCAGTAAATGGATCGCGCTTCCCCGAAGGCGCCGACATTGGCATCCATGCCGACGCGTACGACAATTCGCGCTATCTCGATACGATCGAGTTCTTCGCCAACGGCACGAGCCTCGGCATCGAAACGAACAACCCGTACAGTCTTCGCCCCTACGCCGGCTTCTCTGTCATCTGGAGCAACGCCCCCGCGGGTGAGCATCGCCTGACTGCGGTCGCCACAGACAATTTCGGCCTGTCGGCCACTTCGGCCCCGGTGCGCATCGTTGTCGGAGGAGAGCCTCCCCCGCCTCCCACCAACAATGTCGTGACGATCGAAGCTTCCGACCCAATCGCCGTCGAGCAGAGCCCGTTCGTCGATTCCATACCGGACACCGCGACGTTCGTGATCCATCGCGGCGGCCCCACAAATATTGCGCTCGTCGTTTTTTACGACGTTG
>Ga0105340_1001011_pt1 | contig 12999 bp, 9 predicted proteins | sample EasRivMeERMLT700_FD_89676 | JGI IMG/M metagenome (GOLD analysis project Ga0105340, IMG submission 89676) | Soil microbial communities from meander-bound floodplain in the East River, Colorado, USA - East River MetaG ERMLT700 | ecosystem: Environmental > Terrestrial > Soil > Floodplain | place... | reverse complement strand
GGGGGAGCATCATCATCCCGGCCGAGGTTAAGGTAGCCAAGCTGAACTACCGTGACTTCGTCGACTACAAGTTCGAGGAGGCGGCATGAGAATCGACTGTGCTGTCCCCTGCATGGAATGGTACTGGATTCACGCCTGGCTCCGAATGTACCACCGAGAGACACCTGAGTATTCTCTGCAGCTCCTAGTTCTACACGGAGTCACCAGTTAAATGGCAACCTGGCTGGAGGATCTCCTAGATTCAACGAAAGAACTAGAGGCTCCCCAGAAGTTCTTCCTGTGGGCGGGTCTGGCCACGATCTCAGCTATCGTGAAGAACAACGTGTGGTTCGACAGGTTCGGAGCGTTCGATCTAGTGAGGGTGTATCCGAACCTGTACGTAATGACGATAGCTCCATCGGGCCACGGTAAGGGGGTGCCGGTTGCTCTGTCTAAGATGCTTGTTGACGAAGTGGGAGGAGTTAGGACTATTTCAGGACGGAACTCTATTGAGAGTATTCTCCAGCAACTCGGGAACGCACGTACAGTTCCAGGACGGAAGGGTCCTCAGATGGACAGCACAGCGTACATTATCTCCGGAGAGCTGTCTACAGCACTCGTCCGAAACCCTGATTCCCTCACCATCCTGACGGATCTGTACGACGGCCAGTACAATCCAACCTGGTCTAACACGATGAAGCACACAGGGATTGATAAACTCGAAAAACCGAATGTGACGTTACTAGGCGGTCTGAACGACACTCATTTCAACGACATGATCTCGGCTAAGGAAATTACGGGAGGGTTCATAGCCAGGTGTCAGCTCGTGGTTAGTCGAGAACGTACTGTCATCAACGACCTGCTCGACCCTCCGGAACGATCCATCGACATCAAGGGATTGGCCGTTTACCTGAAGAAACTGAAGGAACTGAGAGGCCCGTTCGCCCTGGATCCAGAGGCCAAGCTTCTCTACAGAACCTGGTACAAAACCTTCAAACCCGAACACTCACATGACAAGACCGGCTCTGCCATGCGAGTTAGGGACCACATCTGGAAGGTTGCACAAACGATAGCACTGAGTCGAGAGCCGGAACTTACGTTGCGTCGAAGTGACATCGAGACTGCAATGAGACTTTGTTTGGAGAGCACAGCAAAAGTGGAGACAATTACCGAAGGAGCCGGGCAGTCAGAAATGTCTGTTAAGCAACGTGTCTTCCTTCACGCGTTACTACAGGCACCGGGCTACCGTATATCTAGGACTACCGTCCTGAGACGTTGCCACGGAGACTTCGATGCCTTCGACTTAAAGAGACTGGAGGAGACGTTCTTCCAGGGAGGAATTATAAAGGAGCCGTACAGTGGTCGACTCGAAGGAATGAAGGATAAGGACGTGATCTACGAACTGACTCAAAGAACGATAGAGGATTACCTGAAATGAAATGGAAGGTTCTCCTTATCCGCAAAAGTGGCAACGTTACTGTCATGCACTTCGACGAGCTTCCCCATCCAGAGCTCCGGACTATGGATATGGAGAAGCCTCAGAACATCGACTGGGGAACTGCAGACGGAGAGATGCCGAAGCCTCGCGTAGACACCGTACGCTTCAAGATATACGCTAGGCTCGAACAGACGCTATTCTACGAGGAACTATGAGCAAACTAGAAGGAGACAAGCTCCACTGTTTTTCCGACGGGAATCTCTATTCAGTAGAGGAGGTCGCCTCGGGTACCACTCCGGATGGGAGACCTTACACTATCTACTGTTTCGAGTTCGCTGGAAACGCCTGGAAAGTCGACGACCTCTCCCGTATGGGTTCGATACTGAATCCGGACCCGCCCCAACGTATGCTATCGGAGCCTCAATCGACTTCATCATTGTCTCCTCAGGACCGGCTTCTCCGGCTAACGCTGCGACTGGGGCCTTCACGTATGAAGGAGCTGCTACGTCAGTTACTTCATGAGCCAGACGGCCTACTTGTGTCAAAACTGGAAGCTCTTTCCCAGTCAGAGGACGACCCCAGTAATTCCGGTTCAGAACCACGTTGAACACTCCTTGAGCCAACGGATGCAGTCTGTTCTTCACTACGTCGGAAGCACCAGAGAGGTCGCCTTGACTTATCTTGGAAATGATTTCGTAAGGCAACCGAGCCCAGTCCGCGCCGGTTCCGACCGGCTTCAGGAAACGGGTTCTACCGGAAGCAGCATGACCGATACGGGTCTGGAACTTGCGTTCCGTGGGGATATCCTCCTGCGAGAGACCCTTGCTTATCGTGTTCGTGACAACGTAGAAGAGGAAGGTGTTCTGCAGAAGGTTCTTGTAGAGTGTGAAACGGGGGTCCTTCGGATTCCTCAGCCAGTCGGTGGCTCCCTTAGCGATGTGAATGTTGGTTTCTGCCCAGTCTGGTGCGTTGAACGCGATCCGGAGAGCCGTCCGGAATACTGGATCCCCCTTGAGACCCGCGTCACCCTCCCAGTTTATACCTCCGAGGAGATGATTACCGTTCTTCGCGGCTATAGCGGTTGCTTCCTTGGGTTCTACCCCACGAGCAAGCAACCTCTTTTCTTCCGCCTGCATGAACTTAAGTTTCCAGGCAGGTAGGGCACGTTGGAACAGAGGGTCCTCAAAAATCAGCTCGTGTATCTTACGAAGGGCGGCATAGTTCCGCGTGGCAGTGCTTTTCCGGGAGTCACGCGCCTCACGTACAGATTCCCAGAATCCCTTCTGCTGCTTAGGAACCGTCTCGCCTTCAACAATACGGAATGGGTGGTCCTCGAGGTTGAATGTCCCGCCAGCTTCCTGGAACCGGGCAATGTCCTTCAGATTCTCATCCAGGAATCGGGCTTCTGCTTTGCCACTCCTGAGGAGTTTAAACGGTACTTTAGCGGCTTCACCCAGAGCTGCCAATGGCGAACCCTTAGCAGCAGCGAGACGCATCGCGGTATTGAAACCGTGCGCGTTGAACAACGTGTTTGGAATTCCGGCAGACATCACTACGTTCTTCACGTCTGTGGAAACCTGGGCAACCTTTTGCAGGAAATCTCTCGTCGGAGAGCTAATCGGCGAGTCGAGGTACCTGTTGAGGCGTTCCGCGACCATCGGTGGCGCGGCCCAGACCTGGATGTGTTCGTGCTTCCCAATCGTGTACCGATGGAATGGGAAGTTACGAATTGGAATCCAGTCCTGCGGAGCCTTGTTGATTGGTTTAATGAGTTTACCGGCTCGAAGAAGGTTGTACAGTCCCTTGTCCGCAATCAGCTTCTTGTGTTGTCTTACGCGTTCAGCGATAATGTCGACCGGATTGTCGTACTTCGGAGTAAGCCCAGCTTTGATACCCTCCTTGTACGTGTCGTAGATTCTCTCATTCACGAACGACGGGCGAATCCCCAACCTTCGGTAGGTCCGACGAACCGTCTCAGGACTTTCTTTCCAGAGATGGTACATGTAGTTCGAACGTTCCTTGATCGGAACTCCGTATCGCTGTTCCTCTGCGAGAAGCTTGTCGAATAGAGTCTTGACTCGTTCCCATCCCGCAGGTTTCAGACCGTCCTCAAACTTGGCGATCCAGTCCATCCCCTCGCCAGCCAGGTCTTTGAACTCAAACCTCGCATCTCTACCGTGAGTCAGAGCAGCACGCTGCAGATTGATCCACTCCTTGATACCGTGTCCAGGTAGCTTGGAGAAGTCGATCTTCGGAGGTACATCTGTTGGTCTGAACGGAGGGCCGGAAGGAGGAGTTACTGGGGGCTCTCCACCGATTGGAGGTTGCGGACCGCCTCCACCAGCCCCTCCACCTCCGGGAACTCCTCCGGGTGGAATCCCTCCTCCTCCATTACCCGGACGGCGGCCTTCAGGTGGGACGGGTCGTGGAGGGCGGACCGGAGGAACAAAAGGAGGAGCCTCCGTAGATCTTCTCGAGATTTCCCTTGCTTCGGTGAAGAGACGTCGCCAGGATTCAAGATGAGGCCTCGCTTCCTCAATGAGGGAATCCAGCTCCCCTCCCTTATACGCGTCGATCGCACCGCGCATGACCGTGTACATACGGTGGTCACCGTGCTGCAGGCTGCTCTCGGTTTGTGGACCTTCCGTGAAAGACTTGAGGTAGTTCTGTCTCTCGAAGTCGTATACGCCGCGCTCCCCAGCGTCCACCAATGGATGGCTTACGCCGGCAGAATGGACCAATTCGTGAGCATTTGTCCAAATCATTCTACGGAGCAGCTCTTCTCCGAGCTTCTGGGTATCCTGTCCGATGTACTCTCCCCACTGTGGATACTTCGTCAGATCCTTAACGAGGTCACTCATGAACGGTAGAACGTTGACGTCGTGACCCTGAGACTCCACCTTGAATCGTAGGGAAGGGTTACTACGATCCCCTCCGAAGGAATGGATCTTCCGCATCCAGTTCGAGGCGTACTTGTCAGGTCCGAAGTGAGCACCGAGGAACGGAGTGTTTGCTACGCTCTGTGCCTGGCCAGTCACTACGTCGGTGGGAGGGAGTACACTCTTGTCCAGGCCGAGGATCTTCTTCTTGTTGACTTCGGATACCCGCTTGTACCACTCGGTGAACGTCTTCCACGCCGGTTGAGTGTTAACGTACTGCTCCGCTACCTTCCAGGGAATCGGAGGTTGAGGATTACGACGACCTCGGGTGGTTACATTGACAGGAGCTTCCGGCTCGGTAGGGGACCTCGTTATCCTTGGGTCGTTGGGATCGAACGTTCCTCTGTTACCAGTGGCTGACTTGATCTGCTCAGGATCGAAGACAACGTAGGAAGGATTGTCCCAAAGCTCGTTGGACCGCTTTGCTTGTTCAGTACCTTCGTACCTGTTCTTGTAGATGATACCGTCGTAGCCCTTGCTCTTGAAGAAGTCGGCTAGAACCTTGTGCTGACCATCCGTACTGTTGGCCTCGTACAGACCTTTTCGAAGACCCTCGTACTCCGGGGTGGTGACATATTTTCGGTTATGTAGCTCAGCCAGGAGCGAGTAAGGACCGTCAACAATGTCGGCCGGGATAATTAACGGTCTCTCCATTTTGAGGTAAACTGGAAAGATCCGGTTGGGCTTGAGATCATCTGGCCACGTACGTCGCATCGGGTCCAAAGTATTGTCCAAACGATCCTTTGCTTGCTCCGGGTTGCCAAAGTGGAATCCGAATGCCTGGTTCTTGGCTGGGTCAAATCTCTCGAAAGTTGGCTTGACATCCGTTCCATGATAGACGACGAGGGGCTTTCCGGTCTCTCGATTAACTACCTTGGACTGGCCGAACCAGTTCTTGAAATTGGCTTCACGTTCCGGAGTGCCAGGTGCGAAGGTTCCCTTCTCGACAGGAGGAGGGTCCAGCTGCCATCGAGCCTTCGGTGTACCGCTGCTGTAATGCCATACCAGAGTTCCATCCTCGTGCACCTCGTCGGGCATCCCGTACAGTCTCCCCAGACGAGCCTTTTCCTCACGTCCGTAGAGAGTAGGAACGTCGGGAGAGTTGTACTCCTGCGGTTCAACTGCGGACTTCTCTGGAACCGTAGCATCCATGTGGTCCCCGAGACTGTCCAGGGTGTCCGACATGGTCGGATTGATTTTGTGCTTGAAAGACTGACGAAGGGCTTCCTGAACTTCCTCCGGATGAAAACCGTATTCCTTTTCCTGACTATCAGCCCACTCCTTGGTGTCCTTGACGAAGTCGTCCCAGTTGTCAGGACGTACGTGCTTAGTTTCCGAGTACACCGGCTTGAACTGCGGTTCATCCGGTGGAGCGAATGGAGTCTCTACTGGATTCAGGACCTCCGACTTCGGAAGTTCGAACGGCCTCTCCACCGCCTTAAAAGGAGTTTCGACTGGAGGAGGACGGACTGGATGAGGAGCGATAGACCCAGCAAAACCAGCAAGAGCTGGAGCGACAGCAGCCATACCCATAGCAGCACGAGGGTAGTCACCCTCACCGACTCCAGCACCGATTTCACTAGATCCCTCGATAAAAGGTTGTACGCTGGCAGCAGCCATAGCGGCCCTGCCGATCCTGCTATGGGGAGAAATTGCGAGAGCAATGTTCAGAGGATCTTCGACCTGCTCTCCAACCTGATGTGTGAGTTCCTTCAGGAATCCAGAGGCACCGGCTACCCAGGGCGAAGACACTTCTTCTGGTTCAGGTAGCTTCGAGGCCATCCAGTTCGAGTACTTGACACCCGCACCGACCGGGGTGTACTCGTGAATGCCTCGCTTAGTTTGTTCGCGGGCCGAACTTAAGAGATCAGCCAGCTGGTCATACCAGGAGAGAGCCATTTACTCCTCCGGCGGTACTCCGAATCCCGAACGGTCGTAGGGGTCCACCATCTTGCTCGTGTACTGACCGGCCTGCTCGTTGATCTTCTTGAGCACTTCCTCGCGTTCCTTCTGCTCCTCCTCGGAGAACTTACGGTTCAGGATGGGCCTGTTCACTTCGACTTCCAGCCAGTAGACCGGTCCCTGCTTGGTCATCTCTCGGTGAACGTACTTCCGGACACGAGGATCGGAACCGTACATTTCCTCGGCAGCGTTCTGCCAGGCCTGGTTCTGTTGCTGGACAGGGATCGGCTTCTGTGCTCCAGTCTTGCGGGCTGCAGCCGTACCGTACTTGTCCGCTCGTTCCGTTGCAGCCTTGCCCATCGTGTCGTGGTATTTCTCCATCGACGAGACTTGCCGCTCGTTCAACTGACGGTCCTTGATCGCGTCGCTGTACCGAGCAACCTGTCCGAGGGTTTCCCCTTTCTGATGATGAGCAGCAACAGCCTGGTCGTATCCTCGATGGAGCAACCGCTGGCTCGTCTCCACTCCAGCCATCGGATTGTCCGCACCTCCGGAGATCAATCCTCCGATCAGTCCAGCACCGAGCTTCTGTTTCCAGTTCGGCTTGTAGTCTGCCGGATTCGGAGTTCGGTTGAGATGGTCCATCAGCATCTTGATGGGATCGTAGTCCGTCCCGGCTGGACGCATCGCACGGTCTGCCATCATCGGACCCGCTGGTGAATCCGGTGTCGGCGGAGGTGGAGTGGGCATCCCGAGGATGTTTGTTTCCGGTCTGGAGAAATCCGTCGGTTCGGGAGTTGCCGAAGGAGTTGGAACCCCTGCCTGAACGGGTGCCGGGCCGGAGAACGCTTTCAGCGCGTCTCGACCCATACCTGCCGCACGATCCATGAAAGGACCTGCTGCACGTCCCAGGCCGGACAAACCTTCGTCACGCGCGTTCATGATCTTGTCCCACATGCCAGGACCAGCTGGCATTGGGTTTGCAGCAGGAGGCGGAGGAGGCATGGGTTGAGGCATGGGTGCTCTGGGACTCGGGGCTCCCATCGGAGGCGGACCACCTGTCGGAGGACCAGAGGCCATCATTGGCATTGCCGACATACGTGGAGTTACTCTCCCAGGAGGAGGTGCTCCCACGCCCATTCCCAGGTCAACCGGCGGCTGGAACGGTGTCGGATCCTGAGACGGTGGCGCCGGCCCGAGGATTTTCTCCAGATACGACAGCGTCTCCGGAGGGAACGGCTTCCCAGCTTCGACATTGCCGGGTCCGAAGTTGTAGGCTCCGAGTGCCTTCCTCTGGTCACCTCCGAACCTCTTCATCATTTCGGAGAGGTACCGGGTTCCTCCGTGGATGTTCTGCTCAGGATCCATCGGGTTGGTGACACCCATGTCCTTCTGGGCATCCGGCATCAGCTGCATCAGACCTTGCGCACCCCTCGGAGATACAGCGTCAGGTCTCCCCGAAGACTCCGCCTGGATCATCTTCATGATCAGTTCGGGGTCAACTCCGTACTTCGCAGCAGCCGCTTGAATGATCGCATCGAATGGGCTTGCCATGTCATTCTCCTATGTAACGGCCACTGCTGTCGTAGATCCCGCCACCGAATCCGCTGAATCCGGGAAGAGGCTGTATGGATCCCCTGCTGCTGTTGACTGGGTTACCACGAACGTCGTAGCTTTCCGACCCAGCCGTTCTGCCACTTCCTGTATAGGAGGTGTTATCTCCGCTGGCGATGGCGGCTGCTGGCTTCGCCATCCAGGGGAACCAGGCACTCGCCACAGTTCCAGCAATCGCCATGAGTCTCCTATTCCGGTCGAACCAGTTGCCGTTCGGAGTGTACTGGGCCAGCATGTCCAGATAGGTCTGCGACGATCTGTCTTGCTGTCCGAGCCCGTTGGCCAGCAACTGTTCGTACATGTTGACTTCGCCAGGTGCGTCGGAATACAGCTGTTCCAGTCCCTGCATGCCCTGGAGCTGCAGAGTCTTGTTCCCCTGCTCGTACTGAGCGCCCATTCCACGACCCTGGAGAATCGCGCTGACCACGGACTTCTCCGCGTCCGAGAGCGAGGAGGCTCCCCACTGACGTCCTTGAGTTACCCTGTCGAGGATGTCGGCTTCTGTGGAGGTAGCCTGTTGCTGAGCACCTTGCGATCTGTCCCGGGCCAGTTTCGCCATCTGCGCGTCGTAACCGGGATCTCCTCCGGATCGAACGGCAGCTCGGCCTACCTCGTCTCGGAGGCTATCGTAGAATGACCCCATTGACGCGGTGCCTCTGGAGCGATAAACGGACTTATCATCCTCAGACAACCCGCCGGTCTTGGCGTACTCATCGAAGACACCGTTCCCCCGCATCCTCGAAATGTTCTCCGAGGACGGCTCGAAATCACTCCTGCTGTACATCGGGTTCGAGAAACCCGAGAGGAACTTGGTGTAGTAGTCCCTCGTCTGATCATAGACACCTGTGGCGCGCTTCCTCGCATCGTCAATCAGCGGATTGAATCGAGCGTTGTAATCGTTCCAACGCTGCTTGGAAGCGTCGTAGTCCCCGAACATGTTCTTCGAGACTGTCTTGGACTCTTTGGTCCGTCCCACTTGGCACCTACCTTAGCGTTAGAGATAGCGCTTTTTCCGATATTGTCTTGAAGCCGTACATCTCGAGGAACTTGGCGAAGCGCTCGTCCTTCGTGAACGTGTGGAGTTCCGCGATACTCAGCTGCCGACAAGCATCCGTGGCCATGTTCAAGAGGGACCGTATTGCTTTGACTCTGGCAAATTCGGTAGTCTCCGGCCGAACTACGAGGACCGCCTCGGCAAAGACATTGAGAGCACCGTAGGCGATGAGTTCGTCGTCCTTCAGAACAGAGATGGACCCGAGTGTGTTCAGTGAAGGACGTACCTCCTCCACCCTATCCGGAGCTATCTTACGAAGCTCCACGATATCTTCGGCCGTTGCTGGTCTGACGGTCAATAGCCGAACCCACTCGCGCTACCGGACTCACTGTACAGCTTGCCGGGCTTCGGACTTCTCGACCTCGGCTTGCCCATTCCTGTTGGAGCCTTCGGAGCCGACGGTCTGCTGGGCTGGTTTGCCGTGAGACCGAATCCACTGACTGAGGGATCCGTTGAGCCTCCCAACAGAGGGTTACCCATCCCGGAGATCTGGTTCGTGATTGCCTGGGTATTGGGCTGTGAAGGCAAAGTAGCGCGGAGCGCACCTGTTCCTGCCTGATGAGGTGCGCCCATCGGTGGATCGGGTCGAATTCCGCTTATTTGTGTCATGGTCGGGCTGTCCGGGTAGATTGCTCCGCTGTTGTTCGGAGTCAAGGTCCACCCTTTCGGAGTCGCGTACATCAATCGTCTGCCGAGGTTCTTGTAGCCGTGGTTGAGCGCGTCCGATAGGTTGCCGGCCCAGGGATTCCACTGGTTCTGGTCGAACTCCTTCCGAGTGTGGATGGAACCGTCCGGGTACTGAACCCACCAATCGAACACACCGCTGGCCGCCGAAGCTGGCGTACCGTTTCCAGCTGTGCTGCTTCCAAGTGGAGCAGCCTCGGTGACGCCCGCTGGGTTGCTGGATACCTGAGGAGTCGCTACTGCGCCGGGAACCTGGCTCTGTGTATTGGTTACCGGAGAGTCCCCGAACGTCCGCAGGCTGTTGCCCCTCGAGTACGCGAGCCATGCGTTGTAGGCATTGTCCGTGCCGAACTTGTCGATGAAGGACGCGTTGGCCGGGTTCTCCTTCCAGTTCCAGAAATCGTTGGCTCTGCCAACCTCGTCCCCGCTCATGTCTTCCCACTCACCGGGGCCGGTTCCCTCCGGGTAGTCCGCGTTCTTGTGGGGGAATGAACGCTTCTTCCTTCCAGCCAGGTCGTACTCCATCAGGGAGTTCGCCCCTGGAAAGAGCGAATTGTTGGCGTGGGTCGAGGCCAGCAGGCTCTTGGGGAACGTCTCCCCTGCCTGTTCCACCATCTTCTTGACGTCCTCGATTCGCCAGCCCTGCATCATCATTCGCTCGGCGAACTCCTGGTAGATTCCGACCCACTTGGCCATGTTCATACCTTCACCGTGGTTGGTGATCGGTACAGGCCATCCGTCGCCGCCTGGCATAGGACCTCCTAAGAAAGACGATGGGCCCAGAATTCGGAACTGTAACCTTGAACGTTAGCCACGTTGATTGGTCCGCCGGTGTCCTGAAACGCAGTCAGCTCGAAGTAGTCACCGATCACGCACTGCCAGAGAGTAGCAACGCTGAGGAACACGACTGCTCCCGCGAGTGGTCCACTTGTCTGGAATCCAATGGAGAGAGCCCCGTTGAATTTCACACCCGCGATACGAAGAGCACCCCCCGCTGCAGGTTCGAACTGAACATGGCCACCGATCACGTACAGACCCTCGTGTTGGATCGTTAACCTGGTGTTGTTGACTGCAATATCGTGCATGTCATCGGTGTCAAATCTCTCGAGATCGAAGGGGATCGGAGTATGCACTCCGGTCGGTACAGCAAAAACAGCGTTCTTGTACACCCGAGCCGCCATACTGTCTGCTGAGCGCAGAAGTAGGTTGTTCCGATCCTCTGCGAAGCGAATCGCTTTGACTTGAAGAATCTCAGGGAGTATGTTTAGGCTCTTATTCCTTTGGTATCCGTATCCTTTTCGGTCCGGAGTTAGGACACGAGGCTCCTTGTCGTCCATCACGAATGAACGATTCAGACGATCGAGTGCTCGAGAGATCTCCTGGAAGAACACCAGCTTCTTCGGGTCCTTCTCTTCGAAGTCGTGGAGTAGAGCTTCAATCGAGATCACGCGGGCACCTCTTCGGCAAGGACCGTACCGTAGAGGGTGATGTTCTCGATTCGATGTCCACCACCACTGGGCCCGGGCGGTACAGCACCTACTGTACCAGAAAGCTCGATCCTCAATCTCTCAGCCGAGACGTTGAATTTGGTGATCTCGGTTACAGGCACTATATCCTGCACGTCCGTAGGACTTGAGACGAAGGTAAGATTGGGTATGTTGGTCCAAACACCAGTTTCGACGTTTTGAATTCTGCCAAGGATGGGCCACGGGGTAGAGACTGGTGTCTTGTAAATACCAGCTCGGCAGGACAATGCTTCCGCTGCAGTGGTTCCACCTTCGTTGTCGAATCCAAGGGAACCACTCCTGAACTTCCAGGGAATACCGACTGCGCTCGAGAAAGGTAGATCGTCACGCTCTGGAAATGCAGTACGTTTGAACGAAATGAGGCTAGGCACTGTCTGCGCCGCATTGCCAAATCCGAGAACAAGAGAAGGCAAACGATTGTCCGCGGGTACCTGAGCCATGCACTGAAGCATGTATTTGTAGGACCAACTCACCCACCGAGTCGCCTGCCAGTCGAGACCACGAGAGTAGTCTCCAACAAAAATCTGATCGTTGGCGTAGTTGTTGAGTTCACTCGTAGTTACAGGACAGAACACGTAGATAAGCTTGTTGATGTCATCCACGACGATCGACCAGTCACTCAGAGACACTATACCAACAATGCTCGAGCCAGCGAGTTCCACCTGATCGAAGAATTTCCCTCCGATCTTGTAGCTGATAGGAATGTCGTGGTATGCTCCATCAAAGATGTAGATTCCTGCCTGGTTCAAGATGAGAAGGATCTTCGACCCGCCGACCGCACCTGTTGCTACTTTGGCTACTCCCAGCGTGAAACAGCCCAAGGCTGAGTGGATATTGGCCACCGGCCATCGAGTGGGGCTCTCTCCGGTATCCGACGTCGCAAATGAAGCCGTGGATTTGAAGACGTACAGAACTCCGTTCAGCTCAGCACAAGCCTGTGTTTCGACGTTGCTGTCTCTCGGATACTGTTTGAGGTAACCTTCCGTTGCGAGGAAAGTTTCCACATCCGCGGGTTCACTGAGTCGGACTGGATTGGTGCTCGCTCCTCCGACGTGCACAGCACGGCTCTTGTAAAGGCACATGCTATTTGCTCGAGGCAGTTCCTCAACGAGATCCTTCAAGTAATCCGCCGAGGAAACGAGCTCCGTATCGAATTTGTTGATGGCGTTCAGACCAGCCAGAGCCACCGTCGTATTGTCCGCAATCCTGAGAGCGAAGAACAGTTCTGGATTCCCGAGGTTCCCATCCCAGTTCTTCAAGACTCGACTCATCAGGATGTGACGTGCCACGGTCCCCGCGGGGCCGGTGGGAATTACTGTCAGGTCCGTACACTTCTTCACAGCAGGAGAAGTCAGGGAGACGTACAGATTCGGCTTCGTGATGTATCCGGTCGCTGTTTCGTAAGACACTGCATAAATGTGCTGCCCCGGCTCCACGTTACCTACGGTCGCTGATACAGCAACAGTGAATGTACCGAGAGGTTTCACACCTGCCGCGGCTCGAACTGCGGCCCCCGTTGTTGCGTCATATACCCACACTGACGCGGGTCCAACTACGGGTGTTCCACTGAAGTAGATACGAGTTCCGTGCACCAAAACGCAGATGTCGCTACCCGCGGCCAGAGTGAAAATCGGAGTTACGTTGTCCTGGTCCTTCCAGACCTTGCCATCAAAACCAAGAATCAGGAAGTTGACCGGAAATGTAGCCGATGTGAGACCGATACCAACAATTCGCTTGGTACCTGCAGTACCGAAGTTGTTCGGATTGCTGCCCGGCATTGGAGATCGTGCGTAGAACGCGGGACGGGGCCAGAGATGTCCAATGGCCGTGATGATCAAGTTGGAGCACACCTCGGCTCCGTTC
>Ga0105340_1001010_pt1 | contig 13003 bp, 7 predicted proteins | sample EasRivMeERMLT700_FD_89676 | JGI IMG/M metagenome (GOLD analysis project Ga0105340, IMG submission 89676) | Soil microbial communities from meander-bound floodplain in the East River, Colorado, USA - East River MetaG ERMLT700 | ecosystem: Environmental > Terrestrial > Soil > Floodplain | place... | reverse complement strand
TCACGGCGAAGCCGTACTATGCGTCAAATCATGAAGCAGACTATCTGTTAGGCGGCAACAAGCACATGAGCAATACGACACTACAGGCTTTTAAGATAATTACCTCGCTCTCACTGCTGTTTTGGGCGGTCCAGACGCACGGGGATATCATCGTCGCAGATTCAACGACCGAATATGCTGGTATGCAAGGCAGCAACAATTGGTACTACGGATACTGGCAGAAGACAGGAGATGCTGATGGCGTTTACGACGCCGAGAGAGAGTTCGTGCCGATGCCAAGATACGGTGCGATTCAGTTTCAAGGGAGTCTCGCATGGGATATCAGCGGCAATTACTGGACGGGTCTTACTGCCAATGGCGGGCATCCAAACGGCGTGGTCACGTCTGGAGGCCGGTCTCCCGTTGAGCAGTGGGCCATCCGGAGATGGGTGAGTCCAGTTGCAGGTGGTATTATCGTCACAGGGCTGCTTGCCAAGTTCAACACTGCTGGTGGAGATGGGATTGTGGGGAACATTCTCGTTGATGGCACGTCGGTCTTCACAAGGCAGATCGGTGGGACTGATGGAGTCGGCATTAGGTATTCAGTCGAAACCGCAGTCAACGTTGGTTCAGTGGTGGAATTCATCATTACTCCTGGCCCTGCAGCGAATGATCAGATTGATGGAACTCGCTTTTCGGGCACAATCATCTTAAAAGAGCCGGTGCCGAGTCCGTTGCGTTTGAGTCCTCTGGAGCGACTGTCAGCGAGTAGCATCAGAATCGCTATCACGAATCGGCCCAACACCGTGTTCCTGTTCCAGGCGTCAAGCAATCTCGCGAATTGGGTCACGGTAGCCACGAACACGCTTCCAGTTCCGATCGCCAGATACGTGGACACAAACGTCTTGTCATCGAGTTCGCGCTTTTATCGAGTGGAGGCGAAGAGCCCGTGACGCCGCCTAACCCCGCGCCGCGGCGAATGGCGGCGTGCCGTCGTGTTTGCCAATCGGCGCATCTCGGATAACTTCGGGCCGCCGCTAGTGCGCCGCCTGCGCGATCACTGCGATTGCTTCTTCTTTGAGCAGGGCAAGTGATCTAAATGCCGGGAGCTGATTTACGGGCGCTGGCGCTTTTCCTCAAAAGCTTGAAAAGAACTGCACTTTGAGGTTTAATACCGCTCAAGGCTCCTCATGTGTCATAGCACCACGCGAGTTCAACAGCCATTCCCGGGCGTTCGCGCCGTGCGCACTTTCTTTGGACGATTGCTCATTTTCTTCCTTTGCGGATGTGTTGTTTCAACGCTCGAGGGTAGTGCTCTGGAGCATTGGCACAAACGCTCTCACGTACCGCCCGGTGGTGATCTTTACGCCGTGACGTATGGCGGCGGTGCTTACGTCGCGGTTGGGCAAGGCATCGCAACTTCGCCCGATGGACTCATCTGGACTGACCGAAGCCTCGACATCATCAATTATTATCGTTCGATCATCTATTTTCGAGATCAGTTCATCATCGCGGGCTGGACCTCCCCGGATGGCACACAATGGACGCAACCAGACGCCCCTGTTCCGACTGGAGGAATCGCCTACGGCAATGGGCTTTTTGTCACCATAAATTGGGAAGGAGGTGTCGCGACGTCATCCGATGGCATCAACTGGACCTCGCAGGATCCCGGGGCCGGCAATTCACTTGGAAGCATTTGTTTTGGAAACGGAACGTTTGTGGGCACAGGACCATCCGGAGCCGTGCTCGTCTCCACCAATGGCACCAATTGGTCCGCTCACGGCGTTCCAACTGCGTCCCGTTTGCTTGGGCTGGCCTTTGGCAGCGGAATGTTCGTGGTTGCAGGAGAGTCTGGCAGCTATGCCAACCAGATTTGGACCTCGGTCAACGGAAGAAATTGGCGCTCCATAACTCATCCTGGGCGGGACGGACTTTTGAGCATCGCCTTTGGCGAGGGTACGTTTGTCTGCGTCGGTGATACTGGCTCTGTCCTAAGCTCAACCAACGGAAACGATTGGTATGACGTTTCTCTTCCGATCCGCTATGATCTCCATGCGGTCGCTCACGGGACGAACGGATTTGTTGCTGTTGGTTCCGATGGAACGACTCTTTATTCCAGGGATGGTTTTCAGTGGGAGAAGATCAATTCCGCCCCGGTCACCGAAGTAAATGCCGTGGCCTATGGCAATGGTTTGTTTGTAGCCGTTGGGAAGGACAGCCCTTTGCACATCTCTACGAACGGTGTCCACTGGTTTGAAAATCCTGTTTCAAGCGATTTGCTGTTCGACGTCACCTTTGGAGGTGGCCGGTTTGTGGCTGTGGGAGAGGATTCATTGTTTACGTCCGTTGATGGCAAGCAATGGACCAGCCATTTCGAACAACCCTGGGGAGAACTCATGTCGGTCGCTTATGGAGGTGGAACCTATGTTGCCCTGGGCGAGGTCGGTCGCACTTCTTTCGATGGCACGAATTGGATCAACTTCGACATTCCAGGAGACATCAATGTCAATTCCGTGACGTTCGGGAATGGCCTGTTTGTGGCCGGCGGCGGAAATGTGGGCGGGGCGCTCACATCAACCAATGGAACTAATTGGACCGAAGTCGACACTGGTCTGGCCGGGGACATCAAAGACCTGGCCTACGGCAACGGGCGTTTTGTGGCCGTTTGCGGTTTGCGCGGCATTATGCATTCTCAGGATGGCATTCACTGGATCGATGTTGATCTGGGCAACAACTCCAATTGGCTCGCATGCGTAACATTCGCGTGGGGAACTTTTGTGGTGGGGGGCGATGGCGGAGTCATCCTCACGTCGACCAACGCGGAGTCGTGGACTCGAATCAATTCAGGAACTTCGGCGTTCTTCACAACCATTGCTTACGGGAGCAACTCGTTCATAGCAGTTGCTAATGGAATTCGGCAGTCGGATCCCTGGCCGGACGCTCCGCGTCTGGAAGCGACTTTCAGTTTCGGCTTCAATTCTCCTGCGCAGCTTAAACTCACTGGCGATGTGGGACGGTCATACCAAATCGAGGCGGGACCTCAACTCCACGGATCATGGCAACCGCTAATCTCGTTGCCAGTCACGACGAACCCTGTTTATTGGACCGACCCGCAATCCACCAACCTCCAAAAGCGCTTCTACCGGGCAGTTCTTCTACACTGAAAAGGATTTGCTGCCGCGAAAGCCATGGTCTCGTAGAAGAGGTCGGGACGGGGGAGCGGTCCCAAGTATCACTCAGAGCTGCCCGGTTTTTCTCGGAGAATTTCGGCCGCCCTTGGTGCGCCGCCTGCGCGATCACTGCGATTGCTACGTGTTTGAACACTCTTTCCGAACAGCTTGCGGGATTGTAAGTTGAATTAAGGCTGCTCCTGGTTTACGTGTGATTCCTCTTGGGTTGAATTCCATGACGTTAAGTCCCAGTAGATCCCCTGCGTACCGACGATGTGCCGTCGGGCGTCGTATATGGCAATTTTGATAACCTGTACCAAGTGGCCCGTAGGATGCGTTTCCGTGACTCGCAGCGTCTCGCCAGTTTTGAGAACATAGGCATCATCGCGTCGATATTTCTCTGCCAGCTCAGCAGAAAACAGATCAAAGTCGGTTTTGCTCATCAGTTCCTCGCGTGTTTTTCGCAAAGCTTTGCAAAACCATCCGTTAGCAAAAGTAAACCGGCCTTGCGCGTCTTTCCGCCACACGTAGATGGGGATGGTCTCGACGAGCGAATGATAAAGCCCCTCCGACTCCCGTAGCGCCTCTTCGGTCCGTTTCCAGGCTGTCACGTCCCACAGAACTCCTTGCGTGCCCACAATCTCGTCATTCGAATCACGAACTGGGATTTTGATCACTTCCACAAATCGGGGCACTTTCTCGTCAGCCATCCTTTCTTCCGTAAGACGCAAGGTTTCTCCGGTCTTGATGACGTGAATGTCGTCGCGCCTGATTTTGTCGGCTAGCGATGGAAAAAAGTCGTGGTCGGTTTTCCCGATCATGTCCTCGGGCCGGAGGCCGACGCCCTCGGAAAGCCCTTTGCTCACAAAAGTAAATCGGCTGTCTAAGTCCTTCCGCCAAACCCAAAGCGGAATGCTTTCAACGAGCGAGTGATAAAGAGCTTGGGAAACGCGGAGGGCATCTTCGGCTTTCTTACGTTGCACTTCCTGCCACTGTTCCACTTCCCGCGCCAGATCATTGGCAGACGCGAAGCGCTCGGTCGGCTTCTTCGCCATTGCCCGAAGGCAAGCAGCTTGCAAGGTAAGTGGCACTTCGGTCCAAAATTGCTGAGGAGCGATCGGCTCTTCTGATGCCACTTTCCCCAGCACCTCCTCGACAGTGGCACCGCCAAACGGGGACCGTCCTGTGAGAACCTGGTAGAGCATCGCACCGAGGCCGTACACGTCGGTGCGTTGGTCGATTGAGCCCAACCTCCCGGCTGCCTGTTCGGGCGCCATGTAAGCGGGCGTGCCGAGTGTGTCTCCTTGCATAGTGAGCGCGGCGTGGCCCAACGGATGGTAATCCATTCTTACTGGTGTTTCGATCTCCTCATCGACCTGGCCGACGAGTTTCGCCAGACCCCAATCCAGCACTACGACCTCACCAAAATCGCCCACAATCACGTTCTCGCCTTTAAGATCGCGGTGAATCACGCCGCGCGAGTGCGCATAGGCAAGGGTCTTGCAAACAACGGCGAAAGCATTTAACAGGGTCGAGAATTCAAGCGAGTTGGCCTGTCCGGTTTGCCGTTTTTCGTGGTACGCTGTGGCGGCGTCACTCAAGGTGCGCCCCCTGACAAAGCGCATAGTATAGAATGGCTGCCCTGTTTCTGGCCGCCGCGCCAGCTCGTACACCGGCACGATACCCGGGTGCTCCAACTGGCCGGTGATGTGTGCTTCCCGAAGAAAGCGAGCGCAGAGCACGGCGTTGTCCGCCTGCTCAGGCCGCAGTTCCTTCAATGCCACATTGCGGCCCATCTGGCCGTCGTGGGCCAGCCAAACCTGGCCAATCCCGCCGGTCGCGTGCAAGGAATCCATCACGTAGCGGTCCTTACTTTTGAAGACAGGCGGAACTCCCGTGACTGAAAGTGCGGAACTCTCCGCTTTGGGTGGCACAGCGAGCGAGCGCCGGATCGTGTCATGGCGCAACAACGTCACTGAATGTTCAACCTCATGAGCAACTGTGGCCAGGCTGGCCCTGGCACTGCCCGCATGCTGTTCGAGTTTGCGTTGTACCAAATAGTCGAGGTGTGCGCGGTCACTGGCTTTAATCCAGGCTCGCGCCACCAACAGGTCCAAAAAGGATCCGTCGCGGCGCTCTTCCCACGCGGCACAAGCGTCGATAAATTGTGTGAACTGCTGCGAATCGATCAGGCCTGCCTGAAGGGCAACGACGCCGTACAAGAAACTGAGATCAGCATGCATCGGGTCAAAACAAGGCTACTACCCGGTTTTTCTCGGTCCTACCGGCTTTAAGCTTGGCTTGTGACGAATCTTAGTGTTTCGGGTAAAGGGTCAATGTGAGAAAAGTGCTTTTATTCGCGAGGAAAGCGCAGACCCCTTGAGGATGGGTGGGAGGTCTGAATTCTTTACAGAAGCTTCCGGACGGCTCGCCTCGTTCGGCCATGAATAACTTTGGAAATCAGAAGCGCTGTCCCCTTTCCGAAAGCCAATGAATCGTTCCATAAACAGAGCGTTCGATCTCTGCGCCGTCGGCCCAGGTGCGGGCTACTTCACGGTCAACTCATGGTCGTTCAGCACTTAGAAATTGAATTCCACTTGCGCCCAGACTTTATCCACGTCGAAGGCAACGGGGGCATCCTTGCCGTCGTAGTGCGCGTACTTCGCGGTGACGGCCCAGTATTTGCCAAACTTTTTCGACGCGCTGAAGTCGATCTCGTGTCCGAAGTCCGCGCCGCCGCTGTCCGCTTCGAAACTGTGATAGACGGCCCGCACGGGGACGTCGTACGGCAGCGTGACCTGGATGTATCCGTAGACGTCACGCAAGCCCTGTGGGGGAATGGTGGTGAAGACGTTCGCCCAGCCATTAAATGGGTGTAGTGTCGCCAGCGGAGTGCGGAAGGAAACGCGGCTTGTGGTAACAACCGCATTGTCGTCGTTGTCCGAGCCGAGCACCTCGTATCCAGCGCCGAAGGAGACGGGGAGGATCGTGGCGCCGGCCTCCACATTATAATACTCGGCGCCGTAGTTGAGCGGGCTCTCCGCGTAATCGGTCTGGTAAGCGAACTCCCCGCGATAACCGATTGAAATTTTCTCCCCGACTGGCGCACTTCCGGCGATGAAACCGCCGTAAGTCGCGCATGAATCTGCCGTGCCGGCCGCGTTCTCCAGGTCGAGCAAATAGGTGTAGCCCACGATGCGCGCATATTTCCATCCGGACCACGAAACATTCACGAGGTGGGAATCGGAATCGAAGTCGCGATTGGCCGGGGGCAATCCGTCCACATCGCCGAAGACGCGATGGGCTTCCCAGATGTAGCCATAAAACAGCGAGACGTCAGGCAGCGGCATGCTCCCGATCGTGATCGCGTCAAAGGTCTGCTGATTTTGTCGCCATGCCGAATCACCGATGAACCGGTGGTTGTCGAGCACAAGGCGCTGGCGTCCGCCTTTGGCTGCGACCAAATTGGTGTAGCTGTAACTCAGCCACGCCTGGTTCAACTCTGTGGTGGGCGGATCCGCCACGACAGGCTTGTCAGGCGTGTTGTTGGAACCCGCGGCATTGTAATTCTTCTCCGAGCCGATCACCGTGACGTCTTCACCCTCAATCATTCCCTGGAAGCCGTAGAGCGGCGCCGTCGTGTAACCGAACCGTGTGCGAATGGTGGGAGCGTGGGATTCCTTCTCGAAATTGCTCTGCTCTACCCACTCATAACGCAACCGGGCGTTCAGGTTGAACTTTCCTTTCGCGATGGCTTCCGGAATTTTTCCATTGAAAAACTTTGTAAACGCATCCTGTTCAGGAGCTGCGTCCGGGGCATCGGGTTTGGCATCGGCAGCCGGTGCCGCTGGAGCCGGCTTGGGCGCTGGGGGCGCAACCGGAGTTCCCGTTCCGGGTTGGGTGTAAGGCTTTTCCTGCGCCGGCGCGGTGGAAAGGATTGTGAGCGCAAGAATACCGCCAATCGCGGGCCGCGCGCATCTACGGGATGTCTTCGATTTCATCTTGGAGTTGTGTTCTGAGGTTTTGGAAAGGCCGCTTCTTGTGTCGCGAATCGTTTACGTAATGGCCAGGTGAAGATTATTCATGTGCCCTGGGGCTGGAAACTATCGGCGGCTCACAGTAACGGAAATAGAGTTTGGGCATTGCTGTGATAGCGAACGGCGATAAGGGACGCATAAGTTTCATAGCTTAGTCGCCATGCTCATTTTTCCGAAAGCCGATGAATCGTACCGTGCAGGGAGCGGTCGATGTTTTCGCCGTTTGCACCAATAAGGCGCATTTTCAATTCATAGCACTGAGTTGGAGCGAGTGTTGGGATATCGAGTGTCACGGTGCGGGCGTCGGCGCCGAGACGCGCAGCGGCGATTTCGAGGGAGTGTTCGTCGTAATGTTTTGAGCCGTAGTCGGCGGTGCGTTTGAGTGACCAGACTTTGAAAGCGAACGCGTCGGGTTTCACACTTCGCGGGTCGAGCGGGTCGCTGAAGGTGACGGTGAGCGAACCTTTCATGGCGTGGATAGCGAGCGGGAGGTGGGCGGGTTTCTTTTCGTTGCGGCGGATGCGGTAGAATCCACCTGGCCCAATGGCGTTGCCAGCCCACGCGAACATGCCGCAGGTGTAAAGAGCGCCATCGAAATCAACCGGGGAAGGAGAACCGGTCTGTCCCTCACCCTGACCCTCTCCCCGAGGGAGAGGGGACAGCTTGCGAGCACGATTCTGAAATTGAGCATCGTCGAGAGACTGCGTCTCCGTAGCCCGAGGGAGAGGGGATGGAGCGAAGCGTCCGCGCATGATGCCCGTGGGGAAGGCGGGCATCGGCAATTCGCACACCGCGCCCTGCCATTGGCCGCCGACTTCCTCGCTGGCGACAACGAACGCGCGACCGGTGCCGTAGCTTAGATTGAGAAGCGCACCGCCAAGGGAACCCCAGGCGTTCTTCGGCACCCAGAGCAGTTCGGCGGGGCTGCGGTCCTTCGCGTTCGTGATCCAAACCATCGGCTGTTCCATCGCATCGTCCGATGTGTTGGTGACGGCGGTGTAGCCGAACATGTTTCCGTAAAAGCCGCCGGGCCTGACGCGGTTGATGCGGTTCTTGGGCATCCAGTGGCCTTCCTGGTCGGTGACGAAGAAGGTGCCGTCGTCATTGAGGCAGACGCCGTTGGCAGCGCGGAAGCCGGTGGCGAGGATGTCGGTGCGCGAACCGTCGGCGCTCACGCGCAGGAGGGTGCCGTGATGGGGCACGACGGAGTCGAGAGCATGGCGCGCCGACTTGGCGTAGTAAAAGTTGCCGGCGGAATCGGTCTGCAGACCCATCGCAAATTCGTGGAAGTGTTCGGTGACCTGGTGGTCGTTGTTGAAACTTTCGATGAAGTCCGTCTCGCCATCGCCATTGAGATCGCGCAGGCGCACGAGTTGGTCGCGGCAAGTAATGAACAAGTCGTCGCCGCGAAATTTCACGCCGAGCGGTTGGAAGAGTCCGCTCGCGATGCGACGCCAGCGCAAGGTGGCCGGAGCAGGGCTCATGAGGCCGTCCACGCGCCAGACATCGCCGTTCCAGGTGGCGACGATGGCGGCCTGGCCATCGGGCGTGAAATCAAACCCGCCGGGACGCATCCAGCTTTGCCACGGATTTTCAACCGGCAGCGGGAACGTGTCGGCGATAAAAGGGCCGTCCGGTTTTCCGGGCGTCGATGTGGTGGTGACGTGTTCCGGCCAGCGCGACGGGCCGCCGTGAGTGAGCGGTTCCAAATCCAACCGCGGAGCGGTCTCACTATTTGCGGTGACGGCTTTGGCCATCGCGCTCAGCGATGCTGAACCCAGACGCGAAATGAAGAGGCGGGTCTTTGATGCGCCGGGAAGTTCGGCGATCCAAAAGCCATCCTGTTTGCGCAGCGAGCCGTCGCCGGAGAGGACGACGTTGATGGAGTCGGGCGCAACGCGAACCAGGAGCGGCTTGTTCGACGCGGCGGTATTCAACGTGCGAATAAAGACGGGCGCTGCGCCGTGCTCAATCCAGCCGGGAGATTCGAGGACACGTGTGCCATTGATGTGCGCGGCGATGACCGCCCTGGCGCCGTGAAGGTAGAGTCCCTCGTAGTGCGCCCGTTGGCGGGGCAGGGGACCGTAGCGCTTTTGGTCGCGACCGATGAGACGCGTGTCGTCGAATTTTCCGTCGGGAGAGGCCCAACCCGGGCCGGGTGGATTTACGAAAAGGCGATCGCCAGTGAGGCTGGTATGTGTGGCGTGGCTGCCGTCGAAGGCGATGCCTTTCCAATCGACGAAACTGCCGGTCATCGCCGCGGCGACGCGCACCGTGTCGTGATCATAGACCATCCATGCGCGGCCCTTGCTGACGCCGCCTGAGCCGTCATCAAGACGAATGGCGATTCCTTTCTGCGCGATGTTGCCCGGCGCGATTTGATAAGTCCAAAACAACGCGGGACCAAAGTCCATGCGTTGATAAGGGGGCGACGCCGCGAATGCGACTGTGCTGAGCATCGCGAGGGCGGCGGTGATGAAGCGATTCACGTGGGTGTTGTCTGTAAATCCTTTTAACCTAAACCGCTGGCGCGCTCAATCAGGGAATTTCCGCGGCCTGGGCTTTTGGGCCTTCGACGATGCCGGGCGGAGATTTGCGAGGCGGGTGGCGGAAGAATATCAGGAAGATGATGAGCACAGCGCACGCGCCCAGAGCGGGTGTCATCCAGATTGCGCGCCAGTCGTGCTGAATCGGGCCGGTCGCATTCGCGAGGGTGTGCAGGGCGAGGACCCGGCCGGCGAGCATGGTGCCGACAAACGCGCCGATGCCCCACAGGATAAAGGCAATGAAACCCTGGCAGGCGCCACGGATGCGTTCGTTCGCTTCGTCGTCCACATAAAGCTGGCCGGCAATGAAAAGAAAATCGTAGCAGACACCGTGGAGGAGGATGGCGGCAAAAATGAGGGGCGTCTGTAACGTGAGCGCGTTCACGCTGGCGCTGAGCAGGAAATAGCGTGCGGCCCACGCCAGGATGCCGATGAAGATCGTCTTTTTGTAGCCGAAGTTCCTGAGCATGAGCGGCAGGAGAAAGAGGAAAATGACATCGGAGATTTGGGCGAGGGTCATCTTGCCGGCCAGTCCGGTCCATCGCAGTTCCGTGAGGTAGATCGACATCATCACGAAATAGAAATAGAGCGGGATGCAAATGAGGAACAGGCAAGCGATGAAAATCGCGAAGGAAGGTTTCTTCATCAGCGCGAGCGCATCGAGGCCGAGCACTTCCCCGAGGCTGATGTTCTGACCGACCTTTTTTGGCGGCGTGTGCGGCAGGGCCAGCGAGAAGGCGCCGAAGAGGATGGATACCGTGCCGGCGAGATAGAATTGAACCGGTGATTGCTCGCCGTTCATCAGGCTGAGGGTGACGCCGCCGGCGATCCAGCCCACGGCGGAGAGGATTTTGACGCGCGGGAAATCGGTTTTCGGATCGCGCAGATGATGGAGCGAGAGCGAGTTCCCCAACGCCAGCGTCGGCGCGAAGAGCGCGCAATAGAGAATGAGGGTGGGATAGAACGTTTTGAATACGGTCAGATGCGGCAGCGCGCACAGCACTGCGCCTCCAAGGATGCCGAGGACGGCGAGCATTTTCTCCGAAGCGAAGTAGCGGTCGGCAATCAGGCCGACAAAGAAGGGCGAAATCATGGACCCGATGGCGAACGCGCCATAAGCGGCGCCAATTTCCTGGCCGCTGAATTTGAGGACATTGGCGAGGTAGGTTCCCATGCTCACGTACCAGGAACCCCAGATGAAGTATTGCAGGAACATGAAGATCGAGAGCCTGGTCTTGAGCGCAGCTTGCATAGCGGGTCGATGGGAGATACGGGATTTCGTCTGCCAAAAGAAGGAGGAAAATTGGGCCACGACGATAAGGCGCCATCTTCCATCGCACCGTGACGGGAGCCTGGATTTGCGTCTCGCAACGCTTTGAGTAAAGAATGTCGGAATGAGTGGCAAGAAACGCATTCCCATCGATGGCGGCCAGACCTTTGGGCACAATGCGTTCGGCGGGTTGAGCAGCGCGGGGTTGCCGCCCGCGCCAAAAGATCAGCACGGCGAGACGAGCAGCCAGCCGGCGGCGGCAGTTCCCGCAACCAGGAAGAACCGCGGCCGGGTGGACATCCTGCGGCAGACGGCGCATCGCGGGGGCAAGACGGTGACAGTCGTGACGGGGTTCGTTGGCATCGGTTTGCCGGAGAAAGAGAAGCTCGCCAAGGCTATGCAGAAGGCTTGCGGCACTGGTGGCACGGTCAAGGAAGGACGAATTGAGATTCAGGGAGATCAGCGCACGGAAGTCGCCCGCATCCTGACCGAAGCCGGTTTTCGTCCGGTATTTGCCGGGGGGTGAGGATCTCTCGATCATCGCTATTCGACCTGAGCGAACCGTTTTCAATACGGGCCAAATAGTTTCAAGCCTCAGACATTCGGCCATTCCCGGAATCGTCGCCTTCGTTCTTCGCGATAATTCGTTACTTCGAGCCGAATGCCGTCCGGATCGGCAAAGAACAGCGCATAATAGTCCGGCGCGTACTCGGGATAGAACGCCGGGGAAGAGCACTGGATGCCGACCGCAGCGAAACGCGCTGCGATGGCATCGACCGTCGCGGTATCTTCTACCCGGAAACAAAAGTGGTGCAGCCCGGGCGCGAGGGGATCATGGACCTGCTCCCGTTGCTCGGATGGCCGCAGCACGAACCCGAAATGGCGATTGAAGAACTGTATGTGCGCAGCTCCGTCATTCACAAACGTGTTCTTCTTGAACCCGAGGATACCCATGACGTTGTCGTAGAAATCTTCTGACCTCTTCATGTCGCTCACGGCGACGTAGACATGGTCGATCCCGATAACCTGGATGTTCATTGCGCCGGGTGTTGCATGTGAACATTAAAGTTTCCAACAAAAGCGTTACAACACAGAAAGTGGGTTGGGGCGGTGCCAATTCCGGCCGCATCAGGAAGCAGTTGTCTCTCTCTCCTTCTTGCGTCTTTTTGCGCTCTTTGCGGCCAATGATTCATCATTCGCCTAACGTACTTCAATCACCGGTTTCCCGAGCACGCTCATCTTCGGCTTGATGCCGAGCCCGGGGGATTTCGAGGCGGACATGCGCCCATTTGCCCGTTGGGGCGCGCCATCGGCGGTGCTGACGGTGACGTAGCTGTTGAAGTCGGTGGTGCTGAAGAGAAACTCTGGGGGCGTGCTGTGCGCGAGGTGGGCGATGGCGGCGGTGGCGATGTCGCCGCCCCAGGAATCTTCGAGCGTCATCGCGATGCCCATACTCACGCAGAGGTCGCGGGCCTGTTTGGTTTTCGTAAGGCCGCCGAGTTTGCTGATCTTTAGATTTACGACGTCCATCGCGAGGTCGGCCTTCGCACGGAGGAGGATGCTGAGGTCGTCGATATTCTCGTCGAGGATGAACGGATGTTCGCACTGGCGGCGGACGGCGAGGCATTCTTCGTAAGTGAGACAAGGCTGCTCGAGGTAGACGTCCACATCGCGGACAGCTTTAGCGACGCGCACCGCCTCGTGCTGCACCCAGCCTGTGTTCGCGTCTGCCACGAGACGATCGCCGGGCGCAAGCTTCGCCGCCACGGCGCGAATCCGGGCGATATCGACGTCCGGATCGCCGCCGACCTTGAGTTGAAAGCGTCGATAACCCTCCGCGCGATAGCCCGCGACTTTGGCGGCCATTTGTTCGGGCGAGTCCTGCGAGATGGCGCGGTAGAGAGGGAAGTCCTCGCCGTAGCGGCCGCCCAGGAGTTCGCAGACGGGCATGCCAGCGGCCTGGCCGAGAATATCCCAACAGGCGATGTCGATGCCGCTCTT
>Ga0105340_1001009_pt1 | contig 13004 bp, 8 predicted proteins | sample EasRivMeERMLT700_FD_89676 | JGI IMG/M metagenome (GOLD analysis project Ga0105340, IMG submission 89676) | Soil microbial communities from meander-bound floodplain in the East River, Colorado, USA - East River MetaG ERMLT700 | ecosystem: Environmental > Terrestrial > Soil > Floodplain | place... | reverse complement strand
TCAAGCCTTGTGCGTCCGAAGGACGCGATCGATGCCTTGCCACAATCGCGAGTGCGCGTCGCGGTTGTGCTTCACGAGCGCGAGCCCCTGCTTCGTGACCTTGAAGTACCGGCGCACCCGGCCGGTTTCCGGCTCGTCCATCCGCGAGACGACGAGTCCCTTCTTCTCGAGCCGGCTCAGCGCGATGAACACTGCGGCCTGCGCCACCTGGCGGCCCGTCCGCTTCTCGAGCTCGAGTACGAGCGGCACGCTGTACGCGTCGCCACCGAGCCGCAACATCGCGAGCAACACATGAAGCTCGAAGTGCTGAAGAGTCTGCTTCCCCATGAGGACGCCCATTCTCTCCCTCTTTGACTAACAGCGCTAGCCTTGGGTTAGCAACCGTTCCTTCATTGGTTCTTGTCCGCCTCCTCCTTCACAATCGCTCCCATGTCTTCGGTCGCCGCGTGTCTGCTCGTGCTCTTGATGCAGACAGTTCCCGGGCAGACGCCGGCCTACCTCGTGTCCGGCCGCGTGGTCGCCGGCGCAGACAAACATCCGGTGCCGGGTGTCGTCGTCGCGTCCGGATCCGCGCGCGCGACGACGGCCTCGGATGGCAGCTTCGCGGTGTTTCTCGCACCAAGACCAGCGCGGCTCGACGTCACCGCAACGGGGTTCATGCCGCAACAGCTGACGGTGACGGTGGGTGCCGATCTGCCGGCGCTCGAGATCCTGCTCGCCCAAACCACGGCGATCAGAGAACAAGTTCTGGTGACGGCGCCTGCGCCGGTGGGCACCAGCGATCCGGCTGGTCTGGCCGTGACGCCAGCCTCCGTGCTTCGCGTGGCCGGCGCCGGCGACAACATCTTTCGTGCACTGCACACGCTGCCGGGCGTTGCGGCAGCGGATGACTTCGGCAGCCGGCTCACCGTGCGTGGCGGCGGTCCCGATCAGAACCTGACGGTCATGGATGGGATCGAGATTCACAATCCCTACCGGCTGTTCGGCCTGACGAGCGCGTTCAATCCGGAGACGATCGATCACTTCGAGTTGACTGCTGGTGGCTTCGGCGTGCCGTACGGCGATCGCTTGTCGTCCATCCTGCTGGTCACGAACCGGCCCGGCACAACAAGAGAAGCGTTTGCCGGCTCGGCCTCGATGTCCCTCACGGACACGAACATCGTGCTCGAAGGAAGACTGCCGCGGACGTCCGCCGGGTCGTGGCTGTTCACCGGCCGGCGCACGTACTACGACCTCTTCGCCGAGCGGATCGTCCACACCAATCTGCCGTCGTTCGCGGATCTGCAGTTCAAGACAGCGTTTCAGCCCAAAGCCGGCCACACCATCACGCTGTTCGGTTTGCGCAGTCGCGAGCACACCGACCTGAGCATCAGCGGCGACGACGACCATCTGGGAGACCGCGCGACGAACGACGTCGCGGCGATCACCTACGAGGCTGCGCTGAGCGCGCGCGTATCGACGCGAACGATCGGCGCGTGGTACCGGTACTCGGACAGCCTGGACGTGGACGCGTCGTTCCTCAATCCGGCCGAGCGATCGAACACGCCGAACGGATTCGCGACCACGTTTCTGATCTTCACACGCGATCTCGCGGTCTACGACCGGTCGCTGCGGCAGGACGTGCGATTCGTCGCCAACGCGAAACACACGATTGAAGCCGGCGGCGAGTTGCACTTCCTCCGGACGTCGTGGGGCTGGGAGATTCCCGGCAACCGCAATCTCACGGCAGCGAATGGCTCCACCATGTTCGGCGGAGCGGCGCTGCCGTCGCTGCTTCGGTCGACACGCGACTCCACGCGAGCGGCCGCGTGGGTGCAGGACCGCATTCTGCTCTCGCCACGACTGCGCCTCGAGCCTGGCATCCGATTCGATCGCAGCGGTGTGCAGGCCGAGCTCAACGCTTCCCCGCGACTGAGCGCGCAATTCGATCTGGCGAAGAAATCCATGCTGCGTGGCTCCATCGGGATGTTCACGCAGAGCCCGGGGTACGAAAAGCTGCTGCAGTCCGACTACTTCGTGGACCTGACGGACACCGCGGCACGAGAGCTCGCGAGCGAGCGGTCGCTGCATCTCGTCGGCGGCTTCGATTACCGCTTCACTCCCTCGCTTCTCGGTCGCGCCGAGGCGTACACGAAGACGTACGACCGGCTCGTCGTCGGCCGCCTTGAAACGCCCGCAGAGACGGCGACGCGCGTGGCGCAATACAACTTTCCCGGATCGCTCCAGAGCAGCGTGCCGGTGGCGCCTCAGGTCACGAGCGTTCCGGTCAACGGCGCGTCGGGCCGCGCCTTCGGATTCGATGTTTACGTCGAACGCCGGCCGCGGACGGCGAACGATCGGCTGAGCGGCTGGGCCTCGTATACCTGGGGACGCGCGGACATCAACGCGTACGGACAGAACTACCCGTTCGACTACGACCGCCGCCACGCTGCCAGCATCGTCGGCACCGTCGGCGCGCTCTCGCGTGTTGACGCGAGCGCAACGTTTCGCGTCGCCTCAGGATTTGCGCGAACGGCGCCGCTCGGCGTGCGGGTCGCGCCCAGGCTCAGGCCGGGCAGGACGGAGGGCACACCGGGCAGTCTGATCCCCGCAGTCGATGGAACGGGCCAACTGATCTGGACCCTGGATTTCGGCGACGTCAGCAACTTCAACCAATCGCGATTGCCGATGTACTCCAGGCTCGACGTGCGCGTGACCTTCAAGCCGAAAAGCGCGAAGGGCCGCTGGCTTTTCTATCTCGAAGTCCTGAATGTGCTGAACCGCAAGAACGTGAGCCAGCTCGAGCCTGAATTGCTCTTCGATCCCACCGGCGACCGCCCCGCCATCGGCTACGCCGCCGACAGCGGTCTGCCGCGCCTACCGTCGTTTGGGTTTCGATATCGATTCTGAGTGGCCAGATGGAGGCCGGGTCTCGAGACAGATGGAGGCCGGGTCTTCAGACCCGGCGCAGCGATCACCTTCGGCCCGGATCTTGCCTCTCCATATCCCGACCGTCTTCCCGGCAATCTGGAGGGGCGCACGATGAGGCGAGCAATTACGGTTCTGACGATCGGCGTCACATGCCTGTCTCTGACGTCGGCGGTCGTGTCAGGTCAGGTGAAACCGCCACAGAAGTCTTCCGCCAGGCCGGCCGAGACAGCGACGACGGGCGACAAGGTCCGCACCGCGCTGCCGCCGAGCGAACCGTTGTTCACGACGCGTGAAGTGACGGTCATCAGCACGTGGTTCCGCGACAACCGGGGCCATCTGCCGCCGGGACTAGCCAAGCGTGAAACGCTGCCGCCCGGCCTCGAGAAACAGCTCCAGCGCAAAGGCAAACTCCCGCCCGGCCTCGAGAAGAAACTCCAGCCCATGCCACCCGCACTCGAAAAGCAGCTCGTCGTGCTGCCCACCGGCTACCGACGCGTCGTCATCGGCGACAACGTGATCGTCATGAATGTGGACACTTCGATCGTGTACGACATCGTGAGAAGCGTCATTCAGTAGACAGAAGTACAGGTGGATCAGGACACGGGAGACGGGGGATAAGAACTGCGAGGTAGTTTTCTGGCTCTGTCCACGCGCGGCGCACGTGTCAGGAATCTTGTGTGTGAGGCCTGATCTGGGCGGCTGTGAGTCGGCGGACCTGTGCCGGCCGACGAGAAACCGACTACACCGTATCGTGAGGAGCCGCTTGAAACCTTCCTGCCAGAAGGCACCGCCTCAGCACCGCCGGGCCTGCGTCGCGGGCTCTTTGGGACACTCTGCGACATTGTGAACGGCATTCCAATAGATGTGATCGTCCGCCCTTCAACATCCAAGTAGTCGCTGTTGAAGTTCAATCCGTATAAAGGTATCCCTCGGACAATCGCGCGTATTCCGTGTTGACTGTCGACTTGGCCGCGTGATTAATTGCGGTCGTCCCAACACCACCGAGCCGCGGCTGCACGCGTCCTAGGAGTAAGGCATGAGTAGGTCCCACGCTCTTGGCATGATGTCAACGATCCTAATTCTCGTGTTGTTCCTTGCAACTCCACAGGGACAGACCAGAAACCAGAGCATCGAGTCTTTTGGTTCGACAGCGCCGACTTCAATCGAAACTCTTTGGCGAGGCTCTGACGTTGTTGTTCACGGGCGCGTGACAAGAGCAAGTGGTTCCTCGGAAATACTTCCTGACTCGAAGCCTCCAATGGTCGTCCGCTTCAGTGAGTTTGAGTCGTACAACGTCCTTAAACAGGATCCGAAAGCTCCTGGTGCATCTCACTTTCGGATCGCCCAGGAGGGCGGTACCGTTCGATCTGGGTCCTCGCTCGTATCGCGCGCATACACCGAGCCTCTCCTGACCGACGGCGATGAGGCCGTGCTCTTTTTGCAGAAGGGGGCGGGTTGTTCCTGCTATTGGATCCATTCCGGCGGCGCTGGGCAGTTTCGTTTTGATCGGTCTTCCAACTTCAGCGTTCTCCGCTTGTCTGGGCCTGCAAGGAGAATGCGGGATCTGCCCGCGCCTGCCAGCGGCCAGTTGGCTACGCAGGACTTTCTAACGATTCTTTCCGCTCTCGGCGACAGGATCCGGAAGGGTGGCGGCTAGCCTCGGAGTTAGCCGAAGCCCACGGGAACGAGACTTCACCTCACAACTTCCTTCCAGGAGCCCGAACTCATGTCTCGCGCGACACTCCTTCGTCGTCTCGCTTTCTGCGCCATCGTCGTCACTCTATTCGTGTGGCTGCGAGCCGAAGGCAGGGCTCAAAGCGGCTGCGGAACCAGCGGATGTGTTCCTGACACATATCGCCCCGTGAAGGATCTTGAGGAGTACACGGTCTGCATAATGGACGACGCGGCCGGATCGATCGGTAACTCGCCGGGCATCATGACAGATCTCGGTGTCGGGAAGAATTACTGGCCGACGGCCCTCGGTGACGGCCTCGCTTTCACGATCGTGCAAGGTCAAGTAGGCGGGACTGACTGTACCCAGGATGCAGATCTCGTGATCGACGTGGGGCAGATATCGAAGCCGACCACGATTGCCGAATTTGATCCAAACGCGAACAAGATTACGTTTGATGTCGATCACCTTTGTCCTAGTGGCAATCCGCAAAACTGTCAGCTATACATGGTGACCGATTTCAAGCTAACGCTCGCCCACGAGATAGGTCATTTTCTCGGCTTCAAGGATGTCGGGGACGAGAACAACACGGGATGTAGCGGCAGTACGGTCATGTTCTACGGCCAGAGCAACCCTCTTCCAAGTCCGCCCGATTGCGCGGACTTCAACGCGAAAAGCTGGTGGGAGGACCCGGTAGAGGATGAGGAGTGGATTCCCGCGGAAGATCCGCAGTACGAGGACTGCCTTCAGCTTGCAACGGTCATACGGTATTGGTGCAATAACGGAAACGTTACGTGGCTCTGCTACATCATTGTGATTCCCAAGGATGAGTATGACTGCGGCCCGATCCTCGAATAGGCGTTAGTTGAAAACGTTAGTGTCAGGAACCTCGGGAGGTCGCGTCATGGTTCGTGCCAGAATCTTTAGATCCCGGACCGCGATTGCAATCGTCAGTACGGCCGTCGTGATAACTAGCGCTGGGTGGTCGACACTTGCGTACTACCGGCAGCAAAGTGGGGATGTCTCCGCGCAACAGAGAGCTGCGTTCAAGGCCGGCGGCCTGCGTCAAGCTGCAAGCGTTAAGGGAAGTTACCGAGTCAAGCAACCAGTTCATGCCGTCGGTGTTCCTCGCAGCCTTAAGGAATTCGTGAGTCTTGCGGATGAAGTGGTCATTGGAAAGGTGGAAGGCAACAATTCGCAGCTTGAACTTGGTGGAAAGTCCATCAATATGCTTTTCCAAATCGCAGTTGAGGATGGGCTGCAAGGGAATCGCAAGACCGGCGACAAGCTCACGATGATGCTGCCGGGTGGGCGGGTGTATTTCCCTGATGGAACCTGGGCTGAGGTTGTTGTGCCAGACTACCTGTATCCTGCGACCGGTGATCGGGTCGCCTTAGTGCTGATGCGGACTAACGGCCGAGCTGACGCTAGCCAAGATTCCGGCGCCAACGCGCTCGTGTATGTTCCGGTTTGTGAGCAGTTGGGAATCTACAATCTAAGCGGGCGGATCAATCCTACTTTCGTAGTACCAAGTGGAAACTTTCGGACATACCTTGCAGATGGAATCGCCCGTCAGCGCCTGTCGGTTCCCATGTTTATTCAGGTCCTAAGAGACGCAATTCCTCGACAGTGAAGTCTGGGATTGGTCGGTTTGCGGTGGTGTGTCCGGAATCTTGCGTGTGAGGCGGTGTCGATCGGCTCTGTTGGGGTCGCCGCAAAGGCCACCATCGAGCGCATTCTTCGCAGATCCTGACAGGAATCGATCTCCGTATCGGATCTCAGATTTATCGACCGCGGCTTTCAAGTGATGCACGCCTTCGACCATTAGAGTCGATGTTGCGCAGCGCGAGAAATGAACGTCGAGCGAAGACGCAAAGAGCGGGGTCACGTCTGTCCACGGCAAGCGGACGATTTCACGATCGTCGGACTGGCCCAGAGCCCGGAGTCTCATGTCAGCGGCGCCTTACTTCTCGGTTCTCCTCCTCCCGTACTTCTTTGCTTTTATCCCACGTACTTCCTGGTTGTTGCCCCCCCCCCGTACTTTCGTAAAAAACGGTAGGGCGGACCGAAGTTCGGTCCGCCCTACGTACTGTTCTGACTACCAGGTAATGCGCCACACCAACTGACCCGTCCGCGGGTTGCTGTCCTGGTTCGTGATCCGGAACGAGTTCGCGCTCGCGCTCGGATTCACCGACGTCTGGAAGTTCGTCGAGTTCAGCGCGTTGAACACCTCCGCGCTGAAGTCGAACGTCGCCTTGCCGGGCAGCTGGAACTTCTTCACGATCTTGAGGTCGAACTCGGCGAACCAACGGCCGAAGAAGAACATGTCCTTCGCGCAGTCTTCCGCGTAGAGCCCGATGCAGCCCGGGTCGCCCGCTCCGTTGAAGCCGGCCGGACGGCTGGCGGGCGCGAAGTATCGGCCCGTCGGCGCGCCCTGCGTGTAGTAGCCGGGCGTCGCGGCTGACGTGCTGAACGCCAGGATCGTGTTGTCGACGACGTCCTTCGGCATGTTCCAGACGGTGACGGTGCCGGTGGCCGAGACGTCGACGCGCACGTTGTTCAGCAGGTCCGCCGCTTCCTTCTGCGACATGCCGACAATGGTCATGTTCGTCAGCCTGTTGAGCGGACGCTGCACGCGGCCGGAGCCGGAGAACTGCCAGCCGCCGAGCGCGCCGTCCACCCACTTGTTCAGGTTCGTGCCGAAGCGACGGCCACGGCCGACCGGCAGGTCCCACGTCCACAGCATCTTGACCGCGTGCGGAATCGTGGTGGAACGACGCGGCTGCAGCGGGTAGTGCAGGTCGTTGTTCGTGTAGGACGTGCCGCGTGCGTAGGTGTAGCTGCCCTGCGCGGCGAAGCCCTTCGAGAACCGGCGACGCAGGTCGACCTGCATCGAGTTGTAGTCGCTCCGGCCGTAGTTGCGCGTCACGTTGACGTTGCTCACGGCCGGGTTCAGCACGAACAGGTTCACCGGATAGCCGGCGGCGACGCCGTTCGTCCGCCAGATGCCGTTGTTGCCGGTGCGCAGGTTCGACGAGATGCCCTGTGGATCGGGTGCGAACGGGTTCAGACGGCCGACCCACGTGGCGTTCGTGAACTGCGTCGACGTGTAGAGCGTCTGGTCCGCGGCGTTCCCGGGCGCGGTGCCCGTGAAGTGCGCCAGGAAGAGCGGCAGTGGCGCCGTGCCCGTGCCCGGTCCGGCGTACTTGAAGCTGCCGATGCGCGTCGGATCGCCGGAGTTTGTGTTGGCGATCAGGTTCTGCTGGGCGAGCAGGAACTGGTTCGCGACGTTGTCGGTCGTGTTCTGGCCCATCAGGCCCGACTCGATGTAGTTCGCGAAGTTCCAGTTCTCGCTGACCCACGGATCGTTGTTGCGGTTGCCGACGTAGCGGACTTCCGCCGCCATGTCGCGCGAGAGCGATCGCTGGAATCCCACCGTCCACGAGTCCGTGCTCGGAATCTGAATGTCCGGATCGAAGACGAAGATGCTCTGCGACGCGAGCGCCGTCAGCGGGAACGTCGGCGTCTGCGCGAACCCCGGGTTGGTCAGCCGGTTCTTCTGGCTGAACAGGAGCGGATAACCAGCGGGATCGCCCGGATCAACGAGCGGGAAGTCCGTGTTCGACGTGCCGCGGGTCGCGGGCGTGGTGGTGCCGGGGTTGCCGACGTACACGGTGCGGAAGCGATCGATGCGCTCGTAGTTGAACGCACGGCTGTAGCCGCCCGAGACCGTCGCCTGCTCCGGATCCCCCAGGATGTGGCGCAAGAAGCCGCTCTGTACCATCGGCCGCCAGTTCACGCCGGCGTTCGGCGCGAAGTTGTTCGTGTCGATGTTGTAGCCCTTGGTCTCCGACGTCAGCGGAAAGAACGTCGCTGCCGTGAAGCTCGGATTACCCAGGTAGCCCGGCCGATTGATCGCGCACTTCCGGCCGTTGCCGTCGTCACCCGTTCCCGAGATGCCGCACGCGTCCGCCATCGCGGAGCCCGTCAGGCGTCCGACGGTGGCGACGAGCGGCATCTGCAGCACATACCGCAGACCGGCCGTGACGGTGACGTTCGGCTTCCAGCGCCACGAGTCCGTCGCGTAGAACCCGTATTCGTCCTGACGCTCGGCGTCACGCGAGAGGCCGTTGAACACGTACTGCGTGCCTTCGTTGTTCAACTGGCCGGTGCCCGGCAGCGACGACACGCGGCCGGTGAGCAGGCCGTAGAGTGCCATCGCGTTGCCGAGGTCCGTCGTGGTCGCCGTCGGGAAGTTCGTGGTGGTGAAGATCGACGCCACAATCGCCGGGTCGTTCACCATGTTGGCGTTGAGGCCGAGCGACACGCCCGGTGCGATGCGCCGGTTCTCACTCCAGTTCGACACGCGCGTGAACGAGAACCCGAACTTCATGCTGTGGTCGCCCTTCAGCCAGTTCAGGTTGTCGTCGACGTTCCAGTTCACGGTGTTCCGCGCCGTCGCGCTCGCGAGGGCGTTCGGAAACGCGTTCGTCAGGTTGAACCCGAGCGACATCGCGTAGCCGTCCTGGTTCACGTTCGGATCCTGGTAGAGCGCCTGCGTCGCTTCCGTGCGGAAGTTGATCGGCGACCACTGCCAGCCGACGAGCACTTCGTTCACCATGTTCGTGTTCAACGTCGTGCGCAGCGTGCCGGAGCCGGTGGTGCGGAACGAGTCCTGACCTGCCTGCACCGGGAAGCCCGGGAACGTCGGGTCGGAGTTGTTCAGCGTGTCCGGCGTATCCATGAACTTCTGCCAGTAGTACGTGCCGGTCAGCCGGTTGCGCCGGGACAGGTTCAGGTCCACGCGTCCGGTGGGCGCGTGGCGCCTCGACGCCACCTCGATCTGGTAGTTGAACGTCTCGGTGTTCGGCGCCGTCGCGGACTGCTGGACGTTGCCGCCGGCGAATCCCGCGGAGGTCTGGCGGATCTTCGTGAGCAGCGCCAGCACGGTGGGGTCCACATTGTTCGCCGCGATCAGCGCGGCGTTGCCCGAGTTGGCGATCACCTGGAGCACGTTGATCGTCCGCGGCGACGAGTTGTTGTAGGTGAAGTTGCCGGCCAGTGCCGACTCGCGGATGACGGTGCGGGCGCGCGCGGTGCCGCTCGGCTCCCACAGCTCTTCCTGGTTGAAGAAGAAGAACGCCTTGCCGTGGCCGTCGAACAGCCCCGGAATCACGATCGGGCCGCCGACGCGTCCGCCGTACTGTTGCAGCGTCGCGCGCGCGCGCGGCAGGCGGCTGACGTTGTAGTTGAAGAACGAGTTCGAGTTCAGCGACTTGTGCTGGAAGTAGTCGTAGAGGCTGACGTTGTACTGGTTCGTTCCCGAGCGCGTGACGAACTTGATCTGCGTCGCGCCGTTGCCGGTGCTGTCGGCGCCGCCGGCCGCCGTCGAGAGCGTGACTTCCTCAACCGCGTCGAGACGCGGCGTCACGAGCGAGAAGAAGCCGTCGCCGTTCTGCAGCAGGTTGCCCGTCGTCACGCCGTCGATCGAGATGTTGATCGTGTTGTCCGGCAGGCCGTTGATCGTGGAGTCTCGCGCGTTCTGCGATCCGCCTGACGTGGACACGCCCGGCAGGAAGATCAGAAAGTTGAGCGCGTTGCGGTCCGGCCGCGGGAGGCTCGAGATGAACTCGGTGCTCACCGTGGACGTGACGGTCGGCGATTGCGTGCGGATCAGGTCGGTGCTGGTGCCCTTGACCTCGACGGTCTCGCTCACGGCGCCGATCTGCAGGACCGTGCGGCCCAGGTTGCCCGGCGTGCCGGACAACAGACGAACGTCTTTGATCTCAGCGGTCTTGAAGCTCTGCAGCGAGATCGTCACCGTGTACGTGCCCGGATCCAGCGACGGAAACGAGTACGCGCCCGAGCTGTTGGTTGTGGTCGTCTGTGGGACGCCGGTTGCATTGTTCTTTACGGTGACGTTGACGCCTGGAATGACGCCTCCGTCCTTGTCAACGACAACGCCCGCCAGCGAACTGGCGGAACTTGCGCCTTGTGCGAACGCCGGCGCGGCGAACAGTACCAGCGCGCACGCCAGCACTACCATCCTTCGGATCGTGTCCATGGATTGCCATTCCCCCTGTGTTGTTCGTTCTGAGATCAAGTTGATCGATAAGCGACACATCCAATGCAAAACACGTCGCACTTTCGAACGAAGATGCGTGGACGCGTGCAGTGTCTGCGTTCGAACGTCAGGCAGAAGGACAGTGACCGGTATCGTGACGAGCGTGTTCCGGTCACGAACAGTACGGCCGCGCGATGTTCGGCTTGAGACTGTTCGCGCGATCGCGAACACACACGATGTGTGTCGATACGACCGGTGGTGAACCGCTCTGATTCACGCTCGTCGCAGGCAGAACGGAAATCGGGTTTCGCGTATCCAAGAACCCGGACGCGACCGCGCGGCGGTAGAATCGCCTGCATGTTTTTGCAGGCTCGATTTCGACATCGTGTCGCCGCCCTGGTTGTCGCGCTCGCGGCCGGATCTGTTGCGGTCCTGGCACAGACACCGGCCGGTACTGTCGCGCTCTACGACATCGTGATCCGTCACGGACGCGTGCTCGACGGCATGGGCAATCCATGGATCCGTGCGGACGTCGCGATCAGGGACGGCCGGTTTGTGGCGATCGGCCGGATCGAGGGCAAGGGCACGCAGGAGATCGACGCAACCGGACGCTACGTCTCGCCCGGCTGGATCGACATGATGGACCAGTCCGGTAACGTGCTGCCCCGGAACGGACTGGCCGAAAACAAGTTGCGCATGGGCGTGACGACCGCGATTGGCGGCGAAGGCGGGACACCGGTCGGCGCCGAACGCGTCGCGGAGTACTTTGCCGGTCTCGAACAGTCCGGCATCAGCATCAACTTCGGCAGCTACTTCAGCGAGACGCAGGCGCGCAACGCCGTGCTCGGCAATACGTCACGCGAGCCCAACGCCGAAGAGTTGCAGAAAATGCAGGCGGTGCTCGACACGGCCATGCGCGGCGGTGCGATGGGCATGACCACCGCGCTGATCTATCCGCCGAGCAGCTTCGCGAAAACGGACGAGCTCGTCGAGATGGCGAAGATCGCCGCGCAGCACGGCGGCATCTACGCCAGCCATATCCGCGACGAAGGCAAAGACCTGATTCAGTCGATCCAGGAAGCGATCGCGATCGGCGAGCGCGCTGGACTTCCCGTCGAGGTGTTTCATCTCAAAGCCGCCTGGCAGCCCGGCTGGGGCTCGTTGATGAAGACGGCAGGCGAGACGATCGAAGCCGCTCGTGCGCGCGGCGTGGACATCGCGGCGGACATGTATGTGTACACCGCCGGCGGCACGGGGCTCGAAGCGACCATTCCGACGTGGGCGCAGGAAGGCGGGCGACCGGAGCTCCTCAAGCGGCTTGCCGATCCCGAAATTCGCGCGCGCCTCAAGCGCGAGATCGTCACGGGCTCGCCCGGCTGGTCGAATCTCGTCGAGGCGGCCGGCGGCTGGAACAACATCGTCCTCGCCAACGCACGCAACGCCGACAACGCGAAGTTTCAGAACAAATCGCTCGCGGCGATTGCCGCAGAACTGAAGAAAGATCCGGCCGATGCGGCGTTCGATCTCGTCACGCAGGGCTCGGGCCGCGTGATGGCGATCTACCACATGATGAGTGAGCCGGACGTCGAAACGGCGCTGCGCTTTCCGTGGACCAGCATCGGCAGCGATGCCGGGGCGGCGGCGGCCGCCGGCGGCCAGGACCCGACGGGGCTGACGCATCCGCGTGCGTACGGCAATTTTCCGCGCGTCATCGCCCGCTACGTCCGCGAGCGGCAGGTCCTCTCACTCGAGCAGGCCGTCCGCAAGATGACGTCGTGGCCTGCCACCCGGATGCGGCTCGCCGACCGCGGCGCCATCCGCGCCGGCTGCTGGGCTGATGCCGTGATCTTCAACCTCGACACGCTTCAGGACCTGGCGACCTACGACGAGCCGACCCTGTCTCCCACCGGCATCGACTACGTGCTGGTCAATGGCCAGGTGGTGATCGACCACGACCGCCATACTGGGGCCAAGCCCGGCAAGGTCCTGTATGGGCCGGGACGTCAAAAATGATCCCCGGAATCATTTCGCTCTGATCTATCCTCTTGCGCATGTTGCGCAAACTCCTGATCGTTCTTCTCGTGTTGTCCGCGTCGGTCGCGGCAGCCCCGCAGCGTGGTGGCGGCGGCGGTGGCAGCGGGGCCCCGGCCATGATTGCCGAGCCCACGCCGTTCGAAGTCTTCGTCGACAAGATGAAGCTGAGCGGCGATCAGATTGACGCCGTCGCCAAGATCCTCCAGACCGGCGCAGGCAAGGCCGCGCCAGTCGCGCAGGAAATGATCCAGCTGCGGCAGAAGCTGCTCGTCGCTGAAACCGCCGGCAAGGCCGACGACGTGACGGCGGCGCTCACGGCGTACT
>Ga0105340_1001006_pt1 | contig 13015 bp, 24 predicted proteins | sample EasRivMeERMLT700_FD_89676 | JGI IMG/M metagenome (GOLD analysis project Ga0105340, IMG submission 89676) | Soil microbial communities from meander-bound floodplain in the East River, Colorado, USA - East River MetaG ERMLT700 | ecosystem: Environmental > Terrestrial > Soil > Floodplain | place... | reverse complement strand
TGAAGCGCGACTAGCGGCGCAACAGCCCCGCAAGGTCACTTTTGAGATACCAACGCTTCCGCCTGTCACCGTGGATCATGCGCATAGGGTTCTTCCCCGTGTGCTGCGCAAGGCAATGAAGCGCCGCAACGTGTATCTTTATGGTGGCATGGGAACGGGCAAAACGACCATTGCAACGCAAGTGGCCAAGATACTGGGGCTTCCGTTCTACATGGCTTCTACTGTTTTCGAGGAGCACAAGCTTTTCGGGTTCATTGACGGTAACGGTATCTATCGTTCTACTGACTTCCGCCAGTGTTTCGAGTTCGGCGGGGTTTTCCTTTTCGATGAAAAGGATCGTTCAGACCCTAACGTAGTCGTCTCGTTCAATGCCCCAATGGCTAACAAGTATTGCGCCTTCCCGGACAAGCTGGTTCACCAGCATCCAGACTGCGTTATTATCGCGGCTGGCAACACAGCCATGCGGGGCGCTACCCGTGAGTTCAACAGCGCGCAGAAGCAAGACGCCAGCGCGTTGGATCGCTACTGCGCGATACCCGTCGAACTTGACCTAGAGCTAGAACAGCAAGTGTGCATTAACTCTCAGTGGCTTCGCTACTGTCGGGCGCTACGGGCAGAAGCTTTAAAGCAATCTGTTGACGCGCTGGCTGTCACCCCTCGCGCCAGCATCGAAGGCGCGATAGCGATAGCGGAAGGCGACACATGGGCGGAAGCGGCTGACGGGTATATCTGGAAAGGCCTTGATACCGCCACCCGTGAGCGCCTAGAACGCGCTGTACCAATCGCCACCTATGCCCCCTCGGAAGGTATCCTGTAATGCGTTATAATCAGCACCATGACAGCCTAGGGCGCATGATCGAATGGATCGACGCTACCCCGCGCAAGTGGCGGTCGCATAGCAGCAAAACGGATAGCCCCTCACGCTCATGGGACCTAGGGCTTGGATATGAAGGCGCTTTAAAGCTTGCTTATGATGGCTGGCATGATGGCGCTTCCCGGATGGCGGAAGCGCTGGCTACCCTCCCGGCAATGGATAGCGTCACCCGCACTAGCTACGGGGTAGCAGGGGGTTCCCCTAACGTCGGGCGCATGTGTACCGGGAACCCATGCTACATGCGCAACCGCAAGCGCGAACATGGCCACCGCCCCGCTATCACAATGGCGGTTAACGTAGTCGCCAATTGCGGGGTATCAGCGGAAGCCATGTCTAACTACGGGCTGGCAATCTCACGCTATGCCGATGAATTGGAACAAGCTGGCTACCCTGTCGCGGTGATCGCGGTAATGGCGGCGCAACAGGGGAAGAACCGCACTAGCCATAGCTGGACGGTGAAGGAACAGGGGCAGGCGATGAACCTAGCAGATATCGCTTTCAGTATCGGCCACCCCGGTTGCTTCCGCCGCTTGGGGTTCGCCTGCCTAGAGCGTACTGGTCCGGAATATCCGGGTTACGGGCAGGCAAGCCCCATAACAGCCGACGACCTTCCGCCCCGCTACGCAGACGCAATCCTGTTGAACGGTATCACAAGCGCCGACTACCATAGCAGCACCCCGGAAGCGGCGATCAAGGCGCTACGTGAAACGGTGAACGCTATCCTAGAAACCCGTGAGGCGGTTTACAGCTAGACCCCCGCCCTAACCCCCGGTACCTTTAAAGCCCCTGCCCCTAATCCGGGGCGGGGGTTTTCTTTTGTCCGGTATACCCTGCCCCCCTCGCGATCCCTTGCCCGATGATACACTATCACACGGATAGGGTATAAATGCGATCTAAGCTGGTTCCCAACGCGAGAGCTACCCCAACCCCGCCCCTCCCGGTTTCTGCGCCCTACGGTGCCTCCCCGTGGCTTGCAGCCGCATTCCCATCCAGCCCCTAAACCCCGCATGCGCGCGTGAGAGGGGGCGCGCCTGCCCGATCCGCCCCGCCTGCCCCCTGCCCCGATCCGGGGAAGCCCCGCCCCCTGCCCGCCCCTTGTCGCCTGTATAGCGCGCTAGCTTTAAAGCTACACGACAGCGCCCATAACAGGGTTTGACACCCCCCGCGATCCATGCTAGGCCGGGGGCGCTCAATAGTGGGCTTGAACGCATAGAAGGAAGGTCACAAATGGCGACCCTGACTGAGAAGTTACACGGGCTTATTGAAGCCTATAGGATATCCGAAACCCCTACGGACGCGCTGGCGCTGGCAGACTTCCTAGTAGCGCAGCTATCACGCCCCTATCTGGTAGAGGATTGCAGCGATGGCGCGGTATACGAATGGGGAACCCCTACGGAAGCCGCCGAGTATGCTACCGCCTGTATTGAAGCACAGCACCCGCCAGTGGGAGGGAACCCGTACGGGGTTAATCACAAGGTCCGTAGGATTATGTTCATCGAGGAACAAACCCGCTGGCAGTCCAACTAGGGAGAGCTTTAAAGTATCTCGTACCTGCGGTTACTACGGTATTGACGGGGCTTTCAGAGTATGTCACTTTGGAAGCCCCAACAATGGAAGGTCACAAATGGAATACAAACTCACAGGCAGGCAGATGCGCCCCCTAATCTCCATCAATGGAGATAAACGAGAAACGCTGGTAGAGCAGCGTACTAAGGCGCTTAATGCTATCAGTGACGCGCTTAGGGCGCTCATTGATACATGCCCCCACGGGCGGAACTATCAGGGATACCCGAACGACAACCAATACAAGCGCGACAAGGGTATTTACGATGCCCGCTACAATGTCCTGTATGAACTGCATCGGGAAATCGAGCGCGAGACGCTGGCGATCCATGAGAAAGAGGAGTTGCTTTAAAGTGCGTTACCATGTGGAAAAGGTCACTACTCAGGGTGTCGTGTTCTCGCAGACATTCAACACCCTGAAAGAAGCCCGTGCCTGTGCCGACCGTATCGCTGATAGGCGATGGGTATCCCCACGGGAACGCGCCCAAACCTCCATCATTGATACCGAAACTTGGACGCTTGCTGCGTCCTATTAATGGAGTACTTTAAAGTGCCTAAGCTGTCTACCTGCCCTTGTGGCTCCGGTCATATCCCACATTGGGCATATGATGCGCGGGGTATCCCACTCGCCCGAGTGTGCGATACGTGCGAAGCTGAGAAGCTTGCCAAGTATCGCCCCGATGTCTTGACGGACCCCGACTACTGGCATGATGAGGAGCTTTAAAGATGCTTATTGTGTCGGCAAGCCATCCTGCCCCCAAATGGCAACTGAACAAGCAGCCGTTCGCGCTTGTAGAAGCTGGCGAATGGTCACAGTCCTACCGCATAGGTGGCGACAAGGAACACGGCTATTACGCCAGCGCCACGGGCTTCGGCTGTGGCAAGACGCGCAAGACGCCAAAGGACGCAATCCACTCCCTGCTACTCGACAACGGGTGCAGAGCCATACACATTGAGGAGGTGCTTTAAAGTGCCCTATACTATCGCTGACATTGAACGCTTGCTGGATACTGGCAAGCTTGAAATCCTGATGCGTAACGGGAACTACTGGCAGCTTAGGCGCAATGGCGCGACTAAGCGGTGGAAGCGTGACCCTGAGCGCTTCCGCATACCGATTAAATTCGGGCTTCGGAATACAGGAGCCATTGAAACCACTGATCTGGACGCCTTAGGCATCCGCGAGAAAACCACTCACGAACCCGCTGGCGGTTGGTAAGGAGCTTTAAATCATGTCCCAAGATTTCGACTTGAAATCCACTCTTATCAAGCTTGGCATGCCTGCTGTAGAGGCTGGCATGGTAGCTGAACTAAGTGAGCATGCAGCCCTAGAGGCGGCTAGCACCATCATCCGGATAGCGGATACTGCCCCGTACCCGTACAAGGCTATGGTGACGCTGTTCGCGTCCCGTATCGTGCAGGACAGCACCGCCCAATTCATCAACGACTCTATACCGGACTATGAGGCAGCGCTGATACTGGTCCGTACAGGAAGGGTGCTTTAAAGTGTTCGCTGTATTGGTAGTGGTCCTATTGGGGATCATTGCGGCTGCGGTAGCGCCTGACATCATGGCGGCATTAGCTGGCATTGGGTGCTTTCTGGCGCTCGTAGGGGCGGCTATCATGGCCGTGCTTATCGTGCTGATCCTGACAGGAGTGATCCAGTAATGGCGGGCGCATGCGGAGATTGTTCTCTATGCTGTAAGGTCATGGCAATCCCTGAGATACCGAAGGATGACGGGGTATGGTGTCAGCATATATGCAAAAACCATAAGGGTTGCGGCATCTATGAGACGCGCCCGCAAGTGTGCAGGGACTTCCTCTGCATGTGGCGCATGGGTATGACCGGCCCCGGTACAAGCCCCAAGCACATGCGTCCCGACAGGTGCGGGGTAGTCTTTGGACAGGGTACTAGAGAGGACATCATAGGGGCTTACGTGGACCCTGCCCGCCCGAATGCGTGGCGCAAGCCCCGTGTATGGGAAGTAATCGAAAATCTGGTAATGGCGGATTTTAACGTGGTGCTTTCTGCGGTAGACCCTGCCAAACCTGAGACTACTTTAAAGCGTACCATCTTTTACAAGCAACATGGTGCGATCTGGAAGATAGTCAAGTCGTTTACTCCGCCCGACGCCAAGGGAGTACAGTGGGTCATACATGCGCCCGAGGACAGGGCTGAACTATATAGGAGTGCTTTAAAGTGATCCGCGTACACAAGTGCGGGGGGCGCATGGTCCCTCAGAAGTCAACCCGAGTAGTCGCCTACTTCAAGTGCGACAAGTGCGGTGAAATGGCGTACCAACGGAAACGCCTGCCCAATATACCGGACACATCGGACATACCCGAGGCAGACGAAGATTGGTTCAAGAATGCCAAATTGAGGGAGATACTTTAATGCAAGTCCTAGTAACGTCGGATGACATTGGGGGAGAACGGTTTACCAATCGGAAGAATGGTCGCCATGCTACCCTATTGAGCGATCCCAAGCACTTCACGCGCCGCTATTGGCATGTATTTATGGGAGGTCATCCGGTATACGATATAAATCGTGCGGGGCATAACTTTTCGTCCCGTAAGGCTGCTGTGGAGTTTATTGAGGCACTGATAAAATAGTTCTTGACACTTATACTCCAGGGTGTTACAGTACAGATCCCACTACAGGGAAGAAAGGTTACGTATGTCAATTAAGATGAGTGTGAAGGTACAGGATCAACTACAGGCTTCTATTAACCTGTTGCGTGAACGTGCCGAGGTACTGGTTGAAAAGGTGGAAGCCTTTAATACTGCTCTTGATACAGAACGCGCCGAGGTTAACGAGGCTGTTGTCGAGTATAACAAGGCACTGGAGGACGCCAAATCTCTCATTGAAGAACTGCACTCCGATATGGAGAGCGAGTATGATGACAAGTCAGAGCGTTGGCAGGAGAGCGAGAACGGCGAGTTGGCCCGTGAATGGATTGACGAGCTTGAGAACATCGACTTGGATACTCTGTCCGAGTATGAGAGCAATCCTCTACTCGAGCCGGATACCGGCCATGCAGATGCTTTAGAGGCTCTGCCAACCGGCCCCCAGTAACTGCTTGACAGGAGCGCCCGCCCGTGTATGGTGGGCGCTCCACCGCTCAAAGGAAAGCCAAGGTCATGAGAGCAATCCTCTACTGTTCAGGCGATGCCCCGATGATATCGGCCATCCATGAACTATTCGGCCATGTGGCCGTCTGTCCCGACTGTCAGCGCAACGTGCAGGCCAGCCCCGAAGCACGCTCTAACGTAGCAGAAATGTTCACGGCGCTGAACGCAATGGTATCTGACGACATACCGATGTTTGACTACGTGTCGGCATTCGGGTTCTGCGACTACTGGCTACAGCAGCATGAACTAATGTCTCAGATAGACATGCTCATAGCTACGCCGGTCGGTAATGGTTGATCGTCTGGCGGAAGCCAAGGCCGCAGTGGAGGCTGCTTTAAAGCTAGTCCACGACGCGAACGATACATACATTCAGGCGTGTAGAGAACTGGCGGAAGCCAAGTTAGATACTGCTCGTCAGAAGCCGCACCCGTGGCTAGGTATGTCTGTATACAGAGTAATGAAAGGAGAACGCACCAAACACCGTGCGGAACATGGGGTAGTATGCTTTAAAGAGTATACCGACCCTGACTACGGCAACTCCCATATTCAGCCGGGAATGCATTACGTGCTGGTAGATGGGAAATCCGCGCACTGGCTTGACGATAGCTGGATGCTGGACTTGCTCTGAAAATAATTTGAAATAAGTTGTTGACATACTGGTTTGTCATGGTAGGAATGACCTACCGAATTGATCGGAAGCAAGGAAGGAATTGAATTATGGCAACTGCACTTGAAGCTACTCCCGCCGTTCTGGAAGCCGCTCCTGCGGTCCCGGCTGCGACCCCCGATACCATCCTCAAATTCGAGGTGGAGAACTACGAACCGGAGGTGGTACTGGACCTCGCGCAAATCCCGTCTGAGGTGCGTATGCGCCTGCTCCGTACGGCGGCGCGTGCCTATATCACCAATCGCCTGTCTACTGCCGTCGCCAAGACCAAAAGTGTCAACGGCGCTTTCGACACTTACGACGCGGCGGTGAAGAACGATCCGCTCCAGACGGCGGTACCGAAGCCCGAGGGCGAACGTGCTGCGACCGACTACGCTGGAACCATCGACAGTGCCGTTAAAGCACTCTACTCCGGCGAACTCGGCAAGCGCGGTACTGGCGAGAGCAAGCCCAAGGTGCTTCGTGATCCGCTTATCACGCAGATCACCCGTTCGGTCGTGGCCGAGGTGTACGAAAAGGGCCGCGCTGCCGATCCCAAGTATCGGTATCCGACTGCTCAGAAGGAAGTCGGTAGCGACGGCCTCGCGTACCTCAAGGCGAAGATCGAAGCCAAGGTGGCGGCTGGCGGCGATGCTGCGGCGCTGAATGCGTATCTCGAAACGCGGTACATCAAGCCCGCTCGTATCATGCTCGGCATGGATACTCCCGGTAAGCTCAAGGACGCCGACGGTATCCTTTAAAGCTACCGATGGAGGGGGAGTAGGATTGTCCGTGGAACGCCGGTCCTACTCCCCACTTTTTCGCTCTTGACACTATTACCATATCGCCCTAGATAGGGAACGACATCGCGGCAGATCGGGGTTAGTGACCTTCCCCGGTAGGTAGCGAGAGAAGGCTGGTCCCGCTCCTTGCGATCAGACAGCCGCCCCCGGTAGGTTGGAGAGCCTACCGGGGGTGTTCGTCTCTCCCTTCAAAATTCCCCTTGACAGCCCCCGCTGACCGATCCATGTTGGTGGACCCTTCGGGGACGAACTTCTCCGCTTGACTGAAAGCCCGCTCTCCATGCTAGTCCCTCCGGACTATGACACTGTTCATAAAAGCCTGCGATGGGCGTTCCCGCTCCCCAATCAAATCTTTGAAGTGCGTGCTTTAACGACCTACAGGGGTCTGGCAAGCACAGGGTACTTTAATGATCCTGTACTTGCAGCTAACGCTATCTGTAACTCAGATAACGACGGCATAGGTGGGACATACGTTACCATTAACCCCGTCATGCCCGAAGCCTTTGCCCGCTGTAGCAACCATATGGTAGCTGCAAGCCGTGGCAGCTTCACCAGTGACCGCGAGATACTAGAGCGTAGGGGAATGCTCCTGGACTTCGATCCAGTACGTATAAGCGGCATATCCAGTACAGAGGCAGAGCATGAGCTAGCACTCCAGTACATGCAAGAAATTACAGACCGCCTGACGTTCATGCACGGCTTCCCTGTACCGTGCCTAGTAGATAGCGGCAACGGTGGGCATGCTCGCTACATGCTTGAGCCTATGCCCAACGATCAAGATACAACGGACCTCATTAAAGCAACTCTCAGTGTCATGGATGCTAAGTTTAGTACGCCTAGTGTCACGATAGACAAGACAGTCTTTAATGCAGCCCGCATTCAGCGTGTAGTCGGTACAGCAGCCCGTAAGGGAGAGCATACGACAGAGCGCCCGCACAGGCGATCCCGGCTCATACGTGACTTCGATCCGATGGACGTGCTGCATGCCGACACGATCCGGCGCATGGTGTCCTACTATGGTGTCCCCCAAGCCCCGCAAACGACCCGTACAACGTCAAAGTATCGCGGTGAGTATCCCCCTGACGAAGCTATCTATCGGAGCTTAAACCTAGCCGCTAGGCGGCGTAAGCACGATTGGGTAGGGAACATGCTAGGCCATCTAGCACGCCCCAGTGGTGACGACTACAGGATAGCCAGCCGGGACCTAGGCAGGCCGCTAGAGGAAGATATCAGTATAACGGACGGAGGCATTAAAGACTTCGGCGTTGCGGATATGGGAGACGCTACAGAAGGCCGTAGAACCCCGATCAGCCTACTGGCCGAGCATCTGTACGGGGGAGACAAGGGGAAAGCCGCAGAAGCGCTTGCGCTGTGCCTGAACGTCCCCCTGCATGAGTTTGAGGGGAAGCTGTTACAGGCGCCTGTCACCATGCCCCCGGAGCTTATGGGAGGCGACACGACACCGTTCGCCAAGGCGCGTACGTTTGCAGATGTCATGCATGAACCCGTACGTCCCGTTACATTCACGGTACGGGGGTTCATCGCGGAGAATACGCACACCGTACTGAGCGCACCCGCCAAGCTAGGCAAGAGTACTTTAATGTACGCTATGTGCCTGCATCTGCTATTCGGTAGACCACTATGGGATCGTCCAGTTACATTATGTAATGTCCTGTTCTGCGCACTGGAGGAAACAGACGATCGGTTCCGGCGCAAGCTATGGGAACAGTATTATAACCTAGAAGCCAAGTGGGGCGGGGTACCTGACGAGGATCGTAAGGAAGCCTTTAAACACTTCCAGTTCTTCACCAAAGACAGCCGTAACCAAAATGGCGTATTAGGTACGCTGCCGAAAGGTCGCGAGGGCGCGGAGGAAATCAAGCGTATCATACGCGAAGATAGCAGCCGCCCGTGGTTCATACTGATTGAACCAGTAAACAAGTTTCACGATCATACCATCTTCTCGCATAACCTCAATGCTCTGGAATACGAGCAAATCGAGATAATCAATGATATCATTAAAGCAACGGAGTATACGTGCAGTATCGTGTCGATCAAACACGACCGCAAGGGACCAGCCGGGGGTATACGTGGCGTCGGGAACCTGATGGACAATATCAGCGGATCGGTAGCACAGAGCGGTGCCCCGGATGCACAGATACAGTTTGTGTCCAACGGCGGTTTCGACAATCTGGAAGGTCTGAACTGGCTGATTATACAGAGCAGAGACTTTGGCAAGGAAAAGATACCGATTATCTCTGATGGGATATCGTGGGTTAAGCCCCCACCTGACTACGAGATACCGGACTTTGACGAGTATCTAGCTGCCAAGCCAGATGGACGGGGCGGACGTTTAAAGGACCCCCGTACAGACGAGAAGATACTGGAGGCATTGGCTACAGAACCGCTAGTAGGACTTCATGCGCGGGGAGTAGAAACCCACACAAACATAAAGTATCAAACCGTATTGAGGCGTTTAAAAGAATTGAACAATATGGGAGTGGTACATGAAGATCGTCGCAATTTACGTGATATACGGTGGATACTGGTAGGACCAGCTAGACTACCCGGAGGTTTACAAGATGTCCTTTAAAGATGAACAAGTGTGGTACCTTACTCCGGTATGCAGCTTAGTAGTCGAACTACTGGAACAATGGGAGGGGCTGAACAGTCTCGAAATATGGACAAACATTGAAGCACCCCACGCTGAAGTATCCGAATCTATACTTATGGGTTTGGAAAACGGAGGAATTGAAATACGAGCAAAGAGAGGAAATGATGGACCCTACTACTTTTTAACAAGCAACTACAAAGATATCATCCGTGTAATGGATGATGATACTGTATTCCGTATAAACAAGGAAGCATTGGAGATTTTATGACTGGTATCCTCGAAGCAATCCACGCCGACTTGCAAATCATCAAGGCGGCGCTACAGAACGGCGCAGCACCCGCCGCAGCGGCCCCGGCAGCACAGCCAGCCGCCATTGATCCGTTCGCAGCGGCCCCGGCAGCGCCCGTACAGCCCGCTCAGATCACTGAGGCTCAGGTTATGAGCTTGATCGAGCCGCACCTTGACAATGCCGCTCTCAAGGGCGCGCTGTCGCAGGTATTGGCAGCTATGGGCATCGCCCGCCTGCCCGAAGCCCGCCCCGACCAACTGCCGGAACTTTATACTCGGTTCTCGCAGGTCATACAGCAGTTTGCAGCGCAGCCCGCGCCTGCACAACCACAGTCGATCATCTGATCGGTCTGTAACTCAAGGAGGAGTGCTTTAATGACAGGCAAGAAGGAAGCAGCGGAACGGGAAGCCGAACCCGGTAGCGCACAGGAGGTTGGTACGTCACCGCACGTAGCGCCGCCTGTTACCGAGGCCGGTCCCGTTCCGGAAGGCGGCGCACCGCCGTACCCGCCAGAGACGGCTGACGAGGCCAATCCTGTATCGCCGTTCGCGCCGGTATGGGAAGGCGGCGACCCTTGCCCCGAACCGGAAGTCCCGGAGGGCGAGGTTATGGAAGCCGGTCCCGAGGACCCCGATGATGACGGGGAGGGCGAGGAACTGCCTGACGACGACGAGTAAGGAAGCCTCCCACAAGAGCCTTTAAAGCTCTTAATAGGAGTATGTGCTATGGTAGCACGCAAGAGAAGTGCGGACCCTATTGAGGACGTACAGGACGACGAGCCAGAGGCGGTTCTACAGGATGAAGGTCCTGCCCCGCAAGCGGCTCCCGATCCTCCGTCCACACCGGGGATACCCGTACCGGCAGCGGCAAGTCCCGCAAGGACGGCCCCGCTACCGATTTCGGAACCACTCGCGCCCGTACAGTCGTGGCTGGTGCCGACAGCGTAGGGAAGGAGGTAAGGTCACATGCCGGACGAAGCCTTATTCGAGTATTACGACATTCACCTTTGCGGGCTTGTCGTATCGAACCGGGACGAACCGGAAGAACGGGACGAACCCGTCGAGCCAGAACTCCTACTGGAATAAACTATGGTCCCCACTATCTTCGTCCCAGTCGGTAGTGGGGACCACCATTAAAGCGTACAGGAAGCCAAATGACCTTACACGCTAAACTACGGCCCCCGTCAGCCGCGCACAGGTGGCTGTCATGTCCCGGCTCTCCGGAGGTGCTATTGGGTTACGATAACCCCGATAGTAAGGCATCCATTAAAGGTACTGTGGCGCACGATTTGCTTGCCGACGCAGTTACCTTTGGCGTTACACCTAATCACCCCGATATCGAAATCGTACAAGGTGTCATGATGGCACTGGAGTACGTACTGCCCCTGTACAAGCAACTACGCGAAGGCAAGGGAGGCTGTGAATTGATATGCGAGGAAACAATAGAGATACCCGAAACTGGCGAGTTCGGTACCTTAGATATCGGGCTTGTTACGCCGTCTTTAATACATGTCATCGACTACAAGAATGGGTACGTCCCCGTAAACATACGTATGAACCCACAACTGCTGCTCTACTTACTTGGCCTGATAGCCAGATATGGGGAGCGCCGCAACTACAAGATCACCGTGGTTCAACCGAATTACGTACATGCCGATGGGATGATCCGGCACCAAGACGTTACGGAAGATGACCTTACGTGGTTCCGGCAAGAGGTCGCCAGCGCACTACAGAGTAATGCAGTGGTGGCAGGCAAACACTGCCGCGAAACGTACTGCCCCGCCCGTGGCACTTGTAACGTGTTCTTAGGATGGGCGCAGGAGAATTTAAAGCTTGCCTACTATCCGGGTGAGAGTGTCGCCATGACTGACGAACAGTTAGCGCAGGCGCTAGACGAGGCAGACGTGCTACAGGGATGGCGCGATCAGTTACGCGGCGAAGCCATGAGGCGCATACTGCATCAGAACAAACAGATAGCTGGCTACAAGATCGTGAAGGCTAAGAGGGATAGAGCCTTTAAAGATGAAAAAGCCAGAGCCGCTGTATACCGGAACCTGCAAGAATTAGGTGTACCGGATGATGCTCTGTATACGAAAGAGCCTATTTCACCGGCAGGAGTAGAGCGCGAGGTTAAGCGCATATTCAAGCCGCAGGGGCGCAGTGCTTGGTTGAAGGGTATGCAGCATGTATGCCCGCCCGAGGCATTGGAGCCAGCTAATCAGTCGCTTACTTTAGAGAAAGCGATTGACGGTCGGAAACCCTATACACGGGGTTCGGAGTTTCCACCAATAGACGGAGCAACCCCGGAGGACGTACTAACTGCAATAGACGCAACAAACGCAACAAACGCTTTAAAGGATGTATTGTAATGGCCTATCCCAATAACAATTCAAAGCCGATTTTCAATGAGTTCATCACTCCAATCGGCTTGCTGGTTCATGCCAGCCATGATCGCCCGCTACTCAAAACAAACGAGCAAACGAAGAAGCCTATACTGGATGATGCAGGGCTACAGGAAGCCGAGTATCGTGTTACGGTAGCGTGGGAAAAACACCGGATCGCAGAGCTACAGGAAATGATCGCTCTCGTCAAGCAGACGCAAGTAGAGGCATGGCCGGGGTCCGACGTACCGGGGGCATTCTTTCATCTGGAGCCGTTCTTCCGCGACGGCGACAACCCTGCCTTTAATACCAAAAAGCGGGAGTATCTGTTTGGTAAGTACTACCTGAATTTCAAGCAGCGGGCGCTGGCTACTCGACACCCGCAGACTGGGCAGGTTATCTACAGCGGCGCACCGGGGCTTGTCGGGCGGAATAATGAGGACATACTGCCTTTGGACCTGTATAGTGGCTGCACTTGCAAGGTGTCCGGTATCATGTTCGGCACCGAATACATGGGCAAGAACTTCATCAGCACCCGCCTGAACAACATACAGAAGGTTGCTGACGGTGAACGGATCGGCAATACGCGCCCTGACGCCAAGTCCCAGTTCAGTCCGCTCCCCCCGGAACCCGGTACAGGTATGAGGGACGTTCTGTAATGGTTACAGACTTTGACCCAATCAGAACCGTCGACATGGATATGCGGGATTTTTTCGC
>Ga0105340_1001005_pt1 | contig 13024 bp, 9 predicted proteins | sample EasRivMeERMLT700_FD_89676 | JGI IMG/M metagenome (GOLD analysis project Ga0105340, IMG submission 89676) | Soil microbial communities from meander-bound floodplain in the East River, Colorado, USA - East River MetaG ERMLT700 | ecosystem: Environmental > Terrestrial > Soil > Floodplain | place... | reverse complement strand
TGCAGACCCTTCTTGGCAAATTCCCTCGCCTTGCGTATCGCTGTTTTCACTGTATCCGATCCCACCACCTTCAGAACCTCGGTCCCCATGATACCGCCGGCCGAGTCCTCCGCATACCTGAGGAGGCTCTCAACGCTGGCGGCTTCCTCCGCCTCAATGGCTTCCAGAACTTTGTCGGCAACCCGCTTCGGAAGATCTGCAACAAGGTCAGCGGCATCATCTGATTCCAGCTCGCTGAAAATTGTCGTGATTTTTTCCGGACTGAGGAAGGACAGCACCTCCACACGATCCGATTCGCCGAGTTCAGCCAGGACCTCGCCGGCGACTGCAGGAGAGAGCAGCCCCACAAGGTAGTTCTTCCCTTCCGGATCAAGGTTCTCAATCAGGTCTGCGATATCTGCGGGATGCAGGTCAGCGAGGATGTTGAGCAGACTGATCCGTGCGTCCTCATGAATCAGTTCCCGGATGTCACCGAGGAGTTCCTCGTCCACTTCCACCGTGCGAAGGCCGCGCGGGACGATATTCATGGACTCTCCCGGATTATCCCTCGTGGACAACGGCTTTCCGTGCAAAGAGATGGTTGCTGAGGTCAGCGAGTTCTGCGACAGAAAGGGATTCCGGACGTCTCCTGTAGTCGACAACATCCGGAAAGGGCATCTGGTCCTTTCCAAGGAAATAGAGCAGCGAGTTTTTCAGGGTTTTCCTCCGTTTGCCAAAAACCGAGCGCACCATCGCGCGGAAGAACGCTTCGTCTTTCAATTCATATCGCGGCTTCGGATCAGGCGTAATCTGAACCACCGTTGAGGTTACCTCCGGGCGTGGGAAAAACACATTGGGGGACACATCAAACAACTTTTTGACCCGGGCAAAGCATTCGCAGAAGACCGACGGGATGCCATAGTCCTTCGAACCGGGCTTCGCCACAAGGCGGCGGGCGACCTCCCGCTGAACCATCAGGGTCGCGTCCTTCACTGCCTGCCGGTGGTCAAGAATATGAAACAGGATGGGTGATGTGATGTTGTACGGAATGTTGCCGACAACCCTGACCGGCGTTTCCCATTGGCCGACAACCTCCTCCAAATTGTACGTCAGGAAATCCCCCTGAACAATCAGAATCGAAGGTCCGGTGAACCTCTCCTGAAGCAACTCTACTGCCCGTGCATCAAGCTCGACGAGGATCAGTTGTCTGACTTGCCCCGCAAGAAACTCCGTGAGCGCACCCTCACCCGGGCCGACCTCGATAAGAATATCAGATCGCAGGGGGGCAACTGCCTTGACGATCTTGCGGGCAATGTTCTGGTCGCGAAGAAAATTCTGCCCGAGGGATTTCCTGGGTCGCAGACGTGACCCCGCCCTCTCAGGGCCTTTCATTTCTTGAACGGATTGTAGTCCTTGATAAGGTCGCCTGCTTTCTTCCTCAGCTCCTCTTCCAGTTTTTTCTTTTCTGCATCAATCTTCTGCTTCAGGAGTTCCTCAGCCTTCTTTTTCGCTGCGTCGGTGTTCAGCGATACTGAAGGATTGTCGGAAGTTCCGGTCACATCAAAATCGAGTCGAATGCGTCCGGAAGGATCTTTGAAGAGATCGACTGCCTGACCGGCAAAACCGCCAACTCCAGGGAGTTTGATCTTGTTCGACACGTCGGCCGGAAGAAGCATGTTCATCTTGTAATCAAGCGACCCGTCAAACCCCATGGATCCGTTGATGGTGTAGTCCGAGTTAAGCGCGCTGATCTTAAGGTCCTTGAGGATCATCCTGCCGTTCGAAATCGTATAGGCATTCTGCCAGTCCTTAAAGCTAATCACGTTCAGATCCGGCAAATTCAGCATCCCGGCAAGCGCCTGATTGACCTTCACGCCTTCCACCTTCCCACTCTTCAACTGAACCGATCCATCCCCACTCAGCGTTGGCGGTATCAAGCCCAGGGTATCATCAAGTGTCCCCTTCAGCTTCGTGGTCATAGTCAGATTGCCGTAGAGACGGTTTCCGAAACTTGAGAACTGCGGTAACAGCTGATGAACGTCCAGGTTGTTCATATCAATCGAGAGATCGAACGGCGTCTGGTCCGCCTTCCGCATGTCGAGAGTCCCTTTCGTGACCAGACTCCCGTTGAATGCATTTCCTGAGAAATTCTGCAGGGTGATGATCCCATTTGAAATCCGGATCGCTGCGCGGACATTCTTGAATTCAAACTTCTCGAGGGTCAATTTCCCTATTGACGCAGCGATGTCCATGTCGACCCCCGGGAATGGAAGGCCTGACTCACCCGCATCTTTTTTCTTTGTCTGCTTTTCTTCTTTGCCCTTCTCTTCATCTGAAACAAGATCTGCCATCAGGACATGGTTCGAGGTGAGTTTCAGCGTCGCGGTTGGTTTGGCCGATCCCTCCTGATCACCGAACAGGCCAAGATAGTTCCGAATGGCGAACGCGATGTCCAGATCCGACTTCCCGATCATCATGGTCAGCTTTTTCGTTTCAATCGACTGATCATTGAATGCAATGGTTCCGTTCAGATTCCTGACCGGCTTGGCGCTTCCGGCTGTTTTAGCGCTTACTCCTCGCAGCTCGAGAGTCCCCGAGGATTTCCTTGTTTTAACATCCTTCACACGCCCGGAAACTTTCAAGTCCGCCTTGATCTGCCCTGAAAGCTCCGTTCCTTCTTCAAGCGGGTAGTAGTCCTTCACTTCAGCAAGGTTCATTGATGCATTCAGCGCGAGATTCATCAGCGGATTGTCAAAGTCGACAACAGACAGCGTGGCGCTCACAGGATTGTCTCCGAGGTTCGCCGAGAACTTCGTCACACGAAACTCCTGCTTTGAGGATGTTCGTGCAAAGTCTGCAACGATATTGACATTCGTGATCGGCTTCGGAAGAGACGCGTAGCGGATTTCCGCATTGGTGGACGAAACGAGACCGGTCACGTCTGCTTCTGTCGAATCGCTGATCATGCCCACCATCTTGATTTTGATTTCTGCTGTTCCTGTCCCTTTGAGCCCTTCTGCGCTCTTCATGTACTCTTTCGGGGCAAGGGAAATCAGATCAGGAATTCCGGCCCCGGTTGACTCCACGGTGAGGTCGACAGTTGGCGCAGTGGTCACTGTGGCAACCGACCCGCTCACCGCAAGATTGATTGATCCGATAGAGCCGGCTCCATCCTCGAGTGTCAGGAGATCCTTTCCTTCATCGTAGACCAGTCGCTGCTTTAGTGTGAGCGGGATTCCCGAAATGAGAGGGCTCTCCGCGCTTCCGTAGCTCAAAGCACCAATGGACGCGTCAATCAGCAATGTCACCGTGCGCGATGGGGCATCAATGTCTACCGTCGTCTCGAGGCGGAGTCCGTCAATGATCGTTGAACTGTTCTGTCCACCATCAACATATTCAAGGTGTCCGTTCTCAACCTGTATGGAGGAAAGGACAAGGCCACTGCGCGCCATTCCCATTGTGTCCGCAGAAGGTTCTTTTTCCCCGGGCTCTTCCGGGAAGTCATAATTCGTTGCCCCTTCCTTGTTTACCTCCAGAAGTAATACCGGATGCTCAAGGAGAATGGTGGGCACCTCAACCCGACCACTCAGCAACGGGAGGAGTCGAACATCCAGAACGAGCCTGTCAAGCCTGCAAAGCGGCCTTTCTGAGAAACCCTCGCCTGTTGCGTTGGAAATTGTGAGTGTGTCGACTTCGACTGCGATGGATGGGAAGATGGAGAGGGAAACATCTGAGACTGTCACGGTACGTCCGGTTGCATCTTCAGTGACCGGAATGAGGTAACCCTTGAGTCGCTCACCCGAAAACAGTATTTTCAGCGTCACAATCCCGCCAACCAGGAGCACGACCAGAACGCTGAGGACGATCAGCCAGATCTTTTTGGATCGACTGAGGGGCATGAGGACCACCTCATCATGTGGGGAGAAAACGCGGATTTTGTGAATTCAATATAGAGAAGTGACCTCCGAATGTCAACGAAACAGGAGGATCGGCGGTCGATCATCGCTCAAAGAAGGAATGGTAGTGACTCAGGTTGGTTTCCAATGAACTCACCCCTCTACGAGGTCGTAGCCCATCTTTGATATGGCCGAAGACAGAGAAATTTCGAGCAGATCAATCCTTCTCGGCGGATACATCAGTCGGGGTTGAATATATTCAACCCCCACGGAAACATCTCCAGATTTGACGCGCCAATCTACTTCGTAGACAGCCACTTTGGGGGTGAGTTCAGTCGAAGCAAATTGTAGGAGCCCGGACCTTTCCGCTCGTTGCATCTCTAAGCGGAATTGTTTAGGTTTGTGAAAATTTCTATCAACTCTACCCCTTAACCTACGGCCAATGGCCGACGACCAGCCCAACGAAACACCGCAAACCCCTGGTAGCACCCCCACTCCCGATGAGCAACGATTCCGTCGCAGGAACCGGAGACGACGTCGTCCGCGTCAGGATACACCCGTCGGAACACCGGAGGAATCAGCGAATAAGGAAGGGGTTTCCGTTCAACAACCGCAGCAAAAACCGGAGCGCCCACCGCAGGTCCATCAGCACCATGTGGATATCTCCCTCGTAATTCCCGTACTGAACGAAGAGCAGTCCCTCAAGGAGCTCCACTCGCAGATTCGCGAGGCCATCGCGGGAACCGGTAAGCGGTATGAGATTATCTTCATTGACGACGGAAGTACGGATGGTTCGTACCGCGTTTTGCGGGATCTCAAGAAGATGGACCACCGCCACATCAAGATAGTGCGCTTCCGACGGAACTACGGTAAATCGGCGGCACTCTCGGTGGGATTCGAGAAGGCAACAGGCAGCATTGTGGTCACGATGGACTCTGACCTCCAGGATGATCCATCCGAGATACCGGCAATGATCAGGAAGATGAACGAAGGATTCGATCTGGTTTCCGGGTGGAAGAAGGTTCGCCGCGATCCGCTGTCCAAGCGAATTCCGTCCCGCTTTTTCAATTTTGTGACGGGACTCCTGACAGGCATCAGGATTCATGATTTCAACTGCGGGCTTAAGGTTTACAAACGTGAGGTCGTTAAGACCGTTAAGCTCTATGGTGAGCTCCACCGATATGTTCCTGTTCTCGCACACTGGGAGGGGTTCATCATCGGCGAGACCGTGGTTCGGCACAGAGCCAGAAAGTTTGGAAAAACAAAATTTGGCATCACAAGATTCTGGAGAGGATTTCTCGACCTCCTCACCGTCCTGTTCACAACCCGCTATTTCCGAAAACCCCTTCATCTCTTTGGTTTCTGGGGACTGTTCTCGACAATTGCAGGTTTGACCGTTGTTGGCTATCTGACCGTCCTCTGGTTTCTTGGTCTCACTTCTCTCACGAACAGGCCCCTTTTTCTTGGCGGAATCATGATGATCATTGTGGGAATCCAGTTCATCTCCATCGGTCTGCTTGGGGAAATGATCAGCAAGACCAAACAATCCGAAGATCTCTATTCTATCCGGGAATATATTCCGTAGGGGTTCCCGGCTGCACTCGCCATTGCGAGGTCTGCTCCCGACGACAGACTTTTCCGAGATTCCTTGAAAATCATCATTATCGGGCCCGCGTATCCCTGGCGCGGCGGAATCGCACACCATTCCGGTCTCCTCGCGGCACATCTCTCAAAGCGGCATGACGTAGAACTCGTCACGTTCAGCCGCCAGTATCCGTCCTTCCTGTTTCCCGGCACCTCGCAGTATGAGGAAGTTCCGGCACCGCCTGCTCTTCCTGCACAACAGTCCATTGATTCTCTCAATCCGCTTAACTGGATCCGCGTCGGCCTGGCCCTGCAGATGAAGACTCCTGCACTCCTGCTCTTTACGTATTCGCTTCCCTTCTTCGCCCCTTGCTATGGAACCATAGCAGCGATCGCACGAAAGAAGCCGGGTATCCGAACGATGTTCCTCTGTCACAACGTTATCCCTCACGAACGACGGTTCGGCGACAGGCTGCTCACACGATTTGCTTTTGCATTCGCGGATTATTTCATCGTCCAATCAGAGGCCGTCCAGCACGACCTCGTCGAGCTTCGACCAGATGCAACATTCGCAATGGCCCATCATCCGGTCTTTGAGTCGTTTGGGAATTCCATTCCAAAAGAAGAAGCGCGGCAGCGGCTCTCCATCTCATCACCAAGGACACTCCTCTTCTTTGGCTATGTCCGGCAATACAAGGGGTTGTCGGTTCTCCTGCGGGCTCTGCAGAATCTTCACGAAGTGCACCTGATTGTTGCCGGTGAGTTCTATGACAATGAACAGGCTTATCAGGATCTGACACGGGATCTGAATATTTCTGAACGGGTTCGGTTTGTGAACTCCTATATTCCCGGGAGCGATGTCCCTCTCTATTTCTCCGCCGCGGACGCTGTCGTCGTCCCGTATCTTTCCGCCACACAGAGCGGAATCATTCAGCTTGCGTACAACTTCGACAAGCCGGTGATCGCATCACACGTCGGCGGGCTCTCGGAGGTTGTCACCGATCATGAGACAGGCAGATTGGTTCCGCCCGGAGATGCCGCTGCACTTGCCGGGGCCATCAAGGAATTTTATGAGAAGAATGAAGAGCCGCGCATGACGAAGGCTGTCTCCCGTACGAAGTCAGAGTTCTCGTGGGACAAGCTTGTCGCTGCCGTGGAATCATTCCTGGATCGGGACCGATGACCGTCACGGACAACCCCGCCGTTGCCATTATTATCGTCGCATGGAACGGGAAAGATGATACTCTTGAATGTCTCAAGTCCCTTCGCGGCCTGACATATTCAAATCATCAGATTATTCTGGTGGATAACGGATCAACTGATGGCACCGTCGCCGCTGTTCGGTCCGGCTTCCCTGATGTGACAATACTCGAAATGGCGAGAAACCTTCGTTTCGCAGGTGGAAACAACAAGGGTATTGAGTTCGCCCTGGGCAAGGGCGCGGACCATATTCTCCTTCTCAATAATGATACCGTTGTCGAAAAGGACTTCCTTTCGGCCCTCGTGAAGAGAATGCAATCCGATACCGGAATTGGCATGGTTGCACCGAAGATCAGTTACTTTGCCCCGCCGGAAACAATCTGGTTTGCGGGTGCTCGAATCGGCTACTGGACGGGAACGATGAGCCATGTGGGAATCCGTCAGAAGGACTCCGGTCAGTTTGATCGTTCAGGTGAAACAGACTACGCTACAGGATGTTGCGTGCTGGTCAGGCGGGAGGTGGTCGAAGCGGTTGGAGCGCTTGACGAATCATACTTCATGTATGCAGAAGATGCCGACTGGTCCGTGCGCGCCCGCAGGAGAGGGTTCAGCATCGTGTATGAACCACTTGCCATGATCCGTCACAGGGTTTCCGCTTCAGCCGGAGGGAACCTCTCCCTGTTCAAACTCAGGAACAAGTTTGTCAGTCAGATGAGATTCTTTTCCCGTTATGCATCCTGGTATCATTGGCTTGTCTTCCCCTGGTTGAGTATCTTGATGAACCTGGTCCTGCTTCTTTCCCAGGTTTTCTCCCGCAAACCGAACCCTGCACCGAATTATTCCGACAGCAGAAAGAGCATCGATGGCAAAAAGTAGGACACCCCGCAAGCCACAGCACAAAGATCCTGGAGGAGGGTGGCTTTCCACTCTCTCACCAGGGGTTCAGGATTTGCTGAGCATCGGGGTTCTGTACGTTGTGGTTCTGGTTCTCTTCAAGGGACTCGTTTTTTCCGACTCATCCTTTTCGCAGAGTCCCGATGCTTCAAACCACCACAGCTACAAGACTGCCGGCAACGCACTCAAAGAGGCGGAGGGTGTCGATCCGCTTTGGACCCCTTACGTTTTCAGCGGGATGCCAACATTCGGAAGTCTCTCCTACATCCCTCATAATGTCAGTTACATCGAGAATGCCGCCTTTGTTGCTGTCCGCGCTCTGTTCCTGTACACGCCCATGAGCTGGTTCGTCGCGCTGTACTTCCTCGGAGGCGTCTTCATGTTCTTCCTGATGCGCGCATGGAGTTTCTCACGGCCTGCGGCCCTCCTTGCAGCCCTGACGTTCATGCTGAGCCCGTATGCAGTCACGCTCGGTGGAGTGGGTCATGGATCGAAAATGAAAGCCCTGAGCTATCTCCCGCTCATGGTTCTGCTGACACATCTGCTCTTTGAAAAGCGTAACCTTCTCACCTTCGGCCTGCTCTGTGCGGGAGTCGGCACGCTTATGTTGTCGAACCACGTGCAGATTGTTTACTATGTGTTTCTGATCATGGGATCGTTCCTGCTGTACCATGTGATCATTGATATCAGGGAAAACCGCACAGTTGCCATGACAAAAGTGGGACTATTCGCCGGCGCATTCGCTGTGGGGCTCTGTATTTCCGCCTATATCTATCTTTCTGTTCTGGAGTACTCTCAGTTCTCGATCAGAGGCGGGGGAACGGCGGGTTCAACCGGCGGTCTCACGTGGGACTACGCAACCAATTGGTCAGTCCACCCCGGCGAGCTTCTGACCCTTGCAATTCCTTCGTTCTTCGGCTTTCAGTCTCCTTATTATTGGGGCTGGATGCCATTCACATCTTCGACGTTCTACGCCGGGGTTGTTCCGGTTTTCCTGACTATTCTGGCAGTGGCATTCAAGCGAGAGCGACTTTCGGTATTCTTCATGATTCTGACCTCTGTTGTTCTTCTGATGTCTTTCGGAAAGTATCTCCCGTTCCTGTACCAGCTCCTGTTTGACTATCTCCCATTCTTCAACAAATTCCGCGCCCCTTCCACCATCCTTCATCTGCTCCCGTTTCTCTTTGGCGTTCTCGGCGCGTTTGGGTTCGCTGCCGTCAGCGAGATTGCGATTACTCCCGAGAAAGCAGCAAAGCTGCGCAAGATTCTCCTTGTTGTTCTCGTTTGCATAACAGTCCTTCTCGCTCTTGGCGCGATGACGCAGAACACTGTGTTTCGAACCCTTTCTGGATTCATGTTTGTGAAGGATGGTGAGGTCGCTCAGTATCAACAACAGTATGGAGCACGGACACCACAGGTCATTGAACAGTTGAAGGGTATGCGCTTCTTTGGAAATGAAGACAACCCCGGGTTCTGGGGAGACTATGTCCGGTTTTCATTGTACGTCATCTGTGCAGCCGGCATCACGATCCTGTTTCTTGGCGGGAAGATCCGAAGAGATCTGTTTGCGGCGGGACTCATCCTGCTACTGATCATCGACCTCTTTATCGTCGATGCACGATTCATCAAGCCGGTCCCATACCGTTCTCTGGATGATGGATTTCGCCCCGATCCAACTGTCGCATTTTTGAAGCAGGAACCCGGCTTGTTCCGGGTGTTCCCTCTCGGCGGGGAAAATTTTGGAAACAACGCCTATGCGTACCACGGGATCCAATCCGTCGGCGGCTATAACGCGGCTAAGTTGAAAATCTATCAGACGATGATTGATTCCTGTTTCTTCAAACCTGTCTTGCCCGGTGTTCCGGTGAACATGAATGTCGTCAACATGCTGAATGTCCGCTACGTTGTGAGTTCGCTTCAACTTCCGGCCGATCGGTTCACGCCTGTCCATACGGACCAGTCGCGGAAGATGGTGGTGTACAGGAATCTCTCATCCCTTCCCCGGGCTTTTTTTGTGAGGGACATCGCCGTTGCCGGAAGCGAGTCCGGGGTTTTTGATCTCATCAATTCTCCTGCGTTTGACCCTTCTGTTACAGCGATTTTGGAGAAGGATCCTGGTGTGAAACCGATGGCCGACAGTACAAGCGTCCAGATTGAGGAATATCAATCACGAAGGATCAGGCTCAGAACATTTGCAACCGGACCGTCGCTTCTTGTTCTCTCCGAGATCTATTATCCCGCCGGCTGGAACGCCTCGGTTGACGGACAGCCGGTTGAGATTTATCGCACCAACTCAATTCTCCGGTCAGTCGCCGTCCCGGAGGGAAGCCATGAAATCACATTCTCATTTGAACCGTCAACCTATTCGGCAGGTCAGGTCACGACGCATGTCGCATGGGGGATCACTGCACTTTGCATTCTCGCGGGGCTCTGGTCAGTACCGACGATTCGGCAGAGGCTTGGTCGGGGTTTGACCCAGAGCAGGAAGACTTCGGCAGAATAATGGTTTCACTCTCTTGTTTGTGATGCGGGAGAAGCGCTACCATATTGCACTGGCAACAACAGTGAGTGCAGTCCTTCTCTGGGGTTCAGTGAAACTCGGAAGTCAGTATCAAGATACGATTCATGTCCCCGTCAGTTTGCTCAACCTGCCGGCGGGGCTGGCCCCCGTTTCGCCCATTCCTCGTACACTTGAACTCACGTTCCGCGGCAGGGGCTGGCAGATGGCGAGTCATTTGCTGGATTCCGATCTCCAGGTTCCCATTGATGTCCGGACTGGCCCGAGAATCATGACCCTTCGTGACGTCCGGCGCGAGATCGCCCTCCCGGAGAATGTTGAGCTGATCGACATGAAGCCCGAATCGGTTACTGTCGCATTCGACAATCTCGTTGAGAAACGCATCCCGATTATCGTCGACAACAGGGTGTCCTTCGCAGAGGGTTATGGACTCTCGGGTGCTCCGGTTATTGTCCCGGAGAGTGTGACCGTCGGAGGAGGAGAACGCGTGATTCAGACCCTGGAATCGTGGTATGTTGCTACTCCTCCGATGGAAAATCTCAAGAGTGCGGTTACGGAACAGATTCCATTGTCGGACAACTCCACCTACTTTCTTTCGCTCTCTCCGCCAACAGTTACATTGAAACTGAATGTCCAGCCGCTTGCTGAGAAGACATTGAACGGGATTCCGGTTACAGTACACTCCCTGCCACCTGACCGTGAAGTCCTCCTGATCCCACCGCGGGTTGATGTTCTTGTCAGGGGCGCTCTTGACAGGCTCGCGCGCATCACACCAGACGAATGCCGTGTGTCCGTCGATTTCCGCAGCATCGTCGGTGACACAACACGGACCGTTGTCCCCCTGATCGAAGTACCCGAAGGCATCGTTGTGATCGGACGGACTCCGGAGCGATTGCAATTCGTCATACGCCAACGGTTGTAAAAAGAGGAAGAGACCCATGCGTCTGGCAATCAATGTTGACCATGTTGCCTCTCTTCGGGAAGCACGCGGTGAGGTTGAACCGGATCCGGTCGCTGCAGCACAGATCTGCGAACTTGCCGGAGCCGAAGCAATCGTCTGTCACCTGCGCGAGGACAGGCGCCATATCAACGACCGGGATCTCCGATTGCTGCGTGAAACGGTCAAGACCAAACTCGATCTCGAGATGGCGGCAACCGAGGAGATCATCCGCATCGCCATTGAAACCCTTCCCGAACTGGTTACCCTGGTACCCGAACGTCGACAGGAGCTAACGACGGAAGGAGGGCTGGATGTTGCGGCACATAAACATTATCTGGGGGATGTTGTTAAGGAATTTCAGAGGAATGAGATCGAGGTCAGCTTGTTTGTGGACCCTGTCGCCCGGCAGATTGAGGCAGCGAGTGCGCTTGGCGCCGAGATGGTCGAGATTCACACCGGGGCCTATGCACGTGCCCGCACGAGCCGGGAGGTTGCGACAACCCTGGATGAGATCCAACGCGCTGCACACCTGGCGGCCGGGCTCGGTCTCCGGGTCAACGCGGGGCATGGCTTGAACTATGTCAACATCAAACCGATCAGGCAGATTTCAGAAATTGAGGAAGTCAGCATCGGCCACGCCATCATTGCACGAGCAGTGTTCAGCGGGTTGGAGAATGCAGTGCGGGAAATGGTGGCGCTGGTGAGGTAGAGAAATCCATACTCATTTCCCTGACTTGATTCACGATAAATGTCTTGTGAGTAGAAACTGATCGGAAAAATTGTGCACGAACAACTGAAAATATTCAGGAGCAACCCGGCAACATTGTCCAACCGGACTTCAACGCAAGTTGAGAGGTCCGGGACTTTCTTGGACAATATGAAGTTGCCAGTCCACCGGTGGTCTAGGTATTCGGCTGGATTCTCCGCAGACTGGGCCAAATCGATAATCTTGAGAGCCCCAATAGCTGAGGCGGGTCTAGCGTTTGATCCTTTTGCAGGGTCTGGGACAATGCTCTTAGCTTCAGATGCGCTTCGAGTTCGAAGCACTGGCATCGAAGCACACCCTTTCATCCGTCGCGTCTGCCAAGCAAAGCTCTATTGGGGAACTTCAGTTGATTCCTTTTCCGAGCGAGCGAGTAGAGTTCTTGACCTTGCACACTGTGAAGGTAATCCGCAAAGGGTTTACCCTGAACTGATTGACCGCTGCTATACCGCTAAAGCATTGCAGCAACTCGATAGACTCAGGTCGGCTTGGGAATCTTTGGAAGACGATTCCCCATCCTCAGAATTGGTTTGGCTGGCAATCACAACAATTCTTAGGCATACCTCATCAGCTGGAACTGCACAGTGGCAGTATATCCTTCCTAACAAGGTAAAGAGAAGTGTTGTTGACCCATTCGATGCATTCTTGAAACAGATTGGGCAGATGAAGGAGGATATGACCACAATGAAAGATGATCATGAATCCACCCTTGCACAGATCTACCTGGGTGATGCGAGAAAATGTGAAAATGTGGCTGACAATTCGGTGAGTGTGGTCATCACCTCACCACCATACGCGAACAATTACGACTACGCAGACGCTACAAGACTTGAGATGTCCTTTTGGGGACAAGTTAGGTCCTGGGGGGATTTACATGAAGCGGTCAGGAAGGATCTGATTGTCTCCACGGCACAGCATGCATCTTTGGATAGGGTCAAACTGGATGAAGTGCTTTCCCGCCATACGCTGCTCCCAATCAAAAGCGCCATTGAGGCTGTGTGCCGGACTCTCGCCGCGGAAAGGCTCCTGCATGGGGGAAAAAAGCACTATCACACAATGATCGCATCGTACTTCGCGGATATTGGCGATGTCTGGCAAGAGTTACGTCGAGTGTGCACCAAGGACGCTACAATACACTTTGTTGTTGGCGACTCTGCACCGTACGGAGTATACGTCCCCGTCCAAGAATGGTTTGGGGAACTAGCGATCGCATCAGGATTCAACCACTACACTTTTGTCAAGCTACGAGA
>Ga0105340_1001003_pt1 | contig 13056 bp, 14 predicted proteins | sample EasRivMeERMLT700_FD_89676 | JGI IMG/M metagenome (GOLD analysis project Ga0105340, IMG submission 89676) | Soil microbial communities from meander-bound floodplain in the East River, Colorado, USA - East River MetaG ERMLT700 | ecosystem: Environmental > Terrestrial > Soil > Floodplain | place... | reverse complement strand
TTTGGCGGATGTCAAGCTGCCGGCGTCGCTGCGAAACATCTTCAAAGAGTTGAGCGAGGATCTCGGCACGGCGAAACCGTCGAATGGCTGTCTGATCCCATGGGCGAAGCAGGGTGTGCTGTTGCTCAATACGGTGCTAACGGTGCGGGCGCATCAAGCGAACTCGCATCGCGGCAAAGGCTGGGAAGTGTTCACGGACGCCATCATCGAACGGCTCGGCGAACGTCCGGAGCCGATGGTGTTCGTATTGTGGGGCAAGCCGGCGCAAGCGAAGAAGAAGTTGATCGATGTTGAGCGGCACGTCGTTTTCGAGGCGGCGCATCCGTCGCCGTTGTCGGCGCACAACGGGTTCTTCGGGAGCAAGCCGTTTTCGCGAATCAACGAAACGCTGAAGAAGTGGGGCCAGGCGGAGATTGATTGGGCGATTCCGGATTCGTAGTTTACCGGAAGGTTTACGTTTAGCGCTCGCTTGGCCCTGCGAGCGCTAAACGTAAACATCAAGGGGATAATGCATGCGCAAGAAATTCATCGCCGGCAACTGGAAAATGAACACGCGTTCGATCGACGGCGAATTGCTGGCGGCTGCGGTTGTCAAGGGGGTCGGCAGCGAGACGCGCGTCACGGTCGCCGTGTGTCCGCCGTTTCCGTATTTGTCGCGTGTCGGGCAAGTTGTCCAGGGCACACCAGTCGCGCTTGGCGCGCAAAATTGCTACCCAAAAGACGACGGCGCCTTCACCGGCGAGGTCAGCCCGGCCATGCTCGTCGATGTCGGTTGCGCGTACGTCATCGTCGGTCACAGCGAACGACGCCAGTTTTTCCAGGACACGAACGAGTTCGTCAATTCGAAGGCGCACGCCGCTCTAAAAGCGGGCTTGAAGGTCATCCTGTGCATCGGCGAGACGCTGGACGAACGCAAAGCGAACCGCACCGAAGCCGTGCTCGACACGCAGCTCGTCGGCTCGATTGCTGACATCACGGCCGAGCAACTCAAGAACATGGTGCTCGCTTACGAGCCGGTCTGGGCGATCGGCACCGGCGTCAACGCGACGCCGCAACAGGCTCAAGAAGCGCACGCTTTCATTCGCAAGCGCGTCGGCCAGCTTTGCGGCGACGCCGCGGCCAACGCGCTGGGCATCCAGTATGGCGGCAGCGTCAAGCCCGACAACGCGGCGACGCTTCTGTCGCAGCCGGACGTGGACGGCGCCCTGGTTGGCGGCGCGAGTTTGAAGGCGGAAGATTTTCTTACGATCGTCAGGGCGGGCATTCGTTGACATCTTTGCGAGCCACGGGGTTTATCCCCGTGGATTGGATGTCCGTACCACGGGGATAAACCCCGTGGCTCGCCAGCGCATCATTTTTTTTCCGCCATCCCCTTGCAACCCCATGCACGAATTCAAATAATATCTTTTCCCCAAAAGCGATTGACAGATGGGGAGTCGTCCCCTTGATAAATCGTGAGGTCGCGCATGGCACAGGTATTCGTTCTCGAAGTCCAGGAACGCACCAAGAGCGGCACCAACGCCGCCAAGCAAATCCGCAAGCAAGGCCTCGTCCCCGCCGTCATGTACGGCCACGGCGAAGAAACCGCCGTCCTGTCGGTGCCGGGCGACGCGTTGTACAAGGCCATTCGGCACGGCGTCCGCATCTTCGACGTCAAGCACAAGGGAGGCGTTCAGAAGACGCTCCTTCGCGACGTTCAATGGGATCCGCTGGGCCACGACATCCTTCATGCCGATTTCTATCGCGTTCGCGCGGACGAAAAAATCACTCTCGACGTCAAGGTCGAACTCAAAGGCACCGCTCCCGGCGTCACCACCGGCGGCGTGCTCGTCCAGCAGATTCACAGTCTTTCCGTGGAATGCTTGATCGTCAACATCCCGGAGTCGATCCGCGTCAACATCGGCGAATTGCAGATCGACCAGGCCATCCACGTGCGCGAAGTCCCGCTGCCTGAAGGCGTCACGGTCAAGAATGATCCGGAAGCGATCGTCGTGCAAATCAGCAAGAAGATCGAAGAGGTCGTCGCCCCCGTCGCCGCGGCCGCGCCGGGCGCCGAGGCGGCTGAACCTGAAGTCATTGGCCGTGTCAAGGCTGAGGAGGACGAGGAAGGCGAAGAGCCGGCGAAGAAGTAATTTCGCGTGGCGCCGCCCGCACCCCCGGCCCCTCTCCCAGAGGGAGAGGGGAGGATGATGCAATGAAACTGGTCGTCGGCCTTGGCAACCCTGGGAAAAAGTACGCCGGCACGAGACACAACGTTGGGTTCGCGGTCGTCGATTTGCTTGCGAAAAGCCCGAGCGTCGGCAGCTTTCACGAACGCTTCGACGCCGACATCGCGGAATGGCGCGAAGACGCCGACAAGATTCTCCTGATGAAGCCGCTCACGTTCATGAACTTGAGTGGCCGGGCCGTGCGGGAGACGCTCGACTTTTATCAGATCGAGCACCAGGACCTGCTCGTGATCTGCGATGACATGGCCCTGCCGCTCGGCAAGCTTCGCTTCCGGGCGCGCGGCACCCACGGCGGGCACAACGGGTTGCGCGATATTCAGCAGCACCTGGGGACGACCGATTACGCTCGGCTGCGTATCGGAGTGGACGTGCCCGACCAAAAGGATGCGGTCGATCATGTGCTCGGCAAGTTCAAGCCGAGTGAGAAGCCGGTGATCGAGGACGCGCTTCAGCTGGCGGTCCAGGGCGTCGCGATGTGGATCAAAGATGGCATTCAGAAGTGCATGAATCAGTACAACGCATAGGTTCCCCAAGGAAACACGAATGGCAGCCAACGTTTACGAATGCATGTTCATCCTCGATTCGTCGAAGGTCGCAGGTAACCTCGAAACCGCCGACAAGCAACTGCGCACCATTCTCGAAAAGCACAGCGCCGAGGTGCTGGTGTGCCGCATCTGGGATGAACGAAAACTGATTTATCCGATCAAGAACCAGAAAAAGGGCATCTATTTTCTGACCTACTTCTCCTCCGAAGGCAAGAACCTCGCGCCGATCGAACACGACTGCGCCCTCAATGAAATGATCCTGCGGCAAATGGTCATCAAGATTCATCCGAAGCTCGTCGAGACGATGCTTTCGCTGGCCAAGGGCGAACACGCGGTCGCGCTGCACAATATGCAAGAAGACGCCGGCGGCGACAGCGGCATCCCCATGGACATGGGCGACGATCGCGGCCATCGCCGTCGCCGCGATTGAAGTTGAATTTGCTAGAATACCACGGCTGACCCCAATCCCCCAGCGGAGTCCACCATGGCGAATCTCAACAAGGTCATGCTGATCGGTCGTCTGACCCGCGACCCCGAAGTGAGATTGTTTTCCAATGGCGGAAAGGTGGCCGCGTTCGGCTTTGCCGTCAACAACCGCCGCAAGAATCAACAGACGGGACAATGGGAAGACGAACCCGTTTTCCTTGATTGCGAGGCATTCAATCGCGGCGAGACCGGCAAGACAGCCGACTTGATCGAGCAGTATTTGAAGAAAGGCTACCAGGCGTATATCGAAGGCCATTTGAAGCTGGACCAGTGGAACGACAAGACGACGGGCGACAAGCGTCAGAAGCTCAAGATTGTCGTTGACAATGTGCAGTTTCTGGAGCCTCGCCGAGATGGACAGGGCGCTCCGCCACGACGCCAGGACGCGCCGCCGCCCAGCCAGGATTACGATCCCGGTCCCGAACCGATGGACGCGCCGCCCCCCAGCCAGGACAAGGACATCCCGTTTTGATTTTCCCGTTTAGCGCTCGCTCGGCGCTTGCAAATGAATCCTCAATTTGCAAGCGCCGAGCGAGCGCTAAACGAAGATAACAGGAACCAAGTATGCCAACCAGAAGACGAAACCAGATTCTCAAAGGCAAGCACGGCGGCATGCAGCTCCTCTTGACCGAAGACGTCACCCACCTCGGCAAACAGGGCGATCTCGTCGAGGTCAAGGGCGGTTACGGCCGCAACTATCTTTTGCCTCACGGCCTGGCGACCATTCCGACGCAGCACAATCTCAAGCTCCTGGAATCGCACAAGAAGCGCGTGAACCAGGCCCGCGAAGCCAAGGTCGCCGATCTCAAGGCGATGGCCGAGCAGATCGCTCGCGTTCCACAGTTGACGATCGAAGCCAACGCCAACGAGGAAGGCCATTTGTACGGCTCCGTCAGCGAGGGCGACATCTCCAAGACGCTCAAGGGCAAGAACCTCAAGGTCGAGGCCGACATGGTCAAGCTGGAAGGCATGATCAAGCTGTGCGGCCTTTATGAAGTCGAACTCAACCTCGGCTACGACATCACCGTGAAGGTCAAGGTCATGGTGGTGCCGCTCAAGCAAGAGAAGAAGTGATTTTCGCGGTTTGCTCAAATGCAGCCCGGCCGCGCTCGGTCGGGCTGTTCGCATTTCCTGATACTTCGTTTACTGAACTTCAGGAATGTAATGCATGCTGGAGTTCCGCCTTTAGGCGGCGATTCGCTCAAACCCGCCTAAAGGCGGAACTCCAACAAGAGCATTGGATTCCTGAACGTCAGTAGCGCCCGCGCGGCGCCGCGCGTTCGCTAATCGGCGGCCAAGGAGCCAAGGCCATGTCGCAAGATTCGTCCATCGTGGACAAGTTGCCGCCGCACAATCGCGACGCCGAACGCAGTTTGCTGTCGAGCATGCTGCGCGACAACAAGATCATCCCGGAGGCGGTCAACCTCGTTCGCGCCAATCACTTCTATATCTTCGCGCATCAAAAAATCTTCGAGGCGATCACCCTTCTCAACGATGACGACGGCAAGCCCGCCGACATCGTCACGGTCGCGGAATATTTGACGCAAGGCAAAATGCTGGACGAGATCGGCGGCCCCGCTTATCTCGCCGACCTGTGGGATGCCGCCCCGAGCGCCTCGCATTATCGCCAGTACGCGGAGATCATCCGGCAAAAGGCGATCGTTCGCAATCTGATCCATGCGTGCAACGATCTGCAAAGCGAAGCGCAAGATCCAAGCCAACAACCGCAAGAGTTGCTCGATTCCGCCGAGCGGCGCATCCTCGAAATCGCCGAGATGGGCATTACCGGCGACACGATTACGCTGCACGACGCGTTGCAAGAAGCCTGGCATCGTCTCGATCAACGCAAGCAGCGCGGCGAGCACGAATTCAGCGGCATCGCGACCGGCTACGTCGATCTCGACAATCTCACCGCCGGCTTTCAGAACTCCGAACTCATCATCCTCGCGGCCCGCCCGTCGGTCGGCAAAACCGCGTTCGCGCTCAACATCGCGCGGCATGTCGTCATTGAGGAAGGCTTGCCGGTTTTGTTCGTGAGCCTCGAGCAAGCGCGTGTCGAAATTGCCGAACGTTTGCTCTGCTGTCAGGCGCGAGTAGACAGCCATCGCTTGCGGCGCGGGCATCTTTCGACTGATGACATGGACAAGATCCTTGAGGCCGGCGACGTGCTGAGCAAGGCGAATCTCTACATCGACGATACGCCCGGTCAGAGCATGTTGCGCATCGCCGCCAATGCGCGACGCTTGAAAAAACAGAAGGACCTGCGGCTGGTCGTCATCGACTATCTTCAGCTCATCGATCCGGACGACCGCCGCGAGAGCCGGCAGGAGCAGGTCGCGGGCATCTCGCGCCGCTTGAAGTTTCTCGCTAGAGAGTTGAAAGTGCCCGTCGTCGCTCTGGCGCAAGTCAATCGCAGCTCGGAGGATCGGCAGGACCATCGCCCGCGCTTGAGCGATTTGCGCGAATCAGGCGCCATCGAGCAAGACGCGGATACCGTGATGATGCTGCACCGGCCCGATTATCACGAGCCGGGGCAGAACGAAGGCATGGTCGAGGTCATCATCGCCAAGCAGCGCAACGGGCCGACGGGCGAGGTGTCGCTGATGTATATCAAGCAATTCATGCGCTTCGAGAATTTCGCGGTCGAGCATTCGAGCAGCTTTGGCGGGATGTCGTAAGCCGCTTGCCGTTTAGCGCTCGGAAGAAAGCGCCAGTTGACCGGCGCCTCCCCGCGATCGCTAAACGGCAAGCGGCTTTGCAAATTCGCCGCGTCTTCGCTACAATCGCGGTCGAAGTTGAGGATTCGCCAATGTTCCGCGTCGGCCTCGGTCATGACACGCATCGCCTCGGCCAAAACCGGCCGCTGATTCTCGGCGGCGTCAAGGTCGAGCATTCGCGCGGCCTGATCGGCCACTCGGACGCCGACGTCGTGCTGCATGCTCTCACGGACGCCCTACTCGGCGCCGCGGGCCTGGGCGATATCGGCGATGCGTTTCCCGACACCGATCCAAAGTACAAGGACTGCGATTCGCGCATCTTCCTGGAAGCGACGCTCCAGCGCGTATCGGCAATGGGCTGGCGATTGGTCAACGTCGATCTGACGGTCTTCGCCCAGGAGCCGAAGCTCGGACCAATCAAGGCGGCGATGCGCGAACATCTGGCGGCGCTCTTGAGTCTTCCGGTGGACGCCGTCAACGTGAAAGCGAAGACCGGCGAGAAGGTCGGCGCGATCGGCCGCGCCGAGGCGATTGGCTGCCACGCGATTGTACTGATCGAAAAATGACTTTCGTGCCGCTTGCGGCTTCGCGCTCGCACAACGGCACGGATGAGGTCGATGATGGATCACAACCTGCGCGTTTACAACACTCTGACCAAACAAAAGGAGCCGTTCAAGACGGTCGTCCCCGGCAAGGTCGGCATGTACGTGTGCGGACCGACGGTCTACAAGCCGAGCCACATCGGCCACATGGTCGGCCCCGTCATCTTTGACACCGTCAAGCGTTATCTGACGTACCTCGGCTACCAGGTCACCTGGGTCGTCAACATCACCGACGTGGATGACAAGCTCATCATCCGCGCCAATGAATTGAAAACGACCGTCAAGGCGCTCGCCGAGGAAATGACCCTCGATTATGTCGGTTGCCTGAAGCGCTTGAACGTCACCGGCATCGATCATATGCCGCGGGCGACGGACCATATCGATGGCATGATCGAAATCATGCGCGGCCTGATCGAGAAGGGCCACGCGTATGCTGCGGGCGGCGATGTTTATTTCGACGTGCTCAAGGACGACGATTACGGCAAGCTCTGCAACCGCGATCCGGAACAGCTCGAGGCGGGCGCCCGCATCGAGGTGTCCGAAAAGAAACGCAATCCCGGCGATTTCGCAATGTGGAAAGCATCGAAGCCGGGCGAACCCGCGTGGGACAGCCCGTGGGGCAAAGGCCGCCCCGGCTGGCACATCGAATGCTCCGCGATGTCGATGAAACTTCTCGGCAAAACGCTCGACATCCACGGCGGCGGGCTCGACCTGCAATTCCCGCATCACGAAAACGAGATGGCCCAATCCGAATCGTTCACGGGCATGCCGTTCGCCAACGCGTGGATGCATAACGGCCTGTTGAAGATGGGCGCCGCGAAGATGGCAGGTTCGGTCGGCAATGTCGTCAACATCGCCGATCTGTTGCAACGCCATCAGCCCGAGACGGTGCGCTTCCTGCTCTTGAGCACGCACTATCGCAGTCCGATCGAATACAGCGAAGATCGGCTCAATGAGGTGCGGCGAAGCCTTGGCGGCTTCTATCGTTTTTTCGAACGCTACGGACGAATTACGAAATCGGACTTTTACACTCTCGAATCTCCAAAGGAGCACATGACGCCCACGGTAGAACTACCAGTCGAGTTTGCAACGTCTCGCGGCAAATTCCTGGAGCATATGGATGATGACTTCAATACCGGCGGTGCAGTCGGCACATTATTCGAGCTGTTGAAATCTCTTAATCGATACGCGGACTCCCAGTCATTGGAAGAGTCCAATGTTGCGCCGGCGGATTTGAAAACGTTTCAACTTGGCGCGATGTGTATTAAAGAATTGAGTCAGATACTTGGAGTTTTTCTCCATTCTCCAAATGTCGTAGTAACGCCTGGAACTCTGCACCTCAATCTAAAAACGCACGAACCTACCATAATAAACGAGCCAGAGCCGCTCATACGTGAATTGAAAAAACTGATAGAAGACTCAGGCGGAACTGTTTTGCCAGAGAATTCGTCCGTGGACGATTGGATGCAACGTTTAATTAGCCTCCGCGCCGAAGCCCGCAAGGCGAAGAACTTCGCGCTGGGCGATCAGATTCGCAAACGCCTGACCGAGCTAGGTGTGACGCTCGAAGATCGCGCCGGCGGCACGAGCTGGCGAAAGGACTAAAGGAATCACGAAAACACGAAAAACGAAATCACGAAAAACAAACCTGGGTGCATTTCGTGTTTTCGTTTTTCGTGTTTTCGTGATTGGATTGGCATGACCACGCCGCGCCGCATCCTCGGCATTGATCCCGGCCTCGCCATCACCGGCTACGGCGTCATCGAAATCGCGTCGGCGCATCCCACCATTCGCGAAGCCGGCGTCATTCGCACCGCCGACGATCATGCGACCGATATGGCGGCCAAAGTCCTTTCCGTGTACAAAGGTATCGTTGAGGTGATCACGCAGTTTGCGCCCGAGGCGATGGCCGTCGAACAGCTTTATTCTCATTATGACCATCCACGCACCGCCATCCTCATGGGGCACGCGCGCGGCGTCATCTTTTTGGCGGCAGCCCAGAGCGGGATTCCCGTGATCAGTTACGCCTCAACGCAGGTGAAAAAGATCATCACCGGCAACGGCCGGGCCCCGAAGGAGCAAGTGCAGCGCACGATTCAGCGCGAATTCGGCCTGCCGGCGTTGCCCGATCCACCCGATGTCGCCGATGCCCTGGCAGTCGCGCTGTGCCATTATTATCACCAAAAGGCGTTTTCCACTTAATGATCACGAAAATCACCGGCATCGTGAACCGCGTTCTCGACGAGGAGATTCGCCTCCAGGTCGGCCCGCTCGAGTATCAAATCCTCGTGCCCGAGTTCATTCGCCGTACGCTTCAACAAAAACACGCGGAAGAGATCACGCTCTACACGAGCCATTATCTCGACGGCAATCCCGCCCACGGCAAAATGGTGCCGCGCCTGATCGGCTTCCTCGCCGAGGCAGAGCAGGAGTTCTTCGAGTTGTTTTGCACCGTGGACAAGGTCGGCGTTCGCAAGGCGATGAAGGCATTCGTGCGGCCGATCAAAGAGATTGCCGACGCCATCCAGCGGCAAGACGCCAAGTGGCTAACGACGCTCCCCGGCGTCGGCGGCGCCACCGCGGAGCAGATCGTCGCCACGCTTCGCCGCAAGGTCACGAAGTTCGCACTGATGGCCGGCCCTAGCGTCGCCGGCGAGAAGACGAGCAGCGTGGACGGCGGCGTCCTGGAAGACGCGTATCGAGCGCTCCTGAGCGTCGGCCATAGTTCGCAGGAAGCTCGCGATCGGCTCGACAAGGCGCTCGCCGGCAACAAGGAATACAAAAGCGTGGAAGACGTGTTGATGGCAATCTATCAACAGAAATGACCATCAAGCCCCAGGATGAGCGCAGCGATTCCTGGGGGTAGCGCCCGGAGAAAAAATGGCGCGTCAAGCGATCGTCACGAATGAAACGCCCGACGACGACAAAAAGCGCGACGCCGCTTTGCGCCCCCGTTTCTTGCGCGAAGTCATCGGCCAGCAATCCGTCAAGCAACGCCTCGACATTCTCTTGCGGGCCGCGAAAAAGCTCAAAGAACCGCTGTCGCACATGCTCTTTGACGGCCCGCCCGGTCTAGGAAAGACGACGTTCGCAACCGTGCTCCCCAACGAACTGGGCACGACCATCCAGATGACAAGCGGCCCCGCGCTAACCAAGCCCGCGGACATGCTGCCTTACCTGACCAACGCCGCGGAAGGCACGATTCTTTTCATCGACGAAATCCATCGCATGCCGCGCGTCGTGGAGGAATTCATCTACCCGGCCATGGAGGACTTTCGCGTCGATATCGTGCTTGGCGAAGGCATGAACGCGCGGACCATCTCGATGCCGCTCAAGCGTTTCACGTTGATCGGCGCCACCACGCGCAGCGGCATGTTGTCGGGGCCAATGCGCGATCGCTTCAAGATTCACGAGCATCTGGATTATTACACAGTCGAGGAACTTGCACAGATCGTGACAATCAACGCACGTAAATTGAATACGGACATCACCGCGGACGCCGCGATCGAGATTGCACGCAGAAGCCGCGGCACGCCGCGCGTCGCCAATTCGCGGCTCTGGTGGTCGCGAAGTTACGCCGCCAGCGAGGCCAACGGGCAAATCGATATCGCCGTCGCGCAGGCGGCCTTGAAGATGGCCGAAGTCGATCACGTCGGCCTGGACAAGCAGGATCGGCGTTACCTTGAAACCCTCATCAACGTCTTCGACGGCGGGCCGACTGGTGTCGAGGCCCTGGCCGCCACGATGAACCTTTCGACTGAAACGCTGTCGGATGAAATCGAACTTTACCTCTTGCGCGAACAAATGATCGTCCGCACGCCGCGCGGCCGAATGGCGACGTCCAAGGCATATCTTCATCTTGGTAAGCCGTATCGAAAAGACGGGCTGGATAATCCGCAAGGGTTGCTTTTCGACTAAGCTCTCCTAAAATATTATCCGGGTTGACTCTGAGGTCATTCGTCAACTTCCGCAAGACCGCATGGTTGTGGCATATTTTTAGACGTGTACATAAGTACACAAACAGCGTCGGAAATATCTTTAACTGGTAGCCAACTCGCCCTGGATTGACTAGATTAACACGGACGCGTTGACCCTGACCTGGCGACTCAACGGTCGGGACTTGTCCGGGGAAGCCTGATTTACTGCGTATTCCCCGCCCGCCTGATGATATCGTTACCCGTAATTGGAGAACGGCCCTGGATGTCACGCACCTTGATCCTCCTTTTTCGTCGTGATCCCTCGCGGGATCGGCAAACCGAAACGGTCAAGTTTGAAGGCTACGAACCCCTTTGGCCGGACGGCCGCCCCGTCGCCGTCGGGTTGGACGCCTTCTGCAAGCACGGCCTTCGGCTTCTCGGTTTGGGCAAACACCTCGCGGGATGTCACGAAAAACTCGTGAAATTGGTCTGCCTGCCGCTATCCGGCCGGGATGACAATCTCAACCGCATCCCAGGCTATCGCGTCCGGCGGTTTTATCTATTACGAACGGGAAACGTCGGCCGAATTCACTTCATGGACGGCACGCCGACGGTCGCCACTTTTGAACTGGGCGTTGACGAACCACGCGTGATCCACTGGGTTGGCCTGAACACGCTGGAAGACGGCGAGACGCTTTGGTTCGATCTCGCAGCCGTTGGGGTGGACACCGCGATCTTCCAGACCCGCCATCGAATGCAGGCCGTCGAAGCCTGAGCGTAATGACGAATGCCGAAGCACGAATGTCGAAAGAATGACGAAATCCGAATGCCGAATGAATGCCGTCAACGTTTATTTCGGGATTCGTTATTCGTGCTTCTTTCGTCATTCGTGCTTCGGCATTCGTCATTTTGCGCATGTAGTTAGGGCTCAGTCGCGCAAGGGTGGATTGCCTATCCGCCGATCGCATGCATTGTCCGCGTCGGTTTCACAAAACGGGCCGTGTTGATCTCGTGCCCCTCCCATTTCTCCCACACGTTGCCGCGCACGAGCGCCGCGATTTCCTCGGCGGGCGCGCCGCCGCGTAGGAGCGGCTTCAGATCGACCTCGTTGAGCGCGAACAAACAGTTGCGAAGCTTGCCCTCGGCCGTGAGCCGCACGCGATTGCAACTCATGCAGAATGGACGAGACACGGACGCGATGATGCCGACGCGGCCGCCGCCGTCAATGTAATCGAAATCCATCGCAGGCGCCTTCGGGTCAATGTTTTTCGCCGGCACCAGCGGACAGACTTCGCGGTCGAGCTGTTCGAGGATTTCGTGCGCGTAGTAGACCTTGTCGCGCTCCCACTGGTCGGCGCCGATCGGCATGTATTCGATGAAGCGCAACTCCAGTCCATGTTCGCGCGCATAGCGTGCCAGCGGCGCGACCTCAAGCTCCGTGACGCCGCGGATCGCGACGGCGTTGATCTTGATCGGCTCGAAACCCGCTTTTTTGGCGGCTTGAATTCCTTCGAGCACCTTGTCGAGCCCGTCGCGCCGCGCGAGCTGGCGGAAGCGAGCGGAGTCGAGCGAATCCAGGCTGATGTTGATGCGCCGCAAGCCCGCATCGAAGAGCGGCTGCGCCAGATGCGCCAGCAGGATGCCGTTGGTCGTCAGGCCGACGTCCTTGATGCCGGGCACTTTGCCGATCATCGCTACGAGCCTTGGCAGGTCGCGGCGAAGAAGCGGCTCGCCGCCGGTCAGGCGAATCTTGTTGACGCCGAGCGGGGCAACGATTTCGACGAAGCGGGTCATTTCTTCGAAGCTAAGGAGTTCGTTCTTGTCGAGGAAAGTAACTTCTTCGGGCATGCAATAGGTGCAGCGCAGATTGCATCGATCGGTCACGCTGATGCGCAAGTTGTTGTGCACGCGGCCAAACGTGTCGAGCAGCGGGCCGTCGTTTTTCATCTTAAAAATTGGCAGGTCCATGAAAGCCTTTGTTCTGCGAGCCACGGGGTTTATCCCCGTGGAATTGACGCCGCACCACGGGGATAAACCCCGTGGCTCGCTCCGTTCGGTTCACGCTCCGGGATGCACCCATTCCGTCGAGCCGTCGGCCCAGTTTTCCTTCTTCCAGATCGGCACGAGTTCTTTGAGCTGATCGATCGCAAAGCGGCACGCTTCAAACGCCTGCGAACGATGCGGGCAACTGACGGCGACCGCGACGCTGACGTCGCCGACGTCGAGATGGCCGAGCCGATGTTCGAGGATCATGGCGCCGATAGGCCAGCGCCTACGCGTCTCCGCTTCGATCTCCGCCATCTTTTTCTCCGCCATCGCCGGATACGCTTCATAATCGAGGGCAACCGTGACGCGTTCGCCCGTCAAGTCGCGCACCGTGCCGAGAAAGAGCACAACCGCGCCGCAATCGCCGCGCCGCACTTCTTCGGTGAGAGCGTGGTAGTCGATCGCCGTTCGCGTGAGCCGAATCATCGGTTGATATCCGCAGCGAGCCACGGGGTTAATCCCCGTGGAAAAGGGCGCATTTACCACGGGGATTAACCCCGTGGCTCGCAGTTTAT
>Ga0105340_1001002_pt1 | contig 13058 bp, 9 predicted proteins | sample EasRivMeERMLT700_FD_89676 | JGI IMG/M metagenome (GOLD analysis project Ga0105340, IMG submission 89676) | Soil microbial communities from meander-bound floodplain in the East River, Colorado, USA - East River MetaG ERMLT700 | ecosystem: Environmental > Terrestrial > Soil > Floodplain | place... | reverse complement strand
CGGCGGCGACAAAAAACTGGCGCCCGAGAAGCCGAAATCGGCAACGGACCTGGTGTGGACCGTCGATGACGTCGTCCTCGCCGAGGAGGCGGGCGGCATGCAGATCGCGCCGGACGGCAAGCACGTCGTCTGGGTCAAACGCTCGCCGGACAAGGAAAAAAACGAGTTGATCGCCAACCTGATGCTGTCGCGTCTGCCGCCGGCGGAGAAGGAGGAAGCGATCCAGCTCACACGCGGCAAACATTCATCGGCGCAGCCGCAATGGTCGCCCAATGGCAAGCTCATCGCGTTCCTGTCGGCGCGGCCGGCGCCGAAAGAGAGCAAAGGCCGGCGCGACGGCGACGACGACAAGGAGGATCCCAAGTCGCAAATCTGGCTCATCAATCCGTTCGGCGGCGAACCGTGGCCGCTCACGGATTCGCCGCGCGATGTGCGCACATTCGCGTGGCAAAACGACGGCACGATTCTCTATGTCGTTCAAGAGAGAAAGAGCAAGCTGGAAATCGATCTCAAGGAAAAGAAGGATTCCGCCCAGGTGATCGATGATGAGCCGAACGAGCCGGCGGTGCGAATGTGGAAGGTGGATGTCAAGGAAAAAAAGAGCGAGCGCGTCAGCGACAACGCCGATCGCATTCAATCGCTCGCCGTTTCGCCCGATGGCCGATGGGCTGTCACGATTCACGAACGATCGATGAGCTATGCGTTCAACCATCGCGTCAAGCCGGCGGCGTATCTTTACGATCTCGAAAAGATGGAACGCAAACGCATCTTCGATGACAAGCACAACATCGTCAAAGTCTACTGGCAACACGACAGCAAGGGTTTTTACGCGATCAATCAATTCACGAGTCATCCCCAATACCTGATGGCGTACGTCGAGGAGCTTCATCGTTTCGACCTCGCGCAAAACAAGGCCACGCGCGTCGATCTCGAATGGCCGCGCGGCCTGGCCGACAGCGCCGATGGCTTCGCGATCACGCCGGACGGATTCATCGCGCTCCTGGCGAACGGCGTGCGGCACGCGGCGCGGCGTTATGTCAAGAATGGAACGACCTGGCAATCGTTGAACATTGACGTCAATAACTTTCAGGAAATTCGCGTCAGCAAGGACGCCAAGACGCTGCTCTACTTGCACTCCAGTGCGACAAGTCCGCCGCGCTGGATGGTTACATCGCTCTCGACGCCGAAAGGCGAGGAGAAATTGCTTGTTGACGTGAACGACGACGTTCGCAAGAAGCCGATGGCGAAGACCGATGTGTTCAAGTGGAAGGGGGCGCTCAACGAGGAAATTGAAGGGCTCGTCTCATATCCGCATGAATATCAAGCAGGCAAGAAGTATCCGCTCGTCGTCTTGATCCATGGCGGACCGCACTGGGCCGACTTCGATCACTGGGATGAACGCTGGGCGTACGTGCGCAATCTGCTCTGCGCGCGCGGCGCCGTCGTCTTGCGGCCCAACTATCACGGCAGCTCGCATTACGGCCTGGCATTCGCCGAATCGATTGAAGCGAAGTACTATTTGCCGGTCGAGGACATCGAAAAAGGCATCGACGCTCTGGTCGCGCGAGGCGGCATCGACAAGGATAGAATCGGCCTCGGCGGCTGGTCGAACGGCGCCATCCTCACCATGTCGCTCATCACGCGGCGGCATTATCGCGCCGCCAGCGCCGGCGCGGGCGGTTCGGAGTGGTCGGCCGACTGGGGCGTGTGCGATTTCGGCATGTGTTTTTCCAACTACTACATCGGCAAGTCGCCCATCGAGGATCCGGAACTCTATCGCAAGAACGCGCCGTTCTACGACTTTCACAAGGTGACGACGCCGACGATACTCTTTCATGGCAGCGAAGACAAGGACGTGCCGACGCACCATAGCTGGTATCAGTTCCGCGCCTTGCGCGAACTCGGCAAGGCGGACGTGCGTTTTCTTTTGTTTCCCGGCGAAAAGCACGGCTTGACCAAGCTGACGAATCGCCGCCGCAAGATCGAGGAGGAACTGGCGTGGTACGACAAGCATCTGTTTCAAAACGCGAAGCCGGTGAACGTCGCGCTCAAGGACGATTCGCCGCTCGGCCTGGCGCTTTCGCTCAAGAAGGCCGCGAAGTCAGGCCGCGGCTATGGCGAGATGAAAGACGGCGTGCTCGTGCCGGAGACGGTCGCGTTCAAGGGAAGGCAAGTTGGTCGATTTGAAGTCACGCGCGCCCAGTTTGCGCAGTTCGACAAATCTTATTCGATTGAACCGGGGACCGAGAATTATCCCGCCAGCGGCGTGACGTTCGAACAGGCGAAGGCGTATTGCGCCTGGCTCGCGAAAAAAACGGATCGTCCGTTTCGGTTGGGCACCGTCAAGGAGATGACCGACATCTACGACGACGCCGACGGCATCGAGAACACGCTCGATCACTGGGCCGGCTATGCGATCAATCCGGAGGACCGTGCGAAGTTGCAAACCGCGATCCGGGACCTTGGCGGCAAAACGCCGCTCCTCAAGGAAGTCGGCAGCTTCAAAAGCGCGGACACCAAGATCGCGATCTTCGACCTTGGCGGCAACGTCGCGGAATGGGCCGACGACAACGGCAAGGGCAAATTGCTCGGCGGGAGCGCCGACTTGCCCGCCGGCGAACGCTTGCAACGCGCGGCGGCGGAGTATGTTGGATTTCGGGTCGTAGTGGGAAGGTAGGCCTACTTCTTCGCGCGCGTTTTCTTCGCCGGCTTCGCCCGCTTGTTCTGCTGCGCCGGCTGGCACAGCCTTGCGAAGCTGATCTCGAACATCTCGCGCAAAACGTCCACATCCACGTCCGCGAGCCGCTTGATGTACAGGCACGCCTTACCCGTTTTGTGTTTGCCGAGCTTTTTCAGTTGAGTCTGGTACTGCTCGACGCCCGGCATGAAGTAAAGCGACATCTGCCCCTTGCGCGGCGAGAAGCCCATCATGAAGCAATCGCCTTCGTGGCCCGATTCGTACCTGTAATGGTAATCACCGAAGCCGACCATGGTCGGGCCCCACATCTTCGGCTCAAAGCCGGTGATGTCTTTCATCATCGCCAGGATGGCGTACGAATCGGCGCGCTGTTCGGCGTCCGGCACCTTTTTCAGGAACGAATCGACGCTGACACCGGTGGGTTTGGTTTTGACTTCGGCCATAAAAGTTCCAATGACTTGTTACGTTGCGAACAATCAAATCCCAATTACTTGATACACGTCCCCGCAAATAGGGGAACAAGTTACGGGAGGGCGAGGCTCCTGCCGAGCCTGAAGCGCCAAGTAACTGCGTGTGCACGGCTCGGCAGGAGCCTCGCCCTCCCGTCCGGTGCTGTTCCCCTATTCATGGGGCGGTGTACTTAATTACTGGCCACGACCGTCAGGGAGGGGTCATCACATGGACGGCAAGCCCAGCTTTGGCGGCACATGGACCGACGCGACGGCGTTCCAATTCTTGATCGCGTCAACGGCATCACCGATGTCCGCGTCTTCCGGCAAGATGACTTGTACGCTGCGGGCCAGCAGGTCCTCGTCTTCTGAAAGTGCCTCCGCGGCGCTTGCCAGAGACGGAACCTTGTTCACGATCTTCGTCTGCCGAGGGAGCTTTCCCGGCTTGAGTCGTTTGCCGTCGGAAGAGACGAAGACGCGATCGTCGGAATCGAAACGCCAACCCGACTTGAGAATCACGTCAACCGAGGGTTTGACTTTGACCGGCGAATCATCGGAGTATCGTTGGTGGAATGCGTGCATGATCGGTAACCTCGTCGGCGTGTCCAAGGGCGACGGCTCTTTGGAGTGCGGCGATTTGACGCGGCTTTTTTACTTTCTTTGGAATTTCCAAAACAAAAAAAAGAAAGAAAGCGGCGTCAAACCGCCGCACTCCAAAATGACCGGAGCGGCGCTTCGGCCAGGCATTTGGACCATCCGCTAGATTGCCGCGAGGGCCTTGGCGAGGTTGGGCTGCGGTCCGATCTTTTGCGCCAGGGGCGCCGCGGGATCGTCCTGTTGCGGAGTGCCCGTTGCTATCAGGATATCACGAACTTTCTTGGGGGAAAGCGGTGCGCCCAATTTGGCCTTGGCGTGCCCTTGCAAACAGGCGACCGCGCCCGTGACGATGGGGGACGCGCTCGACGTCCCGGAGAAGCGATGGCTGTACCAGGCCTTTTCTTTCGCCCCGCCCTGGGCGTCGCCGTACGCCAGGGTCGTCACGTGCCAGCCCCAGCCCTGAACGTTGACGATGACACCGTAATTGGAGAACCAGATTCGGCCGCGCGGCGTGCCGATCCGGCTGTAAGGAGGCAACGAGGCGCCGAAGCCGTACGCGTCGAAGTAGTTCGTGGGCGGCACGCCGGCGCCGACGACGATGGCGCCGGAGTCCTTTTGCAGACCGGTGCCGGCGTACTCGGAACGATCGAAGTTTTCGTCGCCGTTGCCCGCGGCTTCGACGACGACGATGCCCTTGTTGACGGCCGTGCGAATGGCGGCGAAGATGTCGGGCCAGAACTGCATGGCGACGTACTTGCCGTCGGGTCCGCCGGGCGCGTGCAATTCGATGAGGATCGCGTCGCCGGCTTTGAGGGCGTTGGCGGCCGCGATGATGGCGCCCGCCGCGTTGAAGACGCCGCCCATCATGGCGGAGTGCACGACGGCCTTCGCTTCATGGCTAATGCCGACGCAGCCGATGTTGCGCGGCAAGCTGACCATTTCACCGAGGACCGCGGTGCCGTGATTTCGCCAGCCGAGGTCATCGATCATGTCGCCGCCGATCAGACGGATGCCCGAGGGGAGGTCTTCGTGGTCCAAAAGCCAGGCGCCTTCGATGTCGCAAATGGTGATGCCTTTGCCTTTGCCGCCGGGCTTGTTCCAGATCGACATGGCGCCGATACCGTTGGGCGCGTCATGGAGGTATCCCTGCGCGGGCTCAAAATTTCGGCTGCCGGCGGCCCTGCCCTCCGGCGCCGGCGCGGCGGCCGCGGGGACGGGGCGCGGCGCGCGATACGCCTTCCACACGGCCTCCTCTTTTTCCAGCTGGCGGACCAGTTTGTCGCAGTCCTTGTCCTTCTTCAATTGGATCTGCACAAATCCGCTTAACGCAAATTCGGTGGTCACCGGCGTGCCGGCCGCCACCATCGCGGGGGTCGGCGCCATCGTCGCTCGCACCTCCAGTTGTTTCTTCGGCATGTCAAACTGCGACGCCAACTCCTTGACGTCGAAATTCTCCAGAACCTTGTTCAAGCGATCCTTGGCCTTTTCCGCTTTCGGCGGCGCCGCAAACGCCATTGCGGTCGGCGCTAACGCGACTTGACTGTCATAACGCAGTTCCGCGACGACGTAATCGGGCACACGATCCGGCAAGCTCAGATCTCCCTTGACGAAACCCGGTTTGGATTGGGCGGCCATAAAAAGCTCCTATTTGAAAGAATGGTTTATGCAGACATGATGAGTTGACGGCTTCTATTGCTATTTGTCAAGAAAAAACTAACTAGAGATGCATTGACGCAAAATTGGCGCTGGAGTCATGTCTGCACAAAATCACGCAAGGCGCGAGTCCATTGCTGATTCCTGCGTGAGAATATATCGATTGACGAGGTGAGCCGGCCCAACATTACCCGGCGCAACAGGATTTCCCCGCCGCCTTCTTCGGCGACGGCGGCAAGTCGTTCGCCGGGTTCTCGTTGAAGAAGCCCGCCGGCTTGAGCATGAAGCCGATATACGCGGTCGGCATCACCGGGTAATCCTCCGGCCGCGGCAGATGCGTGTGGCCGAAGGTGTACCAGAGAATCACGTCCGCGTTCGCAATCGGCCGATCCTGCTCGGTCCACTTTGGCAAGCCATCGCCGCCGTGGCTTTGGTTGGGATAGTTGCCCGCGGCATGCTTCTCGTTTTCGTTGAACGGCGTCACCCAGACGTGATGGTTGACGAAGCCCGCTCGCTTGCGCCACCACGCGTTTTTCGACGCGAACGGCACGCAGTTGTCGCCCGGCAAGAAGCGGTAGCCGACCGGTTCGGCGACGGCGTTGAGCGATTTCGGATTGACGATCTTCCACGAGCGAGCGGTTTCAAGGTTCAGATTGGCCCGCGCTTGCTTTTCGGTTTCGAGCAACGTCGCCCTGGCGCTGAACGCGTTTTCGAACGGGTTCTTTGGGCCAAGCGGATCGGGGACGACATCGACTTGATAAATCGAATTGGGACCGCCGTCGATGTCGAGATCGAGCCGAACGTTGAAGAAATGCTGATGATTCGGCGCGTACAATTGCGGCGCAATCATGGCGCCATAGGGCGATTTTTCTCCAGGGTTGAGCGCGCCGAGCGAGAGAATGCCGGTCAGCTTGATCTCGAACTGGATGTTGCCGTCCTGGTAGAGATACCAGAAGAAACCATATTCGTAATTCTCGACGGTCGCGATCGACGAGATGACGAGCCGGCGCGAGCGACGCACTTCCGGCTTGTCGGCCAATCGGCGGTCGGTGTGCTTCCACAGGATGCCGAAATCTTCCTCGTGCATGCATATCGCGTTCTTGATCGTGAGCGGCTGCCCGCGGCTCGTGCACAGATGGCCGTCGAAATACTTGATCAAACCCAGGCAATCGCAGCCCAGTTCCAGGCTATTGGCGCAGTAGCCGAGACCGTACTCACCGGCATCGAACGCGTTCTTGCGAGCCTGCTGCGGCGCGGGATCGCCGTAGGGAACGACCATCTCGGACAGCGACGCGCGATAAAGGACCGAGCGTTTCTTGCCGTTGTCTTGATAGCAGACATTGTTGAGCGTCAGCCCCTCGCGGCCATTGAAGCCGATGACAAAACTCCACTTTTGCCAGCGAACGCAATTGCCGTCCACCTCAAAGCTCGGACCCTCGGACTGCGTGATATCGAGCGGCTTGATGTCGCCGCGTTGTTGCGTGACGCGGTCGGCGGCGTAGTTCCCCTGATGCGGCGGCAACGGCCAGTGGCCGTATTCCTCGACGCGAATCACCTTCATCTGATTGAGATCGACGACGGGACGCAGCCCTTCAATCGGTCGAGCGTAACCGTTGTCGGTCGGATCGGTGCGCACGAAGCAGAGCGGCCGCGCGAGCCGGCGCGTACGATCTTCCTCCGAGCCGTAGTTGCCGGCGCTCCAGATATCGACCATGACAAGCGATGTGTCGTCGATACCGTAATGCTTCTTGAGGGCCGCCTTGAATTCAGGGCTTGCGAGCACCGCCTGTTCGCATTCGACCTGCTCATCCGCAGACATGGTCGGCTGCACGCCGGGAATGTGCGTGTGCGAGACGACTTTGCGATCCGCGAGCGAGACGACGGTTTCGTAGCAGGAATTGGTCGCGTTATCGAAGAGCACAGCAAAGGCGAGCCGAGCTCCGTAAGGAGCCGGTTGAGTCGCGTCACTCAACCGGCGGCTTACGCCGCTCGGCTCGCCGTTGAACTTGTGAACAACGTCTTTTGCCGGCTCCTTCAAGCTGACGGAGATGAATCGTGTCGTCGGCGTCACTTTGCCGGAGTCGCGCAGGATGGTCACGGCGAGCTGGACTTCGTCGGCAGTCAAAGGTTCGAGTGGATGGCTCATGGTTATCTCCTGGGATTCAACTGATTCTTCTCGCGGAGCACCTTGGATCAGGCCGCAGCGACATTGCGGATGTGAAGTATCTCTCCAGCGCCGAGCGGCCGAATGTCGCTGGGTTCAAACGTTTCAACGGCAAGGGTTTGACCGGCGCCGGTGACAAACTCGACTTCGTACGCCTTGCCGTTGTCGTAGACATGCACAACCGCGCCGACGTCGCCGGCACGCAAGCCATGCTCTGGCACGTCGCGTGTCAGGACCACGGTCTCATGTTCGTGGATGGTCATGGTTTGTCTCCGGGAAAGGCGGTTACCAATCGCGGTCGATTATCGGTAGGTTCGACAATCCAGACCGTGGTCACGTTCGCGTCGTTTCCGCTTGGTGTTGATATCTTACCGCGAACGATGTATTTGATGCCAAAGGCGGATGCTTTTTCCTGAAAATCGTCGGACGTTTGGACCAGCTTCAAAAGGTCTTGTTCAAGGACGGCGGGGACATCGATCTCGTAGCCGACACTGCGAAACCACCGTGCTTTGCTGCCGCCCACGGGATGTTGCTCGTCGAGCAAATAGCCGGCAAGTTTGTCGCCAGGGATGAAGGCAAGATCGGCATTCGGAATCGGCATCTTCGGGTCTCATGTTGATCGAGTGACCTGCTTCATCGCCGCCAGCGCCCGCGCACTCACCGACAACACACGCAAGAACCCCTCCGAGTCCGCGTGGTCGAATTCGCCGATCGCTTCCATCGACGCGTTCGCTTCCGAATACAACGAATGCGGCACATCGGTCGCCGATTGGAAATGCGTGTTCCCCTTGTACAGCGAAACGGCGATCGTTCCCGTCACCAGTTGCGCAAAAGACTTGACCGCATCGAGCGCCACTTTCGACGCCAGGTCGTAGCCGTAGCCTTGATACACTTGCTTGGCGAGCATCAAGGAAAGCTGATCGAACAGCTCGCGCGAGCGGCGATCCAGCACGAGCTGCAATAGGTAAGAATACGCGGTGCCGAGCAGCTCCATGCCCGGGGCTTCATAGACGCCGCGGCTCTTGATGCCGACGAAGCGATTTTCGACGAGATGGTAGCAGATGCCGACGCCGTGCTTGCCGCCGAGTTGGTTGGCGACACGAATCGCCTCGTACATACTGACGTTTTTGTTGTTGATGGAAATCGGCCGACCCTTCTCGAAGCGGATCGTCACCGTCTCGGGCGTGTCGGGCGCCTTCGTCGGATGCACGCCCATGCCCGGCGTCACGAAGCTCGGCGGCGTTTCCAGCGATTCGAGCTTGCCGGCTTCATGCGTCAGGCCCAATAGATTCGCGTCGGTCGAGTACGGCGCGTCCTTGGTCGCCTTGATCGGCAGCTTCCGCTCGTTGCAATAATCGATCATCTCGCTGCGGCCGCGGAATTTGCTCAAGAACGCTTCATCGCGCCACGGGGCGTAGACCTCGAATGTCGGTTCGAGCATGTTGGTGACGAGCTGAAAGCGCACCTGGTCATTGCCTCGCCCGGTCGCGCCGTGGCTCAGGATGGTGATGCCGCGTTTCTTCATCTCGGGCAACATGCCGGCGACGATGACGTGCCGGCCGATGCCGGTCGTGTTCCAGTAGCGGCCTTCGTAATACGCCTGGGCCTGAATGATGTCGAGCCCGGCTTCCGCAATCGCGTCGTGCAGCGGGATGCGCACGTAATCCTTGGCGCCGCAGGCGAGCATGCGCGTTCGCACGGTGTCGAAGTCGCTCTCGTCAGGCTGGGCCATGTCGGCGGTGAAGCAGACGACGTTGACGCCGTTATCGACGAGCCAGCGCGTGATGGTGCAGCTATCGAGCCCGCCGGACGCGGCAAAAGCGACGGTTTTGTTTTTGAGATTGCTGACGGTGGTTCGCATCGGATGGACGCCTTTCACTGGTTGGAGGATCAATAGTATAGATTAGCGACGCTTCGCAGAAGCGTCACTCCGCGCCGACGCTTCTGCGAAGCGTCGCTAATCAGGATTACATCCATGAAGGCCACCGACATTCGCATCGAGGACGTGACGTACTCCTACGAGGACTTCCACTATCGCACGCCGATCAAGTTCGGCGGCGTCGCGCTCGATCGCGTCACGGTATTGAACGCCGAAATCCGCGTTCGCACCGCCGCGGGAAAAACGGCACGCGGCATCGGGTCGATGCCGATGGGGAATGTCTGGTCGTTTCCGTCGAAGACGCTGACGTACGATCAAACGCTGGCCGCGATGAAAGCGGTCGTCGAACGCGTCGCGACAATCTTGCGTGGGTGCAAGGAAAACGGCCATCCGATCGATTTGACGTGGACGCTGGAACCCGAATATGAGAAAGCCGCCGCCGCTTGCGGTTTAGCGCTCGGATTGGACCCTACGAGCGCTAAACCGCAAGCGGCGATTCCGATCCTCTGCACGTTGGTCTGCGCCAGCCCATTCGATGCTGCCCTGCACGACGCCTATGGCAAGGTCCATGGCATTAACTGCTATCACACCTACGGCCCCGAGTTCATGAATCATGACATCGGTTACTTTCTCGGCGACGCATTCAAAGGCGAATCGCTCGATCGCTACGTCAGCAAGACGCCGAAAGCGAAGATGCCGCTCTATCATCTCGTCGGTGCACTTGATCCGCTCGAAGAAAAGGACATCGCCAAGCGCATCAACGATGATTTGCCCGAAACCTTGAGCGAGTGGATTCGCGCCGACGGGTTGACGCATCTGAAGATCAAGCTTAACGGCGACAATCTCAACTGGGACGTCGAACGCGTTGTCGGCGTTGATCGCGTTGCCGAAGCCGTCCAGCGCGATCGCGGCGTCAAGCAATGGTGGTACTCGCTCGACTTCAACGAGAAATGCCCGAACGTCCAATACTTGTTAGACTTCTTGAAGGAAGTGAAGGCGAGTCGGCACGACGGATTCGAACGCATTCAATACATCGAGCAGCCGACGGCGCGCGACCTCAAAGCGAATCGGCACAACGTCATGCACGAGGCGTCGAAGATTCGGCCCGTCGTCATCGATGAATCGCTAATCGATCTGGAGAGCATCCTCACCGCTCGCGACATGGGCTACACCGGCGTCGCACTCAAGGCGTGCAAGGGGCAATCGCAATCGCTCTTGATGGCGGCCGCGGCGCAAAAGTTCGGCATGTTCCTGTGCGTGCAAGATTTGACGTGCGTCGGCGCGTCGCTCATTCACTCGGCCGGCCTTGCGGCCCACGTCCCCGGGGTCGCGGCGATCGAATCGAATGGGCGGCAATATTGTCCCGCCGCGAATGCTCCGTGGGCGAAGAACCATCCCGGCATCATGCGAATCACCGATGGAACGATGGCCACGGAAACGCTCACGGGCGTCGGTCTGGGAGCAGTGGCGAGTGGCGAGTGAAGAGTGGCGAGTGTGGATTCAATTACCACTCACCACAAAATCACTCACCACTCTCCACTCTTCACTCTCCACTACTTACTTTGGAAGCCGGTGATCGCCATCTGACGATCCAGTTCCATGCGGAATTCATAGTTGATCGCGAACGCCTTCTCGCCGTTCACGTTGGCGGGGATTTCCACGTCCCAGCGCAACAGATTGTTCGGCCGGCTCTCGCGCAAATACACGGCGTCCTTGCACAGTTCCGGCGTCGCCTTGAGCAGGATGACGCCGACGCTTTCGGTCTCGCCCTTCGGCAGGCGATCCCACACCTGAAGCTGGACGGGCTGGCTCTTGAAGCTGTTGACCAGGATTCGGTAATCGTACTTGAGCACCTGGTTGCCACCGGCGGTCGTCCGCGTCTGGTCGATCATCTGGCGATTCACCTGGAGCTGCGTATCGACGCCGAAGCCGGCGGTGAACTCTTCGCCGCTCGCGACCAAGGGCATCGGCATGCGGCCGACGAAATCGGTGCCCTGATACATGGTCGCCTCGCCGGGCAGGAGGACGTGCTCGCTCTTGTTGCAAAGGTCGGCCAGGCGATAAACGTGCGTGTTGAGCACCGGCACCGTCTTGTAGTAGTACTTCGGCGTCAGGTTCATCTTGACGACTTCGACGATTTGCTCGTCGCCGCGCGAGGGGACGGTGAGCTTGTTGGGAAGGTGATAGGTGACGCTGGGGCCATCGCTGCCCGCGGGGCCGGTGAAGCCTTTCTTCTTGAGCTGAGCGTGGACTTCGTCGCGCGTCCACATCAACTCGAGGTTTTGCTCATAAGCGGACGCGTCGTTGAGGAACTTGTTGCCGGCCAACTGTTCGCCGGCCTTGCCGCTGCGGAAATTATCGGTGGCCTGCCGGCGGAGTTGTTCGGACTTCCCTTGCAGCTCCATGTTGGGAACGGCCTGTGCGAACGGCGCGGGACCTGAGCCGGGCATCGGCGGACCGCCGGGGGCGCCGCGCATCACCAGCATCGGGTGCAGCATGCATACCTCCGGCGGCGTCGCGTTGAGCATCGGCTGCGCGGTGGACAGCGTCATCTTGACCTGGTTCCAGTCCTCGCCCGAATGCTGCATCAGGTTTGCCATGTAATCGAGCTGCACGTCTTCGGTGACCTTGCCGGCTCGCACCTTGTATTCCGGCCGCCACTTGACGGACGAAACCAAGTAGTTGAGCCGAATCGTGCCACCCTGGCCGGATTCGCGATCGACGACGATGACGGCCTCGCGTTCGACCTTGCCGCCGTCACGGCCGAGTTCGCCCATCTTGCGAGCGATGAACGCAAGCTGGATGTCGTTCAAACGTTTTTGCTCGTTGCACGCGACCATTTCCTTGGCTTTTTCAAGACGCTGCTCCATAACGTACTTGGCCATCGCGATGATCTCGTCGGCCGTACGGCTGCTGTTGGAATTCTGCGTGACAATTTCGAGCTTGTTCAACAGCTCGGTGTTCTTCTGGATGCTGTTCATATCCGAGGCGATCTTGGCGGCGATCACCTGGTACTTTTCCTTTTCCGCTTCGAGCTTGCGGCGTTCTTCACTCGTGTCTTCAAGGACTTGCCGCGTGCTGAAGCGCGTCGTCAAGACACGCAGGCCGTTGTTGGCCTCGGAGTACATGGTGCTGGGAACGATTTGATGGGGCATGGGATGAACGACGAGTTCGATCAAGCCGTTTCCCGCCGGCACTTCGACTTCGCGCGTAACGAGTGCATTGGTTGGATAAACCGTGACCTTATCGATCCGGCTCTTGGCGATTTTCGGCGCTGCTTGCGGGCTCGCGGGCTGGCCTTCCTGGGCTGTACCGGTCAGATGCATGAAGCCGAGGACGGCGCCGAGCGAAAGCGAGACGACTGCGGCGGAACTGAAAAACCATCGACGCATTGGAATGCTCCTATATTTGTTGTTTGAAGTTACCTTGGTCCCAGGCTCTGCCTGGGACCGCACTGTCCGCGAGGCTCTGCCTCGCCGTACCTGCACAACCTCGGTCCCAGGCTCTGCCCTATCTATTACCAACATCGCAGCTGACGAATAGAACGATCTATGTTCTGTACCGAATACTACTTATGGATAAACGAGGCTGTCATGGACGATTGCTCCTGTTCCGCGT
>Ga0105340_1001001_pt1 | contig 13070 bp, 12 predicted proteins | sample EasRivMeERMLT700_FD_89676 | JGI IMG/M metagenome (GOLD analysis project Ga0105340, IMG submission 89676) | Soil microbial communities from meander-bound floodplain in the East River, Colorado, USA - East River MetaG ERMLT700 | ecosystem: Environmental > Terrestrial > Soil > Floodplain | place... | reverse complement strand
GTGAGCCGGAAGTTCGCGTAACCACGGCTCGCCACCTTTAGCATCTTGGTCTATAGTCAATGCCATGAAACACGCGATAGATCCTGAAGGCCAACGACTGCCGATCAAACTGGATACGACTTCGAACGGAGAATTTGTCCCCGTTCCGCTCTCGCCGGCCAATCGCACCGCCAACCGCATGGCACAGGAAGCGGCGAGTCAAAACGCCAAGCGCTTGGGTGTGGGCCGCCGCGATTTTCTCATCTCCGCTTGCGGCGCGGCGAGCACGCTGCTGGCGTTCAATGCGGCAAACGCCGCGGTGGGGAAACGCGGCGGTTTCTTCCAACTCGAGGCTGAGGCTGCACTCGAGCCGCAGCTCGCGCAGGCGAGGGTCGGCGGCAAGGGTGAGTTTATCTTCGACGTGCAGGGGCACTTCGTCGATCCAACCGGGGCGTGGGTCAAAGCAGCGCCTGCGGATGCTTTCAAATGGTCGCCCAAAGCCGGCTGCGCTCTCGCCGCCAAACCCGATGCGCGCGGTTATCTCAACTGCCTCGGCCCCGAGGAATTCGTCAAGGACGTGTTTCTCGACAGCGATACCGACATGATGGTGCTGTCATTCGTGCCCTCGCGCCGTGATGCCGAGCCGTTGACGATTCAGGCGGCGGACGCGGTGCGCCGCATTGTCGACCGCATGGAAGGCTCCCATCGCCTGCTGGTGCACGGCCGGGTAAACCCCAATCAGCCTGGCGATCTCGAGGCGATGGACGAGCTGAAAGAACGCTGGCAGGTGAGCGCGTGGAAGACCTATACCCAGTGGGGAGTCGATGGCAAGGGTTTCTTTCTATCTGACGCCATCGGCACGCGCTTCATCGAGAAGGCGCGCGCGCTCGGCGTCAAAGTGATCTGCGTGCACAAGGGGCTGCCTTTCGGCAAACAATCCTACGAGCATAGCCAGTGCAGCGACATTGGAGTTGTCGCCAAGCGCTTCCCCGACGTGAGTTTCCTGGTCTATCATTCGGGTTTCGTGAGCGGCGTCCCGGAGCGCGCTTACACCGGGCGCGGTGCGAGCGACGGCATCGATACCCTGATCCGATCGCTGGTCGAGAACGGTGTCAAACCCAACAGCAACGTTTACGCCGAGCTCGGCAGCACCTGGCGCTTCCTGATGCGCGACCCCGATGGCGCAGCGCACGCGCTTGGCAAACTCATTAAATACTGCGGCGAGGATAACCTGCTCTGGGGCACCGACTCCATATGGTACGGCTCGCCGCAGGATCAGATCCAGGCGTTTCGCACTTTTCAGATCGCCGCCGAATTGCGCGCGAAGCACGGCTATGCCGAGATCACCCCGGCGCTCCGCGCGAAGATCTTCGGGCTGAACGCTACGCGGCCCTACGGAATCAGCGCCGACGAAGTGAAGAAGCGCGCCTCCAGCGACCATGTCGCCCGGGAGCGTCTCGCCTACCGCGAGCGCCCCGAACCTCACTATCTTACCTACGGGCCGAAAAGCCGGAGGGAATTTTTGAATTTGCTGCGCTGGAATGGCGGCTCGCGCGCCTAGCAGCTTTTGATTGAAATCGAACCGCCGCTTTAGGTTGTTTTCCGTTGCGCTCAGATTTCTGCCATCACGGGGATTTCATCCATTTTTTCCAAGCGCTCGGCCAACTCGCTTTTTGCCTCCTGCAATTCGCCTTCCGCTTCGACTAATTTCCGATACCATTTATCCTTGTTCGACTTGGCTGTGGTCAGTTTACGAAGAATCTCAAAAATCTCGCCCTCCAGTTCCATGACTTTCAAGCGGCGATAATAACTTAAAGTCTCGCTCATATGGGCGAGCACGATCATGGCGGTCAGAAAGGGATGGTTGTTGGTCACATTCACGGCCTTCAGCTTTCCATGTTCCAGTTCCACTTCTAACGCGTAAGCGAACTCTTCCATATTGAATTCTTCATGCTTGCTTTTCGGATCCAAGAAAGCCTTGATCGCATGGCCATTATTGATGGTGGAAAGATCCACTGCCGTCGGTATTTTTTTCTGCATGTCTTTGAAGACGATATTTCTAATCGCTCGCGCTTCCGCGACCGTGGGCTTGTTTTTATCTTGGTCGAAATCACGCTTGGACCAATCCCAGTTTTTCGGATGGACCGGTTTGATGAACCTTTCGCAAAAGTCCCTGACATCTTGCTTGAGTTGAATTAGATCATCCTCGCGCTTGATGTATACAGCCTGATAGATGCCGCTGGTTGAAGCCATAAACACTCCATTCTAACTTACAGTATATAAGATCGTTTAGGCTCTGTAATCGGCAAGCCGCATCACACAACCTCGATCGCTGGACGAAGGTGCCAGGTTGTTTATTTAATATTTACCACGCCGTCCTTGGCGGAGTCTCGCACCAAGGTTTTCCACGCGTTTGCGCTGATCGCTGTCAGTCGCAAGCCTATCCTCCAGTCGCTTGAGCGTTGGGGACATGGTGCGCGTAAATCACAAAAGCTCTTCTACTCAACGCTCCCACCTTTTCCGGGATACCACTTCGGCGATGGCGGTCGAGGTCTTGATGGCGCCCTTGGCGACTAGCTGGACAAGAAACTCGGTTACGGCGCGTGTACCGGTTGCATCGGTAACTCGCTGCGCGGCGGCTGAGACCTGCTCGACTGTCGCAATCGCTGCGCCGGTCAGTGCTGACGTGGCGCTCCCCGTGGTGCTCTTCGCGGCGTGCCATATTACCACTCCAACGCGCTCGGCGCCTTGCTTCGCCACCGAGCCGAGCATGCCGGCTGCTTCCACCGTTGCTGTATGGCGCAGTGATTTGGCAGTGGGCTTGATCACGCTGCCGCAATACCCGCTGGCAAGACAGCCGATTCTCAGGGTGAGAAACGCATTGACCGTTCCATCGACACAGGACGTCGCGACCAAACTCGCGACCTGTGCGAATCCGGGGATCGCGGCGACGATTGAGTTCGCTAACACCGGCGCGATCAATGGCTCGATCAGTTCGCTGAGGTCCATGTCTTCGACATTTTGTGCCACGAATGCCGCCGCAGCAACGTTGCCGTAGAGCGCAATAAGGTCTCCTAAGGCGGGCCGCTGCCAATAGAGGTGGGCGATCTGCCAAACCAAGCGACACTGGGTTACCAAGACCATGAGGCCATCTAGTCGGCCGGACTGGGAGACTGCGGTGCTCAAAAACACTGCCATGGCGGTAGCCGCGGTTTTTTGGCGGGAGAATTGAGCCAGTTCCGCAAGAGCGGGTTCGACCGCCGCAGCCGTAAGCTCACGGTTGCTGAGATTTTTGTTCCGTCGTAGACGCTTCGCAAGCTCTTCCAAGTACGCGGCTTGCGCGGCAGCGTTTTCTTGGGAAGGCGGTACAAGCCGCTTTGGCAGCCGCGCGAAAGTAACCATGGGGATGAGGATGCACGCGGCGTATAGAGCCAGCAGAAACCAGAGCAACGCCTGCCCCATGAGCGGATGTACGGCGCTCACAAAGGCAACGGTTTCCCTCGTCTCGCGAGCAATGATTAGTGCAACGGCTATTAGCAGAAGGATGGCGACCGGTATGAGGATGCGTTTTAACACGACATCGGCAAACATACTTTAGTTAGGCGACACCGACAAGTTTCCGTTGGCTATCTCAGTTCGGAGTCGCAGGAGCCGGGGTCATCCGAGGTCAGGTCGCCGTAGAACAGGCCAATCTTTCGCTAGCGCCGTAAACGCGGGGTTAAACGTTTTGTCCGAGCCCCAGCCGCTCAGGGCGGTTCAACGCTAGGGAGCTATTGAAACTTTGATCCGACGTTCGTATTACGACTTGAACAGAGCCCAGCGACTGAACGGCTTGAACGTTTGAACGAGCATCCGTGAAGTAATGGTCAAAAAGTTCGACACGATCGTATGCGGTCTCGGCGCCATGGGAAGCGCCGCGGGTTACCAACTGGCGAAACGGGGCAACAAAGTCCTCGGCCTCGACCGGTTTTCCCCGCCCCATGATAACGGCTCGTCCCATGGCGAGAGTCGGATCATCCGCCAGGCGATCGCTGAAGGCGACGAGTATGTCCCCTTGGTCTTGCGCTCCTATGAGTTGTGGCGCGAGATCGAAAAGGAAACCGGAAAGAAGCTTCTGACGATTACGGGTGGTCTCACCTTGGAAAGTCAAAACAGCGAGGCGGTCATGCACGGCCGTCCTGATTTTTTGGACCAGGCGATCCGCTGTGCCGGGAAATTCACTATCCGTCATGAAATCTTTGATACCGCGGACATAAAAAACCGCTTTCCGCAGTTCGCCGTCACCGATGAGCGCGCTTATTTCGAATATGAAACGGGATTTCTCAGGCCGGAGCTTTGTATCGAGGCCCAACTGCAGCTCGCGCGCAAGCACGGCGCGGTTATTCAAACTGACGAGTCCGTTGTCTCGGTCGAAAGCCGCGCCGATTCCGGAGTGTCGGTCACGACCACCCGCGGCGCCTACTGCGCCGAGAAGGTGATCGTTAGCGCCGGACCCTGGATCGGTGGGTTCTTACCGCCGGCATTCGCCGGTTTGTTCAAGGTATCCCGCCAAGTCATGTACTGGTTCGACATCAGGGAAGATTGCCGCTCGATGTTTGCGCCGCCCCGCTTGCCGATTTTCATTTGGATCTTTGGCAAAGGCGGCGAGTTTGGTTTCTACGGTTTTCCGACGCACGACGGCAAAACCATCAAGATCGCCAGCGAACAATTCACCAAGCTCGCCGATCCGGATCGCATGGTGCGCGCGGTCGGCATGGAAGAAGGACAATCCATGTATAAAGATTATGTCCAAGGCCGTTTGCCGGGAATTTCCGATCGCTGCGAAGCGGCAGCGAGCTGCCTGTACACCGTCACGCCCGATTCGAACTTCGTGATCGACGTTCACCCGGATAACGATCGCATCATCATTGCGTCGCCGTGTTCAGGCCATGGCTTCAAACACTCGGCGGCGATCGGCGAGGTGCTTGCGGAACAGGTCATCGACGGCAGAAGCAAGATCGATATTAGCGGCTTCGGCCTGAAGAGATTTAAAAATATGATCCAGTAAGCTTAGTCGCCGAGTCATCGAAACGAAGTCGAGCACAATGTAGCAGTGCAGGACCTGCGCCTCTACACCATCTTACCCCTGGCCCGGGGGAGAAAATGTACAGGGGTTCTTTCTCGCGTCGTGTGATTGACTACTCGTCGGTCCGGGGCTAATCCTGCCATCAGCGAACAAGGGTGTTTCATTTGCTTATCATGTGCAGCCCGGGATAGATCCGTCATGAGAGAGATGAAAAGCCACCGGCTACTTATCGTGATAGCGGCTGGATTGCTGATCGCGGCAAGCGGGTGCGCTGCCAAACGAATCGTCAGCCAGTGGAGCAACCCCGACTACGCGAATGCGCCACGTGTTTTTAAAAAGATAATGGTGGTCGGAGCCCTCGAACTAGACGCGATCCGGCGCAACTTGGAGGATCGCTTTGTCGCCGAGCTGGGCGCGGCCGGCGTCGAGGCATTGCCTAGTTACCGGCTCGTCGCAGACCCGGGAAAAGATCTCGAGGGCATTGTCAAAACGGCCGTGCAAGGCGCCGGCGCCGACGCTGTGCTGATCACTCGGTTAATACGAGTCGAGCAGCGCACCGATGCAAGCCCGGGCTATTATCAGCCCTACTTCGGATTCGGCTTTTATCGCTGGTACCATCCGGGGTGGTACGGCGGCGACTACTACACGGCGCCAAACTTCTATCAGTATCCGGTTTATTACTCCGAGACCACGCTGTTTAACGCAGCCAAGAATGAGATTGTCTGGACCGGCACGATCCGCACCATCGACCCGGAGAACGCCCATCAGGCGATTGTCGATTACGTCGCCACGGTTGTCAGCGCGCTCAAGAACAATCGCTTGCTGCCCGGCACGTCGCCGCAAGACGGCTTGTAGGCACTCCATCCTATAAGGCTGACAATTCGTTCTCAGTTGAAATTGCCCGCGGCGAATAGCGCTGGCTGACTGCGATCTGACCGACGAAGCAACTCATCGCTCGTTAGCGGGATTAGTCTTCGCCGCGACTGCTTTTGGCGGGAACACTAACATTGACATGCTGCGGTAGCTGGTGGATAAATCAACGAAGTAGATTTAATTGTCGGAGCCGTCGCGGCTCACCCGAAAGCTAGCCATTAATAGCCCATGTCAGCGCTTTTCGAATCATCCACGCCGGCGCGCGTCAGGGCGCGATAGCTTGTCATCACGCGACAAGAGTTTTGAAACAAGATCGCCGAGCAGCGGCTAACGTATCGGGCAATGGACAATCCAAAGCGGCAATAAGGGAGCGATATGGCGCGAGCAACCTACAAGGGCAAACGTGTTGAAGTTGAAATTCTCACCGATACCTACAAGATTCGCGGAGCCCTGTTTATCCCGTTGGCCGGCGAAGGCGGTTATAGTTCGCGCTTGTCTGACCTGCTTAACAAATCGGAAATTCAGTTTCTCGCGCTGACAAACGTGAAGGCTGAAGCCTTGCCCGATCCTAACGAGAATTGGGAAGCGCCGTTCATTGCCGTCAATAAGAACGTGGTAACGATGGTGCGGGAGATTAGGAGTGAAGCACACAGTTGACCGGTTGTTTCTCCCAAAAGGCATGAATCTGATTTGGTCCTTAGGCACGGCTTATTAGTGGAAGCACGGAAGAATAACAATCCGTAGAGCGCCGCAGAGCGCGCGATATACCGGCGATGCTCAATCTCACGCGGCAATAATTCATGCTCATCGCCCATGGACATAAACGCAATTGCTCAAAAGTCCGGCCTGCTGCCTGAAGGAGAGTGTTCTTGGCAGGAGAATGATGTACCCCTGCGTAGTCGTGGAGTCAGCCTAAAGTGGTTATATGATTTTTCAAGGGCAGTGGAAAGTCACTTGAACGATCTATGGAAACAATTTGATTATCAGGATCGGGCGAACCGCTATTTTGACAATGTGCCCGAACCAGTGTCGCCAGAGTTCGCCAGGGATCAAGCAATAACCCCAGCCTTCCTGGTTCCTAATGTAATTCTCCCCCTGACAAGAAAATTGCAGAGTCCGCTCTATGCGCGGATCCCGTCGGAACATCGAGGCAAACCTAACCTGTTCGTTTCACACACATGGAGCCAAGGTCTTATTGGCAATGGTTTTTGCACCCTTGCGCCGATTACAAGTTCATTCCACAAGCATTACGACGGCGATCCATACGTTTGGATAGATTTCGTTTCTTACAATCAACATCTCTTTGAAAATATCGCAGCCGATATGAAAGCCGTCATTTCGTCCATCGGAGATGTCTGTTTTCCTCTCATAGACGCCGCCCCCTTTTCAAGATTGTGGTGTCTATGGGAGATATTATGTGCTCATGTTACGAATTCGGAAGTTAATATTTGCGAACCTGCCCAGTCTGCATTCGATATGGGATTTGTCTACGGCATTTTTACAGAGAAGTTTCGCTCTGTTGCGGATGCCGAGACAACCGTACCGAAGGACAAACGGGAAATTTTGGATGCGATGATTTCGACGTTTGGCTCAATTGACCAGACAGATGAGCATCTTCGTAAACTAGTGGAACGTGGCCTTACGAAAGATTCGGACAAACCCTGGAACAAGGCTCGCAAATGAAGCTTCCATCGCGCAGATGTCGCGGGGCAAATCTATAAGCTCGAAAGCAAACGCAGATGACAAAGAAAACCCAAAGATTGGACTGGCGCGTTTTTTTGCTATGCGCTGCCCTCTTTGGGTTCGGTTGCCAAGCGGTAGAATATACCGGTCGTTCTCAAGTGAATCTCGTGTCTGAGGGTGATGCGTGAGCCGCACAGATTTTCGCGTAGTAGCAGCCCGTAGGTTCGATTGTGCTTGTTGCATCGGCGCTTTTTGATTCTAAACACATCGGCATCCGTAAGACCGCAACCGCGACGGCCATCCTCGTGGCAACAAGGCTGAAAACATGGAAAGTAGCTATCGCGATGCCATGAGACGGAGCTTGGCGCCCGGCATATGAACCCCCTGCTTTCCCGAACCGGGAAGTATATCGCGGTGCTCGTATTCATTACATTGACCGCGACCTACTTTTACTTCAGGTTCATTGGCTGGAGCCATCCATTTGCCAAGTTGATCGGTGCTTATAGGTACCACGTTGTTACACTCGGGGACTATGTCCGATACAAGCGGGATCCCAAACGCTTTAATAATGATTCTTCGGCGGCCCTGAGCTTTGATTGCGAGCGAATCCGCGACGATTTCGTCAAGCTGACTCAATCGATAATCTCACCAGAGCTATCGACATCGGCAGAGACCATCGTTTCGCGGGAAGGCAGCACCCTTCATCTTGGCGATCCCAGCGTGTCTGGCAGTGAAGCATTTGCCGCGTGGAAGAGCCAAGTAATCAATCTAGCCACGATCCAGCACCCAAACGAGGCGGGCCACTACGGCACTGTGCTGCAAGCTCTGTTTACATCGATCAGGATACACGGACGCAATGCCGATGAAGAGTTTAGCGTCGATACCAAAAGAGCTAGTAAATTTGCTGCATGTGGGTGAGCCACATTCACCCGCCGCCGGGGTCGACACCAGTAGATGGTATTGGTTGCTCATCAAGCAGTAGGCATGAATCTCAATTTTCCAGAGCCGGGCGATCTCGGCGAGTAAGTCGAGAAAAGTTTGCCGTCCTTTATCTTCCAGAAAGATGTCCCGGCGCGATTGGCCACGATTGATGACGTGGTAGAACGCCCCGCGGTATTCAATACGCAGCGGTCGGGCGATGCGGATCGTTTATTTCATGCCCGGTCGTCGATCAAGAGCTAAACGTAGACTTGACCCCTTATAAAAAATCGCCGCGATTAACGTGACGCGAACCATGAGTTGTCATCCTTACCTAACCTTGCAGCTATAAATCGCTGCGGGTCAATTCCCCGCAGCTTGCTGTGCAATGGTGAATTCTTACGCCGTCATTCCCGCACGCTTCTAGCGGGAATCCAGGCGAACTCTGACTGAACCCCCGATAATAACATTCGGGGGCGACACCTTTGAGATAAGATCTCGTCGGCGGGTTCTGATACTCCACTGCTTGCGGCGGGGTTCTTCATTCGAGCAAGCGTCCCCCTCCGATTCTCTCCCCTGGTTTGACGGGGGAGAGTTAGAGAGGGGGCCGTACGAAAATTTAAATGCTATCCTTTGACAACCGACCGCTGCCGTTTGCTACTTATGAAACTCTTTCGTACCTGCATAAGCGCGCGGATTGACCAGCGCATGCTCCTCTTGCATGAGCCAGGCGATTTCGGCGGCCAGCGGTACGCTCGCCGCTTCCATAGAAGAATGCGCCGCCATCTTGCAGTATTTCAGGGTGACTTTGTCGAACTGGCCGATCTCTTCGCCCCACTTCCATGCTTCGTCGTGCAGCTTCTCGTGCGGCACGACGCGGTTGATCAAGCCGGATGTCATGGAGCGCTGCGCGTCCCAATTTTCCCCGGTGAGGATCAACTCGAAAGCGAACTTGGTGGGAATCAGCGTTTTGAACATCGTCGCGATGATCGGGTAGGGCAAGAAACCGCGCTTGATTTCCGGCAAACCGAACTGCGCTTTGTCCGAAGCGATCGCCAGATCGTGCGGCAAGAGCAAGGTGATGCCCGCGCCGAGGCAGAAACCGTTCACCACCGCGATCGTGACCTTGGGAAAAGTCCGTATCACTTCGGCGACGTGATAAGCGCGCGGCTCCGCGCGCCGGTCCGTGCCGCGGTTTCTGCCGCCCTCGGTGGGAAACTCCGATAAATCCCGCCCCGCGCAGTAAGCCACGTCACCCGCGCCCGTGGTCAAAACCACCGCGATGTCGTCATTGTGACGCAGCTCTTCGAACACAGACAATATTTCCCGGATCACATCGCGGCTCAGCGCGTTTCTTTTCTCCGGCCGATTGATCGTAACCTTCGCCACCGCCCCGCGCGTTTCCAACAACGTATACTTGCCTTCCTTGATCATGAACGAATCCTCTTTTCGCTTGCTAAAGTTTATACGCGCATAACACCGCAATTTTTTCCGGTCAACTATCGCGCTCGCTTGAAACCGGACGACGACTCGGATAAGGCGATGAGCTATGGATTCCGAACTCAAACAAGTAAGTCGATCCGTTTACGCCGTCATCGGTCCCGAAGGCTCGACGAACTTCGGCATCGTCAAAGGAGGCGACGACAGCGCCGTGCTCATCGACGCCGACATCCGGCGCATCGACGAGGTCGAAGAAGCGCTGGAGTTGACCGGCTGTTCCAAAGTTTGCTATCTCATCGATACCCACGAGCACTTCGACCACACCTCGGCAAACTTTCATTTCGCCCAACGCGGCATACCCATCGTCGCCAGCGCCGGCACCGCAGGGGCCATGCGAGAAGAAGGCGGACCGGACTTCGAACGTATGATGAAGCCCGTGCCGGAGTTATACGCGCGCTTTCCGGGCCTATGCTTGACCTTGCCGGATGTTCTGTTCACCGACTCCACTAAAGTGACGCTGCCGGGCGTGACGTTGCATCTCAAGTATTGCGCCGAGAACGGCCACAGTCACAGCAAAGGCGACACGACGATCTATTTCGAAGAGGAAGAAATTCTAATCGCCGGCGACCTGCTTTACACCGAAGTGCACCCGGTAACTTTTTTCGGCAACATTCCCAACTGGCTGACCGCCTTGAAACCGCTCTTCGACAGCCATTACAAGAAGTTGGTGCCGGGCCACGGTCCGACCGTAGAGGGCGAACAGGCCGGCCGGGCCTATTTCAAAAGAATGCACGACTATCTCGAGGATTTTTACGGCCACCTGCAGGAAATCAAAGCGGGCAGCAAGAGCGCGGACGAGGTAGCCAAGCACATGCTCGGCGGCGCCTACGCGTCTTTCGGCAAGACGCGCATGGTGCAGCGAAACATCAATCACTATCTGACCGGAAGGTGGTTTTAAGTGAATTTGTCCTTGATCCGATGTCACACTTTCCGCGGCGGATTGTCCGAACGAGAGTTCCCTTTCCGTATTGCCAGAAACGGGGGATTTAAAGTCCTAGAGAAATTCGACGTAGCCACTCCCGGCGGTGGGATCAACACCACCGCGACTCTGCTCAAGCAGAACCGCAAGCTGGTGATCAATTTTCTCAAAGGCTATATGGAAGGCATCCACTTCCTGATCCATCAGTAGCACGAAAGCCTGAAAATCTTGCAGAGATATTTTCAAAACTCCGAAAGGCCGCCATGAGCTATCTTTACGACGAAACCACCGCGCCGCCTGGAGAATGACTCCGCGCCAATCCCGAGTCGATCCGCATTCACCTGGACATGGCCGCACTCGACGATCCCCGCGCCACGAAGTTTTCCGAAAAAGACTTCTGGGATTCAACCGTCGTGGAAGAGATTCGCCGCTCCGGCTTTATCGACCAGCTGGACAAAAAATAGGAGATCAATCGTGGGCTACTATCTCAATCTTAGTCAGTATATCCAAACTTTAGAAAGCCGAGACAAGCTCTTTCGCATCCAACGTGAAGTGAGCCGCGAGACCGAGCTTCACCCTTTGGTGCGTTGGCAATTCCGCGGTCTACCGGAGAGCGAGCGAAGGGCTTTTCTATTCGAGAACGTCGCCAGCGTGGGCGGCCGTAAGTACAAAATGTCGGTTCTCTCCGGGGCCTGTGCTTCCTCGCGAGCTATTTACGCCCTTGGCATGGGTTGCCAGGAGGATGAGATTTTCGCTCGCTGGCTCAATGCTCAAAAAAATCCTATCGACCCCGTTGTCGTGCCGGAAGGACCAGTTCAGGAAATTGAAATCGACAGCAATCTTGACGACGCCGTCGACGCGATTCCCGTGCCGCTGGGCAATCCCGGTTTCGACAGCTCTCTGCGCCTGACCGCAGCGCTCTGGGTCACCAGCGATCCGGAGACCGGGCAGCGAAACGTGGGCATTTACAGCGGCTACATTCGTAAAGGCGGGCGAATTTCCGTGGGTCTCGGCGCCGGCAAGGATTCACGAATTCACTTGGACAAAGCGCGGGAGAAAGGCGTGCCGCTCAAAGCTGCCGTGGTCATCGGGCCAATGCCGAATCTCATTTACGCGGCGGCATCGACTTTTCCTTACGGCGTCGATGAATATGCAGTCGCCGGAGCAATCGCGGGCAAGCCGCTAGAGTTGGTTCGCTGCCGCACCGCCGAGATTTACGTCCCCGCGCAAGCTGAAATGATTCTCGAAGGCGAGATCTCACCCGACGAGATGGACCACAACTGGCCGTTCGGAGAATTCTCCGGATACATGGCCGGCCGCGGCAAGTATCCGCGTTTTATCGTCAAACATATTACGCACCGCAAAAACCCCATTCTACTCGATCTCGTAGCGGCCCATCCGCCCTGCGAAGGAAGCAAGCTCAAACAGATCGCCACGGAAGCGATCTTCTACTACGGACTCAAAGAAAGCATCGGTATGAGCGGTGTCAAGCAAGTTGCGATTCACGAAGAGAGCGGCGGCTGGGGGCTTTTCGTCATCCAGCTCAAAGCGCGCCAACCCGCCCATGCCTGGCAGGCATTGAATTCCGCCGCGAGCTTAACGCCGGGTATCGGCAAAATGTTCATCGTCGTCGACGAAGACATCGATCCACACGATTTGGACGCGGTAATGTGGGCGATGGTTTTTCGCGTCCAGCCGCATCGCGATATTCAAACCGTGACCGGGAGGCGGCCGATGATGGATCCCTCGGCAGTGTCACCGGCGCAGCCGGGCTGGCATCACCATTACCCTGAGCCGCACGGCTCGTCCGCGTTGCTCATCAACGCCCTCAGAAAATGGAACTACCCGCCCGTAGCATTGCCCGCCAAAGAATACATGGAGAGCGCCCGGCGGTTATGGGAAGAACTGGAATTGCCGCCTTTAAAACCGAAATCGCCTTGGCATGGCTACGAACTTGGCCATTGGCCGGAAGAATTGCGCAAGGCGGCGGCGGCAGTGGCGGCGGGGCAGGAACCTGAGGAAACTGTCAAAAAGGAGTCGTGAACATGACATCACCCAAACTAGCTTGTTTGTCCGTGTTTCTTGCCACTACCATGATCATATTTCTTTTCGGCGCTCAGCCATCGACGGCTG
>Ga0105340_1000999_pt1 | contig 13080 bp, 4 predicted proteins | sample EasRivMeERMLT700_FD_89676 | JGI IMG/M metagenome (GOLD analysis project Ga0105340, IMG submission 89676) | Soil microbial communities from meander-bound floodplain in the East River, Colorado, USA - East River MetaG ERMLT700 | ecosystem: Environmental > Terrestrial > Soil > Floodplain | place... | reverse complement strand
GGTCAACGACGCGCCCGCCAACACCGTGCCCAGTCTCCAGAGCACGCCGGAAGAGACGCCGCTCGTCTTCGTCACCGCCAACGGCAATCGCATCCTAGTCGGCGATGTAGACGACGCCGACAATACCTTCTCCGGCGATGAGCCAATTCAAGTAACGCTCACGGCAACCAATGGAGCCTTGACGCTGAACGGCACAGCAGGCTTGAACTTCAGCTTCGCCGACGCCAACGGAACCGGCCTTGGCGACGGCACTGCCGACGCGACGATGACGTTCCGCGGCACGCTCGACGCAGTCAATTTGGCGCTCAACGGCATGAGTTACTTGCCGATCCTCAACTTCACCGGCCCGGCGAGCGTGACGATCACGAGCAATGACCTCGGCAACTTCGGCACGGGCACTCCGTTGTCCGACACCGACGTCGTGCCCATCACCGTGACCCAGGTCAACGACGCGCCGGTCAACACGTCGCCGACGGCGCTTCAAACCGTGCCGGAAGACAATCCGCTGTTCTTCACCACGGCAGCTTCGAATCGCATCTCGGTTGCGGACGTGGACGATGCCGATAACGCGACCCCGAACGACGAGGTGGTTCAAGTGACGCTCTCCGCCGTCAATGGCGTCTTGACGCTGTCAACGACGGGCGGTCTGTCCTTCACATTCTCGGACGGCAACGGCACCGGCGCCGGAGACGGCGCCAACGATGCGGCCATGCGTTTCCGCGGCCGACTGGACAACGTCAACAACGCCCTCAACAATCTGCGTTTCAATCCGACGCTGAATTTCGTCGGCGCCGCGAGTATTTCGATCGTCACCAATGACCTCGGCAACTTTGGAACCGGCGGCGCGTTGACGGATTCCGACACCGTGAACATCAACGTGACGCCCGTCAACGACGCGCCGCAGAACACGGCGCTCGCGCCCCAAAGCGTGCTCGAAGACTTGCCGCTCGTTTTCTCGACGGGTACCAGCAACGCGATCTCCGTCAGCGACGTGGATGACGCCGACAATGCCAACCCCAACGACCAACCCGTGCAAGTCACGCTTACCGCGGTCAACGGCGTTTTGACGCTGAGCACGACGGCGGGCCTGAACTTCAGCTTCGCGGACGGCAACGGCAGCGGCGCCGGAGACGGCAACGCCGACGCGACCATGACGTTCCGCGGCATCTTGAGCGACGTCAATGCGGCGCTGAGCGGTTTGACCTTCCAGTCGCCGCCGGATTACTTCGGCCCCGCCAGCGTGACGATCATCAGCAACGACCTGGGCAACTTCGGCGCCGGTACGCCGCTCAGCGACACCGACGTCGTCGCCATCACGGTGAATCCGATCAACGACGCGCCGAGCTTCACGTTGCCCGCGAATCCACCGACCATCGCCCAGGGCGCCGGTGCTCAAGTCGTCACCGGCTTCACGACCGGCATGAGCACCGGCCCGGCCAATGAGAATACGCAAACGCTAACCGCGTTCAACGTCTCCCTCCTCAGCTCGAATGGCCCGATCGTTTTCACCGCGGCCCCGTCGATCAATCCGCTGACCGGCACGCTGAGCTATCAACCGACGCCGACCGCCTTCGGCTCGGCGACCTTCAGCGTGACGCTCACGGACAGCGGCCCCGGCGCCCCGCCGCCGAACGTGAACACCAGCGCCGCGCAGTTCTTCACGATCACGATCCTGTTGCCCAGCTTTGTCGGGCTGACCCCGACGCCGCTCAATCCGCAGCACGGCCAATCGTCGAGCCTGGCCATCGCGGTCACCGGCACACCGGGCGGGCCGCCGTCCGGCTCGGTCACGATTCAGGACACCTTCAACGGCAACACGACCGTCCTGCAAAGCAACGTTCCGCTCATCGCCGGCGCCGTCAACTTCAATCTCGGTCAGCTTGCCACCGGCTCGCATTCGCTGCAAGTGTTCTACAGCGGCGACACGTTCTTTGCCCCGAGCAATCGGACGATCACCTACGTCGTCAGCCCGGCGAGCACGAGCACCACGCTCAGCTCGGCGACCGCCAACCCGACCGTGTACGGCAACGCCGTCAACTTCACCGCCTTAGTAAGTGTGACGAGCGGCGGCACGCCCACCACGATCAGCGGCACGGTTGAATTCCGCAGCGGCGGCGTTCTCATTGGCACGGCCACGACGCCCACATCAACGACCGCCACCACGGCCACCTATCAATTCTCGTATCCGGATTTGAACGTCAACGCGACAGTCGGCCACTCGGTCACCGCGACGTTCGTCGGCAGTAATCCCGCGACGCCGACGACGCAAGACTTTGCCGCCAGCCTGGCGTCGAATGTCGTCAATCGCAGAGTTGTCGCCGCCGCCACGACCACGGCCGCGCCGTTCGCCGCGCTGTCGCCAAGTTTCTTCGGCCAACCGCTGACGCTCACCGCCACCGTGACGGCCACGAATTCGCCCGCGACGCCAAACAGCGGCAACGTGGTGTTCCGCAACGGCTCGATTGTGCTCGGCACGGCGCCGGTGGACAGCAGCGGTCAGGCGAGCCTGACCACGTTGCCGACGGCGCTCGCCATCGGCACGCGTTTCATCACCGCCACCTACACCGGCAGCACCAACTTCCTGGCGAGCACGCAATCGTCGGCGTTGTCGCACATCGTCAACAAGACGGCGACGCAAACCGTCCTCACCTCGTCGCTGCCGGGATCGTCGTTCGGCCAACCGGTTACTTTCACCGCGACGGTGAGCAACGCCAGCGGCGGCAGCCCGGGCTTCTTGTCCGGCACGGTCACGTTCTGGGACGGCCCCGTCGGCGCCGGCGGCATCAACCTCGGCACTGTCACGCTCGTCAACGGTGTCGCCAACAAGACCATATCCAACTTGAAGGCGAACCCCGATCACACGATCAACGCCGTCTACAACGGCACGACCATCTTCGCCAAGAGCACCGGCACGATCACCAACTATCCGATCGATCCGGCGACGACCGCGACCACGCTCACGTCCAACCGGCAATTCTGGGCGCTCAATCAAGCCATCACGTTCACCGCGACCGTCAAGGCGACGAGCCCCGGCACGCCGGGAATCCCGGTCGGCACGGTCACGTTCGTCGTGGACGGCGTTAATCAAGCCCCGCTCACATTGGTCGCCGGCAAGATCTCCAAGGTAGTGACGTTCACCGTCCCGGACATCCACACCGTCGGCGTGATCTACAACCCGGCGACGACGCCCAACCAGAACTTCGCCGCCAGCGAGGCTCAGGAACAGACGCAAGACGTCCGCAAAGTCTCGATCTTGACCTTGACGTCGTCCCTGCCATTGGGCGTCGCGCTCGAAAGTTTCGTGACCTTCACCGCCCGCGTCACGGGTCTGGGCGGCGTGCCGACCGGTACGATCGACTTCTTCGACAATGGTATCCTGGTTGCCACCGTCTCCGTCAACGCCGCCGGCGTCGCCACGTTCAGAACCAACGCGCTCACGTTGGGCAAGCACACCATGACGGCCGTCTACTCCGGCGATTCGCTCTTCAATCCGGCGATCAAGAGCTTGAGCCAGTTCGTGAAGGCAAAGAGTCTCGGTCGTCTGGTATGATTGGTCGATCCTGTTGAGTCACACTTCGGCGGCCCCTTATGGGCAACGCCGTGAAGGGTTTCGTGGCGAAAATTCCATGTATCGGCGAGGGTATTGGAACCCGAGTCAACGCCAACGGCGTTGCATCCCAAAGCCCAGCGTCGCGAGCGCAGCGAGCGCATGCTGGGATACGCCACCCACGACAAACGACGCCGAAGGGGTCGGATCAACCGGTTGCCTGCCGGTTGATATAACGCCTTCGGCGTAACCGTTTATGTCGGCCTTCACCCAGGGTGCGCTCGCTGCGCTCGCGACCCTGGGCTATGAGATTCAACGCCGTTGGCGTAATCGATTCCCTGGCGTTGGTGGCGAGACGACGTACAATCCAGGAAAAACCGCAAGAAAGTCCTTCACGGCGTTGCCTTATGGGTCTCACTCGCCGCAATTCTTGAAACGGATTGAGCTCGAAATTCAATTTGCTCGCGCGGCCGGCTTTGACACTTTGATGTTCAGCGAGTTGACGCCGCGCTTCACCTCGAACGTGATCTTGGATGATTCGTAACTTGTGAATTTCCGGTCCACGTCGGGCAGCATGCCCTGGGAAATCTCCCCATCGCCGAGCGCGCGGGGCAGCACGATCACGCGATAAGTTCCGGGATACGCGCCGTCGCCAGGCGAGACGGTTCCCCACTCAAATGTACCGTCCTTTTGCACGTTCCCTTGAACGGCGACGAGTTTGCCTTCGATGGTCGCTTCGCCGGCGACCGTGCCTTGCGTGAGCGGACTGCCGTCTTCGTAGGTCACCGTGCCGGATACGCGACAACGGCCCGACCCGCAACCGGACAGGGCGAACAGCGCCAGAATCAGCCAGACGCGATCGATTGGACATCGATTCATGTTGCAGACCTTTACCCCATGGTAGGTCCGGCGAGCCGAGCCGGACCTTGACGCTCGGTGCCGCTCGGCTCGCGGCACCTACCAATGGCGCACAACCGTTAGTCGAGACTCGGGGTTGGTTGGCCATCCTTGATATGCCCCAGGAATCCGAGCGTCGTGCCGGGCATGCCGTTTCTCACGCCGCGCACCGTTGCGTCGCCGAAAACGAATTGCACGATGCCGGCGTGCCAGGAGCCGAACTGATTGTTGTAAACGGTGGCAGGATCGAATGCCAATGGATGGGACGCGCCGGCCCGGCGGACGAAGGCGCCTTGTTCGCCGCCGCTCCAGATGACGCCGTCGGCGATATGGGCCGTGTTGAGATTGCCCATGTCCGCGCGGGCGACGTGCTTTTCGCCAATCATGAGCGTGTTGCTGGTGCCGTCGGTGACCCAGGCAAACTTGATGCCGCGCAGGTGCGAGCCGGTGACGACGAGGGGAATCATGCCGACCTGGTAGGTGCCGTCGTTCGAGCCGTCGCCGGCGCAGCCAGCGTAATCACCGCCGGCGCCGACGACGGTTCCCGTGCCGGGGCCATCGAAATCGATCAGACGAGGCGGGTTGCCGCGCGACGGGCAGTAGTAAACCGGCACGACCGCCTCGCGGACCACTTGCATTTGCGCGCTGGTCATGTTGTTGTAGCCGTCCGTCACGCTGACGCCGGTGACCGGGTTTTTCCAGATGCTATGCAACGAATCCTGCTCGATATAGGGAAGAATGAGCACCGCCCAGGTGTGCCGATTTTGCCCGCCGCCGGAGCGGGCGTAGGGCAATTGCTTCACGACATCGTGGTAACTGTGGCACGCAAGCCCCAGTTGCTTGAGGTGGTTGGCGCACTGCGTTCGCGCCGCCGCCTCGCGCACTTTCTGCACGGCCGGCACCAGAAGCGCGATCAAGATGGCAATAATTGCGATCACGACGAGCAATTCGATGAGCGTGAATCCTTTTCGCGCATTCAGTCGATGAAAAGTTGACATGGAATGCTCCCGATGGAAGAACAAATCAATGACGAGTGGATTCCTTCGGTTGTTGCTTCGGCCCGTTGCACGTCATCGCTTCGGTTCATTTGGCTTGGCTCGGTGAAACGGATTCACGTTGTGCTTCGGATCGGCATAATCGACCTGGACGGCCGGATCGGTGCCGTTGAGATAATGTTCAATGTTCGTGTAACCGGCGCCGCGTTTATCCTGGTTCGCATCCTTCGGATCATTGGGATTGAGGCCGTGTTTGGTCTCCCACTCATCGGGGATGCCGTCGCCGTCGGAGTCCTTGGGGATGGCGTCGGCGCGATAAACCGGCCAGCCGCCGACGTCGGCGGGCGAGTCGATGATGCCGGTCTTCGTCATCGTCTTGCCGCTCTGCACCGACTCGATGACGCGAAGATCCACCGGGTCGCGCGTGGGCATGGACGCGCCGGCGAACGCCAACACCGATTCATACGCGTCCGCGGCGGATTGGGTTCGCACCGGCGCCGCATCGAAGGGCTTGAACGCCCGCACCGCTTTTTCCGTGCCGGCGGGGATGACCTGGTCCTTGATTTTCTGCGCCGGATCGTACTGCACGCCGCCGGTCCAGTTGTTGGCGGTGATGCCGGGATAGCCGTCCACATGATTGCCATCGACGAACCACTTGCCGAATCCTGGAAATTGGTCCTTGTCATTTCGCGCCTGCGCCCGGCCAATGCGATAACGCAGCTCGCCCGTGGTCATGGGGCCTGCCTTGAAATAGTTGTTGACGACATTGATGCGCGAGCTGCCGTCGCCGCCGTCGATGGTGCGATGCCGCCAGTTGAAAAGAACGTTGTTGCGAAAGTCAAAACCGCCGCCGAAGCCGATGCTGGGATTGCGTCCGGTGTTGCAGGCGAAGAGATTGTGATGAAACGACGCGTTCTTGCCGCCCCAGGTTCCGCCGAAGGCATGATTGTTCAGATCGAGCGCTTCGCTGGAGATGCACCATTGAATGGTGAGATTCTCGGCCGGGAGCTTTTTGTCCGGGCCGGCCGTTTGCTTTTGCATGAAGCGATAAAGGGACAGATTCTCGTCGAGCCCCCAGCTCGCGGACACGTGATCGACGATGACGTTGCCGACCGGATATCCGCCCAGGGCGTCGTCCTTGCTTTTCAAGTTGCCGCGGCGAAAGCGCAGGTAGCGGATGACGACGTCGTGGGTGTTGATCTCGGTCGTGTGCCCCTTGACGCAAATGCCGTCGCCCGGCGCCGATTGGCCGGCGATGGTGATGAATGGATGCTGGATCCGCAGCGGCGACTCCAGGGTGATGATGCCGGCCACGCGAAACACCACGATGCGCGGCCCTTTTGCTTCGCACGCTTCGCGGAGGCTGCCTTTGCCTGAATCGTTCAGATTGGCGACGGCGAAAACGCTGCCGCCGCGGCCCCCGGGCGTCCATGCGCCGCCGCCCTCCGCGCCCGGAAAGGCGGGCACTTTTGCTTTAATGAGATTCGGCGGCGATCCCGCATGCGCAAAGCTGACATTCAACGCGGCGATTGCCGAAATACCCAATAAGATTGAGCGGATCATGACGAAAACCTCTGGAATTGTCTTGAGATTCTACTGAGATCTCAGTACAATATGCAAGTGTATTTTCAGAAAAAAATGCCCTAGTGCAACATCAAGGCTAAATATTGGGGTTGCGATTGGCCGGGAGGGCGAGGCTCCCGCCGAGCCGTGCACCCGCGAAAAACGGATTGTGGGACGCCGACTCCGATGCTTCCGGCTCGGCAGGAGCCTCGCCCTCCCGATCCGTATTCAACCCCAAAACTTAGTGTTGAAGTCGGACTAGCTTTGCGATCAACCGAGCGGAGCCAACATGACGGTATTACGGGACGGGAATTCGAAATCGGAGACGATCTCCCAAACGAACAATTCAGCGCCGGCCCTATTGAAAGAGCGCGCCTACGACGAACTCAAGCAACGCATTCTGAATGAGGAATACGCGCCGGGTTCTTTCTTGGCGGAGCGCCGCTTGGCTGAAGAGCTGGGCATGAGCAAGACGCCGGTGAAGGCTGCGCTGGAGCGTCTCGAGCTGGAAGGGTTTGTGGTGGTGTCTCCGCAGCAGGGCATCGTCGTGCGCGAGTTCTCCGTTCACGAAATTGCCGATCTCTACGAAATTCGCTCGGCCCTCGAGTCCTTCACGCTCCGGTGCGTCGCGGGACGGTTGAACGGCGAACAAATCGAACGGCTCGAAGCCAATTTGGCCGCGTTCCTCGCGACGTCGCACACCGGCGACGTCGCATCGGCCGTCGCCCTGGACGCGGAGTTTCACTTCCTGTTCGCGCATTATCTGGATAATCACGAGATCTTGCGCGTCATGGAGAATCTCCGCCAAAAGATGCACCGCACGATTACACGGGTCTTTCACCTGTACCCGGGCCGAATTGAAGCCAGCCATGCGGAACATCGCGCGATCGTGGACGTCATCGTTTCAGGCGATCGTCATCGCGCCGGCGAGTTGATCGAACAGCACCTGCAAAAGGGCAAGCATCTCATTCTGGAGCGCGGCCGCGTCTAGCCGATCACAATCCTCGGAGGTCTTGCCCCGAAACTCGAAATCCGAAATCCGAAATCCGAAATCCGAAACAAATTCGAAGCACGAAAAGGAAAAAATCAAAACAAACCGATGCAGGCCTTCGATTTTTGAAATTTGGTATTCGAATTTGTTTCGGATTTCGAATTTCGGATTTTGAGGTAAAGCTTTCCTCGGCGGCTAATTGGGCTCGATGTCGCGTCCTATGGGTTCAGAACCGGCGCCGTATTCACGAGCACCGTCGCCACTCCGATTGCGGTGCTGAACGCCGGGCCGATGGTCGTGGTTTTCGTACCGAAGGCGGCGCCGCTGATCGGTTGATCCCAGGCCTTGAAGCTCAGGGTGGCCAAGCCCGTGAAGAGGAGGGGGTTGGTGTTAGGCACATAGCGGATGCGATCCTCGGAGCGGAGGAGCAACGCGTTGGAAGTTGATACCAAGCCGACGTCTATCCAGTCCGAGCCGTTGTTGATCAAGAATTGCCATTTGCCCGTTGTCATGCCGCCCAGGGCGACGATGGCGATGCCACGCAAGGCGCCGGCGTCCGCATCCGTGACGCCGCCCAACAAATCGGATACCAGATTGCCAGCATGCTCGGCTGAGCCGGGGAGGACCGGCGTCAAGAACGGCTTGACGGTCGTGTTCACGACCGGCGCGTCGTTGACCGACTGGATCGTGAGCGTGCTAGTAGCTGCCAGGGCGCTGAACGCGGAGGCGCCGCCGGTGGCCGTGATCGAGAACAGCGTGCCGGACTTGCCGGCCGTCAGGTCCCAGGCGCGATACGTCAGCGTCGCCGGGCCGTTCTGGTTGGTGGCCGGCACGAAGCGCACCTTGGCCGTGCTTGCCAGGAGTCGGGCGAGCGATGCGGAGACGGTTCCCATCGGCAGGAAGGTCGTGCCATTGAGCGAATACTGCCAGGTCCCCGGACCGGAGGCGCCGACGACGGCGATGCCCCGCAGAGCGCCGGCGTCGGTGTCGGCGGCGCCGGCCAAGTTAAACAAATTCAATACGGTGAACGGCAAACTGACCTTGTCTTCGGGCGTGGTCATTGCGGGCCCCGCCGGAAGGATCGTCGGGGCGGCGTTGACGAACGCGGTGACGGTCAGGATGTTGGCGCTGAACGCGGTGGTCCCGCCCCTCGTGGTGGCGAGTGCGAGGTTGGCGGTGCTTCCCGCAGCGGCGCCGTTGCTGCCGTCCCAGGCGCGCAGCAGGATCGTTACTTTGCCGTTGAAACTCGGAGCGGGAACGAAGCGAATCCTGTCAATGCCTCGGAGCAAGCGGGCCGCGCTTGCCGAGACGGGGACCAGGTCAGTCCAGTTCGTGTCGCCGTCCATCAAAAACTGCCAAGTGCCGTTGGTGATGCCCGTCACCCCGATGACCGCGACGCCGCACGGGTCGCCGTCCACGTCGAGGAAGAGACTGGCGGCGACTTCCGCGACGGTCTTGCCGTTCAGGAACGCCTGGGGATCTTCGGGGAAAGGCACCGGCTGGGCAAGGGCGGTCCAGGTTGGCGCGTCGTTGATCGGCGTGACCGTGAGATTGCTGGTGGCGGCGAGCGAGCTGAACGGGGTCGCGCCGCCGGTGGCGGTGATGCTGAACAGGCTGCCGGCCACGCCCATCGTCCGATCCCAGGCGCGATAGACGAGCGTGCCCGCTCCATTCTGGTTGGCGGCGGGAACGAAGCGAACTTTCGCGGTGCTCGGCAACAGGCGAGCCGATGACGCGGTCACGGCGCCCATTGCCAGGAACGTAATTCCATTCAAAGTATACTGCCAGGTTCCCGGACCGGTCGCGCCGACGATGGCGACTCCCTGGAGCGCGCCGGGCGTGTCGCCAAACACGCCGGTTAACAGGCTCGTGACCGGCGTGACGATGCTGATCTTGTCCTCATTCGTGTTAATCGCTGGTCCGTTTGCTTGGATCTGCGTGGGCGCGGCATTGACGAACGCGGTCACCGTGAGCACGTTGGCGCTGAATGGCGCGCTGCCACCGATCTTGCCGACGCCGACGAGATTGGCGACGCCGCTGGGGGGCGTTCCCGAACTGCCATCCCATGCGCGAAGCAAGATCGCGACTTTGCCGTTGAAGCCCGGATTGGCAACAAATCGAATCCGGTCGTTCGTGGTTAACAAACGGGCCGCCGCGGCCGAGACGACGTCGAATGGAGTCCAGATGACGCCGTCGTTCGTGGAATACTCCCAATTGCCGCTGGTTATGCCCGTCAGTCCGACGACGGCGACGCCGAAGATTGCGGTGCCATCAACATCGCTGAAGAGGTGGCCCGCGACGTCGATGATTCGGTTGCCGGCGGCGTTGCTTGTTTGATCGGGCACAAGGAGCGTCTGCGCGGTGGCGGTCCATGTCGGCGCGTCGTTGACCGCATTGACCTGGGCGTTCACCAGGCCGACGTCGACGCTGAACGGGCTGGCCCCGCCGGCGTTCGTGATCGGGAACAAGCCGCCGGCCGTGCCGAAGCTGCCGTCCCAGCCGGCGTAGTACAACTGGGCCGGGCCGCTCGCATTCTTCGCCGGCAGGAAGCGAACGCGGTACGTCAACGGCAGCAAGCGCGCTTGACCTGGCGAAACCGCGCCGACGCTGATCCACGTGATGCCGTTGGCCGAGAACTGCCACGTGCCGTTGCCGGACGTTTGCGAGATGGCGATGCCGCGCTTGACGATCGGGTTAGCGTCGGTGAAGTGCAGGTTGAGCAAGTCGAGGACCTTCGCGCTGGGGGGCGCCAGATTGTCCTCGAAAAACGCGGGGATGGTTTGCTGGTAGAGCGCCGTCCGCGTCTGGGCGTCGGCGCTGGCAGGGGTTGCTTCCTGATTGCCGATGTTGTCGGTCGCGACGCTGTAGAACGCATAGCTCTGCCCGGCCTGGCCGTTAAACGTCGCCGAGGTCGCGGTCGTGTTATCCAGGATAAGCGTGAAGGCGGCGCCATTTTCGGAGCGGAAGATGTCGAAGCTGGCGACGCCGGAGCCGCCGACGTCGCTGCCGGACCATGACACCGTGAAGTTGGGCGTGCTGAACGCCGGCAGCACGGCGACGCTGCTCGTCGGCGCGGCGGTATCGACTTCGGTCGTGGCCTGAGCGCCTCCGGGCGTCGTTTGCACGTTGCCGGCGTTGTCGGTGGCGACGCTGTAAAAGCCATATACATGGTCGTGCTGGCCATTGAAGGTCAACGAGGTTTGCGATGTGTTGTCCAAAAGGAGCGTGAACGGGCCGCCGTTGTCGGAAACGAAGATGTCGTAGGTCGCGATCCCCGCCGGGCCGGTGTCGCTTCCGGACCACGACACGCCAAAGCTGCCGGGGCTGAACGCCGGCAGCGCGGCGACGCTGCTCGTCGGCGCGAACGTGTCCACGATCGTCGTGGCCTGCGCGCCGGCGGGGGGCAGCTCGGAATTCATGGCAAGGTCGGTGGCGACGCTGTAGAAGCCGTAGGTGTGGCCGTTCTGGCCGGTGAACGGTGCCGAGGTCTGCGTCGTGTTGTCCTGGAAGAGCGTGAACGGACCGCCGTTGTCGGAAACGAAGATGTCGTAGAAAGCGATGCCGGGGCCGCCTTCGTCGGTGCCGGACCAGGAGACCAGGAAATTTTCGGGGCTGAACGGGGGCAGCGCGTTGACGGCGCTGACCGGCAGCGGGATCGTGATGGTCAAGAGGAAATTCTGGTCGAAGTTTGAGCCGATGCCGTTGGCGGCGGTGATGATGAGCGGGTAATCGCCCAGCGAGCCGAGCTCGGGCGTGCCGCCCAGAGTCGCGGTGCCGTTGCCGTTGTCCACGAACGTCACGCCATTGGGCAGGGCGCCGGTCATCGACAGCGTCGGCGTGGGCACGCCGGTCGTGGTGACGGTGAAGGATCGCTGCAGCGTTTGTGGTAAGGCGACATGGTTGGCGCTCGTGATGACGGGTTGCAGCTTGACGACCAGATTGAGCGCCATCGGCGTAAACGTTCTCACGAGGAAGCGGTTGCTGCCTAACTCGAAGCCGGTCGGCGACGCGAAATCGCCGCTGACGGACGCGAATGACAGGACCCCATAGCTGTCATTTGCCGTCGGGCTGAAGCCGTTGACGACGGTAGCGTTAATTGAACCGTTGAGGCTGGCGGCGCCGGTGACGGTGAGCGCGTCGAAGCCGACGCCGGGCGTGGTTTGGCCGGCGAGATTGATATTGAGCGCGGCGCCGGCGTTTTGTGTATAGCCGCCGGTGATGGCGAGCAAGCCGGTGGTGGTTGCGGTTCCGGGGCTGACCGTGCCGCCGCTGTTGACGAGCACCGATCCGCCGATGGCGCCGTTACCGGCCAGAGTGCCGGTGTTGTTGACGATGACGCCCGAGGCGATCGAGCCGTTCACGAAAACGGCGCCGGCGTCGATCCTCGAGCCGCCGACGTAGGAGTTGACGGCCGTCAAGACAATGGTTCCCGCTCCGGTTTTCCCGAGGGCGCCCGCGCCGCCGATGGCGGAATTGACGGTCAGCGTTTGACCGCTGGCTATTTGGATCGTGCTCGCGGCGTTGCCTAATGTGAAGGTGCGCGACGTCGCGAACGCAGCCGTAACGAACAGGACGCCCGCGTTAATGGTAACCGCGCTGCCAGCGCCACCGAGGTTGTTGTCGGAGCTGACCGCGAGTTCACCGGCGTTGATCGTGACGCCGCCGGCAAACGTATTGTTACCGGCCAGTGTGAGCGAGATCCCGATCTTGACGAGCCCCCCTGCCCCGCTGATGACGCCGGGGTTTGCAAAGATGACGCTGAATGCGCCGGTGTCCACCGTGCCGCCGCCCGCGTTAAGTGCGACATTCCGGCTCGTCGAGAAACCGGCGGTGGCCGAGAGCGTGCCGCCGTTGAACGTGAGGGCGTTGGCGCTGTTGCCCAGGCCCGCGTCCGCGCTGATGCGGAGAGTGCCGCCATTCACGTTGACGGCTTGACCGGCGCCGCCGAAGGTGTTGACCAGGCCAGAAAGGTCCAGCGTGCCGGCGCCGGTCTTGGTCAGGCTGCCCGCGCCGCCTGCCGGCGTGGTCAACGTCAAGGTTTGGAGGGCGTCCACCTGGATTGTGGACGTGGCGCCGCCGAAGGTGAT
>Ga0105340_1000998_pt1 | contig 13086 bp, 12 predicted proteins | sample EasRivMeERMLT700_FD_89676 | JGI IMG/M metagenome (GOLD analysis project Ga0105340, IMG submission 89676) | Soil microbial communities from meander-bound floodplain in the East River, Colorado, USA - East River MetaG ERMLT700 | ecosystem: Environmental > Terrestrial > Soil > Floodplain | place... | reverse complement strand
TCGCGGCGGCGACGTCGCGCGAAAAGATCGCTTGCAGCGCGTACGCCTCCAGACAATTCGCGACGAAACGCTGCGGCGACGACGTCCAGTCCACGGTGATGCCCGGCTCAGCAATCTCAATCGCCGCATCGGAGTGTTGTTGCAGGTCGGCAAAGCGTTGCGCCAATTCCGGGTGTCCGACCTCCCGCACAACTTTCTCGACTTCGACGGCGATTTGCGTCGTTGTCGGAATGCCGTCAAACGGGTCCTTGCCGAGAAAGTGCAAGACCACGTCCGTCAACTCGCGGATCAAGAACGCGCTGGGCGTGCCGAGGGTCTCCGCGGCGGCGAAGAGGGATTGGCAGATACGGTCCGGCTCGAACGGCACCTGACTGCCGTCACGTCGCCGAACCCAGGCGGGCAGATGTGCGATCTCGTCCGACACGCGAATCATTCCTTGAAGGGTTGAGTTGGTTGCTGCCATTTTACGGGAATCGAACGTGTGAACCAGCGTCGTCGCGCCCCGAATTGTTCGTCCGGAATATCGGCAATTCCGGAAAGGAGGGCAAACCCCGCCTATTTTGCGCTTTTTAGGCTGGCTTCCGGCTTCCTTTGCCGCTTTGATTGATGTACCTTGAGGGTTGGCTGTGAAATCTTGTTCGTTGAGATTTGACGATCATGCGTGCGATTTCCGAGAAACAACCATTGTCGCCACCAGAGGTAAATGCGCACGCCGCGCGGGCGGAACGGTTGTTGGACGGAATGCACAAGGTTTTTCGCCACGATTTGCCGAATCAGATGCTGGCGTTGCAAAGCCTGCTGCAATTGCTCGAACTGGAGGAGTCGGCGCGGCTAAGTGACGACGGCCGTGAATACGTGCGCCGCTTGCAAAATGCCGCCCGCCGCGCCAGTGAGATGGTGCGATTCCTCAAGGAAATGAGCCGGCTCAACGCGTTCACCGCCAAGGCGGAGCCGATCAGCCTGGAGGTGCTGGCCCGCGAGCTGCAAGGCGAATTGCAACGGCTTCATCCCGCCCGGGAGTTTGCCTTCGAATGGCAATGGCATGCGCCCACGGTCGTCGGCGACGGGCGCGTCCTCGTCCAGGCGATCCTGGAATTGTGCGCGGCGACGGCGCCCGCGGCTTCGAAGCTTTGCCGCGTCCAGGCGCATTCAAAGGCAGTGAGCAACGCCGTCGTTCTGGCGTTTCGAATCAACGATGGTACGCCCAAGAGCGTCCCGCCTGGTGCACCTGCGGATCGCATTGAGTTCGTGCTGGCACGCGAATGGCTCGCCCTGTGCGGCGCGAACGTGGACGTGTCGCTGGATCACGGCGGCGAATCTTCGTTCTCCATTGTCGTGCCGCAATGACAATGTAGTCATCGCGCTCCGCGTGTGTAATTTTCTTCTGCGTCCCAGGCTCCGCCTGGGACGCAAATGCCGCGAGGCTCTGCCTCGCCGAACCCGCAGTGGCCAGAATCCCGCCCGGTAAGGCGAGGCAGAGCCTCGCGGCAGTGCGGTCCCAGGCAGAGCCTGGGACCGAGGAGTCCGTCGGTGAGTGAGTCGAACGCCATCACGCGGAGCGTGATGACTACTTTGTAACACGCAGCCAGGGACATTAGACAATGGCTGAATCGTTACAGCTATTCCTGGTCGAAGACAACGACGACATCGCGTTCGTGACGCGATTGTGCCTGGAACGCGCCGGGCACAAGGTCACCGTGTGCCATTCGGGCGCCGATGCGCTCATTGTCCTGAGTCAGTCCACGTTCGACCTCGTCGTCCTCGACTATTTCCTCCTCGACATGAAGGGCTCGGAGCTCCTGTACCGCTTGCAGCAGGATGGCATTCGCACGCCGGTGTTGATGGTCACCGCGTATGGCGATCAACAACTCGCGGCGCGGGTGCTTCGCGAAGGGGCGCTCGATTACGTCGTGCGCGATCAATCGGGCGCCTACCTCGAAGAGCTGCCCAAACGCGTCGGCGAAGCGGTCACCCGCCATCGCTTGCAGCAGTCCAACAATTTGCTCATCGCCGCGTTTGAATCGGCGCGCGACGGCATCGTCATCACCGACCTGACCGGCGTCGTCTTGCACGTCAATACGGCGCTCGAGCGCCTCTTCGGCTACAGTCGATCGGAGCTGCTCGGCAAGAACGCCGCCGACATTTTCCGCAGCGACAAGCAGCCCACCGGATTTCTCGAAGAAATGTGGAACGCCTTGCACGATCGCCGCAGCTGGCAGGGGGAACTGATCAATCTTCGCAAGGATGAGACGCTGGTCGATTCTTCGATGACGATCTCGCCGATCTTCGACGCGCGTGGCCGCATGACGCATTTCGTCGCCATCTATCGCGACATCAGCGAGCGCAGGCAGATGCAGCGCCAGTTGATGCAGGCGCAAAAGATGCACTCGGTCGGAACCTTGGCGGGGGGCGTGGCGCACGAGTTCAACAATCTGCTGGCGGGCATCCAGGGGTACGCGTCGCTGGCGCTCAGAGAGCCGAGACTGACCGGGCCGTTGCGCGAGTTTCTCGAGTACATTGTGCAGCTTACCGATCGGGCGGCCAATCTGACGCGGCAGCTATTGGCGTTCGCGCGGAAGCCGTCGCTGATGCGCGGGCCGACGAACTTGACGAAGATGCTCGAAGGCACGCGCGATCTGGTGCAACGCAGTCTGAACATCGAAGTCAAGCTCGAAGTCGAGGCGCCGCCGGAAGGCGAATCTTGGATGGCGCTCGCGGACGCGAATCAGTTGCAGCAAGTGCTCGTCAACATGAGCCTCAATGCGCGCGACGCCATGCCGAAGCCGCAGCCGGCGCCGGTCGCGTATCGCTTACGGCATTGCACCTATGTCGGCGAATTGCCCGCGTTTCCGCAAAATGTGCCGCCGGGCGATTACCTTGTCATCGAAGTCGAGGACAAGGGCAGCGGCATGACGCCGGAGGTTTTGTCGCAGGCGCTCGATCCGTTTTTCACGACCAAGGAAGTCGGCCAGGGAACCGGCCTCGGTTTGCCGGTGGCGTTTGGCATCATGAATGGCCATCAGGGTTTTCTCACTCTCGCCAGCGAGCCGGGCAAGGGGACGCGCATCGGCCTGTATTTGCCGCGACTGCTCGCGAACGTTCCCGATCTAACTGCGTCCAACGTCAAGGTCCTGGAGCCGGAAGCGTCGCCGCAACGGCATATTCTGGTGGTGGACGATGAGGAGGCGGTGCAGGACGTGATTCGTCGCTTTTTGGAAATCGCCGGACATCACGTCGTAGCGGTGTCGAGCGGCAAACAGGCGCTGGAGTGCCTGGCGGCCGACTCGTTCGACCTGATTGTGCTCGACTGGATGATCCCGAAAGAAGAGGGCCGCGGCAACTTCGAACAGATTCGGCAAGCATGGCCCGAATTGCCGATCTTGCTATGCACCGGACTCGTGGAGACATCGCACGCGGCCGAGTTGCTCAAGGAAGGGGCGGTCGATTTGTTGCGTAAACCTTTTCGTATGAATGAGTTGTGGTACGCGGTCAACAAATCGTTGCATAATGCGTCGTCGTAGTAAGAATGACGAATGACGAAGCACGAATGACGAAAGAATGACGAAGCTCGAATGACGAAACTCTCGCGTTTCCGCATTCGTGCTTCGGCATTCGTCATTCGTCATTCTTTCGTCATTCGAGCTTCGTCATTCGTCATTCTCCCTAGGACACCTCCACCCTCGCTTCTCGCAAAAAATCTTCATCTCGTTCAAATATTCCGCCTTTGCCGGCGAACAACCTGGTGTAACGATCGGAGGTCCTGTAATACGGGGCAGGCGGACCTCGAATCGCTTTTTGTCATTGTCCCAATTCACGAGAGGGGTCCCCCCATGAAGAAGTACTTGATCATCGGTCTGGTCAGCGCCGTTGCCCTGACGGTCATCGCGAAGAAAACCAACCTGTTCAGCTACGCGTCCACACTTTATACGAGTGTTCAGAAGGACGCCCAGGATCAAATCCCAACCAAATTTGAACTCGAACGCATCCGCAACGAAATCGCCAATCTCGACGGCGACGTCAGCAACATGATCCGTCCAATTGCGGAGTACAAGGCGGAAATCCAGCGGCTTCGCAAGGACATCACGAAGAATGAAGGCGACATCGAGGAAAAGAAGAAGGGACTCCTCGCGGTCGTCGAGAAGTTGGAAGGCTGCGACAAGAATTTCGTACGCATCGGCACCAAGACCCATCCGGTTGAACGCGTGAAGCAGCAAGTGCAGCGTGAATCGGACAGCATCAAGCTGAACGAGAAGAACCTCAAGACTCAGCAGCAGGTTCTGGAAGCCAAGGAAACCGCTCTCAAGGCGACACAAGAGCAACTCGCCAAGGTCGTCTCCAAGAAGCGGGAATACGAAGTGCGTTTGGCCCAGCTCGAAGCGTTGGATCAATCGCTGCAAATCGCACGCATCGGCACCACCATCAAAATCGACGCCAGCCGTGCGACGCAGATCGAGGAAGCGCTCAAGAACCTTGAGAAACGTTTGGCCGCCGATGCCGCGGAAGTGGATCTGCGCACGAATCCGGGCGACATCAATCTCTTCGAACGCGAACCGGAGCCGCTCGATCTGACGACGCTTCGCAACTATCTCCAGGGCACGGAGCAAACGGAACGGGCGGTTAACAATCGTTGATCGCGTCGTGTGGCTCCGAGCCACTCGGCGAGCGCGAAGCCGCAAGCGGCGATATAATGAAGGAACCACAGCGACGCCCGCGGCCCACTGTGGTTCTTTCCTTTCGGATGGATGCCGGAGCGACGGGAGAACGGTGACCCGTGAGCAGCGAACCGACCGCCCCGATGGGTTTAAACCTGCACGACTTGCTTCGCCCCGCCACGCTGTGGATCGACGGCGTCGGCGGTTATCTCCTGTGCCTGAGCCATCGCGTGACACTCGGGCAGGCCCTGGTCGAGACGCCCGTGGACATCGCCCTCATCGCGGACGTTTCCCGGCACCATGCGACGATTCAGCGCGACCCGGAAGGCTACTTTCTGGAAGCGCTGCGAAAGGTGCAGATCAATGGCAACGCCACGGACAAGGCCCTCCTGAGAAACGCGGACCGGATCACTTTGGGAAACTCGTGCCAGGTGCAGTTCTGGCAGCCCGTTCCGGTCAGCACGTCGGCCCGGCTCGACATGGTCAGCGGGCATCGCTTCGCCGAGCCGGTGCAAGCGGTCCTCCTGATGGCCGACACGCTGGTGATCGGCCCCGCGATCCAGTCGCACGTGCAGGTCCCTGACATGACGCAGCCGTTGATACTCTTTCGCACCAAGGACGGCCTGGCGGCACGCTGGTCGGGAAATTTACTGATAGGTGGAAAGACCTATCAAGAACGCGGACCGCTGGAGGCGGGCGCGACGTTGTCGAACGAGCAGATATCGCTGACGCTCGAACGGACCAAAGGGAAGTGACAGTCCTCGTTTAGCGCTCGCAGGTCGTATGCAACGGCTGAGTTCGTCCGCGATTGCCCACGACACGCGAGCGCTAAACGAAGAGGAGTCCATCATGAAATTCACCTACCGCTCCGGACAGCAACCCTTGACCGGCTACACGATCAAGCGCGGCATCGGCCTGGGCGGCTTCGGCGAAGTCTACTTCGCCGTCACCGACGGCGGCAAGGAAGTCGCCCTCAAGTGGATTCGCGCCAATCACGACATCGAGATGCGCGGCGTCCAGCAATGCCTCAACATCAAGCACACGAACCTCGTTCATCTGTATGACGTGCGCGAAGACAAGGACGGCTGCCACTGGCTCGTCATGGAGTATGTCGCCGGCGAACCGCTTTCGACCATCCTGTCGCGTCATCCCAACGGCGTCGCTCCCGAACTCGCGGCCCAGTGGTTCCAGGGGCTCGCCCAGGCGATCCATTGCCTGCACGAACACGGCATTGTCCATCGCGACTTGAAGCCAGGCAACATCTTCCTCGAAAACGGCCTGATCAAGGTCGGCGATTACGGCCTGTGCAAGTTCATCGCCGATAGCCATCACGCGGGCATGACGAAAGACGTCGGCACCGTCCATTACATGGCGCCGGAGATTTCGACCGGCAACTACAATCGCCAGATCGACATCTACGCCGCCGGCATCTTGCTATATGAGATGCTCACCGGCCACGTGCCGTTCGAGGGCGAATCCGCCGGCGAAATTCTGATGAAGCATCTGACGGCGCCGCCCGACCTGACGAAGGTGCCCAAGGAATTCAAACCGGTTCTGGAGAAGGCGCTCGAGAAGAACCCGGCCAATCGTTATCAATCGATCACGGAGATGGCGAAAGCGGTCACTGCAGTCATCAACGGCAACGAGCAATGGCGCAACGCCCCGGCCCCGGCACTGACGCCGCCGCCCAAGCAAGCCAATCCCGAAATTCCGATGGCGATCCCGGTGACGCCGACGATGGTGTTTCAGCAACGCTGGTCGGACCTGACGGGCACGTTGCTCTGGTCGGTCATGATTGCCGCCGTGCTGGCCGTCGGCTGGACGCTTTTCTTCGGCGGCGGCAGCTACAAGAACCTGACGCCGCTGTTCTTCCTGACCGTGGCAGCGTCGTGGTGTGTGCTGATTCCGAACAAGCTCTGGCTGCCGAGCGCCCAGGAAGAATCGTGGACGCGCCGCCTGTTGCAAATGACGCTCGGCTTCGGCGTCGGCGTCTTCGCGCTGTGGCTCGAAGGCTACGAGATGCCGATGCCGTGGACGGACAACGCCGAACTCGCGGTGCTCAAGCCATGGCAAGCGAACGGCGTCGCTCCGGAGTCGTGGTTAAAGACGATTTATCCAAGCGAGAACACGTCGATGCCGATGCTGGCGTGCTTCATCAGCTATTTCGGCCTGATGTTCCTCGTGTTACGCTGGTGGAAGACGACGGAGACGAATCGATCGAAGCGATTCTCGCTCTTGTCGGTCTTCGCCGTCGGCCTGTGGGCGTACGTGCTGTTGTTCTTGCTGCCCAACGCGCACCATCGCGAGCTGGGTTTTGTCAGTCTGCTGTTGACCGGGGTCGTATGTCAGGTGTCGAGCCCGTGGAAAGAAAAGGTCGTCATCCGCAAGAAGAAAATGCGTCTCGCGGTGGCATAACCCGTGGAACACCATTCCAATTGTGTAAGCTCCGCGAGGTACGACACGATTGGAATCGTATTCCACGGAAGCGTGCGGGAGGAATGAGGTCATGATGCGTTCGATACTGGGAATCTCCGCTCTGACGATCATCTGGGTGTTCTGCACGCCGCTCAGCGCGCAGCCGCGCGAGCTCGCGAACAAGGTCAAGCTGCCGCGCGAGGCGATCGGCGCCGGCGAAACCAGCGAAAAGGCCCGCGTGCATGCCGTCAAGAACGCCCACGATCAAGTCGTCAAGCTCATGATGGCTCACAACATCGACAACGAAAACCTCAAGATCGATGAAGCGTATGTCGAAAAGCACGTTCTCGAAAATGATGGCCGATCCGGCGAGGACATTCAGCTCGAAAACCAGGATCCGCTCAAGCAATGGGTTTACAACTTCCGCACCGACGGCGCTTGGTGGAATGAAATCGTCCGTCAGGATCGTTCCGTGGAACGCAGCGCCTTGATGGCCCGCATCATGACCGGTCTCTCGATCCTGCTTCTCGCCGGCTTCGGCTACATTCGCCTCGACGAATATACGAATCGGCGATTTACGACCTTCTTGCGCGTGACAGGCGCCATCCTCGTCGGCGCCGCGGTCGCGGGATGGTGGATGATCCGTTAATATTGGCGAATCAACTGGCGAGCCGAGCCCCGTAAGGGGCCTGTTGAGTAACGTTGCGACTCAACCGGCCCCTGACGGGGCTCGGCTCGCCTGGTTGATTCCTGGCCCCTGTCTGCCAATATGGTAAACTATCTGCATGTCCTCCGAAAGCGATCGGCTTCTGATACAGCAGATACGTCAAGGCGATTCGCGCGCCTGGGAACACCTCATCGCCCGGTATGAAGGCCGATTATTGGCGTTTGTGCATCGCCGATTGCGCGACCGCACCGCGAGCGAAGACGTCGTCCAGGAAACGTTCATCGGCTTCCTCACCAGCTTGCCCAACTACGACGAAGGCCGCGAACTGCAGACGTACCTGTTCACGATCGCATCGTACAAGTTGACCGATCATTTGCGCAAGTCGGGCCGGCATCCGATGCAGCATGTCTCTGACGGCGCCAGCGACATCCTTCATCAAAAGCTCGATTCGCACAAGGCTGCTTCAAGTGTCGCCCGCAGCGGCGAACGCAAGGGCCTGGAATCCGACGCGGTCGCGCGCAGCTTGACGATGTTGCTCGACCAATGGCGGCAACAGGGCGAATACGTGCGCATCAAGGTGCTCGAATTGCTCTTCGTCAAGGGCTGGCAAAACCGTGAAGCGGCGGCGTTCCTCAACATCAGCGAACAGCAAGTCGCCAACATTCGCTTCGCCGCGGTCAAGAAGCTGACCGAGCACGTCAAGAGCGCCGGCTTGCCGATCGACGTCTTTCCCGAACTCAAGGAGGCGTCGGCGTGAGCAAGCTCATCACCCGCGAAATGTTGGTCGGCTATCTCGAAGACGCGCTCGACGACGCCGAGACCGCCGAGATCGAGCAGGCGCTGCGCGGCTCTGAATCGCTGCGGAATCAACTCAAGCAATTGATGTCGGAGCGCGACCGCGGCGAGCATTCCGTCGGCGCGATCTGGCGCCGGCATCGTCTGAGCTGCGTGCCGCGCGAGCAGCTTGGCAGCTATCTGCTCGGCGTGCTCGACGATGATGTGCAGGACTACATTCAATTTCACGTCAAGACGATCGGCTGCGCTTATTGTTTGGCGAATCTTGCGGATTTGCAAACGCAGCAGCAAGACGCCGACGGGCAAGTCAAGAAGCGGCGCAAGCGGTTTTATCAAACGAGTGCGGGATTGCTGCAAGCGCCGGCAAAGAAGAAAAAGTGAGCACCGAAGGTGCGCAAATGTTAAAGAACAGCAATCATCAATTCCAAGCCCCAACGGGGCGCGATCGGCTCGCGAATGGCGCCCCGTTGGGGCTTTGAATTGACGGCGATCACGGTTCCCAGGGCGTTGCCCTGGGCTTTAACATTTGCGCACCTTCGGTGCTCGGCTTGGCCAATCATTTCGGTAAATGCCTCTTATTTGACTCCGCCAATTCTCGACCTATGGTTGCATATCCGGGACCGTGAGTTCCTGGCCGTAATCTCCATGCGCACGCTTTCCCCGAGCGATCATGATCAGCGTCGTCATTCCGATTTACAATGAAGAAGAAGTCATTCCACTCTTGCACCGCGCCATTCGCGGCGTCATGAACTCGATCGGCGAAGCGTGGGAAGTCATCTACGTCAACGACGGCAGCCGCGATCGGTCGCTGCCGATGTTAATGTCACTGCAACAAGATGATCCGCACATCGTCGTCGTCGAACTGTCGCGCAACTGGGGCCATCAAGCGGCGCTCACTGCCGGATTGGCCCAGGCGGCAGGCGACGCGGTCGTCATGATGGACGGCGACATGCAGGATCCCGCCAGCGCCATCATCGACATGGTCAAGGCGTGGCGCGAAGGGGCGCAAGTCGTCATCGCCGAACGCAAGAGCAGGGCGGAAGGCGGCCTGCGCGGCCTCATGTTCAAGCTCTTCTACAAGGTTCTTGGCTTGCTCGCCGACTTTCCGATTCCGCTCAACGCCGGCATCTTCGGGTTGCTCGATCGCCAGGCGGTTGACGCAGTTGTGCAATTGTCGGAGTCGAATCGCTACATCCCGGGCTTGCGGGCGTGGGTCGGCTACAAAACGGCGACCGTTTATTACGAACGCGCTGAACGGGCCGCGGGGGAGCCGAAGCAGAGTTTCTGGAAGCTTCTGCGTTATGGCCTCGACGCGATCTTCAGCTTCAGCTATAAACCGTTGCGCCTGAGCTTGACGCTGGGTTTGACCGTCGCGGCGTTTGCGATGCTGTATGGTTTCCTCCTGGTGATTTGCCGCGTGTTCGGCATCGGGCTGTTCGGCGTCCCCGTGGTGGATGGCTATACGTCTACCATTGTTGCGATTTTGTTTTTGGGCGGCGTGCAATTGATCAGCGTCGGCATCCTGGGCGAATACATCGGACGCATTTACGACGAAGTGAAACGGCGGCCGCTCTTTTTGGTCCGCCAGGTGCATCAAGGTCCCCTTCATGAACGCGACCGAATACACGAAGCTGAACGAGATCGATCAGCAGCACTGGTTCTACACGGGCAAGCGAGCGACGGTGCGGCACTGGATCAGCCAATACCGTTCCCTCACGGCCGATGACCTGCTGATCGACGCCGGCTGCGGCACCGGAACGTTCCTCGCGGAAATGTCGGGAACGTGCCAGGTGATGGGCCTCGACGATCACGACGAGAGCATCGCCATCGCCCGGCCACGCCTCGAATCGCTCGGCGGCCAGGTGCTGCAAACGACGCTCGATGACGTCGCCTTGGGCGACGGCTGCGCGAGCGTGGTGACGGCGCTCGATGTGCTCGAACATCTCGACGACGATCATGCCGCGGTCCATGAGCTGACGCGATTGTTGAAGCCGGGCGGCCTGTTCGTGGTGACGGTGCCGGCGCTGCGGATGTTGTGGAGCGACTGGGACGTGGCGCTGCATCATCGGCGGCGTTATCATCGCTGGGAATTGCGTGAGTTGTTGAATCTGCCCTCTCTTGAATTGCTGCGCTGCAATTACTTCAATTCGATCGCGTTCTTGCCGGTCGTCGCGGTGCGCATGTGGCGAAAAGTCTGTCCGCCGCGGCCCGGGTCCGATCGCGCGGAAGATCGCATTCCGTCGTCGTGGCTCAACGGGCTGCTTTATCACACCATGGTCAAGCCCGCGTGCTGGAGCTGGTATCAGCCGCCGGTGGGCGTGTCGCTGTTGGCGGTGGCGCGCAAGCGCTAATATCCGTGGTGCAGGCGGCTCGCCTGCACGAATCTAAAAATGTGCAGGCGAGCCGCCCGCACCACGTCACTTTCTATAACATCCTTCGCCGCCCGAAGGATGTCCGACCATGACCCAACCCGCTCGCAACGAACCCAAACGCGTCGCCGCCATCGTCACCGAATATCGGCGCTGGTCGCACGCCGATGTCATCGTCGGCAAAATCCTCGAAGGCTTCGACATGGACCGCAAGAGCTATCCAAACCTGCGGCTCGTGTCGATGTTCGTCGATCAATACCCCAAGATGGACATGAGCCGCGATCTGGCGAAGCAGTTCGGATTCACGATCTACGATTCGATCACCGGCGCGGTGACGCTGGGCCGCAAGGAAGTCGCGGTGGATGGCGTGTTGCTCATCGGCGAGCATGGGGAATATGAACGCAGCGCGCGCGGCCAGATCATGTATCCGCGGCGGCGATTCTTCGAGCAAACGACCGATGTCTTCGTCCGATTTCGGCGCGTCGTGCCGGTGTTCAATGATAAGCATCTGTCGTACAACTGGGCCGACGCGCGGTGGATGTATGATCGGGCCCGCGAGCTGATGTGTCCCTTCATGGCCGGCTCGTCGTTGCCGGTGACGTGGCGTCGCCCGAGCTTGCGGCTCGCGCGGAATTGCGAATTGACGGAAGCCGTGCAGGTCGGCTACGGGCCCTTCGAAGGCTACGGCTTTCACGCTCTGGAAGGCTTGCAATGCATGGCCGAGCGTCGCCGCGGCGGCGAGACGGGCGTGCGTGCGGTCACGTGTCTGCAAGGCGAAGCGATGTGGGCCGCGATGGACCGCGGCGTCTTTTCCCGCGAACTGCTCGAAGCCGCGATGTCGCATGTGCCGGCTCATGCTACTGGCGATTATCGCAAGTTGACGGTCAAGACCAACGACGCCGGCGTTTTCATCATCGAGTATCGCGACAGCTTCAAGGGCGCGGTGGCGATGCTCAATGGCTGGACGTACGAAGGCGACGGCGGGGCGTTCACGTTCGCGGGGCGGATTCGCGGCGAGGATCGTATTGCGTCGTGCGCGTTTTATTTGCAGCAGCCGGATCCGTTTGGTCATTTCGCGTATCAGTTACGCGCCATTGATTCGATGATTCATACGAATCATGTGCCGTATCCAGTCGAGCGGACGTTGCTCACGACGGGCATTCTTGATGCGGTGATGATCAGCAAGGCGGAGAAGAATCGCCGCGTGGAGACGCCGCACCTGGATATTCGCTATCAGCCGACGGAGTGGGGTTTCGCGACGGATCGGCTGCCGGAGCGGGTCAAGCGATGATTTCCGTGGACTACGATTCCAATCGTGGCGAACCCGGTTGGTCGAGCGTTCCACGATTGGAATCGTAGTCCACGAGCAGTCGGTAATGGAGAGCGCTCCACGATTGGAATCGTAGTCCACGAGATTCATCAAGGAATTTCGTCATGGAACGAGAGATAATTCGACGCCGTTATCTGCCACATTGGGACGTTCCGGGCGCCGCCTATTTCGTGACCACGTGTTTATTTGATAGCATCCCTGCCAAGGGACTCTTGGATATCGCCAATCACCGGCGCGAGTTGGAATTACAACCACGCTCCGCCGACCTAACGGTGGCCCGTTGGCGCACGCGACTTTGGAAGTTGAATTTCGTTCGCATTGAGAATTGGTTGGATTTTCAATCGTCAAATCGGCTTCTCGCCGACGCCGCTCTGGCTCAGATCGTTGTCGATGCCATTCGTTTTTTTGCGGAGGAGCGTTATGACCTCTTGGCATATGTCGTAATGCCGAGTCATTATCATTGGCTGTTTCAACCCAGATAAGAATGGGTGGAATCCTTGAATGGACCCAAACGAACTCCGCGAGAACGAATTACTTACAGCTTGAATCGGTTCACGTCAACCAAATGCAACAACCACCTCGAAAGGTGCGGGCCGTTTTGGCAGAAAGAGTCTTTCGATCATTGGGTTCGAGATGTTGATGAACTGGAGCGGATCATTCGCTACATTGAGGAGAATCCCGTGAAGGCGGGGCTGGTGGCGTCGCCCGAGGATTGGCCGCATTCGTCGGCAAACCTTCGGAAATTGCTGAATTTGGAATGGGGCGCCATGTTGCCTCGCGGCACGCCACGATTGGAATCGTAGTCCACGGACGCCACGATTGGAATCGTAGTCCACGGACGCCACAATTGGAATCGTA
>Ga0105340_1000996_pt1 | contig 13109 bp, 13 predicted proteins | sample EasRivMeERMLT700_FD_89676 | JGI IMG/M metagenome (GOLD analysis project Ga0105340, IMG submission 89676) | Soil microbial communities from meander-bound floodplain in the East River, Colorado, USA - East River MetaG ERMLT700 | ecosystem: Environmental > Terrestrial > Soil > Floodplain | place... | reverse complement strand
GCTCCCCGCGAACGGCCGCCGAGCGACGAGTGGTGCCAACCACGGATATGCTGTGATGCGCTCTCTTCCTCTCTCTCTCTCCCACTTCACCTTCTTGAACGGCCCAAAGGGTTCCGGCAAGACCACCCTCTGCGCCCTCTTGCAAGGCCAAGACCACGACCTTTGCCCAGTCTCCTTCGCGGAACCGATCCGCAACGCCCTCCTCGCCACCTTCTACCCAGAAGAATTGTATACGCCAGGCGGTATGGACCTTCGCCAACAAGACGTCAAATTCCGTCCCCTCCCGGTCCCGAACGCCGCCGGCAAAAGCGTCACTATCCGCGATTGGATGATCTGGTACGGACAGCAAATGCACTCCGCGCACGGCGACGACATCTTCGGCCGCCTCGCCCTGCGGACGTGCGACCTCAACTCCATGCACTATCCGCGCTTCATCCTCGACGGCACCCGAACGGAAGGCGACATCCGCCCCTTTTACCACCTCTATCCTGGCGACTGCCTACTCATCCATCTCCATCGCCCCGGCCACGACTGGGCGGGCGACATGGGCTCCTACCTCTCAGCCCCGCGCTCAATAAGACTCGATAACGTCGGAACACCGGCTGACATGCTAATGTCGCTCGCTTCCCTCCTTGCGCCACAACCAGAGAAGGAAATGCTATGAGTGTCCACACAGCAATTCTCCCTCCGTATATGGACTCGACGATGATGTCCTGCTATCGCTCCTGTCCACAAAAGTTCTACGACGAGTTCTGCCTGGGGCTTCGCCCCTCCATCCACTCCATCGACCTTCATGCAGGCGGTGTCTTCTCCGCCGCCCTCGAATCCTTCCGCCTTGCCTTCTGGGGACAGGGGCTCGACATCCCCACGTCAACGGCGCGCGCGTACGCCCGCTTCATCCACGACTGGAACGGATACACTCCCCACAAGGAAACCGCGAAAACCGAAGAAAACATGTGGGCAGCAGTCGAATCTTACATCTCGCAATATCCACCGCGGAGCGATATTGTGCAACCCTACATGCTCGACAAGCGCCCCACCGTCGAGTTCAGCTTCGCCATCCCACTCGAACCCACCAGCGCCGAACGCGACGACGGCTTTCCTCTCCACCCCGTCACCGGCGAACCCTGGATATATTGCGGTCGAGCCGATCTGCTCGGCGAATATACGAAAAAGATCGCCATCGTCGACGAAAAGACCGCCGGCCGCCTCGAGTCCAACTGGTCCGACAAATGGAACCTCCGCTCCCAGTTCATGGGCTATTGTTGGGCCTTGCAACATTCCGGCATAGAGTGCGACACCGCCATCGTCCGCGGCATCATTATCACATCCCCGAAAAAGGGCGTGGAGATCAGGCATGTGGAGGCCATCAAACAATACCCCTCCTTTCTCCTCCAACGGTGGCACAACCAGCTCCGTCGCGATCTATGGAAACTCACTCGAAATTGGCAAGAAGGCTACTTCGACTACAACCTCAACGAAACCTGTACACAGTACGCTCATTGCCAGTTTATGGATCTCTGTACTTCCGCCAAACCCGAACAATGGTACTCGACGTACGAGGTAAAGAGATGGAACCCCCTAGCGAAGAATCCGAGCGGAGACGCAAGCCTCCCGTCAATTTCCCCTGCTGCGAAAGCTGCGAGTCTTGGAACCCCATTACCGATTACCTTGGCCACTGTCTAAACCCCTCCTCCCTCAACCACTCAACCGATTCGAGGTTCAAATGCCGACTCTACAGCCCCCGAGCCTCTTAAACATGGGCGCCCCCGGCTCCGGCAAGACGACGGCGATCGCTTCCTTCCTAAAAAACCTCATCGAGACTTTCGTCGTCACCACCGAACCCGGCGGCATCGAATCCCTTTTGGATGAAGTTTCCCGGAAAGGCTACGACATCAACCTCTTACATTGGTCCTACATTCCACCCTCCAGCCCCGGCTGGAAAGCGTTGCGCGAAGCGGGCAACCTCGCCAACGTCATGTCCTACAAAGACCTTTCGGACTTGAAAATGGGTGTGTCGAAGAGTGAAATGAAGCAACTCGGCAAATTCTTCGACGCCTGCGAGAACTTCCATGACGACCGAACAGGTAAGGATTTCGGTCCGATTGAGAAGTTGGGGCCAGAGAGGGCAGTTTGTTTAGACTCCCTCTCCGGTCTCAACCATATCTGCCTCCAGAACACAGTCGGCTTCAAACCCGGACCCCATCAGGGCGAATGGGGCATCGCAATGGGCTTAGAGGAAAATATCCTCCTCAAATGGTCCGCCGACCTCATGTCATACTTTGTCTGCAACTGCCACCTTGACCGCGTCCCGGATGAAATAACTGGCACGTCGCGCATCGTCCCGGCAGCGCTCGGCTCGAAGCTCGGCCCCCGCATTCCGCGGTTCTTCGGCGAAGCCGTCCTCTCCACCCGCGGCAAAGACCGCTTCACTTGGCGGACCATGGACACGGGCGCCGACCTGAAGAATCGAATCCTCCCAGTCGGTCAGGAACTCGAGCCTGACTTCACCCCTCTCGTCGTCGCTTATCGCAAGCGCGTCGAACTTGCGAAAAGCGCAGCATAACCGGAGCAGCAAAATGTCCAACTTTTATAAAGCGTCCGGAGATGACGCCCGATCCGCCAAAGTCGAAAAGACTTCGATCACAACCAGCATACACGAGTTCGATAAAGCTCTCGAACGTCTTGCCGAATACACCCAACACCTCCGGATGCTCAACGACCGTGTCATTGGTGCTGGATCACGAGAAGTCGCAAAACAACCTAAACTGATGACTACCACACCAGAGCAATCACTCCTCGGCGCCATCAACAGTCGTCGCACCTACCTCGTGGAGACCCTCTCCGACCTAGAGTCGGTCGTCACCGAACTTGAACAGAACATATGAGGCAGCAAAATGCCCTGGACCAACCACGACGCCATCCACCGCCACGCATGTCATGCCTTCGAAGACTTCGAACTCTTGCGAAACAACCGCAACGACGAAGCACTCTGGCATTCGATGTCGCATCACCTGCGTCACGTTGTATTCCGCAGCAGCCACGAGGTCGACCAACCCAGGCTCCGGCTGGTTCGCCGCTCCAACGTAGGCGCATCCCACAAATGATACGGCCCCTTCCATTCGACTGCATCGGTTCGATCCACTGCCACGATCTTCATCTTCTCCAATGCGAGTACTGTTTCTGGCAGGAGAAGAAAATAGTTTTGGTGCGACCCGCACCAGAACAGGGCGAACGCCCTGCAACTGCGGCTCCGCCGCAAGGAGAAGCTGAAATGGATATGTCCGCACTGCTGAACACGCCGGCGACTGGCCCCCTCTCCACCGCCGTCAAAGCCTGCAAGGAGGGCGATTATAAAGCCGTCATCGACGACGGCGAAAAGTGGCTCCAGTTCAAAGAGTTCACGAAGGACGGGCGCACCTCCTATCAGGCGCAGATCCTCTTCTCTATCCTCGACGACGGCGTTCGGAAGGATCTCGGACGCGACAGAGTCATCGTCCCATACACCATGTGGCTCGACATGGATAGCGGCAAGCTCGACACCTCAGAGGGCAAGAACGTTTCCCTCGGGCGTTTACTCGAAACCGCCGACCTCAACAAAGAGGCCGCGGCCAACTTTGGCGAAAAGGTCATGAAGCTCCGCGGTCGCGGCCCCTTCGTCGTCAAGGTCTCGCAACGCTCCGACCAGAACGATCCGACGATCAAATACGCGGAGATCAAACGCGTCTCCAAGCTCACCTAAGTTCGCTTCGCGAACCCCGAGAAGGACCTGAGGAACTGGACACTACCCCATCCTTCTCGGCAAACTGGAGGAGCGTAAATGCTCCTCCCCTTTTTGGAGACCCCACATGAGCAGACAAACTCATTTCGACATCGCCGGTCGCATTCAAGGCGAAACCGAAAAAGCCTACCGCTTCTCCGACGACGACGAGAACTGGGTCTGGCTTCCAAAGAGCCAAGTCGAAGTCGAAAAGCAACCGGACGGAACCGTCATTGTCACCGCCCCCGAATGGCTTTTAGAGGAAAAAGGCTTGATATGAAGATCATTCCACGCGAACTTTTAGTAGTCGACTCAGCCCGCCAAAGGCGGGCTATGGACGCCCGCGCCCTTATCGAACTCAAGGACGACATCTACGCCCGCGGGCTCTACCACCCGCCCGTCGCCATGCAACGGGGCAAAGAATACCTCTTGGTCGCTGGTGGAAGGCGGTTGCGCGTCATCGACCAAATTGCAAGCGAGGGCAACTACTTCTATTGCGACAAATTGACGATCACGCCAGGCGAGGTCCCCATTCTCGAGCTGGCGGAGGACCTTTCCCTGGTCGAAACGCAAACGGTGGAACTCAATGAAAATATCCTCCGCGAAGAACTCTCCTGGCAAGATCGCACGGAAGCGCTTGCAACGATCCACCGCCTCCGCATGGAAGCGGGCGCAAAGAGCACGCATGAAGTGGCAAGAGCTCTCTCGGAGAAGGGAGGAATTGCATATGCCACAGGTCAAGGACGAACGGTTGACCCACACCACATCCATGCGAGGCTTCGTGAGGCGAGCATCGTCGCCAAACATCTCCACGATCCAGCCATCGCAAAGGCGCGCAACGCCACCGAAGCTCTCCACCTTGTCTACAAGAAAGAGGAAAAGGCATTCGAAGCCGAACTCCTCCGCCGCCAAGGTCCGTCGACTTCGTCGGCCGATTCCGAAGTTAGACTGGGGTCTCTCCTGGACATATTGCCCACACTCGAATCGGGGACAGTTGACCTTATCCTTGCGGACCCTCCCTACGGAATTGGAGCAGACTCTGGAGGATTTCGCTCGCGATCCGTCCAACATCACAATTACGCCGACACACCAGACATCGCTAAAACTCTTCTTCAATCCATAGTCTCGGAAGGCTTTCGCATCGCCCGCCCGAGGGCAAACCTTTTTCTCTTCTGCGACATCGACCTTTTCGGCTGGTTGAAGGAAACTGGAATGCGCGCCGGATGGGACGTGTTCCGCACCCCCCTGACCTGGGTCAAGTCGGATAGCGAAGGTCTTGCGCCCTGGGGACGTTCCGGCTTCCGCCGCACTTGCGAATGGCTTTTGTATGCCACGAAAGGCAAAAAGGGTCTCTATCATGCGCCAGTGGACGTTCTACGTCATAATCGCGTTGCTCGTCATGAGCGCGACTATGGACCTGAGAAGCCAATACCTCTACTCGAGGAACTTATCGCTTGCTCTACTCTTGAGGGAGACTACATTCTGGACCCTTGTTGTGGTAGTGGGTCTACTCTTGTTGCTGCACGCCGTCTGAAGCGGCGCTCCCTCGGCCTCGAGGTAGATCAAACCGCTTTCAACCTCGCCCACGTTAACTCGCAAAAGGACCTCTCCAATGCCGAAGAAACACAAAGTCCTAACGCCGCAGATGCAGGAAGTAATTCTGGAAAAGTGGAGCCACTCGTGGAGCGTTCACCGGATCATGCGGCATCTGCGGACGATTTATAAAAGCGGCGCCGCCGACGCCGTCGATCGCTTCATGCTCTACAACCTCATCACCAAGGCCCGCAAGCGCGGCGACCTCCGCGCCGTCAGCCGCCGTCCAAACGCCAACATCATGAACGCGTCATAATGACTGAAGCTGATTTGTTTTTCGGAACGTCGGGCCCGCACGACGCCGCCGTCGTCCTCGTTGGCGAGTCGTGGGGCTTTGAGGAGATGCAACAGCAAAAACCATTCGTCGGTTCGAGTGGCCAGGAACTTGACAGGATGTTGCTCGAAGCTGGGATCAATCCGCAATCGGTGCTGAAGACAAATGTCTTCAACGCCCAACCAGAAGGAAATGAAGCATGGCGGTTCTTCCAACCGAACTCGAAGACTGTCCCCCTCTATCGTGGCTTGCATCCGTCGACTTTCGCCCTGTCCGAGCTGCAACGCCTGCACTCACTGATCCGTACGGTCCATCCCTGTCTTGTGATTGCCGCTGGCAACTATGCCCTATGGGCGACGACCGAATGCTGCTCAACGTCCTCACTGTCGACTGGCAACGGTGCGACCGTCCGTGTACCTGGCGGCATAACCTCGTGGCGTGGCTCCATGCTGGAGAGCAATACAGTCGAGGGAATCAACTCGCTTCGCGTCCTTCCACTAATCCACCCCGCCGCAATCCTTCGAGCGTGGTATCAGCGCGCGGTGACGGTTCATGACCTCCGAACGCGGGTGCCCGCCGCACTGTCGAATATGTGGCGAGCAACGACGCCTGCTCAAGTATTTGCGCCCCCTTCCTTCTCCGCAGCGATTGCAACACTTTCCGGGTGGTTGGAGCACCTGCGTGGCGATAACCTTCGCCTCTCCCACGACATCGAAACGGCGCGCGGCCTCATCACCTGCATGTCCTTCGCAGATGGACCTCATTGCGGTCCTGCGACGGCGCTCGTCATCCCGTTCGTGAAGCCCGCGGCGGCGGGCCGGTGGGAATCTTACTGGACCTCGGAGCAGGAACATGAACTCCTCACCCTCTCTCGTCAGATATTGGCGCACCCGAACGTTCGGATCGAAGGACAAAACTACCTATATGACACTCAGTATTTGGAGGCTCAACTTGCAGTACGGCCACGGCTCGACTTCGATACCATGCTTGCACATCATTTGCTCTTTCCGGGGACGCCTAAAGGACTGGATTATCTTTCCTCCCTATATTGCCGGTTTCACTGGTATTGGAAAGAGGACTTGAAGGAGTGGGACACCCACATCGACTTTGAGCAAAACCTCCGCTACAACGCGGAGGACGCCTTGCGCACCTTCGAATGCGCGACGGCGCTCCGCGACCTCATCCAAGACAACGGAATGGAGGAGTTATGGGAATGGGAACGCAAGAAGGCGGCACTCGCATTAACCATGATGAACCGCGGCATCGCAATCGACCGCCAACACCGAACACTTCTCGCCTTCGAGTTGAGCACCGCCCTCGAAGAACGGAATGCTTGGCTCCGCTCCATCATTCCGCAAAGCTGGCTGGACGGACGGATGAAAAGTTCCAAGAGCTATTGGTACAGTTCGCCGATACAGCAACGCATCCTCTTCTATGACATTCTGGGCCTCAAGGGACAAACGAATCGGAGTACAGGAAACCCCACCGTAAACTTTGAAGCCCTCCAAACTCTTCGGTCGCGGAATCCGGAGCTTTCCCGCCTCTTCGACACCCTGATCGACTGTCGCTCCATCCACGTCTACCACGACACCTTCATCCAGGCGCCGCTCGAACCAGATGGAAGGATGAAGTGCTCCTTCAACCCGGCGGGAACGAAAACCTTCCGCTGGAGTTCGTCGGAGAATGCCTTTCGCCGCGGCACTAATCTGCAAAACCTCCCAATCGGAGAAGAGGAATGACCCTCGACATCTTCCGTCTCAAACCCGACGCAAAGCCACCATTGCGACTCCTCCCACAAAGCATAGGATACGACGTTCATGCCTACATCAAGACAGGAATGGGGAGAGCATCCTCCAAGCTCGTCCCACCGCAGGGAACGGTCTCGATCCCGACCGGACTGGTTCTTCGTCCTCCTCCTGGCTATGTGTGTCTTGTTTGTTCTAGGTCTGGTCTGGCTACCCATTCTATTTTCGTTGCGAACGCCCCCGGCGTAATCGATCCCGACTACACCGGAGAGCTGCAAATCCTCTTGTATAATGGAGGCTGGGAACCGCACTGGACCAAACACGAAGATCGCATCGCGCAAATCCTTCTCCTTCCAACCCCCGGAGTCTTCGATGTACGCCAGATTACAGAACTCCCCACAACCGAAAGAGGTGAACGCGGTTTTGGCTCGACTGGTAGATGATCCCCACCTCGGACTCCTTCCCGGCAATCACGCCGTCGTCCACTGGAGGGAGCAACCGATCGCCTTTCGCGCGAGCGCCCGCATCTTCATCCTCTTGTATGAAAATCTGGGAACGGAAATGCCAGCCGAGAGGATTGCGTCGGTCGGCCGCATTTCCCGCGCTTCCGTTCCAGTCCTCTGTTGCCGTCTCCGTTGCCGCCTCCGTTGGTATCAAATGCCATTCGCCCTTTCCTTCGGAACCCGCAACGGTTATACCATGTGGAGGCGTTGATGTTCCGCCTTCCCAATGTCCGCAAAATCTTCATCCCCGACCGCGGCTACACCATCTTCGACGCCGACCTGTCGGGCGCCGACGCCCAGGTCGTCGCATGGGAAGCAGACGACACTGACCTCAAAACCGCCTTCCGCAAAGGGCTAAAGATCCATGCCAAAAATGCCGAAGACATATTCGGAGATAAGTATCGCAACGCTTCGGGAGATCGTGGAAACAAAGGCACCCCCAAAGGCAAACTCTATGACGAGTGTAAGCGCGCCGTCCACGCCACCAACTACGGAGCGAGTCCGCGTACCCTTCATCTCAATCCCGATATTGCCTGGAGCATGCCCCAAGCTGAAACTTTCAACAGAACGTGGTTTTCTCTACATCCGGGCATACGTGAATGGCATCGACGCACCGAACGAGGACTTGCAACTAATCGCCAAGTTCGAAACGCCTTCGGTTACAGGATCATTATGTACGATCGAATTGATTCAATCCTTCCGGAAGCCCTAGGTTGGCTTCCACAATCAACCGTCGCCGAGGTGTGCTTTCGCGGCGCCCTCCAACTGCAATCCGCCTGTCCTTGGGCGGAGCTGCTCATCCAAGTCCACGATTCGCTTGTCTTTCAAGTTCCCTTTCATCGCTCCGACTGCATTCTCCAGATCCGGGCGGCGCTCCCCGTTCCTGTCCCGTATCCTGACCCGCTCGTCATTCCATGGGGACTAAAGTCAAGTGAAAAGTCTTGGGGAGATTGCAAAGATGTCCCACTATAAGCCTCCGCGGAGGGGGGAATGGCCCGCCACTTTCCACACTGGCTCAAGGCGTATGCGGACTTCGCACGAGATAGCGAAGCTCCGATTAAGTTTCATTTCTGGACTGGTGTTGCTACTCTTGCTGGTGCTCTTCGACGTCGTGTTTGGCTTGATATGCACAAATTTCAGTGGACTCCAAACTTCTATATTGTACTTGTTGCTCCTGCTGGTGTTGTCCAAAAATCTACTACTATCAACGTTGGCCTTCGTCTACTGGAGCGAGTGCCTGGAGTCCACTTCGGACCCGAATCAATGACATGGCAGGCGCTCGGCGTCTCCATGTCAAAAGCAACGGAGTTTATGGACTATGTCGACATCGACGGGAAACCTCAACGAATCCCAATGTCTTGTGTCACTGTTGGAGTCGGTGAACTTGGAACGTTCCTTCGCACAGATGACGACCAACTACTCTCTTTTCTTATCCGTATGTGGGACGGACAAGCCGACATCTTCCGACACGAAACAAAGTCAAGTGGAAACATTGAAGTCCAACACCCGTGGCTTAACCTCATCGCTGCAACGACTCCAGCGTGGCTTAGAGCGAACTTTCCCGAACACATGATCGGCGGCGGCCTCACCAGCCGCATAGTGTTCGTCTACGGCGAACAAAAGCGTCAACTGATCCCATATCCAGATGAGGTAATCCACTATGCAGAATACCGAGAAATTGAGCGAAAGCTCATCGAAGACCTCACCATCATCTCTCAGCTCTCAGGTCCATATATCCTCTCCCCTGAGGCTCGTGATTGGGGAAGAAAATGGTACACTAAACATAACTCTGATAGCGGGAGGCCCGCTCACCTTGCATCAGATAGGTACGGCGGATACCTCTCTCGGAAGCAAACCCACCTCCATAAATTTGCCATCATTCTTGCTGCAAGCAAGCGAGACAAACTCATCATTGAAGCTGAAGATCTCGCAGAAGCCGAAATCATCATCTCCGCAACTGAACCCGACATGCTCCGGGTCTTTGACTCAATTGGAGTGGTTCCAGAGGCTCGACATGTTAATGAGATCGTGTCCTTCATCCGACATGGAGGTGGTCATACGTCCGAAGAACTTTGGGCGCGATCCATGAACGTTATGTCCTTATTCGAATTCCAGTCCGCCGTGAAGGCGGCGCTCCACGGCAAGCTCTTAGTCCAGACGGTGAAAAACGGCAAAGACTATATCGTGCTGGCGCCGACGACAAGCTCGGGAACTGTCCAATAAAGGGGGACATTCGATGCCACCTGAATGTCCCCCTTCACTGTGGATGACTTCTCGGCCACCCATTGCAATGCGCGATCTCATGCTTCAACGAACACGTCGGGTCCGGCGACAGAGTGGAGATGTATACACGGCACCAGCCGCGACCGACGGCGGCGCACCCTGCCAGAATCTGGAACGGCCCTACCGTACTCTGACAGGCCACCGCCAGTCGTGCCGGGTCCAACCGCTGAACTGTCAGTTTCCCGCGATATGGAAAGTCCCATCGCGGCGGAGGGCAAGAGGCCGCGGCGCCCCCCGCCATCCCCACCAACACACCAAACGCGACAGCGATACGAATCATCTCACCCTCCGTATTCCGACTAGATCCTCCGGCGCCCCCTCCGGATACAGCCTATCAATTTCGCGATAAATGCCGATGTCTCGCTTCGAGGTCGGCAATCCCTTTTCCTGAAGGGTCTTCGTCTTCGTCCGGGCGACGAGGCTCTGCCGAATTTGGTCGCCCGTAATCTTTTTCTCTCTGAACTCATCCGGAATCTGCTCGTTGTATTGACGGACGGCTTGACGCATACTCTCCAACTTCTCCGGATCGCGGTCCTGAATCGCACTCATGAACTGCTTCATCAAAATCTCTCGTCGATAAGCAAAGTATTGCATGGCTTCCGCTTTTTGCCCGATGTTTTCATATCTCTGCGAAAGCCGCGTCGGCTGGAACCCCCCAACTCCCTTCGCCAAGATCTCTGCCATATGCGTCGTATCCTGAGGGTCGAATCTGATGACGGGATTGCCGAGCTTGTTCCTCTCCATTTCCTCTCGATGCCAGCGGAACGCTTGCGATGCATTCTTCATCGCACTCGGCATTATCATTTCCCACTTCTTCGCATCAGGACTCGTGAACGGATCACTGGTCGCAAAATTATACATGTTGAAGCCGAGTCCGAAAATCGCTCCACTCGCCCTTTGGATCTCGCGCAGCGCCGGACCCGCCGTGTCCTTTCGCGGCGTTATCAGCTTCCCCACGTCCAGCGGCAACAACTGCCCCATTCCAATCGAACTCGACATGTCGATACCAGGAACCGGCACCTTTACTCCAGTCAAACTCCCCATCATCTCCGCCACCTGCGGGAGCCCAAAGCCATTTCTCGACACACCATGAAGGAGTAGGTCCGGTGAAATCTTCCCATTCGCCTGGTCGACCACGAACTTCCGCACCTCCGTATCCAGGTCGAAATCCTTTCCAAACAATCGCGCCGAGAGCCCCTTCACCAGACTGTTGATGTCCTCCGCGAATGGAATGCCAGAGAGTCCAGCAGTTCCAGCAAGAATCGCAATCGTCCGCGCCGCGGCGGCCGGATTGTTCCACAAATTGAACAACGAGTTCATCGTAAAGCTCTTGAACACCAAAACGGCGCCAAGTTTGCCCTGCATCATCTTCGGCCTTGCATACGGCGAGTAGATGAACTGCGTCGTCTCCACCGAATCTCGCGCCGCAACGAACGCCCCTGCATCCTGCTTCGACCAGCCCTTTTGCAGAAGCTCATTGAACTTGACGCCGTGCTTTTGCACCGCTTCGCGGATATATGGGCTCTCCGGATGCGCGAGCGCAAGCTCCCACGCCGCCTTGAACGTCACCACCCGGTTCCAGTGCTCTGCGCCCTGGAACATCACCGCTCCCCACTCATTGAAGCTCTGCCACGCCTTCTCCGATGACGACCCAAAGCCTTTCAAAAGGTTGCGCCCCTCACCAACCGCCGCAAGCATCGAACCCTGGCTCTCCGCCAGGATCGCGTCGTTTATCGCCTCTCGTATTCCGCGCAACTCACGGCTGTTCGTTCCCTCAAGTGTCGCCTTCCTCCAATACGTGTTATAGGAGGTCATTGCGCGGACCAGCGCGGCTGCGCTGCGGGCATCGCCGACGCCGGCTCCACCGAACTTGCTCGCGAGGTGTGGCCACGAGATGACAGGAACCTGCGTCGTGTTCAACGCCGCCGCCCGCACGACATACCCGAGATACCACGGAAAGGCGATGGAGCGCAGCGCCGCCCAATCCGACTTCGGATCGAACTCCATCCGAATCCATTCCGATAAATAGTTGCTGATCTGGATGACTTTTGTCGGATCGTCCTTTCTCCTCTTATCAAACCTTTCATCGCGGACGAGCCGGATCAACTCCCTCAACTGATCGACGTGCTGCATCCTGGCGAAGTAATTCCCCTCGTGGAAGGAGTAGTTCGCGAATGCCCTTTGCCAGTCCTGCGAATAACCTGGGGTCAACTCCTTTTTCTGGAACCGATGCACGAAGCTCTGATCCGGCGCCGTTTCGAGTTTCAAGTCCTCGAGGTGCGCCTTCTGCGTCGGCGACAGCGTCATCTTGTCCGCAATCTTGTCCAGGAATGCTCGCGGCATTCCAGCCATCGGCATCGCGTCCTTCGCCATATAGCCCGGAGTCCACTCGACATCCGGATACAGACGTTTCAGCTCCGCCAGCGCCAGTTTCCGCCGCCGCAAACTCTCATATCGTTCAAAGTGGACCTTGTCGCCCGCTGCATTCCGCCCCTCGACCGTATACTGTCCCCACCGCATTGCAGGTATATACGGACGTGTTGCACGCCTATCATACTCTTCGTTGACGGCCTTAATCGCATTCGCCTGCTCGATCGGATCGAGGATACGTTGCGTATCCCGCAGCGCTGCTCCGCGAAACCGCTCGTTGGAAAGGCGAAAATATTCCTGGATCTTCATAAACTGGGCGAATCCGCGCTCCGTCAACTTGTGCTTGGCGGCGAGCGCTTTCGCCTCATCCGGCGTCGGAAGTCGGAGGCCTTGCGCTCTCTCCTTCGCTGACATGAACCGCCCATTCATGTAATCGTCGATGAAGGCGCCGAGCGCCCTGCTCTCCGCGGCGCTCAAATGCTTCCACGTCCTTCCAACCTCCATCCCCATGTCCCAGATATTATTCTTCACCGTATTCATGATGCGGGCAACTTCGTTGAACAATTGCAGCGGCTTTATAT
>Ga0105340_1000995_pt1 | contig 13111 bp, 14 predicted proteins | sample EasRivMeERMLT700_FD_89676 | JGI IMG/M metagenome (GOLD analysis project Ga0105340, IMG submission 89676) | Soil microbial communities from meander-bound floodplain in the East River, Colorado, USA - East River MetaG ERMLT700 | ecosystem: Environmental > Terrestrial > Soil > Floodplain | place... | reverse complement strand
TGCCAGAGAAGCAATCGCGAGATGTGGCTGATCGCCAAGCGCCAAGTCGATGCCGAAGATAGCACCGGCGGACAGCGATCGGCGATTGTCGATATCGTGACTTGCTTGTCCCTGGCATCGACGCAGATTTCGTCGGCGGCGCAAACTCTCTCTGAGGGTACCAACGAACAAGCGAATTCCGTGCAAGAAACCAGCGCAAGCTTGCAACAGATGAGCGCCTCGATCACTCAGAACGCCGACAACTCGCGCCAGATGGAACAGATGGCGAACGCGGGCGCCAAGGACATGGAACAGACCAGTCTGGCGGTATCCGAGTCTGTCGAGGCCATGAAAAGTATCGCCGAGAAGATCTCGATCATTGAAGACATTGCCTATCAGACCAATCTATTGGCGCTCAATGCCGCCATCGAAGCGGCGCGCGCCGGGGAGCATGGCAAGGGTTTCGCCGTGGTCGCCACCGAAGTGAGAAAATTGGCCGAAAGAAGCCGGAATGCGGCGCAGGAGATCAGCGCGCTGACCTATTCGAGCGTAAGAGTCGCGGAGCGATCGGGAGACCTGCTCAAGGAACTGGTCCCGGCAATCCGCAAAACTGCCGAGCTGGTTCAGGAAGTCACCACCTCATCGAGAGAACAGGCTGCCGGCGTGGCTCAGGTCAATCGCGCCATGACTCAAGTGGACAAAGTCACCCAGCGCAATGCCGGGGCAGCTGAGGAACTATCGAGCACTGCTGATCAAATGGCGGCACAGGCGGAAAACCTGCAAAAGCTCATGCAACAGCTGCATGAACACGGTACCGGGGCATCTGCTCCGGGGGATGCTGAGTCTGCTGCCAACAGGCGTGCGCCGCTTCATCATCGTCATTCGTTGTCCACCAAGAGCCATTCGACGCGTTCAGGCGATGAACTGGCAAACCCGGCAGCGTCGCGGCTTAAAGAAACTGAAAACCGTTATACCGGCATGAATTCTTATTAATGACTATGACCAGCTCTCCGGCCATGCCAACCCCCACTCAAGTCAACGTCGATCAGGATATCCGACCGGTCACGGATCGTGAGTTCGCCCTGTTCCAAAAGTTGATCTACAGCAAGGCGGGAATCCATCTCGCGCCGGCAAAAAAAGCCTTGCTCGAAGTACGCCTGACGCGACGGCTGCGCGACCTCGGGCTAAGTTCGTTCGAGGCGTATTACCGACACATCCTAGCCGTCGACGACGGTGCAGAACTCGTCATCCTGCTCAACCGCATAGCCACCAACGAAACTCATTTCTTTCGCGAGCCCAGGCAGTTCGAGTTCCTCAAAAACCAAGTATTTCCTGGGTGGAAGTCACAGGGTCAGTCCGCTGGCGCCAGCCGACATATTCGAATCTGGAGCGCGGCTTGTTCCACGGGTGAAGAACCCTACTCCATCGCAATGATGCTGTGGGATCACTTTCCAGCGGGCTCGGGTTGGGACTTTGAGATCTTGGCCACAGATCTATCGACCCGCGTACTCGCCGCTGCCGCGGCAGCGGTCTGGCCAATCACCAAGGCCGACGAGATTCCCCATGAGTATCTGAAGAAATACATGCTCAAGGGAACCGGCGAACAGAATGGCAAAATGAAAGCCGGCGCGGAGTTACGCTCGGTGATTCACTTCGAGCGGCTCAACTTAAACGAGCAGCGTTACCCGATCGAGGGTCGCTTCGACCTGATCTTTTGCCGCAATGTCATGATCTATTTTGACTCCCAGTCTCGCGCTGGTACGATCGCGCGGCTCATCGACCACCTCGCCCCAAATGGATATCTGTTCGTCGGTCATGCCGAAAGTTTGCATAGCGTCACCGACCGCGTTCACTATGTCTTACCGACGATTTACACCAACTGCAGTCAACGGCACCCGGCCCTAGAGCCCAAAAGCCATGAGGTAGAACCATCCCAATGAGTCTCAACGAACGTGGTCCATTGAATATCTTGGTCGTCTACGATTCCGTCGTCGTGCGTGAGGTGATGACCGCGGTCTTGTCGCAAGAGCCCGGCTTCAGCGTGACCGTCGCGGGGGATCCATTTATCGCGATGGGTAAAATGAAACAAAAACGGCCGGACGTCATCATTCTCGATCTCGAGATGCCGCGCATGGACGGCCTGACTTTCTTGCGCAAGATTGTCCGCGAAGATCCCATTCCCGTGGTCATCTGTTCGGCGTTGACCGGACCCGACACCAGCATCGGTCTGCAAGCGCTCGAGGAGGGCGCTATAGACGTGGTCACCAAGCCGCGCTTGGGCGTGCGTGACTTTCTCCACGAATCGGCCGTGGTGCTGATCGATGCGGTGCGCGCTGCCGCGCGCACCGCCGGGCGAAAACTCGTCGCGTCACCATTGGTCGTAACACCGCGGCTCAACGCCGACGCCATGCTCCCAGCGAAATCGGCTGTGGCCTTAAGCGTTACCAGCGATAAAGTCGTTGCCATCGGCGCGTCCACCGGTGGCACCGAAGCACTAAAGTCAATCCTTGAATCCATGCCACCGGACGCACCGGGACTTGTGGTAGTGCAACATATGCCGGAAGGATTCACGGCGGCATTTGCCCAACGCTTGAACCAATCTTGCCGCATTGAAGTCAAGGAAGCGGCCAACGGCGACCGGGTCGCCGCCGGACGCGCTCTGATTGCGCCCGGGAATCTTCACATCATGGTGCGGCGCAATGGCGCCCAGTATGCGGTCGAAGTCACCGACGGCCCTTTAGTTTCGCGCCACCGTCCGAGCGTCGACGTACTATTCCGCTCGGTGGCGCAAAGTGCAGGTCCCAATGCTGTCGGTGTGATTATGACTGGGATGGGCAACGACGGCGCCGAAGGGCTTTTGGAAATGAAACATTCCGGCGCATTCACACTCGCCCAGGACGAAGCCTCCTGCGTGGTTTTTGGCATGCCTAAAGAAGCGATCGAGCACGGCGCAGTGGACCGGGTCGTTAGTCTTTCCGGCATAACCGCGGCGATCTTAACCGGACGGATAACCGACAATAGGCAACCGCAAGGCCGGCGATAAGGGCAGTGTACCCGAGAGAAAAGAACCAAGAATCACTGGCACAGGTATTAACAAAGTCACTCGACTCAAAATCCAAGGCAATTTAGGAAGGAGAATCCAATAATGAATAAAATAAAGGTACTCGCCGTAGACGACTCCAAAACGATGCTCGCCATGCTCTCGGCACAGTTACGCGGCAGCAGTTTTGAAATCGTCGCCACCGCCAGTAGCGGGCCCGAGGCCGTGGAGAAATTTAAAGAGCTCAAACCACAACTGGTGTTACTGGATGTCGTCATGCCGGAAGTGACCGGCGTTGACACCCTCGAGCGTTTGCTCGATGTCGACACTAGTGCCTGCGTGGTGATGGTGAGCTCCATCGGCACCGAGGCGACGGTCCAGGATTGTCTCAAGAAGGGCGCCAAGAGCTTCCTGCAAAAACCGCTGCAGAAGGACAACATGTTGGCGCACCTTAAAAATGTCTGCCAGGAAGCCGGGGTGGAACTATGAGCGCGAGATTTTTTGGACAGTATCTTCTCGAGAAGGGCCGGATTACTTCGCAGCAGTTGCTCATCGCACTAGAATTTCAAAAATCTATCTCGCTGCCGATCGGCACCTTGGCCATGGAACGGGGGTGGCTGACCGCGGCACAGATCAACGAAATTATGGCGCAACAGAAACGCAAGACTTTGCGCTTTGGCGAGTTGGCGCTTGAGTTGGGCTATTTGACGCAGGCACAGGTTGACGACCTTGTCCAAGTCCAAGAGACCAGTCATCGCGTTCGATTGGGCGAAGCGCTGGTGATCAGAGGGTTTCTGACCATGGCGTCTCTCGAACGCGAACTCAAGGAGTACAACAAGGAAACCGAGAAATTCTCGTCGGAAGTCAGCGCTGCTTTCGGCGCCCTCGCGCACAAAGACATCGTTAAGACTTTTACCGACTTGATGTTGATGATGTTCACTCGTTTCGGCAAGCAGGACATCATCATCGAACGCTGTGAGAGCGGTAAAGAGAAGGTGCGGCTTTTCCGCTGGGTGATCGCGCAAAAGATCGCCGGCGACAACGTCAATTTCAACTGTCTGTTGTCGGTGCCGCCCAAGCTGCTGCTTCAGATGGCCTCGACAATGCTGGACGACACCATCAGCACCGCCGACGAACTGGCTTTGGACGCGTCGAAGGAATTCGTCAACATCGCCAACGGCAATGCCTGCGCCAAACTTTCCGAGGACGGTATCGAGCTCACCATGCTGCCTCCGGAAGTCTACGAGACCACCAGCAAGCCCTATCCCCTGCAGACCAAAGAAGTTGTTTGCGTCCATCTCGCATCGCCGGATTCAAAGCTGGAGGTGGCCTTCGAGTTCTAGCCGATCGCGCCGGCGGACTGGCAGCGGGCGGGCCACTGCGGAACGCTAATAAAGTTGCCACTCGACGAGGGGCTCAACTGGGTTGGCAATTTGCCGACGGACAGAAACGGCTCAGGGGACAGCGCGGACAGGCCGGCCTGCGGGCAAAACATACGCGCCGTCCATGAATAATCAGCCGATGCGAGAAATTGGTCCATTCCGCGGGTGGCAGCAGGTGCGCCAGATCGGTTTCTATCTTCACCGGGTTCTGCTGCTGGGTTAGTCCCAAGCGGCGCGCCAGGCGGCGGCAGTGGGTATCGACGGCGAGCCCCGGCTCACCAAAGGCGTGGCCGCGAATCACATTGGCGGTCTTGCGGCCAACACCAGCAAGCTTGATGAGATCCTCCATCGCTGAGGGCACTCCGCCGTGGTGATCTAAGACCAACTGCCCAGCGCAGCGCTTGAGCGATTTGGCTTTGGCGCGAAACAGTCCGAGGGTGCGAATACTAGATTCGATATCGGCTAAGGAAGCTTGCGAGAGCGAGCTGGGGTCGGGATAGCGTGCGAATAAGTCCGGCGTGACTTTGTTCACTGCCGCATCGGTGCACTGGGCCGAGAGAATGACCGCGACCAGCAACTCAAAGTTGTTACGGTGCGTGAGCGGGCACTCCACCTCACCGTAGAGGCTAGCTAGCCCGGCTGCGATGGCAGCGGCCCGCCCTGCTTTTTCTTGCGCCGTCTCGGCGCCGGGTGGACGCGCTTTGGCGGTCGCCGGAACTGCGTTGCGCAGCTCCTTAGCCGGCGCGTCGAACCCGAAAGGCGCTCTTGCCGGCATAGACGGCTCGCTTCCCCAACTCTTCTTCGATGCGTAGAAGTTGATTATACTTGGCGGTGCGCTCACCCCGACAGGGTGCGCCGGTCTTAATTTGACCGGCGTTGGTCGCTACCGCCAGATCGGCGATGGTGACATCTTCGGTTTCGCCGGAACGGTGTGAAATGACCGTAGTATAGCCATTTTCTTTGGCCAGTTGCATGGTCTCCAGAGTCTCCGTCAGGCTACCGATCTGATTGACCTTGACCAAGATCGAGTTGGCGACACCGGAGTCGATGCCGCGCTTCAAGCGCACCTTGTTGGTGACGAACAAATCGTCGCCAACCAGCTGAATCTTCTTGCCTAAGGCCTGGGTCATCATGCGCCAGCCTTCCCAGTCATCCTCAGCAAAACCATCTTCGATGGAAATAATCGGATATTGCCGCACCCAGTCTTGATATAACTGAACCAATTGTTCCCGGCTGCGGCGTTTGCCGTCGGATTTCTTGAATATATAACTGCCGTCGTCGTAGAACTCGCTTGAGGCGACATCCAATGCTAGGGCGACTTGGGAACCGCTCTTGTAACCGGCTTTAGCGATCGCTTCGAGCAATAGCTCGATTGCTTCAGCGTTACTTTTGACCCTCGGTGCAAAACCACCCTCATCGCCGACGCTCGTGGACAGACCGCGGTCGTGAAGCACTATCTTCAAGGTCGCGAAGATCTCCGCGGCGCCACGCAACGCTTCTTGAAAACTCTTCATGCCGTAAGGCACCACCATGAACTCCTGCACGTCGACATTGTTGTCGGCGTGGGCACCCCCGTTGAGGACGTTCAACATCGGCACTGGCAGGGTTCTACCCGCTGCGCCGCCAAGATAGCGGTAAAGCGACAGCCCCTGGGAACGCGCCTGGGCCTGCGCGACGGCTAAGGACACGCCAAGAATGGCGTTGGCGCCGAGCTTGCCCTTGTTGGCCGAGCCGTCGAGTTCGAGCATGAGTCGGTCGATGGCGATTTGGTCGCGGCCGTCCTTGCCGCGCAGGCGCGGCGCGATCTTTTCATTGACATGGGCCACCGCGCGAGCCACCCCCTTACCGAGAAAGCGCTTGCCGCCATCACGCAGCTCCACCGCCTCATGGACGCCGGTAGACGCTCCGGAAGGCACGGTCGCCCGTCCGAGCACGCCGTTCTTGAGCGTCACTTCCACTTCCACTGTCGGCTGGCCGCGCGAATCCAGCACTTCTCGCGCATGCACTCGTTGAATTTTCATTGTCATCTCCTGGAAGCAATTGATAGACAAGACAAAATCACAAAATGTGCTATATTGCCATTAATTCCGATGATGCTTCAGTTGTCGCCACGCTGGCCGCTCTATGTGCTCGGTTCGCTGATTCTATTGCTTTCCCTGGTCACCATCGTCGGTGAGCGCGGCGCGCTGCACCTCTGGCGTCTGGGCGGCGAGAAGAGCCGCATCGACGAGCAAAACTACCGCATGCAGCGTGACAACGAAATGCTGCGGCAAAAGGTTTCCCGCGTCCGTCACGACAATCATTATCTGGAAAAATTGGCGCGGGAGGAACTCAACATGGCGCGCCCAGGAGAGGTGGTCTACCGCTTTTCCAAAGCCGAGTCGCGCCGCTCCCCCGGCGCCGTCAACCAGGCTTCCGAACCACTCCCGTCAAAGGAACCAAGCGAACGTCGGTAAGTGTTTGGCTTGACTCGCCGCGATCCCGGCGCATTCGCACCCAACTCTGAATTTCCGCCAGATCACCCGCAGTCATAACGATCCGCCAGATTTCTCAATGAGCGGCGGCTCGACGAATAACAAGTATAGGGATTACGCGGAGATCATTAGAATTAGGCCTTGTCTTTGAAGACGAAATGGTAATACTCATCCATGTCCATGAGAGCGTCGAGTTCCTCTTCGTTCTTTAAGCGCACTTCGATGAGCCAGCCGTCGCTGTAAGGATCTTCGTTGATGACCGCGGGATTGTCCTCTAACGTCGAATTGACCGCCATCACTGTGCCGGTGACCGGCGAGACCAGCTCATGCACCGTCGAGGCCGATTCGATTTCGGCAAAGATCTCGCCCTCTTCGATGCTGTCACCGACATCCGGCAGCTCCACCGAAAGCACCGAACCGAGCGCACCCTGAATATAGTTGGTGAGCCCGAGATGGACATGCCGGTCTTCGACACCGACCCAGACATGCTGTTTGCTGACTTTGACTTCTTTTTCCGTCATAGTTGATGACCCATCCCTACAAACTTTGTCGTTCTGCTGTCAAGAGAATTGTCTCCCGTCGCGGCCTTGACATCATCATGGAATTCACAGTAGCGATAGTCGAATCGGAAAAGCAAATCATGCGAAACTCTCAATCCTAGGAATAACATGGCAACCAATGATCCCGTGGCCGCCGGCGCGGCCATCGTCGCGGGCTTGAAAAAGGCCGGCATCGACTTTGTCGCCACCCTGCCGGACGAGAAAATGCTCGAAGTGATCCGTGCCGTCGAACGCGACCGTCAGCTAAAGCATGTACCGCTATGCCGCGAGGAAGAAGGCATCGGCATTTGTGCCGGCGCCTATCTGGCTGGCAAGAAGACCGCGATCATCATGCAGAACGCCGGCTTTTTGAATAGCTGCAACGCTCTGACTACCACGTCGCTGCAGCTGCAAATTCCGATCTTGATGCTGATCTACTACGCCGGCGATATCGGCGACCGCGGCTTTACAACCCTCGGCGCGGTCACCGAACCGGTCTTGCAGGCGATGGGGTTTCGCAGCTACGTGTTGCGCAAGCCAGAAGACATCGATGAGGTTCTGGCTGGCGCGCAGATTCTCGCCGACGATTCGAAAAGACCGGTCGCGGTGCTGCTGACCAAGAGTGTCCTAGGGGTAAACTGATGCAACGCTTTGACTATCTGAAGACTGTTGCCGCGCACTCACTGGATGCCCTGGTGGTGTCTACAGGTTGGGGTTCGCGCGAATGGTGGGCGGTGCGGCCGAGCGATGGCAATCTCAAGACCCGCACGCTTGGCTTGGTGTCTTCCATCGCTGCCGGCTTGGCCATCGCGCTACCGCGCCGCAAAGTGATCGCCATCGACGGCGACGGCGCCTTTCTGATGAACCTCTGCGGTTTACCGACTATCGCGCGGCAGAGCCCGGGAAATTTGCTCCACCTGCTTTTCGACAACGAAATCTATGAAGCATCCGGCGGCACCGCCACCGGGTCGCGCAGCACCGATGCGGTGGCCATCGCCAAAGGAGCGGGTTACCCACACGCTGTGTGGGTCGAGTCACTGGAAGCGTTTCGTGGTGAGTTTCTACGCGCCTGGGAGCGCAACGAGCTAACCTTGATCGCCGTGAAAGTCGATCCCGGCCAGCCGAAAAATTTACCCCCGCTGAAACTCGACGAGATCGAGAACAAATACCGCTTCATGCGCTACTTGGAAGCGAGCGAGAACAAAGGCATTTTGAATCCGGGATTCGACTCGAAATTATAGCTGGCAGCTAGAGGCCTGTGCCGGTTTTTCGCGTTACAGCGACATCGCGCGCGGCGGCTTTTTTTATCCGTTCTTTCCTGCGCAGCGCCAGTTCGGCGCGCGAGAATTTAACATTGCGCTTGGGTAAGCCGAGCCAGTTCCACTGAGCGGGATAGCGGCGAATCGCCGCTTCGAGATATCTCGTGTAGACCGCCGTGGTCGCCACCACGCTCGCTTCGAGATCTTCACTTTCCACCGCGGCGATGGCAGCGCCCACCGACAATAGCAAAGAATCGTCGCTCTCGCGGGTAGCGAACATCGGCAAGGTGACAGCGCCGGTACGCAGGGCCAGAGTCGCGGGGCCGCGCGGCGCGGGCACTTGCATGCCAAAAAAATCCACCATCACGTCGCCCGACTTGAACTCATCGGCGATCACCAGCACGATGCGATTTTCGCGCAGCGCCTTGAGCATTCCGCGTACCGCTTGGCGCCGTGGTTTGGCGGGAATCGTGTTAAAGCCGAGCTGCGACCGGTAGTCGTCGGTGAGCTTGGCAAACCGTTCATCGGCGGGATGTTTCACCACCACGCTAAAGGGATAGCCTGCCGCCGCCAGACGCGGGCCGATCAAGGTAAAACTGCCGAGATGCGCGCTCAGGGCGAGGATGCCTTTGCCTTTGGCCAAGGCGCTTTGCAGATGCTCTTCGCCGTCGAGTCGAATGCTGCCGACGATTCGCGCATTCGAATGACGCATGATCGCCATGGTATCGAGCACTACGCGGGCAAAGCTTTTCCAAGCGCGCCAAGCCAAATCTTTACGCTCCGCCTCGCCAGGGATATCCTTGCCCAAGGTCAAGGCAATGTTTTCCTGCATGCGCCGGCGGTATTGCCACATCAGCTTGAACGATACCCACGCCATCAGCGTGGTAAATCGCTCGACGACTCGAAAGGGAATGTAGGGGGTACCAGCAATGAATCCGCGCAACCAATATTCGCCGACGCGGTAGCGCAAGTTGTAAAGAAACTGTCCGAACGGCGAGCGCCGCCGCCTTAACCTAGCCATAAATGATTTATGAATTCCTTTAATAGCTTTTTCAAGCTCACGCTCAAGCGAAACCGGCGGCGCTGGGGCAATCCATTGCCGCCGGTGCTGAGGTAAATCGAATAATCGGTTAGCGGCCCGCGGCCCGGCGCAGCCGAGGTTTAGGCAAGCCGGAAATCGCCATGCCACGACGCGGTTTATCGCGCGGCGGCCGCAGCTGAATCACCTGCGCCTGGGTTTGCTGGGTGACGCGCTGCTGCCATTGCTCCAGGCCGCGGCGCAGATAGTTAGGCTCGAGCCCTAACGTCTCGCAGACGATATTGAAGGAAAAGACCCCTGAATCGTCGCGCTGAAAAATCCAATCCCCCGTGTCGCGAAACTGCGCCTTGCCCTTGCTGTCGCGGGCGAACAAATATTTTTGAAAACAGGCAACGGCATCCTCCAGAATCGCCAGCATGAGCTTTTTCTCCGGCTCCAAATGCAGCTTGCGCCGGAAGGTGTCGAGATATTGATCCGGCAGCAGCGTGTCCGGCTGAAACAGTGAAGTCACCCGCTCGTCCATACTCAGTCCATTCTCGTAAGCCATGATAACCACCTCCCGTTGGGGTGCGGCCTAGATCCCGGTTGCAACACGGAATTTCGCATCCCGGCTACGCCGCACTCGAAAGAGAAGAGGAGCCAATAAACTCTCGGCAGGGTGAATGTCGCAGGCCCGCAATGGTCGTCCCGCGGAGCACTGCATTAATTTTCTGTTGCACCTCGCTCCACACGCCGATCATCGTACAGCGGGGCATTTGGTCACAGCCCAGGTGTTCGTCGAGGTACGTGTTGACGACGATCGGTCCGTCGATCGCCTCGATCACATCGTTAAAGGAAATCTCCTCCGGCGCCCGCGCCAGCGCATAGCCGCCGCAGGAGCCGCGCTTCGATTTGATCAAACCACCGCGAATCAAGTCTTGGATGATCTTTTCTAAAAACTTGCGCGGCATGCCTTGCTGTTTGGCAATCTCGGCAATGGAGCAACATTTTTCGCGGTCTTGGCCCGACAAATAAATCACCGCGCGTAGTCCGTAATCGACCCGTCGCGGAATTTGCATGAGCCCCATAATGTTTTCCCCTCACTGTTAACGCGCGCCAGCAACGCTGCGTACGTCTGGCGGCCGGCGTTGGCCGCCCAACCGCCCCAGGGCCGAAAGCCCTTGTAAGCGTTGGACGATCGCCGGCACCTTTTCGTTCACATAATTAACTTCCGCTTCGCTGTTGAATCGGCTCAAGCTAAAGCGCACCGCCCCCTGCAGCCAATCGGCCGGCACGTCCATCGCCCGCAAAACATGCGAAGGCTCAGCGGAGCCGGCCGTGCAAGCGGAGCCGGTGGAAGCGCAAATCCCCTGTTGGTCTAGTAGAACCAGCATCGACTCGCCTTCCAAATAACGGAAGCTGATGTTCAAGGTATTCGGCAGCCGCTCTTGGTTGCGGCCATTGACTCGGCTCTCGGGACAAGCGGCCAACAGCAGCGCTTCCAAGCGATCGCGCAATTTTCTCTCATGTTCACTGTCCGCGGCCATGCGAGCCAGGGCGATCTCGGCGGCTTCACCGATGCCGACGATGCCGGCAACGTTTTCCGTGCCGGCGCGCCGATTGCGCTCTTGATGACCGCCGATCATGAACGGCGGGAAAGCGATACCGCGGCGCACATACAGCGCGCCGATGCCCTTGGGTGCATGAAATTTATGGCCGGATATCGTCAGCAAATCGACCGGCAGCGCGCTGACATTAATCGGAATCTTACCGGCCGCTTGAACTGCATCGACATGGAGTGGAATGCCTTGAGCACGGACCAGCTCGGCAATTTTTTTTATGGGAAAAATCACCCCGGTCTCATTGTTTGCCCACATGATCGAAACCAGAGCGGTATCGTCGGACAACGCGGCGGATAATTCGGCCAAGTCGAGCGCGCCGTCCTGATCGACGCTGAGCCAGGTAACCCGATAGCCTTTTTTCTCAAGATGCTGGCACAAGCCCAACACCGCGGAATGTTCGACTTTGGTTGTGACGATATGTCGTTTGTCCGGCTGCGCTTCGAGCATGCCACGGATCGCCGCGTTATCGCCCTCGGTACCGCAACTGGTGAAGAGCACTTCCACCGGATCGGCGGCGCCGAGAAGAGCCGCCACTTGGGCGCGGGCCTGGGCGATCTTCTGACCGACATCGCTGCCAAAGCGGTGGATACTCGACGGATTGCCGTAAAACTCGGTGTAGTACGGCAGCATCGCCGCGGCGACTTCCGGCAGCACCCGAGTGGTGGCATTGTTATCGAAGTAAACGTCCATAGGCTTCACGCAAGCGCTCGGCAATTAACCAACACTGCCCTCAAGACTTACCCCCAACAATTTCTGCGCCTCGACGGCGAACTCCATCGGCAGTTCTTTGAAGACTTGCTTGCAAAAACCGTTGACGATAAGGTTCACCGCGTCCTCATTCGAGATGCCGCGTTGGCGGCAATAGAAAAGCTGATCTTCGCCGATCTTCGACGTCGACGCCTCATGCTCGACCTGAGACGCGTTGTTCAACACTTCAAGATAAGGAAACGTGTGGGCGCCGCACTTATCGCCCAACAATAACGAATCGCACTGTGAATAGTTGCGCGCTCCACTGGCGCCTTTCATGATCTTCACCAGGCCGCGATAGGTGTTCTGGCCATGGCCGGCGGAAATCCCCTTGGAGATAATTGTGCTTTTGGTGTTCTTGCCGATATGGATCATCTTGGTGCCGGTATCGGCTTGCTGATAATTATTGGTCAGCGCCACCGAATAAAATTCGCCCACCGAATCGTCCCCCTGCAAGATGCAGCTAGGATATTTCCAAGTAATCGCCGAGCCGGTTTCTACCTGAGTCCAAGATATTTTCGCGCGGTCGCCCAAACACTTGCCGCGCTTGGTGACGAAGTTGTAAATGCCGCCCTTGCCTTCTTTATCCCCCGGATACCAGTTTTGCACCGTCGAATATTTGATCCGCGCGTCTTTGTGCGCGACCAACTCGACCACCGCGGCGTGCAGCTGATTTTTGTCGCGCATCGGCGCGGTGCAGCCTTCGAGATAACTCACGGTCGCGCCTTCATCGGCGATGATCAGCGTGCGCTCGAACTGGCCGGTGTCCGCCGCATTGATGCGAAAATAAGTCGACAGCTCCATCGGGCACTTCACGCCCTTGGGAATGTAACAGAACGAACCGTCGCTGAAGACCGCCGAGTTGAGCGCGGCGAAGAAATTATCACTATAGGGCACCACCGAGCCCAAATATTTTTGAATCAGCTCGGGGTGATTATGCACCGCCTCGGAAAACGAGCAAAAAATCACGCCCATCTCGGCGAGCTTGCCCTTAAAGGTCGTCGCCACCGAAACACTATCGAACACGGCATCGACGGCGACGCCCGCGAGC